>Ga0247719_1000228_pt1 | contig 38678 bp, 31 predicted proteins | sample 41E_DmetaG_FD_189046 | JGI IMG/M metagenome (GOLD analysis project Ga0247719, IMG submission 189046) | Soil microbial communities from hillslope of Landscape Evolution Observatory, University of Arizona, Oracle, AZ, United States - 4-1-E_D | ecosystem: Engineered > Artificial ecosystem >...
AGGCTGCCGACGACGTTGTCCTTGTTGTCGCCGCCGTCCACGTTCACGTCGAGCTGCCGGCCGTCGCCGCCGCTCATCGCGACGTTGCCGACGCGCGTCTTCGTCGGGTCGAAATTACCGGCCGGCCGCGCCTCCGGCATGACGACCGCCAGGTTCGCGAACGTGCGGTTGAGCAGCGGCAGGTTCGTGATCTCGGTCGGCGTGATGACGCCGCCGATGTCGGAGCGGGTCGTCTCGACGAGCGGAGCCTCGCCGGTGACGACGAGCGTCTCGGTGAGGGCGCCGACTTCCATCTGGAACGACAGCGTCTGCCGCGTGCCGACCGCGACCCGCACGTCCTGGCGTTCGACCTTCTTGAACCCGCTCAGCTCCGCCGAGACGGTATAGCGGCCAGGCGGCAGCAGGGCGAACAGGTACTCGCCCGACTCGTTGGTCACGGCCGTGCGGACCAGGCCCGTCTCTTCACTGCGGACCGTGACGGTGACGCCGGGGACGACGGCGCCGTCGGGATCGGTGATGCGGCCGGTCAGCTCGCCGGTGGTCGCCTGCGCGAACAGGTCCGGCGTCGGGAGCCCGCTCAGCAACGCGAGCACGGCGACGGCGCGGACGAGACTCCTCACACACTTCATCATCTGGTGTCCTCCCAGCAACGATTGAACGCGGCGGACGTAGCAAGTGGCGAGCCGCAGGAGCAGAGTGGGAAATCGCATGAGAATCGCGTGGTGTGGCGCAGAGGTCTCATGTGTCCACCCGATTTTTGGATTGCGGGTCCGAATTCCCGGAGCGGCACCTACGGCAGAGCCGGATGCCGCGTGCCCTCGATCGGAGCGCGACGGTCTACAGGTGCGCCGGCTCGGCGAGCGTGGCGTCGCCCACTGCTGGGGTGGACGCGAGGCTGAGCGTCACGACGAACGTGGCGCCCGTGCCGGGTCCCTCGCTGTGCGCCGCGATGCGGCCGCCGTGCAGTTCGACGATCCGGCGCGTGATGGCCAGGCCGAGGCCGAGACCGCGATCCGCGCGGGTGGTGGAGGTGTCTCCCTGTCGAAACGGGTCGAAGATGTGGGGCAGGAACTGGGGCGAGATGCCGCGCCCGGTGTCGCGCACGCGCAGGTGCGCGGCGTCGCCGGCGCGCCCGACGCCGACCTGGATCTGTCCTCCCTCCGGCGTGAACTTCATCGCGTTCGTGAGGAGGTTGGTGATGACCTGGGTGATGCGGTCGCGGTCGACCAGCACCGCCACGCCGGTCGCGTAGTCTTCGACGAGCGCGAGCCGGCGCCGCTCCATCTCCGGCCGCAGGCTGTCGACCGTCGCGCGCGTCAGCGCGGCGAGATCGCTCGCCGTGCGGTGCAGCGTGAACTGCCCGGCCGTGATCCGCGCGTAGTCGAGCAGATCCGTCACCAGGCGCCACTGCACCGTGGCGTTTCGCGTGATCGTCTCGGCGGCGCGCTGCACGTGCTCGACGTCGTGCGGCATCTGCTGCAGCATCCGCGCCCAGCCGAGCACCGCGTTCAGAGGGGTTCTCAGCTCGTGCGACAGCACGGCGAGAAACTCCTCCTTGTGCCGGTTGCTCGCCGTGAGCGCCTCGGTCTGCTCCTGGAGCCGGCGGTACAGCGCGTTCCACTCGGTCCGGTCACGCGCGATCGCCGACGCGGCGATCCCGTTGCCGTCCTGGTCCGAGACGAGGCTCAGCGAGACCTCCACCTCGCGCGGCGTCTCCTGGCTCAGCGTCAGCTCGGCGACCTGGTGGGCGGCGTCCGGCGACAGGCGCTCGACGAGTGCCAGCAGCGCGGGGCCGGCCTTACCATCCACGCTGTCGACGCGTTGCCCGAGCACCTGGTCGGCTGAGAGGCGGAAGAGGCGTTCGGCGGCGCGGTTCCACACCGCAATGACGCCCCGCCGGTCGGTCACGAAGATGGCGTCGGCCGCCTGCTCGAGGATGTTCGACAGGTACAGGCCCGACAGCAGCAGGCGGTGATGCTGCCGCTCGTCGATCTCGCTGGCGCGCAGGCGGATGTTGATCTGGTCGAGCGTCGTGCGCACCCGCGACTGCTGCGCCGCCGAGCGTGCGGCCGAACGGATCGCGGCGGCGAGCGCTGCCGAGCGTGCGGGCCGCCAGAGCCCGCGCGTCGGTACGCCCGGCCGGCCCCGCTCGCCGTCCGTGGCGATCACCAGCGGCACGAGCGGCGCCCGCGCCGCCAGCTCGGTGAGCACGGCCGGCAGGTTCAGCGTGCCGCCGTCGAGCACGCACACCACCGGCGTGCCGCGGGCGCGGAGCTCCTGGAGGGGGCCGAGCGCCTCCCCGGGGCGGACGGTCGTCACGTCGCCGACGCCGTGGTCCGCCGGCAGCACGTCGGTCGCGTCCCGTTCCGACAGCAGCAGAACGCGGGGCTCGACCATCAAAGAAGCGGCTCGCCGAGCAGCGAGCGTCCCAGCCAGACCTTGAGGATGTCGGTCGTCGGTGCCATCACGTGGCCGGCCCGCGCGTCGCGCAGCATCTGCGAGAGCCGCCCGTTGTCGCGGTAGGCACGGCCGCCTCCGAGCGTCATCGCTTCGTTCACCACGTCGACGGCGGCGGTCGAAGCGGCCGCCTTCGACGCGAGCAGCGCGGGCAGCGCCGCCGGATCGCCGAGGTCGGCGCTGCGGGCGGCCGCCCGCACGAGCTCGCGTGCCTGCTGGACGCGGATCCACAGATCCGCGATGCGATGCTGCACGACGGGTTCGGCCGAGAGCGTCGCTCCCGTGTGCGCGTGGACGCGTTCCTGCAGGTCGGTGATCACCACGTCGAGCGCCGCCGCCGCGATGCCGAGATACACCCCCGACATCGCCATCAGGAAGTACGGGGCGATCACCTCGAAGACGTACCAGACCTCGTCCCCCTCCTTGCCGAGCAGCTGCGCGCGCGGCACGCGCGCGCCGGCGAGCTCGAGCGCCTTGGAGGCGTTGCCGCGCATCCCGAAGCCCCGCCAGTCGCCGCTCCAGCGGACGCCGGGGGTGCCGTTGTCGATCACCAGCGCGCTGAACTCGCCCGCCTCGCCGGTGCCGGGACGGCTGCTGGCGGTGGTGACGACGTACGACTGGGCGAAGCCGCCGCTCGTCACGAACTGCTTCGTGCCGGTGACGATGTACGTGTCGCCGTCGCGCTCGAGCCGGGTCTGCGGCCAGTAGAAATGCACGCCGGTACCCGCCTCCGAGAGCGCGAGACTGGTGAAGTGCTTCCCCTCGGCGATCGGGCGCAGGTAGCTCTCTTCGTGGTGCGGGGTCGCTTTCGCGGCGAGCACGGCGGTCGCGACGCAGTGCATGCCGTAGCAGAGCGCGCTGGACGGACACTCGCGCGCGAGCTCCTCGGCGACGACGACGAGCGCGAGCATCCCCTCGTCGAGCCCTCCGAGCCGCCGCGGCACGTGCAGGCCGAGGAGGCCCGCCTCCGCCACGGCCGCCAGGCTGCGCTCCGGCCAGCGGGCTTCGGCGTCGACCGACGGCGCTTCCCCGGCGAGTACTTCCCGGGCGATGCGTGCGGCCGTCTCCTGCAGTGCGCGCACGCTCGCCGGCAACAACGACATGTTCGACAGCTTATCGCAGCCGCGTCGCCGGTTCGCCGCTCACGAACTCTGCTGCTGAGCTTGTGCCGCACGGCGGGGCAGGAGGCGACGCTACGACTTCGGCGTCACGAGCCGCAGCGCCACCGCAGGGGAGGAGCCCTCGCCGACGGTGACGCGCGTGGCGTGACGGCGGAGCGACTCGAGGAACTCAGGATCGTGCCACGCGTCGGCTTCCATGTACTCGAGCGCGATGGCGTAGTACTCGCCCGGCGGCATCGCCTTCAGCTGCCACCGACCCTGCTGGTCGGGCCGTGTCGCCCGCACGCTTCGCGAGTTCTCGTACCAGCGGTCCGCGTCGACGGGGAAGAGCAGGACGGTGGCGTCCCCCACCGCGGCGCCGCGGTCGTCGACGACCGCGCCGGCGATCTCGGTGATACGGTCGGTGACGAAAATCTCGACGCCCGAGAGCTGTTCGCCGCTCTTGAGCTCGAGGGTCGCATTGGTGATGTCGCGCCCGTCGTGCTGGATGCTCCTGACCATCCACCCGTCCGGCAGCGTCACCTGGATGCGCGCGCGGCCGAAGACCGCGCTCACGCGGAACGAGCCGTCGTCCTGCACGACGGGGCCGGACCGGTTCGACAGGCTGAGCAGCAGTGGCGGCGGCTGGTTGCGGTACGTCTCGCCGATGGTGATGAAGATCCCCGAGGGCCGCGGAAGCGAACCGCTCTCCGATACGATGCGACCGGTGACGGCGCCGCCGCTGGAGCCTGCGAGCATCAGGTTCTCGAGATCGGTGCCGTCGACGAACACCGTCATGAGCGCCGCTTCCGGCGCGCCGTCAGCCTCGGCCCCCATGCGGCTCGCCTGGAGCGTGTACTCGCCGGGCGGCACGTTCCGGATGGTGAAGCTGCCGTCGGCGGCGACCGGCGCGTCGGGACCGCCGCGGAACGACGCGAAGCCGACGCCGCGCACCTCCTCCGACAGGCCGACGCGGGCAAAGGGACGGCCGCGCGAGTCGAGCGCAATCCCCGAGACGGTCGCCGCGCGTCCGGGCACGAGCTGAACGTCGATGCCGCGCACGTATTCACCCAGGCCGACCTGGACACGCCGCGCCTCGCCCGGACCGGGGACGCCCGGATAGTAAGTCGGCATGTAGCCGAAGACCGTTTCGCGCCCCGATTTGTCGACGACCGTCCAGGTCTCCTTCGTCGACGCCATCACCTGGTAGGTGCCGGGCGCGAGGCGCGGAATCCTGTACTCCCCCTCGTCGTCGGTGCGGACGGAGCTGCCGCTGACCGGGACGAGGCGGCGGCGTCCCTCGTAGAAGAGCGACCGCATCGCGTAGACCGAGACACCTTCGATCGGCTCGCCGTTCTCGTCGGTGACGCGGCCCGTGATCCCGCTCATGCGCGGCAGCGCGAAGTCGATCTTCTCGATCGTCTGCCCGTCCTCGAGCTGGACGGGGCGGCCCTGCTCGCCGGGGCGGCGCTGGCCGTACTCGAGCGGGAGATAGCCGCTGCGCGTGACGCGCACGCGGTAGCGGGCGGCGGGGAGGTCCTTGAAGACGAAGGTGCCGTCGCTCGCGGTGCTGCCGGTGCGGCGGCCGTCGGCGCCGAGGCCGATGCCCTCGGCCACGACCTGCGCGCGCTGGAGCGGCCGGCCGCTGTCGGCGGCGACGACCTGGCCACGGATGACGGCCGTCCCCTTGCGTCCGGCGGCCGAGGTGTCGCGCGGCGGTGTCTGCGGCGTCTGCGCCGCCGCTGCGGCCGCCGCGAGGACGAGGAGGAGCGTCAGGAAGGAGCGCATGCGGCGCGTTGTAGCAGAGTGGGGCGCCGGCCGCAACTCGAGGCCTGCTGCGCCGTGGGCTGCGCGACCGTTGCTGGGCTCGACGCGGCTGCAGCGGATCTGTATAATCGGTGTTTCCAGCCAGTGCTTCGGCGGCCGTCATGCGGCCTGCCGGGCATTCAATCTTCTCTTCGTGCGGAAGTGGCGGAACTGGCAGACGCGCCAGCCTCAGGAGCTGGTGGCCGCAAGGTCGTGGAGGTTCAAATCCTCTCTTCCGCACCAATATTGAATCGGCGGGGCCCCCTGCACCCCGCCTGGCTCGCTTCACTCGCTCGCGCTTCGCCTGCTCGCTCCGTTCCGCTCGCGCTCACGCACGGTATTGAATCGGGGCCCCCTCCACCACGATTCGCTTGCTCCACTCGCTCCCGCTTCGCCTGATCGCGCTCTTCCGTTCGCGCTCTGCATTGAGAGGTGATCCTCCGTCCTCGACGGTGAAGACCAGGACGCCCGAGGCAGCGCGGCAGGGAACGCGCCGAGGGTGATGGCGGCCGGCTTGCTCGATCCGCCGCCGAAGGAGTGCACGGGATGACGACACTACCCAGCTTGCGCACCGGAAGTACCTTGTTTGGCCGGCGGGTTCCCAGATCGGCGAGAGGCGGGCGCATCGCGGCGGTCGCGTTTGCCCTGTTCCTCAGCAGCAGCGTCGCGTTGGCGGATCCCGTCCGTATCGTGACCGGCGGTGGCCTCCACACCGGCAACTACGACACGGGCTTCAATCTCGCCGGCGCGAACTTCTCGTTCATGATCAGCCAGTGGCTGGACCCGCTCGTCAATTGCGGGCCCTGCGTCCCCGGATCCGCGCTCGACCTGAGCGCCACGCTCGCCGTGCGCGACTGGGCCGCGGGCCGCGCGACGATCGACGGGCACACCTACGAGTCGGTGTTCTTCAACGGCTCGTTCACGTTCGACGCGGGCTCGGTCACGGTGCCGGCCATGGCGCCGGGCCAGTCGGGCCCGGACGCCCAGGGCCTCACCCGGCTGTTCACGAACTTCCTCTTCACCGGCACGCTTGCCGGGTTCGCTGATGCCAGCCTCACGGGCACGCCGCTCTTCTCGATGCAACTGATCGGGGACGGGATCGTGCGGGTGGCCTTCTCCAACTACCCGGCGGAGTCAGGCATTCATGTGCTGCAACTCGACTACGTGTTCGATGAGCAGGCACCGGTGCCCGAACCCGGTTCGCTGCTGCTGTTCGGTTCCGGTGCCGCCTGGCTCGCGGCACGCTGGCGAAGGCGGCATCACGCGGCCGACGGAGCGCACGAGGAGCCAACGGCGCTGTAGAGGCAGCTCACCAGCTCATCCGCAATCTGGCAGGAGCGCCGTCGGCGTTCGCGTGTAGAATGCGCGCCACTTTCGGGGGAAGGTGGACATGCAGCGACTCGCGGCGGCGGCGCTCGTTCTGTGGCTCGCACCCATCCTGTCCGTCGGCGCCGCGGGGTTCGGCCTGCCGCTCGCGGCATCGGTTGCGGCAGGTACGGCGATCGCTGCGGCGACGGCGGCCGGCACGGCGCGACTCCTGTCGCGGCGCCTCGACGCCCGGCTCCCGGCATGGATCGCGCTCGCCCTTCTGCTCGCCTCGGCGGCAGCGATCGTGCGGTTCGGCGCGTTGAGCGTCTTCATGGCGGACGCGCGACGGCTCGAGTTCTCCGTGGCGCCCGACGACCCGTTCAGGCGCCACCACAGCTGCGTCTCCGCGTACGCGGAGTCGGCGCGCTTCCTCGCCGTGGGGCACCACAACATCTACGAGCGGGCGCTGTACCGGCCGGGCGGTGAGCCGCGCGAGCTCGGACCGCTCCGCGTCGACGCCTTCCATTACCCGCCCCCGTTTCTGCTCCTGCCGCAGGCGCTGCGACTCGCCGCTCCCGACTTCTGGGACTTCCGGCGCGTGTGGTTCGCGATCCAGGCGGTGACGCTCGCCGGCGCGATCGTGGCGGCCGCGGCGTGGATCGGCGGGCTCCCCGGGGCCGTTGCGCTGCTCGGCGGAGCACTGCTGCTGGCGTTTCCTCACGCGGCGTATACGTTCCAGCAGGGGAACTTCCAGGCGACGGCCGTCCCCGTCGCGGCCGTGGCGTTTGGTCTGCTCGCTGCGGGACGCCCCGCGACGGGCGCCGCCGCGCTCGCCTACGCGGCACTCTCGAAGATCTTTCCCGGCATTCTCGTGGTGCCGCTGCTCGCGGCGCGGCAGTGGCGCGCCGCGGGCTGGGTCGCCGCCTGGGGCGTCGTCATCCTGGCGATCACCCTCACCGTGCAGGGCGTTCAGCCCATGCGCGACTTCTTTTCGACCTCGCTTCCGGAGATCTCGAGCGGCGCGGCGTTTCCCCAGACCGAAACCCTGCAGCACTCGCGCGTGAACTGGTCGGCGTACGGGCAGACGGTGCGGCTGCGCCAGCTCGGCGCCGAGTGGCTGACGCAGCGGCGCGGCCTCATGGTGGCGCAGGTGTACGGGCTGCTCGTCGTGGCGCTCGCCCTGTGGGCGGGATGGAACCGGCGCTTCGATCCGGGTGATCGGCGCGGCCGTCTGGCGCTCGTGCAGTTGACGCTCGCGCTGCTCAGCCTCGCGTCGTTCCGCAGCCCCTTCGTCGGTGCCGCGTACGGGGTGCTCGCGACGCTCTGGCTGATGGGGATCCTCGCCGCCGCAGCCGCGACGCGACGGGGCGCCGCGGCCTGGATCGTGGCGCTGTGCGCGATGGCCGGAGCGACCTGGCTCGTGCCCTCCCCGGGCGAACCTCCCTCGGTGCCGTGGCTCTGGGGCAGCGGCCTCCTCGTGCTGTCGGCGATGGCGGTGAACGTCTGGGCGGTTGTGGACGCGGTCCGCACGGCGCGCGGTCTCGCGGCGGTGGAGGACTCCCGCCCGCCCGCTTCAGCCGTCTCGTGGTGAACGGGCCGGCCGGCCGCTACGGCGGATCCTGACCGAGCGTCTCGTAATACCGCACCACGCGCTCGTGGAACCCCGCGCGCGTGTAGACGTCGGGCAGACGTGACTCGATCACACCGGCGATCACCTCCGCGACCTCTTCGGCAGACTGCCCCGCGGGCAGGTCACGTGAATCGGGCCCTCCATGGCGGGCGTTCAGGCCGAACGAGGTGTAGACGACGCCGGGGGACACGAGCGACACATGGATGCCGGGATGCGTCTCGGCGACCTCCTCGCGGAGCATCGTCGTCAGCGCATTCAGGAAGTGCTTCGCCGCCGAGTAGGCAGACCGGGGCACCGCGTACGGGATGCGCCCGAGCATCGACGAGACGTTGATGATGTGCCCCGCGCCGCGCGCCTTGAAATGCGGCAGCACCTGCTGCATCCCGTACAGCGCCGACTTCACGTTCACCGCGATCATGCCGTCGACGTCCTCGTCGGTCAGCTCCGAAGGCAGTCGCGTGATGCCCTGGCCGGCGTTGTTGATCCACACGTCGATGCGCCCGAAGGTCTCGAGGGCGGCGTCGACGATCCGCTGGACGTCGCCGCGCCGGGTGACGTCGGCGACGACCGGACGAGCCCGCCCGTGGCAGCGGGCGGCGACACCCTCGAGCGCGTTCTGGCGGCGCGCGGCGAGCACGAGCGAGTCGCCGCGGGCGGCGAGCAGCACGGCGAGCGCCGCGCCGATCCCGGAACTCGCGCCTGTGATCACGATCACTCGGTCAGCCATGCCTTCATCCTACCGGCGTCCGTAGCCTCTGCGCGCGCGATCCGGCGGCCGTTCCCCGGTCGCACCTGCGGCCACTTCCGCTATGCTGATGGCGGACCCGGGACCTGGACCATGGCACCACTCACCATTGCGCTGCTGGCAGGCGTCGCATTTCTCGTCGCGTACCACACCTACGGCCGCTGGCTCGCCCGGCGCATCTTCAAGCTCGATCCCGAGGCCACCGTGCCGAGCGTCGCGCTGAACGACGACCGCGACTACGTGCCGACGAACCGGGCGGTCGTCTTCGGCCATCACTTCACCAGCATCGCGGGCACCGGCCCGATCGTGGGCCCGGCGCTCGCCATCACGTGGGGCTGGCTGCCGGCGCTCCTGTGGGTGCTGCTCGGATCGATCTTCATCGGCGCGATGCACGATCTCAGCACGCTGGTGGTCAGCCTGCGGAATCGCGGGCAGACGGTGGGGGACATCGCCGGCCGTGTCCTGAATCGCCGCGTCCGCTTCCTCTTCCTCGGTGTCCTCCTGCTGGCCTTGTGGGTCGTGCTCGGGATCTTCGGCTGGGTCATCGCCAGCGTCTTCCGCATGTTCCCCGAGGCGATCCTGCCGGTGTTTCTCCAGATCCCGATTGCCGTCTGGATCGGCCTCAAGGTCCACCGGCGCGGGGGAAACCTGTTGTGGCCGAGCATCGCGGCGCTGGCGCTCATGTACGCCACGGTGTGGCTGGGCGCCGGCGCTCCGGGGTTCGCCTGGACCGGCGGCACGGTGGGCGCGGCCATCCAGGGGCTGAACGCCGCGATGGCGGCATGGCCGATCTGGTTCTGGGTCGCCGTCCTGCTGGCGTACTGCTACGTCGCGAGCGTCCTGCCGGTCTGGACGCTGCTCCAGCCGCGCGACTACATCAACAGCCTGCAGTTGATCAGCAGTCTCGGCCTCATCGTCGCCGGGCTCGTCGCCGCAGCCGTCTTCGGCGGGATCGCGCCGGTGACCGGCGCCCGCATGCCGCTCGAACTGGTCGCCCCCCCGGTCAACGCGAGCCCGCTGAACGCGCCGCCGATCGTGCCGTTCCTGTTCGTCATCGTCGCATGCGGCGCGGTCTCGGGGTTCCACTGTCTCGTCTCGAGCGGCACGTCGAGCAAGCAGTTGAAGAACGAAACCGACGCGCAGTTCGTCGGCTACGGCTCGATGCTGACCGAGGGGTTCCTCGCCACCCTCGTCATCCTGGCGGTGGCGGCCGGCATCGGCTTCGGCTGGGAAGCGAGGCACGGCGATCTCGCCGGCAGCGCCTTGTGGGGACGCCTGTACGGCAACTGGGACACGATCACGAGCGGCGCCGCCATTGCGGCGTTCGTCGTGGGGGCGGCCAACTTTCTCGAGGCGATGGGGATCGATCACACGATGGCGACCGCGCTCATGGGCGTGCTGGTCGCGTCGTTCGCGGGGACGACGCTCGACACGGCGACGCGGCTGCAGCGCTATGTCACGCAGGAGCTCAGCGCGGCGGCCGGCGCGAGCGTGCCCTCGCTGCGCCCGATCACCGCGCTCACCGGGAGCACGCACGGAGCCACGCTGCTGGCCGTGCTGAGCGCGTTCGTGCTGGCCATCCTGCCGCGGCCCGGCACCCCCTGGAACGCCGAAACCCTCGGCACCGGCGGGCTGATCCTGTGGCCGGTGTTCGGCGCGACGAACCAGTTGCTCGCCGGTCTCGCGCTGCTCGTCGTCGCATTCTGGCTGTGGCGCCGCCGGCTGCCCACCTGGTTCGTCATCGGCCCCGCCGTGTTCATGCTGGTCGTGCCCGCTTCGGCACTCGTCTGGCAGGTGTTCGTCGCCGACGGCGGCAAGCCCGGATGGCTCTTCCAGGAGACGCCGAACTGGCCGCTGATCGTCGTGTCGATCATGGCGCTCGTGCTCCAGGTGTGGCTCGTCGTCGAGGCGATCCTGCTGTGGCCGAGGGCGCGCGGCGTGCTCGAAGAAGCGCTGCCGCAACTGCAGGACCCCAGAGTGGCGAAGAGCGCCTGATCCGCGTCGCGCGGGTCTCACGTTCATTGTCGGCGTTTCGGATAGAGGAGGCGTGTCGTGGCTGTTCGTCGTGGCGTGTGGCTGGTGCTGGCGCTGGTGTTCGTGGCGGTCATGATCTCGGCGACCGGGCTGCTCGTCACCGCCCTGATCGTGGGACGTGAGCCCCAGGTCGCCAGCAACTCCGTTCTCACGCTCGAAATCTCCGGGGACCTGCAGGAGGTCGAGCCGTTCGGCATGTTCGGCCCGTTCATGGAGCCGGCCGCGACGGTGCGTGGCACGGTCGAGATGCTGCGGAAGGCCAAGGTGGACCGCCGGGTCACCGGCGTCATCCTCCGGCCGGCCGGCACCTCGGCGCTGTGGGCGAAGGTCCAGGAGGTGCGCGACGCCATTCTGGATTTCCGCTCGTCGGGCAAGCCGATCGTCGCCTATCTGGAGCAGGCCGGGGACCAGGAGTTCTTTCTCGCGAGCGCCTGCGACAAGGTCTTCCTGATGCCCACGGCGTCGCTCGACCTGACGGGGATCGCCAGCTACGAGCTGTTCCTCCGCGGCACGCTCGACAAGATGGGGGTGTTCCCCGATGTGCTGCACGTGGGGGACTTCAAGACCGCGGGGAACACCTACACCGAGCGGACCTTCACACCCGCGCATCGCGAGATGACCGAGTCGCTGAACCGCGACCTGTACGAACAGCTCGTGCGTGGACTCGCCGAGGGCCGGCGCAAGTCAGACGCCGAGATGCGCGCGTTGATCGACCACGGGCCCTACCTGCCCGAGGACGCGATCCGCGCGGGGCTGATCGACGACGTCGCGTACATCGATGAAGTCGACGACAAGGTGCAGCTCGGCGGCGGCGACCTGAAGTTCCTGACGCCGTCCGACTACCGGCGCGTCAGCGCCGCCTCGCTCGGGCTGAACAAGGGGCCGCGCGTCGCCGTGCTGTACGCCGTCGGCATGATCACGACGGGGCGGAGCAGCGCCGACGGCATCCAGACGGTGGGCTCCGAAACGTTCGTCGAGGAGATCCGCAAGATCCGCGCGGACAAGTCCATCAAGGCGGTCGTGCTGCGGATCGACAGTCCCGGCGGATCCGCGATCGCATCCGACGTCATCTGGCGCGAGCTGATGCTCACGCGCGAGGTGAAGCCGGTGATCGCGTCCATGTCGGACGTGGCGGCCTCCGGCGGCTACTACATCGCGATGCCGGCGCACGCGATCGTCGCGGAGCCGGCGACCCTCACCGGGTCGATCGGCGTCGTGATGGTGAAGTTCGTCCTCGAAGGGACGCTCGACAAGGTGGGCGCGAACCTCGAAGGGGTCACGAGCGGCGAGTACGCGGACCTGTACTCGCCGGTACGCCGGTTCTCCCCCGACGAGCGCCGTAAGATCGAGGCGCTGATGCAGGCGACCTACGAAGCGTTCGTCGAGAAGGCGGCCGCCGGGCGCAAGACGACGCCGGAGCGCATCGACGCGATCGCGCAGGGGCGCGTCTGGACGGGCCAGCAGGCGAAGGATCTGGGCCTGGTCGACGAGCTGGGCGGGCTGCAGCGGGCCCTGGCGGTCGCCAAGACCCGCGCGAACATCGATCCCGACGCCGAGGTGGAGCTGGTCGTCTACCCGCAGCGCCGCTCGTTCTACGAGTTGATCCAGTCGCCGTTCGGCGCCGAGGCCGGGGGGATGCTCCGCGCCTTCGTGGGCCTCGGCGAGCGCCGTGCGGTCGAGGCGCTCACGGCGCCGCTGCGCCTGTTCCGCCGCGGCGAGCCGCTCATGCTGATGCCGAACATCTTCGTCCGGTAGCGGCCGCTTCGCGGGACGCGCTGACGCGCCCCGCAGGCGAGCGAGACCCGAAAGCCTATCCTGCCGTCAGCTGGGCGAGGACGCGATTGTTCATGCGGATCTTCATCCGCTCCCGCGCCTTGTTCATGTACGCGGCGTAGAAGCGGCCGCGCCGCTCGTTGAGCAGCTCGTCCTTCATCTGCTCGCGGCCCTTCGCGATCTCCTCGACGGTCGGATCCTGCCGCTCGAGCACCTTGACGACGACGGCGCCGTTGTCGGTGGTGATCGGGTCGCTGACGGCGCCGACCGGCAGCGCGAAGGCGGCCGCGTCGATGGCCGGGCTCACCCCCGCCTCGGCGATGGGCGCGCCGCGGGCGATCAGGTCGGTCGTCTTCACCTCGAGCCCCGCCGCCTTCGCGGCCGCCTCGAAGTTGCCCGCCTTGAGCTGCGGCACGAGCGCCGCCGCGCGCTGCTGCGCGGTTTCGACCGACTTCTTCTTGAGGACGTCGTCACGCACCCGGGCGCGGACCTCGTCCAGCTTCGGCACGTACGCCTCCTGCTTGCCCGTGACGGTGACGAACGCGAAGCCCTGCGGCGTGCGGATGGCGGGGCTGACCTCCCCCTGGTCCATCGTGAACGCCTGCTCCGAGACGGCGGGCGCGAACCCGATCCCGGGGATCGGCTCTTCCCGGCCGAAGAACGGCGACTCGGCCACCGTGAGGCCGCGCGGCCCCGCGACGCTGTCGAAGTCGCCCGGGCTCTTCATCCGGCCGGCGATGTCGTCGGCGACGCGCTGCGCTTCGTCCTGTGCGCGCTGCCACTTGATCTGGTCTTCGATCTGGGGCTGGACCTCGGCGAGGCTGCGCTTCGACGGGGCGCGCTTCTCGTGGACCTTGATGACGTGGTAGCCGAACGACGTCTTCACGGGGTCGCTGACCTGCCCGGGCTCGAGCCCGAAGGCGGCCTGCTCGAACTCCGGCACCATCTGGCCGCGGCCGAAGAAGCTCAGGTCGCCGCCCTGCGCCTTGTTGCTGTCGTCCTCCGAGTACTTCTTCGCGAGCTCGGCGAAATCGGCGCCGGCCTTCGCCTTCGCGGCGATGTCCTGCGCGAGCTTGCGGACCTCGTCTTCGTTCTTGCCCTCCGTCTTGAGCAGCACGTGGCTCGCGTGGACCTGCTCGGGCGTCGAGTACTGCTGCTCGTTGTCCTCGTAGTAGCGCTGGACGTCCTGCGGCGTGACGGTGATCCGCTCGCGGATCGCCTGCGTGTCGATGAGCGCGTAGCGCACCTTGCGCTTCTCCGGTACGCGGTACTTCTCCTTGTTCTGCTCGAACCACGCCGCCACTTCGTCGTCGCTCGCCTGCGTGCCCTCGAGGAACCTGTCGGCGGGGAAGTTCAGCACCGCGAGCTTCACCTTTTCGTTGCGGCGCCGGAACTCCGCCTCGGCCTCGTCGTTGCTCACCGTGAGCCAGTTGGTGAGCGCCGCGCGAAGCTTTTCGAGCGTGATGCTGCGGCGGACCTGCTCCTCGAACTCCGACTCGCGCAGCGGCGGGTTCTGCATCTGAAGCATCTGGCGGTAGCGGTCGTACCCGATGAACTGGCCGTTCTCCTGGAAGGCGGGGATCGCGAGGATCCGGGCGCGGACTTCCTCGTCGCTGGCCGTGATGCCCAGGCGGCGGGCTTCGGCCATCGAGATCTCCTCTTCGATCAGCTGCTGGACGATCCGCTGGTCGATGCCGAGCTGGCGCAGGAGGCGCTCGTCCATGTTGCCGCCGTAGGCGGCGCGGTACTGCTGGATCTGCCGGTTGTAGGCGCGCCGGAACTGGCCGACGGTCACGTCGTTGCCTTCGACGGTGGCGACGGCGTCGTTGAGGCCCGCGCCGGTGGCGGAGTCGTTGGTGGCCGGAATATAGAGAGCAATGAACGCCAGCACCACGAGGACCAGGCTCCATTTCAGCCAGCCCTTGTGACGCCGCATCCGATCGAGCATCGTCATAGTTCGAAAAGCCTCGTTTCGGGCGGTGGAAACACCGGATTATGCCACGTTTCGCCATGCGGCGATGTGCTATATTTTCGGTGAATAGAAGGACTTAGAGGCCATCCGTCATACCCATGGGACGCAGAGCCGATTGACCCGGGGTCGGCAACCTCGCGCCCGTCGCCCCACGGCCCGGCACCCCGTGGCGGCCGCTCCCCCGGACATGGCGGCGCGGCTGCGGTTGTGCCAGGCGCCGTTGAGACGGCAACTCTCGCGTGCAGACGTCCTCGCGGAAATGATCCGCGCCGTCAATTCGAGCCTCGATCCCGAGCGTGTCGCCGAGGCGATGCTCGCGCGGATCTCGGCCTGGCTGCCGGCGCCCGTCTGGGTGGTGCTGTCGCTCGACGACGGCCGGGCGCCGCGGCCGATGGCGGCCCGCGGCCTCACAACGCGGTACGAGCCGGCCGTCGGCGGCGTGGCCGCGTGGATCGCGCGGTCGGGGCAGCCGTTCGCCGCCGCGGATCTGGCGGCGGACGGGCGGACGGGATCCACGGCGCACGTCGCGGCGGTCGGCTTTCCGCTCGTGTGCCGCGGCCGCACCGTCGGAGCGGTCGTCGGACTCGACCGGCGGGCCTCGCGCGGCGAGCCGCGGCTGTCGGTTGCGGTCCGCGCGGCGCTCGAAGCGGCCATCGAGCCGGGGGCGATCGCGCTCGACAACGCGCTGCGGGTGCAGCGCGCCGAGGCGCTGTCGGTCACCGACGACCTGACGTCGCTGTACAACTCGCGGTACCTGTCGCTGGTGCTGCGGCGCGAGACCAAGCGCGCCTCGCGCAGCGGCCGGCCGCTGTCGCTGCTCTTCTTGGACCTCGACGGGTTCAAGGCGATCAACGATACGCACGGGCATCTCTCGGGCAGCCGCGCGCTGGTCGAGGCGGCGGGGGTGATCCGCGCGAGCGCCCGCGAAACCGACGTCGTCGCGCGGTTCGGCGGCGACGAGTTCGCGCTCGTGCTGCCCGACACCGGCAGCGAGGGGGCGACCGCGGTCGCCGAGCGCGTGCGCGAGCGGCTCGCCGCGCACCGGTTTCTCGCGGCCGACGGCTTGAACATTCAGTTGACGGCGTCGGTGGGGGTCGCCACCCTCCCCGACGTCGCGGCATCAGTCGAGGCGCTGATCCAGGCCGCCGACCAGGCGATGTACCGGGTGAAGGCGCACGGCAAGAACGGCATCCACATTGCGGGCGATGCGCCCGCTGAAACGTTGACTACGCTCGCATTCGTGCATCGTCAGGAGAGCCATTGAGCCTCAGATCTCTCTTCTCGCTGTTCTCCAGCGACCTCGCCATCGATCTCGGCACCGCCAACACGTGCGTCTACGCCCGCGGCAAGGGGATCGTCGTCAACGAGCCCTCGATCGTCGCCATCAACAAGGTGAACGGGCGGATCGAGGCCGTCGGCAAGGACGCCAAGGAAATGCTCGGCCGCACCCCCGGCAACATCGTCGCGATCAAGCCGATGAAGGACGGCGTCATCGCCGACTTCGAGGTCACCGAGAAGATGCTGACCTACTTCATCAAGAAGGCGCACAACAGAAATGTGTGGGTGCGCCCCCGAATCGTCATCGGTGTGCCGTCCGAGATCACGCAGGTCGAGAAGCGCGCCGTGAAGGACAGCGCCTACCGCGCGAAGGCGAGCGAGGTCTACCTCGTCGAAGAGGCAATGGCCGCCGCGATCGGCGCCGGCATGCCGATCACGGAACCCTCGGGCAACATGATCGTCGACATCGGCGGCGGCACCACCGACATCGCCGTCATCTCGCTCGCCGGGATCGTCTACAGCAAGGCGGTCCGCGTCGCCGGCAACGAGATGGACGACGCGATCATCCAGTACATCAAGAAGACGTACAACCTCCTGATCGGCGAGCGCACCGCCGAGGCCATCAAGATGGAGATCGGCTCCGCGTATCCGCTCGAAGAGCGGATGACGATGGAGATCAAGGGGCGGCACCTGATCGAAGGCGTGCCGAAGACGATCACGATCACCGACGAGGAGATCCGCGAGGCGCTGGCGGAGACGGTCAACGTCATCGTTGACGCCGTCCGCGTCGCGCTCGAGCGCACCCCTCCGGAGCTGTCGGCCGACATCGTGGACCGCGGCATCGTCCTGACCGGCGGCGGTTCGCTGCTGAAGAACCTCGATAAGCGGTTGCGCGAAGAGACGGGGCTCCCCCTGGCGATGGCCGAGGACCCGCTGTCGTCGGTGGTGCTCGGCGCCGGCAAGATGCTGTCGGACTTCAACCTGCTCCGGAAGATCTCTATCGACTAGACGCAGTCGGCTGCCAGCCTCCAGCTGCCGGCTGGGAGCGGCTGGAGCTGAGAGCTGATGGCTGAAAGCTTCCGCAAACGCACCGGCTGGATCTTCCTGGTCGTCATGGTCGGCCAGGTGTTGCTCGTGTCGGCGCAGGTGCAGAGCCGGGCGGGCGTGCCGGTCATCGAGGCGGTCTCGTTCGGCGCGTTTTCGCGGGTGCAGCGGGCGACCTCGTCGGTCGTCGGCGGCGTCCGCGACGTCTGGACGAACTACGCGTCGCTCCGCGGCGCGCGCGACGAGAACCAGGCGCTGAAGCAGCAGCTGGCCGAGCTCGAAATCCGGCTTCAGGAGCAGCGCGCGCTGGCGGCCCGCGCCACCCGGCTGCAGGCCCTGCTCGAGCTGAAGGAGTCCACGCCGCTCCCGACGGTTGCCGCCGAGGTGATCGGCGGCAACCCGAACGCCACCCCCGGTGTGCGGGAGATCACGATCGACCGTGGCACCGCCGACGGCGTGCAGACGAGCATGGCCGTGATCTCCCCGGGCGGAGTCGTCGGCCGGGTGATCGGCCGGCCCGCGGCGCACGCGGCCCGCGTCCAGCTGCTGATCGACCGCCATGCGGCGGCGGGCGCCATCACAGAGCGAACGCGCGCGGGCGGCATCGTCGTCGGTGCCGGGGGGCAGCCGCCGCTGAAGATGGATCTCGTCTCCAACCTGCTCGACGTAAAGGCGGGGGACCTCGTGGTGACCTCGGGCGTCGACGGGATCTACCCGAAGGGGTATGCGATCGGCTGGGTCGAAACAGCCGAACGGGGCCGCGGCCTGTATCTCGACATCCGGGTCCGTCCGGCGGTCGACTTCGGCAGTCTCGAGGAAGTGCTGGTGGTGCTCGTGCCGCCCCGGCCGGCGCTCACCGACGACGAGAAAGCGGCAGGGCGCTCCCGGTGAAGGTGATCGCGGTCCTCGCGGCGCTGGTCGTCGCGCTGCTGTTCCAGACGACGCTGGCCGGCATGTCGCTCGAGGCGGGCACGCGCGTGAATTTCGTGCTGGTCGCCGTCGTCTACGTGGCGCTGGCGCTCGGCCCCCTCGCGGGGCTGCTGGCAGGAGCGGCCGGCGGCCTCGTCCAGGACGCCGTCGCCGGCAGTATTGTCGGGATCGGCGGCATCTCGAAGACGCTCGCCGGCTTCCTGGTGGGGGTGCTGGGGGCGCAGTTCATCGTCTCGCAGCCGGTCCCGAGGTTCGTGATGTTCGTCGGCGCGACGATGGTGCACGAGCTCTGCTTCCAGTCGCTGTATGCGCTCGTCGAAGGGCAGCCGGTACGCTTCATCTGGGGCACACTATTGGTTCAGGCGGCGGTGAACGGCGGGATCGGGCTCCTCGCCTTCCAGCTCGTGGAGGGGGCCCCCAGGTGGCGACAGCGCCGGTATGCGCGGCGCAGCGCCACGCTCAGCCGGCGCAGGTTCTGAGGCGACGCGTGAGGACGTCGCGGGCGGGAAGAGATCGATGCCGCAGATGACCGGAACAGACGATCGGCGCCACATCGGCATCCGCCTGGCGGTGTTCCAGTACTCGATCGCCTGCGTCTTCGCCGCGCTGGCTGTCGGCTTCTGGGTCTTTCAGGTCGTCCAGTACGCCGAGTTCAAGGAGATCGCCGACAGCCAGTACATGCAGCGGGTGCCGCTGCCGGCCCCCCGCGGCGTGCTCGTCGACCGCAACGGCGTCGTGCTCGTCGAGAACCAGCACAGCCTCAACATCGTGCTGATGCGCGAGCGCGTGAAGGATCTCGACGCGACGCTGCGGACGCTGGCGGAGGCGACCGGCACCGACCTCGAGCAGCTCCAGGAGGCCGTGAACCGCCGGCGGCGCGAGCCCACCTACCGCCCCATCGTGCTCATTGCGAACGCGTCGCTTGCGCAGGTGGCGGCCGTCGAGGCGCGCAGCCTCGAGTTGCCGGGCATCGAACGGCAACCAGTACCGGCGCGGCGGTACCGTGACGAACGCGCCGGGCACCTGTTCGGCTACGTCGGGGAGGTGAGCGAGGCGCAGCTCGCGCGCGCCGACTACAAGGATCTCGGCCCGGGGGCGATCATCGGCCAGGCGGGCATCGAGCAGGCGTACAACCGTCTGCTGATGGGGATCGAAGGCAACAAGGACGTCATCGTCAACAGCCGCGGCCGCGAGATCCTCGAGGTCGGCTACAGCGAGGCGAAAGAGGGCACGCGGCTGCAGTTGACGATCGACGCCGACCTGCAGGCGGCCGCCGCCGATGCCTTCCGGCACGTGGATACGAACGGCGCCGCCGTCGTCCTGGATCCCCGCTCCGGCGAGGTGCTGTCGCTCCTCAGCCTGCCGAGCTACGACCCGAACGACTTCGCCGTCCGGATCGCGCCGGCGGTCTGGCGGTCGCTGGTGTCGGACCGGCTCAAGCCGCTGAACAACCGCGCGCTGCAGGGGACGTACTCCCCGGGATCCACGTTCAAGATCGTCGTCGCGGCGGCCGCGATGGAAGAAGGGGTCGCGGGGCCGAACTTCCGCACGCACTGCAGCGGCGGCGCGACGTTCTACGGCCGCTACTTCCAGTGCTGGAAGAAGGGGGGGCACGGCACGGTCGACATGCGCCGCGCGATGGAGCAGTCGTGCAACGTGTACTTCTACACCCTCGGCAACATGCTGGGCGTCGACAGGATCCACAAGTGGGCGACGGCGATGGGGCTCGGCGTCCCGAGCGGGATCGAATTGCCGAACGAGGCGACGGGCCTGGTGCCCTCGACCGAGTGGAAGATGCGTACGCAGAAGGACAAGTGGTACGCCGGTGAGACGATCTCGGTGGCGATCGGCCAGGGGCAGGTCAACGTGACGCCGATGCAGCTGGCCGTGATGGCGATGACCGCCGCCAACGGCGGCACGCGCTACACGCCGCACCTGCTCAAGGCGATCGACGAGGGGCAGGGCTGGAAGCCGGTGCCGCCGCCGGCGCCGAAATCGGTCGTCCACATGGAGGAGTCCACGCTGAAGGCGCTGCGCGACGGGCTGTGGCTCGTCGTCAACGGCGCGGGCACCGCCCGCGGCGCGCTGCTGCCCGGCCGCGATGTCTCCGGCAAGACGGGGACGGCGCAGGTGATCTCGCTCAGCAAGGCGGATGCGGCGCGCGGCAAGATGGACGTGCGGCACCACCGGTGGTTCGTCTTCTTCGCGCCGCGCGACAACCCCGAGATCGCCGGCGTCGTCTTCGCCGAGCATGCCGGCAGCGAGAGCAAGGCGGTGCCGATCGCGAGGCACGTCATCGAGACCTACTTCGCCAAGAAGGAAGGGCGGCCGCTCCCGTCGCTGACGCCGCAGCCCCCGTCGGCGACAATCCTGGCCGAAGCGGAGGTGCCGGTGCCGGCAGCGCGCCCCGGCGGTGACGACTGACGCGTCATGTTCGAACGCCGCCTCTTCTTTCACATCGACTGGGCGCTGCTGACGGCGATTCTGATGATCGTCGGCATCGGCATCGCGATGATCTACAGCACGACGTACGTGATCACCGGCCCCGAGACCGGCCACGCCGGGCCGCAGGTCCGGACCCAGGTCTATGCGCTCGTGCTGGGGCTCATCGCGCTGGTCGTCTGCCTGACGATCGACTACCGCGTGCTCGCGGAGCACTCGCTGCTGATCTACTTCGGGCTGCTCGCGCTCCTGGTGTTCGTGCTGCTGAAGGGGTCCACGCAGTTCGGCGCGCAGCGGTGGATCAGCCTGGGGGCGTTCAACCTGCAGCCGTCGGAGTTCGCGCGCATGACGGTCGCGCTGGTGCTCGCGATGTTCTTCGCCGAGAACCGCCGGGGCGCACGCAACACCGGCGACCTCGTCATCGGCGGCATCTTCACGCTCATCCCGCTGCTGCTGATCGCCAAGCAGCCCGACCTCGGCACGGCCGTCGTCCTTCTGCCGGTGTACTTCGGCGTCGCGTACCTCGCCGGCCTCCGGATGCGGCTCCTGGCGGTGATTGCGCTCGCCGGCGTGCTCCTGGCGCCCGTCGCGTGGAAGTTCGCGCTGCAGGACTACCAGAAGTCGCGCATCCAGACGTTTCTCGACCCGAGCCAGGACCCGCGGGGCGCCGGCTACCAGACCATCCAGGCGAGGATCACGGTGGGCTCCGGCGGGCTGATGGGCAAGGGGTTCCGGCAGGGGACGCAGGGGCAGTACAAGTTCCTGCCGGTCGCGCACAACGATTTCATCTTCTCGGTGCTCGCGGAGGAGCAGGGCTTCGTCGGCGTGCTCGCCGCGCTGGGGCTCTATCTCTTCGTGATTCTGCGCTCTCTCGAGGCGGCCCGGCTCGCCAAGGACCGCCTCGGCGCCTATCTGGTGGGAGGCATCATCGCCGGATTCTCGTTCCAGGTGATATACAACGTAGCAATGTCGGTCGGGCTGGCGCCCGTCAAGGGGATCACGCTGCCGCTGATGAGTTACGGCGGCTCGTCCCTGATCGCGACCATGGCAACTTTTGGCCTCATCCTCAACGTCAGGATGCGGCGCTTTACGAACTGACGTTGTCGACTCCAAACTCCAAACTGCCAACTTCAAACGGCAGACGTGTTGGGAGTTTGAGCGGGAGTCGGCGGTTGACACGTTTCCTGTGATGGCGCTTCTGCTCCTGGTCTTCGCCGCGTACGGGCTCCTCGGGCTGTTGTCCCGGCGGGCCGGCGTGTGCCCGGCCGGACCCGGTGCGGCGTCTTCCCCTCACTTCTGGAGCCGTTTCCATGAACAAGGAGATGATCATCTCCTCGAACGGCCACGACACCCGAGTGGCCATCCTCGAGGACGATCAGGTCGTCGAGATCTTCATCGAGCGCGAGAATCAGCGCGGTGTCGTCGGCAACGTCTACAAGGGCCGGGTCTCGAAAGTCCTCCCCGGCATGCAGTCCTCCTTCGTTGACATCGGCCTCGAGCGGGACGCGTTCCTCTACGTCTCGGAGGTCGTCACCCCCGCCGAGTTCGAGAAGCTCGAGGGGGGAGACGACGAGGACGTGGCGGCGGTCGTGCCGGTGGTCGCCGACGCGCCGGAGCCGCTCGTCGAAACCGCCGACGTGCCGGCGCCGCTCACGGCCGACCGCACCCCCGAGCGCCGCTCGGGCGGCCGGCGCGACGACGGCGGATCCCGCGGGCAGGGGCGCGACGACCGGGAGCGACCGGAGGCGAGGATCGAAGACCTGCTCAAGGAAGGGCAGGAGGTGCTCGTCCAGGTGGTCAAGGAGCCGCTCGGGACGAAAGGCGCCCGCCTCACTTCGCACGTCACGATGCCCGGACGCTTCCTGGTGTTCATGCCCACCGTGGACCACGTGGGCGTCTCCCGGAAGATCGAATCCCGCGAGGAGCGGGCCCGGCTGCGGGGGATCGTCAAGGAGTTCCGCGAGGAGCACGGCTTCACCGGCGGCGTGATCATCCGGACGGCTGCCGCCGGACGCTCGAAGGAAGACATCGTCAGCGACCTCTCCTACTTCCATCAGGTCTGGACGGAGATCCGCCAGAAGATGGAGACCCGGCGTCCGCCCGCCGTGCTCTTCCAGGAACAGAGCCTCGTCACGAAGCTGCTCCGCGACCTCCTCACCGACGATTACACGGCGATCCGCCTCGACAACGAGCAGGAGCACCGCCGCGTCGTCGCGCTCGTCGAGCGCATCATGCCGAGCCTCGTGCCGCGCGTGAAGCTGTACACGAAGGACTACCCCATCTTCGAGGAGTACGGGGTCCAGGCGGAGATCGACAAGGCGCTGCGCAGCAAGGTGTGGCTGAAGTCGGGCGGCTATCTCGTCATCAACCAGACGGAGGCGCTCGTCGCGATCGACGTCAACACCGGCCGCTACGTGGGCAAGAAGTCGGCCGGCCGTCTCGAGGACACGATCGTCAAGACGAACCTGGAGGCGGTGAAGGAGATCGTGCGGCAGATCCGGCTGCGCGACCTCGGGGGCATCATCGTGCTCGACCTGATCGACATGGAGGAGAAGAAGAACCGGCAGAAGGTCTTCCAGGAGGTCGAGAAGGAACTGCGCCGCGACCGGTCTCCCTCGAAGGCGCTCCAGGTCTCGGATTTCGGGCTCGTCATCGTCACGCGCAAGCGCGTCAAGCAGAGCCTCGAACGCCAGCTCACGGAGCCCTGCCCGTACTGCTCGGGCTCCGGCTCGATCAAGTCGCCCTCGACGATCTGCTACGAGATCCTCGTCGAGATGAAGAAGATCGCGGCCGACCTCGAGGGGCAGGGGATCGTGCTGCGCGTGAATCCCGACATCGCGCGCGCGCTGAAGGAAGAAGAGAGCAGCGTCCTGCGCGAGATGCAGCAGGTGCTCGGAAAAACCGTCACGCTGAAACCGGACACGCACCTGCACCACGAGCAGTTCGACGTCATGGCAATCTAGTCTCCGGTAGGGGCCGGCTTCAGCCGGCCCGGGAGTCCGGTAGGGGCCGGCTTCAGCCGGCCCGAGAGTCGGGTAGGGGCCGGCTTCAGCCGGCCCGGGAGCGAACCGATGCGCGCACTTCGCGTTTGCCTTCCATTTGCCGCTGTGCTCCCCGCGTGTGCCCTGCTCGGGCCGCGCGAGGAGGTCACCGGGACCTGGCAGTTCTCGGACCGGCAGCGTACGATTCAGCTCTCCCTTCAACAGGACGACGACCGGATCACGGGGACCGCGTGCGAGGTCGCCGCCGGAACGTACGTGATCTACCGCGGCGCGCCTGTCACCGGCAGGCATCCGCACCTGACCGTGACGGTGACGCCCGAATCCACCGGCTCGTGCTGTCCGCAGCAGGCAGGGCAGCGGTACAGCTTGAAGCTCGAGAAGCGTGGCGACATCGTGGCGACGGACGGCAGCGCGCTGCGCTTCACACGGGGGTCGGATGGACGCTGTTCCAGCGGGCGCGTCGAGTAGCCGTCCGGCGCCGGCGTCGAACGTCAGACGCGCCGCGATCGGCGATGCGGCGGCGCTCGTGGAGCTCACCGTCCAGCTCGGCTACCCCTCGGATCCGGATGCGATTACCGCGCGGCTCGACGACCTCCTCGTGCGGGACGACCACCAGGTCCTCGTGACCTGCGACGGCGATGGCCGCGCCGTCGGGTGGATTCACGTCGCCGAACGCCGGCTGCTCGAGTCGCCGCCGCATGCCGAGATCCTCGGCCTCGTCGTGCATCGCGACTACCGGCGGCAACACCGGGGCGAACGGCTCGTGAGCGCGGCGGAAGCGTGGGCCGCGGGGCGGGCTCTGGCGTTCGTCTCCGTGCGGAGCAACGTCACCCGCGCCGAATCGCACCCGTTCTACGAGCGGCTCGGCTACGTCCGCGCCAAGACGCAGCATGCGTACCGGAAGCAGATCTCCCGTGAGCCTTGAGGCGCGGATCGCGGACATCACGACGCTCGCTGTCGATGCGATCGTCAACGCCGCCAACCCGCAGCTCGTGCCGGGCGGCGGCGTCTGCGGAGCGATCCATCGCGCCGCGGGTCCGGAACTGGCGCGCGCCTGCGCGGAGGTGGCGCCGTGTCCCACCGGCGAGGCGCGCATCACGCCAGGGTTCGGACTGCCGGCGCGGTACGTGATCCACGCCGTCGGGCCCGTCTGGCACGGCGGCGCCGACCGCGAGCCGGAGCTGCTGGCCTCGGCGTACCGCGAGTCGCTCGCGCTCGCGCAGCGGCACGGGATCCGGTCCATCGCCTTTCCGGCGATCAGCACGGGAATCTATGGATATCCGCTGGACGCGGCGACAGGAGTGGCCGTCGAAACCGTGCGGGCGGAGCTCGATCGGAACGGATCGATCGAGCAGGTGATCTTCGCGTGCTTCAACGGCGCGGCGCTCGAGGCGTACCGCCGGGCGCTGGCGTCCCGGTGAGTGAAAAAGAAAGGGTCAGCCCGCAAGGGCTGACCCCATGACTGGCAGCCCGTCGAGAGCTGCCCACCGGATCGGCCGTACGGCGGCCGGATGACCCGCCGCTACCGGGTCGGTGTCTCCGTCGCGCCGGTCGGCAGGTTGATGATGTAGTGGTTGCCGCCGCGGTTGAACCAGACGCGCACGTACTCGTTGCCGCGGAGCACCTGGACCTTCGCAGCGCCGCCGGCCGCGGGCGGCGTATCCTTGATCACGAGCCGCGCCTCGGCTGCGGGCACGATCGTGACGACCTCGCGTCCCCTGACTTCGCCGCGCTGGAGGAACTCGGCCCAGCGCTCGAGCTCAGCGGTCTGCCCCACGACGTCGGGCTTCGAGACCTGCTCGGTGACGCGCACCTGGTAGGTGCCGGCGGGGAGCGGTTTGCCGTCTGCCGTCACGCCGCGCATGATCCGCGCGGTGCCCAGCGTGATCGCGCCGGTCGGCGCCTTGGCTTCTTCGGTAGTGGTCGGCTGCTGCTTGGGGGCTTTGTGCTGCGCGAGCACATCTCCCGCGGTGAAGATCGCCGCCGTCAGGATCCCCACCACAACCCACTGCTTTCTCATGTCGAATCTCCTCAGCGTCACGTCCGTCCTCCCGGAGGCCAGCTCAGCAATTATAAGGGGCATCGGGAGGCCACCGGCACCGGAAGCGGCGCGGCGGCGGACGACCATCCGGCGAGGAGCAAGCAGGGTGCCATGCACAGGCACGAAAAACCGCGCGATTTCACGACGCCTTCGGGACGGCGTCGCAGGAAACCGCGCGGCTTGTTCTGAAACCCGACAGTAATTGTTGCCGCTATCTGCGGGTGACGGTCACGTTGCCCGAGAAGCTGGTGACGTCGAGGAGCGCGCTGCCGTCACCGAAGACACCGCGCACCGCGCGGGCGCGGCCCCCCTCGCCGACACGTCGTCTGACGTCCGACGCCACGACGACCTGGTCCTTCAGCGGGATCTCGGACCGGACGGCGCCTGCGAAGGAGCTGGCGTCCAGCTCGAAGCCGGTGTCACCCGCCAGCGCCAGGCGCACGTTCCCCGAGTGCGACTTCAGCGTGTAGCGGCCGCTCTTCGACAGCGCCGAGGCGAATTCCACGTCCCCGCTCACCGACTGCGCGGTGAGACGGTCGGCGACCACGTCGTGCAGAAGGACTCTGCCGCTGATCGTGCCCGCCTCGAGCCGCGGCGCGCGAACCTGTCGCAGGACGACGTTGCCGGAGATGCTGCCCGCGTCGCAGCCGGCTTCCGACGTCATGTTCGTGATCTCGACGTTCCCCGACGTCGATCGTGCGTTCAGCACGCGCGCCGCGTTGCTGATGATGACGTTGCCGCTGGTGGAGGTGAGGGCGAGCTCTCCCTTGATGTCGTTCACGCGGATGTTGCCCGAGAGGGTCCGCGCCGTGATGCGTGTGTGCTCCGGCGCCGTGACGGTGTAGGTGACGCTGACGTTGATGTTGCGGCGTTCGGTTCGCGCGCCGCGGTCGTGCGGATAGACGCTCTTCGCCTCGGCGCGCGACCCGCGCTCGACGAACTCCACCTGCACGAGGTCCAGCATCTCCTGCGCGTCCTGCTCGTCGCGGCCGCGCGCGGTCTTCACCGCTTCCACTTTCAGCTCGTTGCCGCCGCCGCGCATGATCGTGATGTGGCCGGAGAGGTTCGACAGCACGAGCTCGCCGCGGGCGCCCACCTTGAATGTCCGGGTGACCGTCTGGGTGCGCTCGATCGCATGCTGACGGGTCCGGGCGAGCGCGCCCGGCCTGGGCGGCGGCTCCGGCTGCTGGCCGTGCTGCCGCTCGGGCGGTGCCACGCGGCTCACCGTGCGTCCCTGCGCCGGCTGCGGCACGGCCGGCACGACCGCGTGCACGGCCGCGGGCGCCGCCGGCTGCGCGAGAGCGGCGGCCGGCAGCACGAGCGGCGCGCCAACGACGACGGCAATCAGTGTGTTCATGGTCGTGATGCTCTTCATGCGGATCGTGTCCTGCCGCCTACGACTTGTTGCCCGGGTCGACGAGTTGCGCGGCCGCGGCGGAGTTCCCCTTCCGCATCTCGTTCATCAGCGCGATGGTGTTCTGGAGCAGCGTGACCTTCTGGCGCAGCGCGTCGAACAGGCTCTCGCGGGCGAGCGCGCTCTGGGGCTCCGTGCTGAGCGCCTCGCGGCTTTCGGCGATCGCCTGGTCGATGATCGCCAGGTTCTTCTGCAGCGTCGCCGCCGTCTGCGGGTCGATCGCGTTGGGGTCGGCCTTCGCGGCTTCCTGCAGTTTCGCGATGCCCGCCTGGAGGTGCTGCTCCGCCAGCCGGAACTCTTCCCCCACGCTTTGGACGGGATCCACCGGCGCGGCGTTGCCGCCGCCGGCGGGATCCCCGCTCGCCGGATCTCCGGCCACGGTCGATGCGGCTCCGCCGGGCGCCGACGTGTCGCGGCCGGGGAAGAGCAGGTACAGGGAGGCACCGACGGCGAGGACGAGCGCCGCCGCCATCGCCAGCACCGCCATGTGGCGCGCGCGGGGCTGGACGGTCGCCGTGACCCGCCCCTCCTGGCGGAGCCGCCCGGCGATCTGCATCCACACGTGATCGGGCGGACGCACATCGTCGAGGGATTCCGCCGCCGCGCGGATCTTCTGCATGTCGTCGGCGAGCGCGCGGCATGCGTCGCAGTGGTCCAGGTGCAGCTGCAGCGCGGCGCGGCGGACCGGTCCCAGCGTGCCGTCGGCCAGGTCCTGGATCGCCTCTCTGTAATCGCTGCAGTTCATGATTCGTGCTCTAGCTTCCGCTCAGGATCGCACGCAGCCGCAGCCGCGCCTTGTGGACCTGGGACTTCGAGGTGCCCTCGGCGATGCCGAGGACATCTGCCACCTCCCGATGCTCCAGCCCCTGGACGTCGTGCAGCACGAACGCCGCACGGGCGCCTTCCGGGAGCTGCGCGACGGCGCGCTCGAGATCCATCTTCGCCACGGTCTGCTCCGCGATGCGCCGGCTGCCGGTATCCGTGAGCATCGGCTCCTCGTCGAGCGTATCGGTCACCTGCCCCGCGCGCGCGGCGCGGCTCCGGAGGTAATCCAGGCAGTGATTCGTCGCCAGGCGATAGAGCCACGTGCCCAGCGCTGCCTCGCCGCGGAACCCCTCCAGCTTCCGGTGGGCCGACAGGAAGATCTCCTGGAGCAGGTCCTCGGCATCCGCCGGATTGCCCACCATGCGCAGCGCCAGGCTGTAGAGCCGCCCCGAGTACGTGCGGTACAGCTCCTCGAACGCCGCCAGATCTCCGCGCCGGCAGCGTTCCACGAGCGCCAGATCCGGACTGCGATCGACCGCCGACGGGTGCACTGTTACCTTAGACGGCATCATCGGCGTCCGGCGTTGCCCTGCCAGCGGCGTTTGTCGAACTCACGGATCCTGATGCCGGCGACCGTCACCCCTTCGGCGCGGAGCAGTTCCCGCTTGAGCTGAAGATGCCCTCCGAACCCGCCGAGCCGTCCTGCCGCGGCGATCACCCGGTGGCACGGGACGCCCGGCGCTCTGCAGTCACGCATGATGTTCCCGACGGCGCGGCAGGCGCGCGGGTTCCCGGCCATCGCGGCGACGTCGCCGTACGTGGCGACGCGTCCCACCGGGATGCGCCGCACCGCGCGGATCACGCGCGACCGAAAACCGTCCGCCTCCGCCATCTCAGAACGTGAATCGCAGACCGCCGCCGAACTGCAGTCCGCCCACATCCGATGAGACGGACCGCGACCCCGGAGCGTTGAGGTTCACCGTGCCGCGCGCGTACCGCAGGAGCGCGCCCGCGCCCACGCGCCGGGCGAACATCCACGAGACGTCGAGCGAGGCATGCACGCCCGCGCCGGACCCGTCGGCCTCGCGCGTCACGGCTCGGCGGAACTCCGCCGTGTCGAACGGATACGTTTCGTGGGTTTCGATCGTCTCGACGATGTCCTGCCGCGCCGAGAAGAAGGCGGGTCCGGCCGACACTCTCGCGCGTACCCTGCCGGCGGTCGGCAGGTCGTAGTAGACGAGCACGTAGACGGCCGTTTCGGCGCGGCTGATGCCGCTCGCCTCGCCTTCCACGGTGCGGTGGCGATTGTCGAGCAGCGGATGCGGCACCCGCGCCGTGATGGGTGCGGCGCCGCTCGCCGCGCTCCGGCCGACGGCGGCACCGAGACCGAGGCGGCGCCACACGCGGAACCCGGCGGCGCCATCGAACATGCCGGCCGTGGCGCCGGGATACTCGACCTCGATGATGCCGGTCTCGACGTTCACCTCATAGGTGAACGATTCGCGCAGCGTGCCGGCCGCGTGGGCCGCGCCGCCGTTGACCGCCAGGAAGCCTCGGTCGGGCCGTGCCTGCGCGAAGGCGGGCGCCGCAGCGAGCGTCATCAGGAGGCAGGCGAGGTATCGCATGGCGGTCCTCAGTTGACGCCCACGGCGGTCCACGCCTGGGCCATCGCGCGCTCGGCCGCGCTGTTGACGCCGTACAGATCCCGCGCCGCCTGGAGCGTCGCGGCCCGCGCCATGGCGAACGTCGCGTTCGACGGCAGCAGCTGCGTGACGGCGCGGTAGAACAGCGTCTCGATCTGCGCCCGGTTGGCCCCGCCGACGCCCTGCACCGTCAGCCCCGAGATCCGGTTCGTGCCCCCCTCGATGGCGAGAAAGAACGCATGGTTGGAGATGCTCGAGTTGATGTGCACGCCGCCGTTGTCGGCGGTCCCGGTATAACGGACCGACCAGTGGTCGGGATGCCCGTACGCGGCGGGATTCACGAATGAGCGGATGCCGCCGGGCCGCACCGCGTCTTCGCCGCACAGGTAGTCGGCCTGCATCGGGTTCGACCCCTGCGGCTGGAACATGAATTCGACCGCGGTGCCGATGATGTCCGAGAACGACTCGTTCAGCGCCCCGGACTCGCCGAAGTAGATGAGGTCGGATGTGAAGTCGGTGACGCCGTGGGCGATCTCGTGCGCGACGACGTCGATGGCGGCCGAGAGGTGGTTCCACGTCCGGCCCCCCAGCGTCATGCCGTCGGGCAGCCCGACGCCGTAGAGCATGATGCCGTTGCCGAAATACACCGCGTTGGCGAAGAACACCGGCACGCTGTTGCCGTAGAGCGCGTGATCCTGGCGGCGCACGGGGTGCACCAGCGTGATCATCCGCATGTCGGCGTTGTTGAGGCCGCGGCGGTTGAACCGTTTGAAGAAGTAGTCGTACGTGTAGCCCGTGTAGATGTGCGCGTCGACGAGGGCGCCGTCGGTCCAGACGTTGTCGGTGTCGGCGCCGAGATCCGCCTGCGCGAGCGTCACGCGGCCGTTGATCACGTCGATCGTCCGCTGCGGATTCCCTTTCATGTCGTAGGTGCGGATCGCGGGAGGCCGCAGCGCGTCCTCCGACAGGAAGGAGCCGGCGAGCCGCGACACCGACATCTTCTTCGGATCCCCCAGCGTCCCGGTGCCGCGGCCGACGGCCGACTGCGTCTGCAGGTCGCTGAACTCGAAGACGATGGCACCCGAGTGCGCGTCGACGAAGTACTCGCGAAGGTCGGCGCCGGTGAATGCGCGGTACCGCCAGGTGAGCGCGTGGCCGCCGTGCTCGAGCGGCAGCACCACGAGCTCGCCCGCCCGCGGGGCGCCGAGCCGCACCCCGGCACGCGCTTCGACGCGCTGGCGCGCCTCCGCCTCGTCCACCCGCGGCCGCGTATCGACCGCGAGGTCCTCATGAAGGGCGCCGAACACCGACACGACCTGCCCGGCATCGATCTGGCGCACCACGTCGCCGCCGAAGACGCGGACGCCCCGATGGTACTGGTCCGCGCGCTCGATCCGCCGCCCCGGAACGAGCTCGTCTTCGCGCTGGCTGCGGATGCGCAGGTCGCCGCTGCGGAGCATCTGCTCCACGCGGGCGTCGTACGCGCGGAGCTCGGTCAGCCCCTCGGGCGCGAGCATGGTGACGGTACGGCGGCCCTGCGCGCGGGTGAGCGGGGAGCAGAGCAGGATCACGGCCGCTGTCGCACAGACGGCCGACGCTGCGAATGTCCTGGAACCCATGGATCCTCTCTTGGGACGCCCGCGAGAGCGCGGGCATGCAGGCTTGCTGGGAGCGGGTATTCTACCTGCCGCGCGAGGCCGTTGCCATTGCCGTTTTCAGCGGGCTGGGACGAGCGGCCGGCCGTCGTGTCGCGGCAACCGGACGCCGGCGAGCGCCGCCAGCGTCGGCGCGATGTCCGCCGGGGTCGCCGCCGTATCGTGGCGGCCGGCCGGCACGCCGCGACCGAAGAAGATCACCGGCACGTTCTGGTCGTACGCGTACAGCGTCCCGTGGGTGGTGGCGGCGCTCGACAGCAGCCAGTGCCGGCGCGGCACGATCACGACGTCGCCGCTCCGCGGCGGGTAATGGCTGATCGCCGCCGCGCGCAGGGCCGGGTCGGTGCTCGCACGCGCCCGGGCGCTCCGGAGCTCCTCGGACCAGAAGACGTGGGCGATCCCCTCCAGACCGCGCAGCGCCCGGGTCACCGCCTCGGCGGCGGCCGGCGAGCGCTTCAGCCGCTCGCGGACGTCCCCGGTGAAGTAGAGGTCGGTGTAGACCGTGTGCGCGACGTGCCGGCCCGGTCCGAAGAACGGCTCGAGCGCCGTGTTGATCGTCGCGATGACCTCCGCCGACGGCAGCCGCCTGCCGCCCGACTGTTCGGGGAGCGGCGCGACGCCGTGATCGGCGCTGAAGCCGACCACGTAGCCGTCCCGCCCGAGCCGCGCATCCAGGTGGTCGAGCAGCGTGCCGATGGTGCGATCGAGCCGGATCAGCACGTCCTGGACCTCGTGACTGTCGGGCCCGTACTGATGCCCGACCATGTCGAGCGTCGAGAAACTCACGCCGAGGAAGTCGACGCCGCCCCCGCGTCCGAGGTCGAGCGTGTCGACCGCGTGAGCGGCGAGGCGGCCGAGATATTCGTCGGCGTAGGGGCTGCGCTGCCACTGCAGGTTGAACTGTTCGACCGGCGCTCCGACGGCATGCGGGAAGGTGGTCGTCCATCCCGTCGGGGCCCGCTCACCCGGCGCATCGTCGGGGCCGGCATACGCGGAGGGGGGAAGCAGCCGGTCCCAGACGCGGCCGCGGTCGCGGCTGTAAGGTGTGCGGGTGAAGAACTCCTTCAGCCAGGCGATCGGCTCCGGCGTGAACGCCGTCGACGTCATCCAGCCGGCGCGATCGTCGAACCAGACGACAGCCGTCGGCTCCCGGCCGACCATCGTGATCGCCGACCGCGGCTTGAGCGAGAGGGCAACGGCCCGGCCGCCGGTGCGCTCGCGCAGCTGCTGGCCGAGCGGCGCGACGAGCATCGCCTCGGCGCTGTCTCCGCCGGTGGCCGTGCCGTCGTAGGCGAGATTGCTGACGCGCGGGTCGCTCGTGCAGGGGCGCGAGCGGCCGGTCTCGCGGTCCCACCACGCGTTCAGCACCATGCCGTGGCGGTACGGCAGCGCACCGGTGCCGATCGTGGCATGCCCGGAGCACGTGACCGTATTGAGGAACGGGTACGCCGCGCGGCGGTACCACGCCCCTTCGTCCGCCAGCCGGCGGATCCCGCTGGTGAGGTGGGCGCCGTACCTGTCCAGGTAATCGCTCCGGAGCTGATCGACGACGAGCAGCACGACGAGCGGCCGGCGGACGGCGCTGTCGCGGCGCTCGGGTGCCGACGCGCAGGCGCCGAGCAGGAGCAGCAGAACGACGGCGGAGATTCGGTGCATCAGGGGCGTCGGAGCAGGGGGAAGTAGCAGAGGGCGCCGACCAGCAGGTCGAACGTCGCGCTGCCGACCGTGAACCACCAGGGAGCGAGGCCGTCGGGCAGCCCGCCGGGACGGTGCGCGACGTCGAGCAGGGCATGGCCGCCGAAGCCGAGCGCGAGCAGCGTCAGTGCCTGCCGCGGGTCGCTCGTGAGCGTGTACCCCGCCAGGACGAAGAACCCCCCGGCCAGCGCCACGTCGAAGCCGACGCCGGTGCGCGTCTCGTGCACCGCGGCCAGACCGAGGTACGCGCCTGCCGTCAGCGTCAGGAGGAGCGCGGCGATCTGCGACAGCCGCAGCTCCGCCACCAGCCGTTCCGGAGACGACACCGGGATGGCTGCGGTCCGGAACGACTGGACGGCGAAGCCTCCCGCCAGGGCGATCGCCGCGACGGCGAGTGTGCGCAGGCCTTCGGTCATGAAACGACGAGTATATCGCCGCGGTCCGCTACCGATCCTGCAGGTACGCCAGCGGATCGATGGCGTACGCGGCCGGATCGAGCGGGCTGACGATGGCCGGAGCGTCGGCTGCGGTGGTCTCGAACAGGTTGCGGTCCTGCGGCAGGTCGAGGCGCGTGCCGTCAGGGCCGACGATCACGCGCACCCGCGGACGGTACGGGTCGGGGGCGTGGATACCGGTGACCACGGCGATCTCGCCGGTGGTGAGCTTGACCAGCGTGCCTGCCGGATAGATGCCGAGCAGCTGGACGAAGCGCCTGACGAGATGCTGGTCGAACTGGCGCCCGTCGTTGCGTTCGAGCACGGCGAGGATGCGGTCGGTCGCGAACGCCTCCTGGTAGCCGCGCTGCGAGCGCATCGCATCGTAGACGTCGGCGATGCTGCAGAGCATCGTGCCGAGGTTCAGCGCGTCGCGGCGTACGCCGAGCGGGTAGCCGCTGCCGTCGAGCCGCAGGTGATGCTCGAAGGCGACCACCGGCGCGAGGATGGGCATCTCCGGCGTCCGCCGCAGGATCTCGGCGCCGTCCACCGTGTGACGACGCATGATCGCGAACTCCTCGTCGGTGAGCTTCTCGGGCTTGTTCAGGATCTCTTTCGGCGTGCGCACCTTGCCGATGTCGTGCATCAGGGCCGACAGCCCGAACTCGCGCAGGAGCCGCCCCTCGATGCCGAGCGCCCGCGCCTGCCCCATCGTGAGGATCGACACGTTCACCATGTGGGTGAACGTGTAGTTGTCGTAGTTGCGCATCGCCGTGAGCGCCATGACGGCGGTGCGGTTCTGACTCACGGCATCGGCGAGGCCGTCGATCGCCTGTACGGCGGCCGGCAGCTCGGGGCGTCCCTCGACGGCTGCCGACTCCCACACGTCGCGCGCGGTCGTGACCGCGCCGGAATAGAGCTGGCGGATCGCCGCCATGTCGCTGGCCACCCCATCGTTGCGGCGCTCGTCGGCGGTGATGCGGCCGACGCGGATGTGCGGAAAGGTCCACGGCTCTCCGGGCGCCCTGGCGCCTGCCGCCCCGACAGCGAGGATGAACGCCAGCGCTTCCTCGGCGGTGATGCCGCGATCGAACGCGATCCGCTCGATCTCCTGTTCCTTGAGCCGGCGGATCAGCTCGCCCATCGCCGCACTCGCCCTGGGCAGCGGGGTATCGGCGACAACGAACTGTCCGCCGACGATGCCGACGGCGAGAGAGGGGGCGCCGTGGAGCAGCGGCTTGAGCGCGGCGAGCAGCCCCTCGACGCTGCGGGTGACGAGCGGGTGATCGCGCGAGTAGAGCTGCCCGGCCCTGACGCCGGAGGCGAACCGCCTGAGGATCTCTTCGTACTGCGCGACGCGTGCGGCGACGTCCATCTCAGGTCATCCCAGTTGCGCGAGCTGTGCCCGCGCGGCTGCCCGCGTGCCGCGCCCGCCGCGCGCCGCGGCGCTGCGGAGGATCTCGATCGCCGCCGGCGAGCCGATCCGCCGCAGCGCCGCCGCCGCCGCCGAGCGGATGCGGCGCGTGCGGAGGGGCGCCCACCAGTCGCCGCGGTGCAGTGCGCCGTCGAGGGCGCGCAGCGCCTCCGGATCGTCGAAGGCGCCGAGTGCGTCGACAGCGGCGAGGTAGATCGCCGCATGCTGGGCGCGGTCGAGATGCGTGACGAGGTGGCAGAAGAGCGGGCACGCGCGGCGATCGCGGATCGTCGACAGCTCGGCGACGAGCGTCTCGCGCGCGCGCCCGCGGACGGAGCCGAGCGCGTCGACGAGGATCCCGGCCGCCTCGTCGCTGCCGTTGAGCACGAGCGCGTGGACCGCCTCGCGCTGCACGAGCGGCTCGTTGTCGGTCAGCAGCGGGATCAGTTCGCGGAGCCCTTCGGCGCCGCCGAATTCGCGCAGCAGGAACGCGGCCGTCCGGCGCACTTCCCAGTTCGGCGCCGACATCAGCTGCTGAACGGCATCGCGGCCCTGCGCCCCGAATCCGACGAGCACGTCGCGCAGCCGGCGTCGGGCGCGCGCATCCTGCTCGGCCGACAGCGCCTCGGCGAGCGGCACGATGATCGGCGTGCCGATCGCCTCGCAGAGGCGCTCGAACTGTTCGAACGTGCGGTCGTCGGCCGTCCGCAGGTACGCCGCGACGTGCTTCATCATCGACGCCCGCCCGAACCCCTGGAGGATCTGCGGCAGGTGCGGGGTGCGTCCGGGGTCCGCGCGGCCTTCGCGGATCACCGCATCGGCCAGCGCCCACGCCTGCTCGAAGTAGCCGACGCGCACGAGGTCCTCGGCGTGCGCTGCCGCCGTTTCCGCGACGTCGCGCCAGCGGGAGGGCTCCTGTTCGATCGCGAGCAGATCGAGCAGGAGCTGCTGGTCGAGCCCACGGAGCGCCCCGTCGCTGACGGTGCCGAGCCACGCCGACACGCGGTCGGGAGGATCCTCGCTCGTGCGTTCGACCGCCACCGGCCGGTTCTGCGCGTTCCAGAGCTCGCGGCCGTACGCATCCGAGACGAAGCTCTCGTCGGAGTAGGACGTGATCAGCGACTCGACCTTCTGCCAGATCTCGTCGTACGACGCCTCCCCGGCGAGGGGCGAGGCGGCGACCTGTTCGCCGGCGAGGGCGAGCAGCCGGCGCTGCCTGTCGGTGTCGGGCACGAGCGCCTGAAACGCGTGCGCGAGCCGGGCGGTGGCGCCGTGCTCCGCGATCACCGACTGCGCGACGAACTGCGCGACGTCGGCATCCTCCATCCGCGCGACGACGGCGCCGATCACGTCGGCGGCTTCCTCTCCGGCCTGCGCCTGCGCGAGGAGCCGCAGCATGTCGTCGGCCGACAGCCGCGTCGCGACGCGGCCGAGCTGCCGCAGCGTCGCATCGAGGCGCTGCGGATCGATCTGGCGGATCCGCGCGGCGATACTCTGCAGGAGCTTCATCACCGCGATCACCTTGGCGTCGGCCCCCCGGAGCCTCGCCGCGGCCTCGAGCCGCGCCATCAGTTCGTCGAGCTGCCCCGGGTCCGCGAGCATCGACAGCAGCAGCTCCACCTTGTCGTCGTCGAGCCGCACCTGCGAGCCGTCGAGCGCTGCGGCGATGATGTCGTCGAGCGTTGCCGCGGCGCCGCGCTTCTCCCGCAGCACTTCGGCGTAGTCGATCTCGCGAAGTTCGATGCTGGGTCCGCCGGCCGTCGCCCACAGGTGCGCGATGCCCCCGTCGGCGCGAACCTCTTCCGGGGAACGCGACAGCAGCAGCAGCAGGGTGCGCCACGAGTCGGTGTCGGCCCCGGCGTTCACCGTCACGGCGCCGAGCAGATGGCGGTGGAGCAGATCGGCGAGCTCCCGCACGGCGGCGTCGGCACGCGGCAGCCCCGCGTCCCCGATCAGCAGCGTGTCGGGACGCACCTGGAGCGTCAGCGGCCCGCCGGCGGTGAGCCGTGCCGTGGCGTCGACGAGACGGCCGAGCGAGGCGGCAATCGCGGGGTGCTGCCCGGGATAGAGCGACACCGCCCGGGCGGCTGCCTTGCACGCGCGGGCGAACTCCGAAAGGAGCGTCGCGGTCGCCGGGGGCAGCGTCTGCGGGACGGCGTCGGGCATGGCTACAGGTACGCGAGCGGATCCAGTTGCACGGTGTCCGGATCCACCGCTTCGACGACGCCTCGCCTGGCGTTCTGCGCCTCCCACGTGTTGATGAGCACCGGCTCTTCGAGGGCCTGGCCGAGCCGGTCGAGCAGCACCTTCACCTGGGGACGGAACGGGTCGCCGGGGTGTTCGTGGGTGACGACGCCGACCTCGTCGGTCTCGAGCCGAACGAGCGTGCCGATGGGGAAGAGTCCCATCAGGTTGATGAAGCGCCGGAGCAGCCGCGTGTTGAACGCCGGGCTGTCCTTCTGCGTCATGATCGCCCGGATGCGCTCGCTCGGCAGCCCCTCGCGGTAGATGCGGTTGCTGCGCAGGGCGTCATAGACGTCGGCGATGCTGACGATCTGCGTGCAGAGGTTCAGGTCGCGGTGGCCGATGTTCTCCGGATAGCCGGAGAGGTCCTGGCGCAGGTGATGCTCGAAGGCCACCACGGGCGCGAGCGCCGGCATCTCGGGGGTGCGCCGGAGGATGTGGGCGCCGTCGACGACATGCTGTTTCATGACGTCGAACTCCTCCTTCGTCAGCCGGTCGGGCTTGTTCAGCACCTCGAGCGGCGTGTGGACCTTGCCGATGTCGTGCATCAGCGCCGCGAAGCCGAATTCGCGGAGCAGCGGCCCCTCGAGGTTCAGCGACCGTGCCTGTGCCATCGCGAGCACGGAGACGTTCACCATGTGCGTGAACGTGTAGTTGTCGTACCGCTTGAGGGCGGTGAGCGCCATCAATGACGTGCGGTCCTGCGAGACCATCTTGGCGAGGCTGTCGATGATCTTCTGGGCGGCCCGGGGATCGGGCTTGTCGCCGGCGCGCGCCTGCTCCCACAGCGACTGCGCCGTGTCGACGGCCGACGAGTAGATCCGTCGCGCCGCGGCGATGCCGGTGGGCTCCTCGGTCTCCTCGACGTTGATGCGGCCCACCGTGATGCGCCGGACGTTCTTCTGCTCGAGCCGCTTCTGGAGCGGCCGGTTCGCGCGGCGGTTCGACAGCTCCACGACGAGGGCATTCAGCTCGTCGCGCGTCGTGCCTCTCGCGAAGGTGAGCTTCTCGACCTCGAGATCGCGCAGTTCACGCGCGAAGCCGGTCAGCGCGGCAGCCACGCCGTGCAGGCGCTCGCCATTGACCACGATCTCGTCGCCGATGACGCCGAGCACCAGCGACTCGCTGCGCTGCAGTGCGGCGCCACAGAGGGTGGTGAGCGCGCCGACGCCCCGCTGCACGATGGGATGATCGGGCGCGTACAGCGTCGCACCGCGCGCGGTCGCCGCCAGCCGCCGGACGAACTCCTCGTAGCGAGGCACCGCGTCGCTCATGCCGCGCCTCCCGAGGCCCTCGCCATGCGGCGCAGCAGCCGGTCGCCGTCGGCCGCCGCCTGGGCGATCGCGGCGGAGGCGGCCGGCGTGCCGATCTGCCGCAGCGCGCGCAGCGCGGACTCCCGCACGCTGCGCACCTTCTGCCGCGCGAACCACTTCCGCTTGCGCATCACGCGCGACACGGCGGGGACCGCCTGGTCGCCGCCGAGCAGGCCGACCGCCGCCAGCGTCTCGAGCACGATCGGGTGGTCGGCGCCGAAGGCGTCGCTCTCGTCGAGGATCCGGGCGAGCAGCGGAACGACGCGCGGATCGCGTTCGGCGACGAGGGCGGCCACGACCGCCTGGCGCATCTCGCCGGCCGCCGCGCGCAACACCGTGTGCACCGACCGGGCCGCCGAGGGATCGTCGATGCTCGCGAGGGCTCGGACGGCCGCCTGTGTGACGCGCGCGTCGCCGCCGCGCAGCAGCGGCTGGAGGAGCGGCACCGCGTCGGGTGCCGCGATGTCCCCCAGGAGATCCGCCGTGTTCCGCTGCGTATACCAGCGCGCGCTGCTGATCAGCGGCGCCAGGCGTTTCAC
>Ga0247719_1000229_pt1 | contig 38650 bp, 42 predicted proteins | sample 41E_DmetaG_FD_189046 | JGI IMG/M metagenome (GOLD analysis project Ga0247719, IMG submission 189046) | Soil microbial communities from hillslope of Landscape Evolution Observatory, University of Arizona, Oracle, AZ, United States - 4-1-E_D | ecosystem: Engineered > Artificial ecosystem >...
TCCGAAGAAGGAGGAGGCCCCGCCCGAGCCCCAACCCGCTCCGGCGCCGGAGCGGGTTGGGGCTCGGGCGGGGCCTCCTCCTTCTTCGGAGGCGCGGGCTCGGGCTCCGGAGCCGGCTCGCTCGGCGGGTCGGGGGCCGGCTCCTCGCCGGGCTCCTCATCGAGCATCTCCTCCACCGGGTCCTCGGCCGAAGCGGTCGCGAGGAAACCCAGCGCGAGCAGGAGGCCGAGAGCCAGGACGGCAGAGCGCACGCGGGACGACTCGGAAGGGAGGCGGGAAAGCCGGTCTGTAACGGACCTCGAAAAACGTTTGACTCCCGGCCGCCCTTCCGCCCGCATGGCCGGTTCCGTCGTCCTTGTCGTCGACCCCGCGCGGGCGGGCGAGGTGCGACGGTTCCTCGAATCGGACGGATTCGTTTTCGAGCGCCGACCGCACGCTTTCTTCCTCGCCCGCTCGCGCGGCGTCACGGCGACGTTCTACGAGAGCGGCAAGCTCCTCGCGACCGGTCCTCGAGCCGAGGCGTTCGCGGCGGATCTCGCGCGACGCCTCGGGCTCGCCGCGGGCGCGCCACGTCCGGAGCCCCCGGCGGGCCGGATCTTCGTTCCGCGCGCCGGCCTCGACGAGAGCGGGAAAGGGGACTACTTCGGGCCGCTCGTCGTCGCCGCCGTCGCGATCCCGACCCACGCCGTCGAACGCGATCTCGTCGCGCGCGGCGTCGCCGACTCGAAGACGGTGGAAGACGCGAGGTGTCTTGCGCTCGACGAGGCCATCCGCGCCTCGGCGCCCGCGGAGGTGGTCGTCTTCGAGCCCGAGGACTACAACGCGCGCCACGCGCGTTCGAGGAACCTGAACCTGATCCTCGCGGAAGGCCACGCGCGCGCTCTCGAAGGTCTCCTCGCGAGGCATCCCGTCGACGTCGCGATCGCCGACCAGTTCGGGGCGGCAAGCCTCATCGAGAACGCCCTTCTCGAGCGCGGCCGACGCGTGACGTTGGAGCAGCGCGTGCGCGCGGAATCGGATCCCGCCGTCGCCGCGGCGAGCCTCGTGGCGCGCGCGACCTTTCTCCGCGCCCTCGCCGACCTCTCCGACCGCTGGGGCGTCCGCCTCGCGAAGGGCGCGGGGCCGCCTGTCATCGAGTCCGGCCGCGCGTTCGTGCGGCGCCACGGTCGCGACGCGCTCGCGAAGGTGGCGAAGGTCCACTTCGCGACGACCGGCTCGCTCGGGAAGCCTTAAGCTCGGCGGACCCCGGATCGGGATCCATGGATGCGTGGCGCGAGCGTCAGGCCCTCGTGGGTAGGCTCGTCTCCCAGGGCCTCGTGCGCTCCGAGCGCGTGCGCGCGGCGATGCTGAAGGTGCCGCGCGAGCGCTTCCTTCCCGGCGACGTCGCCGGCGACGCGTATCTCGATGCGCCGCTTTCGATCGGTTCCGGACAGACGGTGAGCGCGCCCCACATGGTCGCGATCATGGCCGAGGCGCTGCTTTGCGAGGGCGGCGAGAAGCTCCTCGAAATCGGGACCGGCTCGGGCTATCACGCGGCCGTGCTCGCCGACCTCGTGTCGCCGGGCCGCGTCGTGACGCTCGAGCGCATCCCGGAGCTCGCGGAGCGCGCGGAGCGGGCCCTCGCCGCCACCGGCTACGCGGACCGCGTGCGGGTCTTCGTCGCGGACGGATCGCGCGGATATCCCGAGGAGGCGCCGTTCGACCGCATCTCCGTCGCGGCCGCCGCCCCGCGCGTTCCGGGTCCGCTCGTGGACGCGCTCGCGCCCGGCGGCATCCTCGTCGCGCCGATCGGTGATGCGACGGGCCAGACCCTCATGCGGGTGCGGAAGCGGCGGGACGGCGCGGTGGCGCGCGAGGACCTCGGACCCGTCCGTTTCGTTCCCCTCGTGGGCGAGTTCGGCTATCCCGCAGGGTTTTAGCGTCGACCCGCCCTCGCCCGCACGATGGCTGCCCGCAAGGCCCGCCGCGCGCGGGCGAAGTCGCCCGCATTCCCGCTTGCGTACGTGAAATACCACGACCACTGCTGGCTCGAGAGCAAGGATCTCAAGTCCATCGCAAAGGCCAAGCCTTACGTCATCGAGGAGTCGGGTTTCCTCCTGCAGGAAACGCCCCGCTTCATCACGCTCGCGAAGCAGCGGTCGAAGGACGGGGAGAAGGGGCGGACCCAGTACGAGGACGTCACGATCATCATGAGGAGCGACATCCTCGACATGCGGACGTTCGGCCTCGCGCCCGCGCCACGTCGCCGCGCCACCCGCGCTTCGAGGAACCGGCCATAGATCACTTCAAGGAAGCGGGGCCACGGCCGCCCATGGCCGTGGACGAGCGAAGGCGTCCGACCGAGGAAGGAGAGACGCGCGCGAAGGAGAAGAACCCCGGGCAATCGCCCGACCTGCACATCCTTGCCGAGCAGAACCTGGTCGGCGAGCGCAAGAGCGAGCCTCGCCTTGCGGGTGGCATGGCGGAGAGTCCGGTCGAGAAGCGCCGGGCCCGGAAGGACGAGACGCCCCCGGAGGAGTGAGGGGAGCCTCTAAGAAGCCGGGTCGCGTTCGCCCGCTTGGTGAGCGACTGACCGGCGGACCGAGCGCGCTCTGGCGCGACGAGTTCATGGGCGCGCCCACGGGAACGCGCCGCTCGACGAAGGGATGGGCCCAGGAGGCCGCCCTTCGTCTCCTCAACAACAACCTCGACCCGAACGTGGCCGAGGATCCCGAACGACTCGTGGTCTACGGCGGGATCGGCAAGGCCGCGCGGGACTGGAAGAGCTACGACGCGATCGTCGCGGCCCTGCGGGCGCTCGAAGGCGACGAGACGTTGCTCGTCGCGAGCGGCAAGCCCGTCGCCGTGTTCCGCACGCACGCGATGGCGCCACGCGTCCTCATCGCGAACTCGCTACTCGTCCCGAAATGGGCGACGTGGGAGCATTTCTACGAGCTCGAATCGAAGGGACTCATGATGTACGGCCAGATGACCGCGGGGTCGTGGGCCTACATCGGCACGCAGGGCATCATCCAGGGAACGTACGAGACGTTCGCCGCGTGCGCCGCGAGGCATTTCGGCGGCACGCTCGCGGGACGCTGGACGCTCACGGGCGGCCTCGGCGGGATGGGCGGCGCGCAGCCGCTCGCGGTCACCATGAATGGCGGGGTCGCGATCGCGGTCGAGGTGGATGAGCGCCGTGTCGACCGGCGCATCGAAACCGGCTATTGCATGACGAAGGCGCGAAGCGTCGACGAGGCGTGGCGTCTCGCGGAGCGCGCGCTCGCCGCGAAGGAGCCCCTCTCCATCGGTCTCGTCGGCAACTGCGCCGACACCCACCCGGAATTCCTCCGCCGGGGGCTCGTACCCGACGTGGTCACGGACCAGACGTCGGCCCACGACGAGCTGAACGGTTACGTGCCGCACGGGATGACGCTTGCGGAGGCGGTCGAGCTCCGCGCGAAGGATCCGACCGCGTACCGTCATGCGGCCTGGCAATCCATGGGAGCCCACGTCGAGGCGATGCTGGAGATGCGCCGCCGCGGCGCGATCGCGTTCGACTACGGCAACAACATCCGCGCTCAGGCCCGCGACCACGCGGGCGTGCGCGACGCCTTCGACATCCCCGGATTCGTTCCCGAATACATCCGCCCGCTCTTCTGCGAAGGCAAGGGCCCGTTCCGCTGGGTCGCGCTTTCGGGCGACAAGGCGGACATCGCGGCGACCGACCGCGCCCTCCTCGAGCTCTTCCCGGAAAACGCGTCGATGAGGCGCTGGCTCACGCTCGCCGCCAAGCACGTCCACTTCCAGGGCCTCCCCGCCCGCGTTTGCTGGCTCGGTTACGGCGAGCGCGACAAGGCCGCGCTCCGGTTCAACGAGATGGTGCGCTCGGGCGAGGTGAGCGGCCCGCTCGTCATCACGCGCGACCATCTCGACGCCGGGAGCGTCGCCTCGCCGAACCGCGAGACGGAGGCGATGCGCGACGGGTCCGACGCCGTCGCCGACTGGCCCATCCTGAACGCACTCGTGAACGTGGCCGCCGGGGCCGACATCGTCTCCGTCCATCACGGCGGCGGCGTGGGCATGGGCTACAGCATCCACGCGAACATGCACGTCGTCCTCGACGGGACCGAGCTCGCCGCGGAGAAGGCGAAGCGCGCCTTCCTGACCGACCCCGGGATGGGCGTCGTGAGGCACGCGGACGCGGGCTACGACGAAGCGGTCGCGGTCGCGCGCTCGACCGGCCTCAAGATGCCGATGCTGGAGAGATCCTGATGGAACGGACGTCCTTCGTCTCGACCGACCACCTCTGGAACGCGCGCCCGCAGGACCCGAACGACGTGTTCTTCGCGCAGGTGGTCGAAAAGGGCCCGAGGCCCGCGCGCTTCGCGCTCTTCGGCGTGCCGTTCGACGGCGCCGTCCTCGGGCGTCCCGGCGCGCGCGCCGGGCCGGACGCGATCCGCCACGAGATGGCGAAGCTCAAGCCGTGGACGGTGGCGCGGGGCGCCGCAGACATCTCCGTCGCGGACTGGGGAAACGTCCGCATCCCGCACGGAAGCGTCGCGGAGGCGCACCAGGCGATCGAGACGGCCGCCCTCGAGGTCGTCGCATCGGGATCGATTCCCATGACGCTCGGCGGCGACCACTCGATCACGTTCCCGCTCGTGAAGGCGCACGAAGGCCGCCGCTCGCGGATCGGCGTCATCAACCTCGACGCGCACCTCGACGTGCGCGACGTCGTCGACGGCCGTCTCAACTCGGGGCAGTCGTTCGGCCGTCTCCTCGACCTCGGCATCGTCCAGGGCGCGAACCTCGTCGAGGTCGGCATCCGCGATTTCGCAAACGCGCCCCGTTACGCGGAGAAGGCCGCGAAGCGCGGCGCGACCGTGATCGGCGCGGAAGAGTGGCGCGAGCGGGGCATCGCGGCGATCGACCGCGCGATCGAGATCGCGGGGGACGGTACGGAGGGCGTCTACCTGAGCGTGGACCTCGACGTCCTCGACCAGGCCCACGGACCCGGCGTATCGGCCCCCACTCCGGGGGGCGTCGATTCGGGCACGCTCCTCACCGCCGTCCGGCGGATCGCCAAGCACGCGAAGCTCGTCGGCTGCGACTTCGTCGAGGTGGCGCCCCCGCTCGAGCGCGACCACCTCACGGCGCGGACCGCGGCCTGGGCCGCGATGACCGTGCTCTCGGCGTGACAGCGCAAGCGTCAAGCGGGGTCCGCGCCTTGCGCCGCTCGTGAGCGACCTCCTCGTCACGAACGTCGGCGAATGCGCGACCCTTGCGGGCGGCGTGCGCCGCGGCGCGGCCATGCGCGACGCCGCGATCCAGAAGGACGTCGCGATCGTCGTCGTCGACGGGCTCGTGAAGGAGATCGGTCCGACGGAGAAGGTCGCGCGGAAATGGCGCGGCGAGGTCGACCTCCGCATCAACGCGGGCGGGCGTGCCGTGGTTCCGGGTTTCGTCGACCCCCATACCCACGCAGTCTTCGCGGACGACCGCGCGCACGAGTATGATCTGAAGCTTCAGGGCCTCTCCTACGGCGAGATCCTCGCGCGCGGCGGAGGCATCCACTACACGGTCGAGAGGACGCGGAAAGCGAGCCGCGCCGAGCTCCTCAAGCAGCTTCTCGGCCGCCTCGACCGGGCGCTCGACCACGGCACGACGACGATGGAGATCAAGACCGGGTACGGTCTCGACAAGGACACGGAATTGAGGCTGCTCGAAGTCGTCGGCGACGCGACCGAGCGCCACGTGATGGACCTCGTGACGACCTTCATGGGCGCGCACGCGATCCCCAAGGATTCGGGCGGCCAGGAGGCGTACGCCGACTTCGTCATCGACGAGGTCCTCCCCGAGGCGGCCGAGGGCGCGGAGTTCGTCGACGTGTTCTGCGAGGAGGGCGTGTTCGACGTGCCGACGTCGCGCCGCATCCTCGAGGCTGGGCGCGGCCTCGGCCTCAGCGTGAAGGTGCACGCGGACGAGCTCGCCCGCTCGGGGGGTTCGCGCCTCGCGGCCGAATTGCACGCGACGAGCGCCGATCACCTGCTCCACGCGACGAAGGAGGACATCGCGGGGCTTGTCGAGGCCGACGTCGTCCCGGTGCTCCTTCCGGGGACGGCCTTCAACCTGGGCGGCGGTTACGCCGACGCCCGCCAGATGATCGCGCTCGGCGCCCCCGTCGCGCTCGCGACGGACCTCAATCCGAACTGCTGGCTCGAGAGCATGCCGCTCGTCATGAGCTTCGCGTGCACGGCGATGAGGATGACGCCCGCCGAGGCGCTCGCCGCGTGCACCATCAACGCCGCGGCCGCGCTCGGCCGCGAAGCCGAGGTGGGCTCGATCGAGCCCGGCAAGCGGGCCGATTTCGTCCTCCTCGACGCCCCGTCCCACGCCCACCTGCCCTACCGGCTCGGCGGCAACCTGGCGTGGCGCGTCGTGAAGGACGGCATCGTGGTCGTCGACCGCAGCGACCGTCGTTGAACTCGTCGCTCACGTCGCCCGTCGACCCTCGTCAGAAGAACGCGTCCAGGCTCCGCTGCTTCCCCGCCTCGTGGAGCGCCTGGTATCGGGCCACCGCAGCCTTCACGCGCTCCTCGCCGAAGGCGTGCTCCCCGACGAGGAGGCCGAGGACCCGGCGCTCGTCGGCCTTGCCCCACGCGAGGGTCACGTCGTCCGTGACGGGAGGATGGAGGAAGATCTCGATGATGGCGTCGAGGTTCGGGACCTCCTGGCCCAGGTCCCCGAGGACGCGCTTCACGTCGCCCTTGTCCTTGAGCGCCTTCACGCCCTTCTTGGGACCGATGCCCTTGATGCCCGCGTTGAAATCCGTGCCGACGAGGATGGCGACGCCGACGAGCTGCTCGCGCGTGAGGCCCGTCGCGGCGAGGGCCGCGTCGAGCGTGATCATCTCGGGCTCCACGTCCACCCACACGCTCTTGCCGGGAAGCTTGCGGCGCCCAGTGACGGTCATGTTGCGAACGAGACGCGGCGCGCCGAAAAGCAGGGAATCGAAGTCCTGCGACGAGGAGGCGTAGACCAGTCCCCGCGCCGCCATGTGCGCGGCCTGCGCCTCGCCTTCGCCCGGGGCCTGGACGTGCGGGATGCCGAGGGCGTCGAGGAGCCGCTTCGACTGCCCGACCATGTCCTGCGTGAGGCGCGCCGTCTGCTGCGACTTGCTGAAGGCGCGCTCGCGGTCGCCCGCCGCGACCGCCGCCGCGTAGTCGGCCTCCGCCTTCTCCTTGCGCTCGCGGCGTCCGGCGAGCGTCGCGGCCTTGAGCTCCGAGGGCTTGCCGTCGAAGACGTAGACGGGCTTGATGCCGGCCTCGGCGAGGTTCGCGGTGCGATAGAGCAAACCCGCGAGATGGCTCGTGACCCGGCCCTCGCGGTCCTTGAGCGGCGTGCCGTCCGGCTGCCGGATGATGGAGAGGAACTGGTAGATGGCGTTGTAGGCGTCGATGGCGATGGCCTTGCCCTTGAAGTCCGTGAGCCTGCGTCCCTCGGTCGGGACGACGTCGCCCAGGTCGACGCCCATGCGCTCCCGAACCAGCCCCCGGAAGAAAAGGTTAGGGGTCGCTCACGCGCGCGCCGGGCGCAGCTTTTCCAGGGCGAACTTCACGATGACGGGCACGACGATGAGCGAGAGCGTGACCGCGGCGCTGATCTCCTTCGGGATGTCGAAGTCCTTGTAGCCGAGATTGTGCGCGCCTTCCACCGCGACGAGCTTCAGGCCGACGAACCCGACCGCGACGTAGGCGAGCGTCTCGAGCGTCGGGAACCAGTCCATGATGCGCGTCATGTAGGCGGCGCTGACGCGGAGCGCGAGGATGGCCGTCATGGACGCGAGAACGATGAGGGGGATCTTGTCCGTGAGGGCCACGGCCACGAGCACCTGGTCGAGCGCGAAGGCGAGGTCGGCGAGCTCGACCATGAGGACAATGCCCCAGAAACCGGAGAGGCCGAGGAAGGAGGGGATCTTCTTCTCCTTCTCGTGGCCGTCGCCGCGCAGCTGGACGATGTGGCTCACCGAGAGGTAGATCAGGTACGCCCCGCCGACGAGCTTCAGGATCGGATTCGCGATGATGAACGCGACGCTGAGGATCGCGAGGACGCGAAGCACGTACGCGCCGCCGATGCCGTAGAGGAGCGCCTTGCGCCGCTGCTCGACCGGAAGCCGGCGCACGAGCGCCGCGAGGATGGCGGCGTTGTCGAAGCTCAGGACCCCTTCGAGCGCGACGAGCGTGACGAAGATGCCGATGTCGGTCGGCTCGAACTGGTAATCGAGAACCACGAAGGTCGAGGACGCAACGGAGCCATCGTTCATAAATCCGGACGGTTGAACCCGAGTCGGTCGCCGTCCACGCGACCCAGGTTTCCGACGGCGTTGCTCGGCGCGCCGCGGCCTACCTGAAGGCGCGGTTGGGCGGGCTTCCTCTCTAAGCGGAAGGCTTAATGTAAGGCAGATACAAACCGGCCTACGCGGCCGGGACCCGCGGATTCACCCGGTGGACTTTCATGGCGGACGAACACGAACGGCGCGGTCGGACGGGCCGAACGACGGATGACCAGGACGCGGACCGCCTCGCGGCGCGCCTCGCGGCGCAGAACCAGGAGATCGCCGAGCTGCAGGCGACGGTGAAGGCCTACGAGGAGAAGTTCAACCAGATCAAGGAGCCCCCGCTCCTTTCGGCCTACGTCCTCCGTCTCGGGGGCGCCGACCTCGACCAGCGCGAGTGCGTCGTCGCGCACGGCAGCCAGGTATTGAAGGTCAACACGGGCAACCTCGAGAAGAAGGCCCTCCGCCAGGGCCAGTACGTTTGGCTCCACCCGAAGACCTACGCGATCATCGCCGCCTCCCGGCAGTTCGAGCAGGGCGTCGTCGGCAAGGTGGTGGACATCTACGCCGAGAAGCTCGTCATCACCGTCGGCGACGGCTTCGAAAAGAAGATCATCGATCTCGACGCGTCGATCGCGGACGAGATCAAGATCGGTTACGAGCTGTCCCTCCTTCCGCCCTCGATGGAGATCCTCGAGGTGCGGCCTTCGAGCGAGATCCGCGACCTCTTCCTCGGCGAGACCCCGAACGTGCGCTACGCGCAGATCGGCGGGCTCTCCGAGACGATCGAGCGCATCCGCGACGTCGTCGAGCTGCCCTACCAGGAGCCGGAGCTCTTCGCGAAGATCCGGCTCAAGGCTCCGAAGGGTGTCCTCCTCTACGGCCCGCCCGGCTGCGGCAAGACGCTCATCGGCAAGGCCGTCGCGACCGAGAACGAGATGACGTTCTTCAACGTCAAGGTGGCCGACATCCTGTCCAAGTGGGTCGGCGAATCCGAGAACATGATCAAGGCGCTCTTCCGCAAAGCGCGCGAGAACGCCCCCTCGATCATCTTCTTCGACGAGTTCGACGCCCTGGGCACGACCCGCGGCCAGCAGGACTCGGCCGGGGTCCAGAAGAACATCATCGCGCAGATCCTCTCGGAGATGGACGGCATCGACACGCTGAAGGACGTCTACATCCTCGGCGCGACGAACCGCCCCGACATGATCGACCCGGCGCTCCTGCGCCCGGGCCGCTTCGACGAGGTCATCGAGATCCCTCGCCCGGACCGGAAGGCCGCGGAGCAGATCATCTCGATCTACCTCACGCCCGACCTGCCGATCCAGGAATCCTTCGTCAAGGAGCACGGCGGCGACAAGACCCGCGCCATGAACGCCATGCGGGAGATCCTCGTCGAGGAGCTCTACGGCGAGAACAAGTGGGTTGAGTTCAAGCTCGACTCCGAGGCGAAGGAGAGCGTCAAGACGATCAAGCGCAAGGACATCGTGTCCGGCGCCCTCGTCGAGAGCATCATCACCACGGCGAAGAAGAACTACGTGAAGCGCGTCCTCAACTTCCCGAAGGGGTCGCCCGACCGCGAGCGCGAAGGCCTTTCGGTGGACGACATCCGCAAGGCCGCGGAAGAGGAGAGCAAGGAGCACGCGCTCGTCGAGTCCTCCGTGTACCACAAGCGCCAGCGCGAGCGGGCGCGGTTCCGCGAGGAAGGCGTCGAAGTGATGTAGGCTCGCCCGCGCCGCCGGTCGCGGGCAACCGGACGAGGCGCCCTGCCGTCGGACCTTGATCCACAAGCCGCATGTCCAGCAAGCCGACGGAGGGCGGCCTCATGCGTCATGCCTGGTTCGCGGTCGCCCTCCTCGTCGCCCTCGTGGCCCCGTTCGCGCAGGCGGCGGGCTGCGACGTCGACGAGGTGGACGTCTTCTTCGATCTCTTCCACGTCGACGGCACCTCGGAGGAGGTCGACGACCTCGCCCTCGTGGAGGCCGGCGACCGGGTTGCCTTGCGGGCGAACGGTCCGCTCCACTGCGAGGGCGTCGCTCTTTCGATCGTGACCTACGCCGACCCCGGAGGCGAGAGGCTCGTCTTCGACATCGGCTCGGCGAGCGGCCATCCGCCGCGTCCGGGCGCGGACTTCACCTTCTGGGAGGTCGACGTCTCGGTGCCCTCGTGCGACTTCCGCGTCGAGGTCTGGTGGGGAGAGCCCGGGACGGGTCAGCTGCTTGACGCCGCCGACGGGGACGCCGGGCCTTGCGAAGTCACCCCGCCAAGCTGCCCCGGCGACCTGCGGGCCTCCTCGGCCGACGGTCGGGTTCTCCTTGATTGGACCGCCGGCGAAGGCGCCTGGGAGTACAACGTGTATCGCGCCCGGGGCGACGCCCCCCTCGCGCTCTACCGGGTCGTTCCCGTCAACGAGACCGCGATGGTGGACGAGGACGTGACGGTGGGCGAAACCTACCGCTACCGTGTGACGTCCATCAGCGCGTACGGCGAGAGCGACGCCTGCGTCGTCGTCGAGGTCGCGGCAATCCCGCTGTTTCCGGACCTCGCGACGGGCGCGCTCGCGCTCGGGGCTTGCCTCGTCGGCTACGCGGGATTGCGACCCCGCCGTCGAGGCTGAGCCCTCCGGGGTCCGGCGCGTCCTCGCGCGGGATACGGCGCCCCCCGCCCTAAGGCTCGCGCCGGGGGGCGGCCTCGGCGCGTCGATCCGCCGCGCGCGGCAACGGATGGGCGCCGTAACCGTGGCGCAGGAGCGCGACGGCCTTCGCGGCGACCGAATCGGGATCACGGTAGCGATAGAACATCATCTCGCTCAACACGAGGACCGGCGCGAAGGCCTCCTGCTCGAGCACGTGCCGCGCATACCATTTCCCCTCCTTCGTGTCGCTCACGCCGGCGGTCAGGGTCTCGGTGAAGCGCGGCTCGTCCCGCAGCGCCTCCTCCATGAGGTCAACGAGCCAACCGCGGACGACCGAGCCGTTCGACCAGCACGCCATCACGTCGGCGAGGTCGAGGTCGTACTCCGATCGATACAGCAGCTCGACGCCCTCGGCGAGCGCCTGCACCATGCCGAACTCGACCGCGTTGTGGATGAGCTTCACGTAATGGCCCGCCCCCGGGCCGCCCGCGTGCACGAAGCCGCCAGGGACGGCGAGGTCCCGTAGGAGCGGCGCGACGACGCGCACCGCGTCCCCCTCGCCCCCGACCATGAAACACGCGCCCGTGCGCGCGCCCTCGACGCCGCCGCTCGTGCCCGCGTCGACGAACCGCAGCCCGCGCGCGGCGAGGTCGGCGTGCCTGCGCCTCGATTCCCGCCAATGGCTGTTGCCGCCGTCGACCACGACGTCGCCGGCTTCGAGGACCCCGGAGAGCGCGCCGAGGACCGACTCGACGGCGTCGCCGTGGGGAACGTACACGAGGACGACGCGCGGCGGCGCGAGCGCGGCGGCGAGGTCTTCGTACGTGAACGTCGCGGTGACGCCCTCCCGCGCGAGGCGCCGCGTCGGCTCGGGCGAGCGGTTGAGGCCGACGACCTCGTGGCCTTTCTCGAGCGCCTGGAGCGCGAGGCTCGCGCCGATGCGCCCGAGACCGACGACCCCGAACCGCACGGTCAGCCGCCCTTCGCGGGCAGAAGGAGCCGGCGACAGGTGAGGTCGCCGTCCACGCGGGCGCCCGAGGCGACGAACGCGTCGCCGCCCACCTCGGCGCCCTTCACGACGGCGCCGCTCTTGAGATGCAGGTTGCCGTGGACGGTCGCGACGTCCGGAAGCCTCGATCCTCGCCCGAGCGTGAGATCGCCCTCCACCGTCACGGGCCCCCGCAGCACCGTCTCGTCGCCGAGCTCGAGCGTGCCCTTCACGACGAGGCCTTCGGCGAACGTGGCGCGCTTCTCGAGCAGGATCGTGCCCGAGAGGACCGTCGGCCCGTCAGGGCCGTCGTAGACCACCTGCTCGGGGGGGATCGGAGACTTCGTGCCCTTCACGGCGCGGGTCTTCCTGCCGAAGAGCCCCATCAGGCGCCACCCCCGAACGGCTTGGCCTCGTCGGTCACGACGCCGATCCCCGAGCGCGCGACGAGCTTCTTCGCGACCTCCCCGTCGACGGTGACGAAGGGCGCCCCCTCCACGGCCTCGGTCGCGGTGGAGCCGAGCCCCCATTCGAGCCGGCCCTTCGCGCGGACCGAGCCCTCGATGAACGTTTCCGTGCCCACGGAGGTCAGCCCGTCGGCGACGAGGTCGCCCCTGAGGCGGGACCCGGAGGCGATCTGCACCGATCCCGTGCACTGCGTGGTGTAGGCCCAGGTCGTCGCCTCCTGGATCGTGAGGTTGCCTTCCACGAGGATGCGAGGAGGACCAGCCTTCTCAAGGACGGGTGTCGGGGTCCCGGGCGCCACGTGGAACGGCTGCACGTCGGCCTCGGGCGCGGGAACGGCATTCAAGCTCTCGTCGAGGACGAGGTCCCCGAGCTTCGCTCGCGTGGTCTCCGGCTTGGATCGGCCCATGCGCGTCGCGGCGCCGGGAGGCGGGTTTCAAGGTTGACGTACATCGGTCGCGCGAGAGCGGATCGAAAATGACTTGTCCTTCACCGCCCGTCGCGTGGTCACTCAGGGGTGTTCCCGGCTGCTTGCGACCCGCATCCGTCAGAAGGACGCCACGTTCTACTTCGTGAGCTTCCCCGCGCGCGAGATCATGGACCGCGTGCGCTTCGTGAGCCGCTTCTACTTCGAAGGCGAGGAGATCGCGCCGGAGGCGACCGCCGACGACGAGATCGGGAAGTTCATCAGCCGCGTCGAGCGATCCGACGCCGCTTTCCAGCGCCCCTTGAAGAAGCGCAAGGTGCGCGACCTCGTCCACTTCTACGAATCCGCGGCGGAGCAACCCGCGATCCCGGGGACGGTCCTCCTCATCACGCGCGAGACCCTGCGCTTCACGCCCCAGCAGGGGAGCTTCGGGGTCCTCACGGAGCCGGGCGAAAAGTTCGACATCATCGATGGCCAGCACCGCCTCGCGGGGCTGCACTTCTTCTCGCGCCACCTCGAGGCCCGCGGACGCGCCGGCGTCCTCGACACGCTCGAGGTTCCCGCGCTCATCTTCGACGGCAAGTCCGCGGACTTCGCGGCCGAGATGTTCGTGACCATCAACGCTACGCAGACGCGCATCTCCCGCAGCCACCTCGTCGATCTCCTCGAGAAGGTCACGCTCGCGACGCCGGAGGAGAAGTTCGCCTCGAAGGTCGTGAAGATGCTCTACGGCGAGGATACGTCGCCCCTGAGATACCGCGTCAACATGCTCGGCGGTCGATCGAAGGGCGAGAAGTGGATCCTCCAGAGCGAGCTCTACAACGAGATCCTCCGGCTCGTCGGCGGGAAGGAACGCAAGGACGCGAAGCTGAGGAACCTCCTGGTCACGCGCTGGGACATGCGCGCCGACCGCGCGTTCCAGCTCATCGCGGACTACCTCAAGGCCGTAAAGGAGACCTTCGGTCGCGCATGGGGCGACCGCGAATACCAGGTGACGAGCGCGGTCGCGCTCAAGGCCTACCTCAGGGCCCTGCCGGCGGTCCTCTCGGACCGGCGCACGGTCGAACGATGGGAGCGCGAGCGCAGCGCCGCCGTCCTTCTCGAGCGCGTGCGACCCTGGGCCGGCATCGTCGAGGACCTCCGGACGGAGGGCTTCTTCAACCGGTTCCCCGCGAAGGGGCAGCTCGAGCGCGTCCGCCTCATCCAGAAGGACCTCGAAAAGGAACTCGCCTGATGACGGGTCCATGTCGGAGCGAGGAGAAGACGGAACATTCAAACGGACCGCCGTCCACGTGAATGACGGTGGTGTCAACGGCGTTTACGGAGTTGTTCGTCGGGTCCCCCCACGCGCGCGTCCTCGACTTCCTCGCGGAGCGCCCGGAGCTGGACTACACCATCACGCAGCTCGCGGAGGGCGCGGGCGTCGCGCGGCCGACCGTCTACAAGGTCGTGCGCGATTTCGGCTCCCGGGGCCTCCTCGTGCCGAGCCGCGTCGTCGGCAACTCGCGCTTCTACCGGCTCGACCGCGGGTCGGCCGCCGTGCGCGAGCTCCTGCGCATCGAGCCGGCCCTCGCGACCGCCTCGCGCCGTCGCCGACGCGTCGCGCGGAGGTCCTGAGATGAAACCCATGATCATGGGGTCGGAGCATGAGTACACGCTCTACTCCCATCAGATGAACCCGCGCGGCATCGACCCGCACCGGCTCGCGCTCGAGGTGCTCCGCAAGAGCCAGTTCGCGACGCAGGGCGAGTGGCTGAAGAACGGCAGCCGCGCGTATTTCGATGTCGGTCACCTCGAGATCTCGACGCCGGAGGTCCTCGACGCCTACCAGCTCGTCGTGTACGAGAAGGCCGGCGAGCGCATCGTCGACCTCGCGCGCACGAAGCTCGAGGAGTTCCACAACGTCAAGGTCAGCGCGTTCAAGAACAACACCGACCCCGACGGCGTCTCGTACGGCTCGCACGAGAACTACTGCGTGCCGCGGAGCATCGAGTTCCCGGGCGCCTACGTGCGGAGCCTCGTCCCCCATCTCGTGAGCCGCCTCACGTTCTCGGGCGCGGGCGACTTCATCGACCGCCGCTACGTGCTCTCGCCGTGCGGCTACCTCACGAGCGAGCTCATCTCGGGCGGCAACCTCTCGAACACCGGCATCCTGCACACGCGGGACGAGCCGCACGCCGACCCGACGCGCTGGCGCCGCCTGCACGTCATCATCGGCGACGCGCTCATGTCGGAATGGAGCATCTACCTGCGCGCGTTCACGACGAGCGCCATCCTGCAGCTCATGGAGAAGGGCCTCGTCGACGACGCGCCGCAGCTGCGCGAGCCTTTGCGCGACATGTGGCACATGGTCGAGCAGGTCGCGCCCGAGCAATGGAAGCTCGAGCTCGTCGACGGGTCGTGGGTCTCACCGATGGAGATCCAGCGCTACTACCTCGCGAAGGTCGAGGAGGCGGGCCTCGTCGAGAACGCGCGCGAGAAGGAGGCGCTTTCCCAATGGGAATGGGTCCTCGACCGCCTCGACGCGGGCGACCTCACGAAGCTCAAGCGCAAGGTCGAGTGGATGACGCGCCTCATCGAGGTCGAGAAGATGATCGACCTCAAGGGCCGCGACGAGAACGTCGAGATCGCCGCGACGAAGCAGTACTCGGAACTCTCGCTCGCCTCGGGCCTCTACTACAAGCTCCAGGCCGCGGGCGAGGTGGACCGCGTCGTGACGGATGCGGAGATCAAGAAGGCGATCGTGGAGCCGCCGCCCACGCGGGCGCGCGCCCGCGTGAAGCTCCTCGAGGAGTACGAGATGGGCTCCATCGACTGGAGCGAGATGTCGATCCTCACGGAGGACGGCGGCTACGAGCGCATCCACCTGCCCGACCCGTACGATCCGAAGCACGAGATGGTGGACTGAGGGCCGGGCGAACCCGACCTCGCGCTCGACCGGGTCTAAAGGCCCAAGCGATCGTAGGAGCGCGAATCCGAGAGGGAGACGATGCCGCCCGTCGCGCCGCGCACGTGGACGCTCGCCTTGGATTCGTGTCGGTTGCGGATCGCGATCCCGTCCGTGTCGATGTCGGTGTGTTGGTTCGTAAGGCTCGTCCTGCAGGCGACGTCGGAAAGCGCCGGCTCCACGCGGATCATGACCACCGTCTGGACCGATGCGAGAAGCCCGTCGTAGAGGCGCTCCTCGGCCAATTGGCGGGAATGCTCGCCGCAGGCGAACGGCCGACCGACGATTTCTTGTATGTCGGGGTAGGCCGTGGGGGCGACCAACTTCGTGAGGGTGATCGCGGGCGCGTGGGGGTCGAGGGAATTCCTCGAATGCTCGAGCGTGATCCGGAGGACGGCGGTGCCCTCCGCGTATTCGAGGAGCCAGGTCACGGTGCGCGTGTTGTCCTGGCCCACCGCGCTCACGAGATAGGCGTCAGGGTGCGCCTTCATCCAGTTCGCGACGGCCGCATTCTGGCGAGCCCGGTCGGCCGCCTCCTGGAGGGGCCATCGTTCGAGGAACGTCTCCTGGGGGCCGTCCCGGGTGTAGTTCGCCCGCGGCGCCCCCGCCCAGCTCGTTCTCGGCGGCAGGACGTCTTCCGTCCGCCAGGGGAGCGGGTCGCTCCCTTCGATCACCTCGCCGAGATGGAATGACCATTCGGGGGCCTCGGGGTAAATGACGTGGACGGGCCACGGGTAGGCCCCGTCGTAATGGAGCCGCGTGACGCCATCGTCGAGCACGATAGACCCGTCCATCGCGCGCGCCGTGATGCCTTTCGTCTCGGCAACGCCATCGGCGTCAAGGCGCGAAGCCGACGTGACCTCCTCCTCCGCGGCCCAGGTCCGACCCATGGCCGAGATCCACGCCACCACGAACGACGTTCGCTTCTCGTAGTCGCGGACTTCGGGGTGCCCGAGGAGAAACGGCTGGGAAAGGACATAGAGCCCGTAGCGTTCCTCGTCGTGACCGGTTCGCGCCACGACGGCCGTCGTGGCGGGATCCACATGGTAGTTCTGCGTCAAGCTGTCGCAGCCCCACCCCTGCCAACAGATCGTCCAGACCTCCTCGAGGACGAGCGTCGAAAGGGGCTGGTCGAACGCATCCCGAACGCCTTCGACCCCAACCCATCGATACCTGAAATTGTAGGATTCGTTTTCTCCGAGACCTTGGAGGTGGTAGACGAATTGATCCCCCGCGCGCGGTCCGCGCAGGACGAGCGGTTCAGGTTGTCCCTCCGCCGCCACCGGCGCCGGGAGCGCGGCGGTGAGCGTCATCAGGGCCAGAAGCAGGAGCGGCAGGCGGGCGAGCGGGGTCACGAGGGGGTCACCGGCGCGATCGACGCCGCGTGCGAGGCTTGAATTTTGCGACGCGGGCGAACCCGTCAAGGTCTGGCGCCCGCTCCGGCCGAACGCGAAGGGTTTATGCCTTCGTAATACAAATGTAATACAGCATGCCGGACGAGGAGATCGTGACGGTCCGCCTCCCCCCGCGGGACCGCGACGCGGTGCGTCGCCTCGTGGAGCAGGGAGTCTTCCGGAACCGCAGCGACTTCATCCGGCACGCCGTGAAGGCCGCCCTCGAACGGTATGGCGCCGCGCCCTCGGTGCCCGACCTCACGCTCGAGGGCGTGGAACTCCCCGCCGCCGACGCGCCGACGCGGTCGCGGGCCCGCGGGGCCCAACGCCAGGGGCGATGACGCTCATGACCGAACGCAAGCTCAAGAAGAAGACGAAGCAGGAAAAGGCCACCGAGGTGAAGCTCGACATCGGCGACACCTTCGAGGTGGCGAACGCGAAGGACAAGGATTTCGACCTCGACCTCGACGCCGCCAAGTTCCAGGGCAAAAAGGGACAGGCCGGCACGCGGACGAAGGCCGTGAGCTGAAGCGACGCGGCTTCCCCTCGCGCCGCGCGCGCGAGACCCTCTCTGCCGGGGCGTCCGCAGAGGGCGCCCCGCGTTCATTTTCTTCTCGCCCGATTTCCGGGGCCTTCCTGCACATGCAGGGTGCGGTGACAATGTATCAACACGGTTCCTGTATCGCCCGGTCCACGCTTTGTGGAGCGGCTCGACCGCGGGCCGGTGTATCCGATGCGTTTCCTCGTTGCGACTGCCCTCCTCCTCGTGACCGCGATCCTCCCGACCGCCGCCGCGGCCCCCGACTGCGGCCTCGCTCCTTTCGTTCCGGTCTCGATCGCCCCCCTCGTTTCGCAGACGGGTGACGTTCGGGTCGAAGGCTCGTTTCTGGACCCCGACACTGCCTGCGGGCTCGTCGCGGCCCATGTAGAGTTCGACGGGCAACCGATTCCAGGTCATCTCGTGACGAAAGCGACCAACGGCAACGTCTACACGTTCAGCTTCGAGCCGGAAACCACCCTCGCCCCGGGCTGGCACAGCGTGGATGTCATGCTGTATGAGGCCTGCTGCCGAACGGCCTCCACGTCATCCAACTCCTGGCGCTACGAGTGGTCCTTCCGCGTCCTCCCATCGCTCGATCAGGGAGCGGGGCCGGGGCTCGACGAAACGATCCCCCGGACAGGCACGAATGTCTCTTTGCCTTCCGAAATCCGCCTTGGCGGACCTGTTTGTGACCTGACGACCACCGTGTGCGCGGGTCCTTTCCCGCCGATCCCGCTCCCGGCGCGTCTGCGCGCGGGCCTGTTCCTCGACGATACGGGCATCCAGGCGTGGAGCGACCCCACGGCCACCACCCGCTACGGCCCGTATCGCGAGGAGGTCCCGACGCCCTACGGCCCCATCCCTGTCATCGTGTGCGCGTCCACGTGCATCCTCCCCGATCCACAGGCTAGCGCATCGGTGTCCACAAGCCTGACGATCCACATTGCGGCCGGACCCGTGAACGAAACGCGCTCCGTCCCGATTGAAGTCTGACCGAAGGTGTCCCCATGCTGAAACCGATCCTGCTCTCGTGCCTGCTCGCGACCGCCGCGCTCGCCCTCGCGCTCCCCGCGCCCGTCCACGCGAATGGGGACGCGTGCGAAGACGCCACCTGGGATCTCGTCGCCGCGATCGACGAGAGCCGCGCGAACGGCGGGCTCTCGCCGGCCCTCGGCCCCGCGATCCACGACGTCGCGGAGGCCTGCGCGGAAAGCAACCGCTCCGACGAAAACAATGAGATCCTCGCGCGCCCGCCGCCGGAGCTCGATCCGCGCCGGCCCCTCGTCGAGGAGATCCCGAAGTGGGAGGAGTACGGTGAAGGTGTTCTCGCCAACAAGGCGCTGATGACGTGCAAGGCCGGGCGGGTCCAGAGTAATGATGCACGATTCAACATCCTGCTCGGCGTCGCCGACCCGAGCGGCGTTCTCCACGGCATCAACTCGACGACCACCACCGAACGCTTCGGTTCCGCAGCTTTCGAATTCAACCCCTTGAACTGGGACGAGGATTACAGCGGTGTAAGCGAAGAGGTCGGGTTGCTCGTATGGCAATATCGCTACGGGTCAGGGGGAACGATCATTCTGTTCCCGAACGCTCCCTACGAAGTCCGACTCAACTCCGACGACGAAGACGTTGACGGCGCCTGCCAACCGATGGAACCCCCCTGCGGCGGATGGGCGTGGGCGACCGCGATCCGGCCACCCTTCGTGGTGAAGGTCGAAAGCGACTTCTCGAAGTGCCCGCCGACGTGAGCGAAGGATCGGATTTCTCCCCTAAACTATTTACAATTTGAAATGTCCTCACGAGAGGAATCCCGGATGTATGTAGCCATCCGCCTCATGGTCCTCCTTTCCCTGCTCGCCCCGCTCTCCACGGTGCGCGGCGACGAGCCGCCGGTTCGTCTCGACATCGCCGTGGAGACCCCGAGTGGAAGCCTCGTCTACGCGGTCCGCCTCCGTGAAGCGTCTCCAGTGCGCCTCGACTGGCACGCACGGGGTGATGATGATAGTCCGAGCCCCCTCGTCATCCACATGCTCGCGGTTGGGGTTGAACCCAAGAGCTTCCAAGCGGGAACCACCCTTTCGCGGCATACGGGTGAAGGCATTTTCTACGCGGGTGCTCGTGACCTGACTTTCGAAGCCGCGGATCCCGCTCCGGGGACCAGAGAACAGGGGAACGCGGGAATGATGGCGGTTCCCTCGAAGGACCTCTTCCTCGTCATCACATGGGATCGCCAGATCGGGGGTTCCCGCCTCAACTTTACGTGGCCCGCGGGCAGTGAAATCACGCTTCTCGCAAATGGTACCGGAAAACACCACGAAATGGGGGACTTTCAGAACGGCGCCCGCCTCGGCTTGCCGGCCGCCTTCCGGGCAAACGTCCTCGACACGCTCGTCTTCAATCCCCCGGATGGCCGCCAGCTTTTCGGCTGGATGTATTTCCATCGAACAGACCTTTTAGGCGTCGGCGCGCTCAACATCACCCGCGGGGAGAGCTTCAGCCGCAACATGAGCTTCACCAAGGAATACGACGTGAGCGAGCGCTGCTTCTGCACGAGCCGACACTCCTGGACCTTCACGTCGACCGAAGAACTCAAGGTGCGGCTGACCTCGATCGCCGAAGAAGAAACCGAACTCACGCTCTTCGTCGCCGAGCTTCCCGCGGTTGTGCTCCCAGACCGTTACTGGCACGAATACAATCTCTACAGTCCGTCGGACGAACGTCCCAAGAACGGCAAGGAATGACTTACGGCTTCATCGCCCGCTCGCGCGCCGCGACGCGGGCGCCGAGCGGCGTGATGTCGTAGCGGCGCGGGCCGCCGGCCTGGCCCGCGGAGGCTCGCACGAGACCGAGGGCGAGGAGCGATCGCTCGGGCGCGTACCGCTTACCGAGGCCTCGCAATGCCCCGACACAGGCGACGTCGTTGAGGCCCGTCGCGCGCGCGATCGCGGCGGCGTAGGAAGGCCCGCACGTCGCGAGGTATTCGAGGACGGCGCGTCGCGCCCGGCTGCGTCGGAGGACCCAATCGTACGCCGACGCATCCGAGGGCGATCCGGTTCCGTCGGCGACCACGCGTCCGCAACGGCCTGAGCCTATAAAAAAAAATCGCTCCTGTCAACGTGTCGAGTCGTGAGGCCCCCGCCTCGCCCCCGCTTCCGCCATCGCGCCCGCGACGACGAGGAGGAGCGCCCACACGGCGAGCGCGCCGCCCGCGCCCGTTTCGCGCATCGCGAGGAGCGCCATCGCGACGACGGCCGCGCCGAAGGCGAGGCGCGCGACGAAGCGGCGCGCCTCGGGCGGCGCCTCGCGCGCGCGGACCCACCCGCGCGCGGCGGCGGCAAGCGTCGCGCCGGTGCCGAGCGCGACGGCGACGGCGACGGCCCACGCGAGGTCGGTCACGCGGGCGCGAGGCGCGCGCGCGGTCAAGTAGCTAGCGGAGCGCGGGCCACCGCCGTCGCAACATCCATGCGCCGGCGGACCGCTCTTGACGGCATGCCCGAGGAGGCGTCGTTCGTCGCCGAGGAGGAGAGTCTCGCCTGGCTGCGCGCGCGCGGTCTCGACCCCGCGGATTTTGCGCGGGATGCCTTCCACCGGGCGATGCGCGGAGTGAGGGCCGAGGAGAAGGTGCGGCGACTCAAGCTCGTGCGCGCCGACGTCGCCGATCTCCCGGCGACGGTCCGAGCGATGCGGGACGGATGAAGCCGGCGCGCGGCGTCCGACGGACCCGCCGCGCAAGGCCGCCACCATAGAGCTTAAGGCGCCCTCCCGGGCTTGCCGTGCCCGGGACCATGACCGCTCCGTCCAAGACCGCGTTCGCCCTCGTCGCGATCCTCGTCACCTCAGCCGTCCTTGCCGGCTGCCTCGGCCCGGGCGACCCGGGGGAAAAGCCGGTCGACCCCGGACCGGATGCGAAGGGCCGCTTCCACCCCGAATGGTGGCTCCACGCGATCCCGATGGAGGGCCACAGCCACACGGACGTCGAGCAGCACCGCAACCTCTCGACGCCCAACTTCCAGCTCCTCGGCTGGGACCCGCTCCTCACGGAATACAAGGGCAAGGGGAGCGCGGGCGGCTACTTCTGCGGCGACGTGGCCTCGACGAAGGAGGGCCGACGCTTCGCGGTCGTGCACTCGTTCACGACGGACGTGGCCTTCGTCATCGCGGACGTGACGGACCCGACGAAGCCGATGACGGTCGGCGAGTACATTCTCGAGAACGCGCACGTGTATGACGTCGCGCTCACGACGGACGGGCTGCACGTCATCGTCGGCACGGACCCGACGGACACGGGCCCCGACGAGTCGCCGACGACGAAGCCGATCCTCGAAGCCGTCGAAGGCGACGCGACGAAGGCGCTCGCGATCACGTTCAAGGACGCCTGCACGGGCGAGACGCGCCGCGTGCAGGGCCCCGAGCAGAAGGCCCCCTTTGCCTCGGGCGCGCTCCTCGTGGGCATCAAGGATCCGAAGAACCCCGTCTTCGAGGACTTCCGCCCGCTCCCGATCCTCGGGCCGCACAGCGTCTCGACCGCGGAGGTCGGGGGCAAGCAGCTCGCGATCGCGTCCGTCACGAACCTCGTGCACAGCGCGACGTACTTCCACTTCCTCGAGGTGCAGGACACGCCCCTCGGGCCGAAGCTCGTCATGCTCTCGACGTACCAGGCCCCGCCCCAGCCCGCGGGGAGCCTCCCCGTGACGAACGGCCACGTGGACGCCTCGATCCAGAAGCACCCGATCACCAACAAGGTGTACGCTTATCTCGCGAACTGGGACGCGGGCGTCGTCATCGTGGACATCACGGACCCCCGCACGCCGACGTACGTCTCGAGCTGGACCGACTTCAAGGGCGGCCTCGGCTTCTTCGCGGGCGACGACGCGGGCGCGATCCACGAAGCGCTTCCGATCGAGGGCCTCTGGGACGGCAAGCACTACGTCATCGCCGGGCAGGAGCTCGGCGGCCACCCGAAGGGACGCCCGACGGGCTGGGTCAACATCATCGACACGACCGACCCGACGAAGCCCACCCTCGCGGGCCGCTGGACGCTGCCCTTCGACGTGTCGTGGAAGGGCTTCCTCATGTTCAGCCCGCACTACGTCGAGATCGTGAACCGCACGCTCTTCGTGACGCTCTACCACGGGGGCGTCTGGGCCGTCGACCTCTCGACGCCGGAGAAGATCGCCGCGCCCCCGTCGATCGGCGTCTTCATCCCCGACCAGGTCTCGCCTCGCCCGCCGAAGGCCGCGGGCGGCATGGACTGGACGCCCATCGTGCTCGACGTGCTCGGCTTCCCCGACGGCACGCTCGCCGTCTTCGACGGGACCTCCGGAGTCTACATGATCCGCTTCGACGACACGGATCCCGCGCCATCCCCGCCCGTGTGGCCGGGTTCCGAGGTCAAGGCCTAAAAAGGGGAACGGGCATCCCGCGCGCGTGACGGTCCGCCTCGGCGTCCTCGCCTCCGGCAGGGGCTCCAACCTCCAGGCGCTCCTCGACGCCGAGCGCGCGGGGACGATGCCCGCGACCGTGGCCGTCGTCCTCGCGAACAAGGCCGACGCGCACGCGCTTGCCCGGGCGAAGGCGGCGGACGTCCCCGCGCACTTCGTCGACCCGAAGGGGCTGACGCGCGAGGCGCACGAGGCCCTGATGACCGAGCGCCTGCGAGAAGCGCGCGTCGACTTCGTCTGCCTCGCGGGCTACATGCGCGTCCTCACGCCGTCGTTCGTCGCGACGTGGCGCGAACGTCTCATCAACATCCATCCGTCGCTCCTTCCCGCCTTTCCCGGGCTCGACGCGCAGCGTCAGGCCTTCGAGGCGGGCGTCCGCGTCGCGGGCGCGACGACGCACTTCGTCGACGACGGCGTCGATCAAGGCCCCATCATCCTCCAGGCCGCGGTCCCTGTCCTCGAAGGCGACACACGCGACGCGCTCGCGGCGCGCATCCTCGAAGTCGAGCACCGCCTGTATCCGCTGACCGTGAAGCTCCTCGCCGAGGGCCGCGTGCGCCTCGACGGCCGCCGCGTCCGCATCTCGGGCGCGCTTCCCGCGGGCGTCTCGACGGCGTCCCTCTTCCCGCCGGACGTGACGAAGTGAACTACGACCAGGCGATGGCGCTCCTCGCGCGCCACGAGCCCTTCGGGATGCGGATGCGCCTCGACGTCATGGAGGCGCTCCTTGCCCGATTCGGGAACTTCCACCACGCGATGAAGGTCGTCCACGTCGGGGGCACGAACGGCAAGGGAAGCGTGACCGCGATGGTCGCCGAGGCGTTGCGACGCGCGGGCCACCGCACGGGACGGTACATCTCTCCGCACCTCGCGGTCTTCGAGGAGCGCATCGTCGTCGAAGGCCGCATGATCGCCCGCGACGATGTCGCGCGGGGCGTCGCCGAGATCGAGCCCGCGCTAGAAGCCGTTGCCCGCGAGGTCGCGCCTCCCACGTATTTCGAGGCCGTGACGCTCCTCGCGCTCCGCCACTTCGCGCGCAAGCGCGTAGACGTCGCGGTGATCGAGGTCGGCCTCGGCGGGCGTCTCGACGCGACGAACGTTTTCCCGAAGCCGCTCGCGACCATCGTCACGAACGTGGACCTCGAGCACACGAAGGTCCTCGGCAAGGACGTCGCGTCGATCGCGCGCGAGAAGGTCGCGATCGCGCGAAAGGGCGTCCCGTTCGCGACCGCCTCGAAGGGCGAGGCCCTCGACGCGATCCTTGCGGGCGCGAGCGAACGCGGAGCCGCGCCGATCACGGTCGTGGGGCGCGACGTCGTCGTCGAGCCGGTGAACGAGGACGCGGCGGGCCAGACGTTCCGCTTGCGGGGAACGCGGCGCGATCACGGCATCCTCCGCACGAGCCTCGCGGGCGCGCACCAGATCGAGAACGCCGCCCTCGCGGTCGTCGCGCTCGACGCGGTGGACGCGGTCGGAATCGCGGTTCCGCTGCGGGCGGTCGCGGAAGGTCTCGCGACGACGCGCTGGCCGGGTCGACTCGAGCGCATCGAGGGCCCGCCCGCGCTCCTTCTCGACGGCGCCCACAATCCGGCGGGCATGGAGGCCCTCGCGCGCCACCTGGAGACCCGCGGCATCGCGCCCGTGCTGCTCTTCGGTTGCCTCGACGACAAGGACTGGATGGCCATGATCCTCGAGATCGCGCCGCGCGTCAAGGCCGCCGTCATCACGCGCCCCCCCACGCCCCGCGCGCTCGCCCCGAACGACGCGGCCCGCGCCTTCAGCCAGGCCGGCGTCGTCGCCACCATCGTCGAGGACCCGAGGCACGCGCTCGTCACGGCGATCGGCCAGGCCGGGGACGACGGCGTCGTGCTCGTCGCGGGGTCGCTCTATCTCGTCGGCGACGTCCTTCGCATTCTCGGGCGCGACACCGTTTGAGCGAACCTCTTTGACCCCGTCGCCCATCCGGGCGCGTGGAAAGGCTCTGGCGCTGCCGCGACCTCCGGCTCGAATGGGGCCGGCGCACGCTCGTCATGGGCATCGTCAACGTCACGCCGGACTCGTTCTCGGACGGCGGCGCGCACGCGACGGCCGAAGCCGCGCTCGCGCACGCGCGACGGCTTGCGCGCGACGGCGCGGACATCCTCGACGTCGGCGGCGAGTCGACGCGGCCCGGCGCCGCGGACGTCTCCGCCGAGGACGAGAAGGCGCGCGTCGTCCCCGTCATCCGCGCCCTCGCCCGCGAGATGCCGGGACTCGCGCTCTCCGTGGACACGCGCAAGGCCGCTGTCGCGGAGGCCGCGCTCGAGGCGGGCGCGCACGTCGTGAACGACGTCACGGCCGGACGCCTCGACCCGCGCATCCTCGACGTCGCGGGCGCGGCGGGCGCGGGCGTCGTGCTCATGCACATGCCGACGACGTCGCCCGCGACCATGCAGGCCGCGGCCCGCTACGACGACGTCGTCGCGGAGGTTCGCGAGCACCTTCTCGACCGCGCGCTCGCCGCGACGGCCGCGGGCGTGAGGCGCGACGCGATCGCGGTGGATCCCGGCATCGGGTTCGGGAAGCTGCTCGAGCACAACCTCTCCCTCATCCGCGCGCTCCCCCATCTGACGTCGCTTGGTTTCCCCGTTCTTATGGGCGTCTCGCGAAAATCCTTCCTTGCGCGCCTCACCGAGCGGGGCGGCGAGACGCCCCCTCCCCTCGACCGCCGCGAAGCGACCGTCGCGGCCGAGACCGCGTGCATCCTCGGCGGCGCGGCCATCCTCCGCACGCACGACGTGAAGGCCGCGCGACGCGCCTCGGCCGTCGCCGACGCGCTCACGCCGCGGGAGGCGACGCCGTGACGGACCGCGTCGCTCTGCGGGGCGTCGAGCTCGCGGTCCGGGTCGGCGCGACGTCCGACGAGCGCGACGTCCCCCAGGTGCTCGTCGTCGACGTCGAATGCCTCGCCGACCTGCGGGCGGCCGGAGCGAGCGACCGGCTCGAGGACGCCGTCGACTACGCGGCCGTCCACGCGGCAATCGTCGCGGCGGTCCGCGATCGGCGGTTCAACCTCATCGAAGCCGTCGCCGAGGCCATCGCCCGGGCCGCCCTCGGCTTCTCGGCCGAGGTCAAGGTGCGAGTCGCGAAGCGCGCGCCGCCGATCCCCGGGGGCCGTGTCGCCCTCGCCGAGGTCGTCATCGAGCGGCGAAGGGCGTGACAAAAGCCATAAGAGGGCCGAGACGGGTTCGGCGCCCATGCGTCGGGGAAGGATCACCTGGCTCCTCCTCGTCGCGACGGTCGCCCCCCTCGCCGGATGCGCCGAGGCGCCCGTCACGAACCCGAACCTGCACGCGCCGAAGCTGGTCCTGGACCGCACCGTGGACAACATGACGGAACTCTACATCCACAGCGCGTTCGGGGAACGCGCCTACGACCAGATCACGATCGCGCTCGACAATGAGACGCTCGGCCAGCGCTCCTTCGGCTACAGCCTCGACCTCACGACGCCCGCGACGCGGTTCTTCCTCACGGCGACGGTGCGTTCGGGAGAGTCGCGGTTCGCGTGGAACGGGATGGTGGACCTCGACGTGGACCGGGACCGCGTCTCGATCGCGCCATGGCTCGAGAAGAAGAACGTGACCGAGGAGCCGCGCACGTTCGCGCTGCCCTTCGAGATGATCCTCGACAAGGCGAGGGTGACGTCGTGAGGGTCCCGAAGACGTACATCGCGATCCTCACGGTCCTCGGCCTGCTCGCGGGCCTCACGCTCCTTGTCTATCTGGGCGTTCCGCCTTTCGATTCGACGGGCGTTTTCGTCCTCGCGAACCTCGTGGGCGCCATCATCCTCATCGTGTTCGGCGTCATCGGGGGCGCGTTCGTCGGGATGCTGCTTGCGCACCGCGTGCTCTCGAACACCGAGTTCACGCCGTTCGAGCGGACGATGCTCTCGGGTCTCGACGAGATGCGGGAGCGGCTCGCGGCGATCGAGCGTCGCCTCGACCTCGAGGAGACGAAGCGCCTGCGCTGATCAGGCGGACGGGCGGGGCCGGGCCGGCCGGGCCGCGCGGGGCATCAGCTCGGCGAGCGCGAAAAGGCTCGAAGCGAAACCCAGGAGGAGCAGATCGCGCGCGGCGAGGCCCCCGGCGACAAGGGCGCCGAGGAGGATGCGCTGTCGCGCGAGCGACGAGAGCGACGCCCAGCGGGCCGATGCGCGACGGAGAATTCTCACAAGGAACATTGGGCGCTCGGCGGACTTAAAGGCGTCGCCGAGGACCGTCAGGCTTGGGCGAGGACCCGGGCGGTCGCAGCCTCGGCCTCGGCGGCGAGACCGTCGGGCGTCAGGGTCCGCCAACCCGTCCCCGTGACGACGAGCCCCGGCATCCGGGCCTCCGCGGCCCGCGCGGCCGCAAGGAGCGCGCCGTGGCCGATCTCGATCTGCGGAACCGGCGGCGGCCTCACGACGCGCGAGAAGCGGGGCTCTCCCGCGACGAGGCCGAGCGAGGCGAGGTCGCGGTGCACCTCGTCGCGAAGCGTCGCGTCATCGAGGCGCGCGCGACCCGGATGGCGCACGCCTCCGACGAACGCGCGGACGAGGACCCGCGACGCGGGGGCCCGGCCGGGAAGGAGATGCGAGTCGAACGTGGCGCCGAGCGCGAACCGTCCCTCGGAAGGGGACGCGACGTAGCCATGGCCCTGGACCCGTCGCGCATCGCCGGCGTCGTAGCCGAGCGCCACCACCGCGATCGAGGCCTCGCGCGGCGGCGTCCACGCGGCGCCGAGCACGGCGGCGGCGCGCCCGGGCGGGATCGCGAGCACCACGCCGTCCGCTTTCCGCGTGGACTTCGTCGTCGCGATCGAGAAGACCTCCTGCTTTTTCTCGAGGGCGAGAACCTCCTCGCCGAGCGAGACCCGCGTGATGGCCGCGAGCGCCTCGACGAGCGAGCCGAGGCCGCGCTCGAGCGAGACGAACCGCGCTTCCCTCCTGAGCGACGCGAAATAGGCGAGCGGATCCCCGCCGCGACGGCCGAGATCCCTGAGCGGGGGGAAGGCGTGGTCGACCGAGAGGCGCTCGGCGTCGCCCGCGAAGAGGGCGACCGCGGCCGCATCCGCGATCGGCGCCACCGCTTCCCCGAACGTGCGCGTCGCCCAGGCCCTCAGGGATTCCTCGCCTCCGGACCAGCGCGCAGCCTTCGCGGCGCGGATCGCGCGGGCCTTCGCGGCAAGCGGCAGGATCGGCGAGGCCAGGAGCCCCGCGGGCGTCGAGGGGACGGCGAGCAACGTGCCACGCCGCGCAAGCATGAATGCGAGCCCGTCCCGGACCTCGCGCCGCTCGCGCGCGAGGCCCGCGGATTCGACGAGCCGCGCGATGGCGGGTCGGTCGAGGTAGGCGTGCGGCCCCGATTCGACGAGATAGCCGCGGTCGCGCGCCGTCGCGATCGCGCCGCCCGCGCGCGCGGCCGCCTCGACGACCTCGACGTCGAGACCGGCCTCCGCAAGACCCTGCGCGACGGCGAGACCCGTGAGACCCGCTCCGACCACGACGATGCGCCGCGTCACGAAGCCACCTGGGGGAATCGAACCCCCGACCTTCTGATTACAAGTCAGACGCTCTACCGTCTGAGCTAAGGTGGCAGGGCGCGCGGGGATTCCCGTTCCGCCCTATAGGCTATGCGACCCGTCACGCCCGCGGAAGGGCCCAGAGGACGAGGGCGACCGCGACGACGAGCGCGAGGGTCGCAAGGACCAGGCGCAGGAGCAGGCGGGGGTCGTTGCCGAAGACGATGGGGATCGGCCCCAGGAGCACCACGCCCCCGCCCTTCGTCCCCCGCGCCTCGCGGGGCGATTCCCCTGGGCGGAGGTCCGTGGGCGGCGCGCGGTCCTCCGGGGCGGGGGAAGCCGCCACGCGCGAGAAGGCGAAGGCGACGAAGGCCGCCATGAGGAGCAGCATCCCGGCGAAGGCCCACGGCCCCTCGCCGTGGACGACGGGGACGACGAGGAGAAGCGTCACGCGGACGTCGCCGTCGAGGACGCCCTTCGCGAGGGCGGCGAAACCCGCGAGGGCGAGCGCGAGCGCGACGAGGCTCGAACGGCGCACGCGCCGCGATGGGCGCCGGACGCGCATCATCCTTTCCCTTGTCCGAAAGCCTTTGAGGCGCGACCGCGTTCGCCCGGGCGTGACGCGCGTCTGCATGGGCGGCACCTTCGACGTCCTCCACCGTGGGCACCGCGCGCTCCTCGAGACGGCCTTCGCCGCGGGCGACGAGGGCGTTTTCATCGGCGTCACGAGCGATGCCATGGCGCAGGCCTCGCGGTCGCGCAAGGTGCGGCCCCATGCGGAGCGGAAGGCCGCGCTCGAACGTTGGCTCGACGCGATGGGGTGGCTCCCCCGCGCGGAGGTCGCCGAGATCACCGACCCCGTCGGTCGCGCCCTCGAGCCGGCGTTCGACGCGATCGTCGCGACGCGCGAGACCGCGCGGACCGCCGAGGCGATCAACGCTTCGCGCGCCGGGCTCGGCCTCGCCCCGCTCGAGATCCTCATCGCGCCGTGGATCCTTGCCGACGACGGACGGCCCGTGAGCGCGACGCGCGTGCGCGCGGGCGAGGTGGACGTCGAGGGGCGGCTCCAGCGTCCCGCGCGCGTCGCGGTGGGCTCGGAGAACCCCGTGAAGGTCGCCGCGACGGCGGAGGCGTGGAAGCGCGCCTTCGGCGGCGGCGACGTGCGCGGCGTCGCCGTGAAGACCGACGTCCCCGAGCAGCCGTTCAACGACGAGACGTGGCGCGGCGCGGAGTCGCGGGCGCGCGCGGCGCTCGAAGCGGCCGGCGACTTCGATTTCGGCGTCGGCATCGAGGCGGGCCTCGTGTGGGACCACGTGCTGAACGCGTGGCTCGACGTGCAGGCGTGCGTCGTCGTCGACCGAGCGGGTCGCGCAACGCGCGGACACGGGCCGGGCTTCGAGCATCCGCCGTTCGTCCTCGAGCGCGCGCTCCGCCACGGCGAGAGCGTGGGCGACGCGCTCGGGCGCCTTGCGGACCGGGCGACGCTCGGGCGCGAGGAGGGCGCGGTGGGGTTCCTGAGCCGCGGCGCGCTCGACCGGACGGAGCTCACGACCGCCGCGGTCCTCGCAGCGCTCCTGCCCCGGCTCCGGCCGGAGCTCTACGGACTCTGACGGAATTCGCAGGGGGTCGCGGAAATCCGCAAGCGACTCGAACAGGTCCAGTCGACGGAACTTCGAAGTTACGAAATCCAAAGCTTCATTCTCGCGCCGAAGCTCCTGGGAACCATGCGCCGTCCGCTCATCAAGACCCCGCCCCCGGGCCCCGCCGCGAAAGCGATCGTGGCGCGCGACACCGCCGCCCTCATGACCACGACGAAGACGGCGCCCGTGGTCGCGGAGCGGGCGGAGGGCGTGTGGATCGAGGACGTGGACGGCAACCGCTTCCTCGACTTCACCTCGGGCGTCGGCGTCGTGAACACGGGCTACGCGAACCCGCGGGTCGTCGAGGCGATCCAGCGCCAGGCGGCGAAGCTCATCCACTACGCGGGCACCGACTACTACTACCGCGAGCAGGTCGAGCTCGCCGAGCGCCTCGCGAAGGTCACCCCCGGCGCGTTCGCGAAGAAGGTCTTCTTCTCGAACTCGGGCACCGAGAGCAACGAGGCCGCGATCAAGATCGCGCGTTACCACAAGCGCCGACCGCAGTTCATCGCGTTCGTGGGCGCTTTCCACGGCCGCTCGATGGGATCGCTCTCGCTCACGGCCTCGAAGATCGTCCACAAGCAGCGATTCTTCCCGACGATGCCGGGCGTCACGCACGTTCCGTACGCGAACCCCTACCGCAACCCGTGGGGCATCGACGGGTACGCCGACGGCGCGGAGCTCGTGAACCGCGTGATCGACCACGTCGAGAACCTCTTCTCCACGATGCTTCCGGCGGAGGAGATCGCCGCGCTCTTCGTCGAACCCGTGCAGGGCGAGGGCGGCTACGTCGTGCCGCCCAAGCAGTTCCTGCCCGCGCTCCGCAAGCTCTGCGACGCGCACGGCATCCTTCTCGCAGCGGACGAGGTCCAATCGGGCTTCGGTCGCACGGGCAAGATGTTCGCGCAGGACCATTTCGGCGTCGCGAGCGACCTCCTCTCGCTCGCGAAGGGCATCGCGAGCGGCGTCCCCATGGGGGCACAGGTCGCCCGGGCGGATCTCGACTTCGACGTCTCCGGCGCGCATTCGAACACGTTCGGCGGCAACGCGCTCGCCGCGGCGGCCGCGCTCGCGACGCTCGACTGCCTCGAAAAGGACGGCCTCGTCGAGAACGCCGCGAAGCAGGGCAAGCGCCTGCGCGAAGGTCTCGACGCGCTCAAGGCGAAGCACGACGCGATCGGCGACGTGCGCGGCCTCGGCCTCATGCTCGCGACCGACTTCGTGAAGGACCGCGCCTCGCGCGAGCCCGACGCGAAGCTCCGCGACCGTGTCGCGGACGAAGCGTTCAGGCGCGGCCTCGTGCTCCTGCCGTGCGGCAAGTCGTCCCTGAGGTACATCCCGCCGCTCGTGGTGTCCGCGGAGGAGATCGACGCTGGGCTCGAGGTTCTCCGAGAGGCGATCACCGCAGCCTTGAAGTGACGGGCAGGCTCCGAAGCCTTATATATGGCGGGCTTGAGTCATCGAGCCATGGTCCCCCGCCCAGCCGGGCGGCTCCGTCCGCTCGGCCTCGCGGCGATCCTCCTCCTGGTCGCCCTCCCGGTCCTCGCCCCCTTCGCGGAGGGCGCGCGCGCCTCGACCGAGCATATGCTCCCCACCGCCCGCCTCGGCGCGGCCGCGGTCCAGGCGAACGGCTTCATCTACCTCATCGGCGGCCGCACGGGCCACACCTCGTACCTCGACGAGATCGTGAAGTTCGACCCCGCGACCGGCAAGAGCGAGGTCGTCGCCCGTCTTCCGCCGTCCACCGCGGGTCCGGCGGGACGGCAGAGCGCGTCCGCGGTCTACAGCGGGTCGAAGATCTACGTCTTCGGCGGCGCGGTGATCGTGACCGCGACCTTCCCCGACGGCTCGCAGGGCCCCGTTCCCCAGTCCCTCCCCGACATCGTCGAATGGGATCCTCAGAACCCCTCGCAGGCGCCGACGCTCCTCGTCGACCGCCTGCCGCGCCCCGTCTGGGGCACGGGGGCGGCCTATTACAACGGTAAGGCGTACGTGTTCGGCGGCTTCCAGTTCGACATCAAGAAGCCGACCGACATCGGCCGCAACGACGAGATCTACGAGTTCTCGCCCGCGAAGTCCGTCGGCTCGCGCGTCGTGAAAGCCCCGGGCGCGCTCCCGTATCCGCTGCAGGACGCGGGCGTCGCGGTCGCGGGCCCCTATGCCTACCTCTTCGGCGGCCTCGCGACGCTCACGCGCGAGCCCGACGCCGAAAGCGGCGCGTCGACGCAATCGACGGTCGTGGACACGATCATCCGCGTCTACCTGCCAACGACCGACGCGGAGAACCTCACGGCGACGAAGCCGAAGGCGCGCCTCCCCGCGCGCCTCCAGTACCACAGCGCGGCGCTCGTGCCCGACACGAAGGACATGATCTACGTATTCGGCGGGCGGCAGGCCGACGGGACGCCGACCGCCGCCATCCACGCCTTCGACCCTTCGAGCCACGAGGCGTTCGCGCTTCCCTTCACGCTTCCCGGGGCCCGCTTCGCGGCCGCGGCCGCCGAGGTCGGCGGAAACGTGTACGTCCTCGGCGGTCGCGACACGGCCTCGCACGAGAACGGCATGCGCGACATCGTGAAGTTCGTCGCGGGCGCCACCGAGCCCGGCGCCCCGCGCGACGTGCGCGCCGACGCGGGCGAAACCATCCTCGTCTCGTGGTCCCCGCCCTTCTACGACGGCGGCGCGCCCATCACCGGCTACAAAGCGTATCGCATCGATCCGAGCGGCAACACGACGCTGCTTGCGACCCTCTCGGCGGGCGCGCTCACCCATCGCGACACGCCGCCCGCGAAGGGCGTTCTCTACACCTACCGCGTGACGGCGACGAACGAGAAGGGCGAAAGCCGCGCAGGCGGCGAGGTCCAGATTCGCTCGCCCACGACGCCGCCCTCCGCGCCCCGGGCGGTCGCCGTCTTCCCAAGCGACCGCGCGCTTCTCGTGCGGTGGGAGCCCCCCGCGGACGACGGCGGCCTTCCCATCGCGGCGTACCGGATCTACCGCGACGTCGCCGACGCCTCGGGCCGTCCGCACGCGACGTGCCCGGGCGACGCGAGCGGCGGCTGCATCGAGAACGGCTTCCGCGACGCGGGCCTCGTGAACGGCGTGAACCACACGTACCGCGTCGTCGCGGTCAACAGCCGCGGTCCTTCGCCCGCGAGCGAGGCCGCGACGGGTTCGGCGGCCGCGACGCCTCCGGCGCCGACGCGCCTCGCGGCGACGGTCGCCGGCACGAGCGTGTTCCTCACGTGGGACGCGGTCGATCGGCCCGGCGTCTCGTACCACGTCCATCGCGGCGTGGACGGCGCCGCCCCCGCGCGGATCGCGACGGTCCACGACCCCGCCTACACCGACGAGCGGCTCGAACGCGGCCGCGTCTACCGCTACTACGTCCGCGCCGCCGACCAGGCCGGCGCGGGTCCCCCGTCGAACGTCGCGGAAGCGCCGCTGTTCGAGCGCCCCACGGCGCCGCGCAACCTTGTCGCGAACGCGTCGGGCGGCGTCGTGCGGCTCACGTGGGACCCGCCCGTGTCGGGCGGCGGCGCCCCCGCGGTCCAGTATCTCGTCAAGCGCGAAGCCCCCGGCGCCGAGGCCGCCTACGTCGCCTCGGGCCTCACCGCCACGAGCTGGGAGGACGCGAACGTCGTCGCCGGCCTCACGTACCGCTATTTCGTCGAAGCCGCGAACGCGGCCGGGAAGAGCGCCGCGGCCGGGCCCGCGAGCGCCGCCCCGGGCGCCGTCGCGAACGCGAGACCGACGGCGTCGCTGACCGCGACGGCGGCGACGCTCCGCGTCGCCGAGAAGATCACCTTCGACGCCTCCTACTCGACGGACGCGGACGGGCGCGTGGTCGAGTACGCGTTCGATTTCGGGGACGGCGTCACGACGGGGTGGGTCAAGACGCCCACCGTCGAGCACACCTACGCGACGAACGGCAGCTACACCGCGAAGCTCGTGGTCCGCGACGACCGGGGCGCGGAGAGCGAGCGCGCGGCGAGCTGGAACCTCGTCGTCGGGGCCGTCAAGCGCGACGAGAACACGGACAATCCGCGCCCGCCGGTCGACGATCGGCCTGGCGTCGAGGCCGGCCGTCTCCCGCACCCGGGCATCGCCATGCTCGTCCTCGTCCTGTTCGGCGCGGCGCGCGCGCTCAAGCGGCGAAGAGATTGAGAAAAACGGAAGCCGGCGGAGCGCCCGCCGGCGGACGGATGCTCACGATCCGAGAAGGTTGTCCTTCTCGCACTTCTTCTTCGTCTTGATGTTGACGAAGTCCTTCAGTTGGAGGCCACGACACTTGTGGTTCTCCTCCCAGAGCGACCCGTCGCTCATCACGTAGATGATGCGTTGGTCGTCGTCCTTTCCGATCTGGTAGACGATCGTGGGATCCTTCGGAGCGGCCGAGACCGAAACGGTCCCGAAGACCAAGAGACCGACTCCGACGAGCGCATACAACGTCCTGGGTTTCACTGTGGCAACACCTACCTGACTCTCCAGCGCCGCGGGCGGAGCCTGCGGCCATGATCCCCGGCAACAGGGGAACGGTCACCTGTTCCCGGGAGGTTATAGGAAGGGTTCCCCGTCACCCGAGGCAGTGACGGATCGCCACCGGGGTCGAACGGGCCGGGACCGCCGCGATTTCCGCTCGGCGGCGCGTCGTGGACAAAAAAGGAGATGCGCGGAGGGGGCGGGGCCCCCTCCGCGGGGGCGTGGTCACGCGAGGACGTCCGTGTCGGCGTCCCAGCAGTGCCAGATCGGCGTGATGCCGTCTTCCTCGTAACCGTCGATGTGGCAGCCGCCGGTCGTCTGGAGGCCGGCTTCCTGGCCGGTCTCCTCGAACACGCGGCCGTCTTCGGTCACGTAGAGGTCGTTCTCGAGGTCGAGCACGAGGAGCGCGTCCTCGGCGGGCGCCGGGGCCGCCGTGGCGATCCCGAGGCCGACGATCGCGACGAGCGCGAGCGCAAGGGTCTTGTTCATTTGTTTTTCCTCCGTTCACTGCGAAGATGCGGAGCCTCCGCTCGCGCGGATGCTTCGCAACCTCCCTTTTCGCGCCCGCGACCTGCGCCGCGGGCGACACATCCACACACCACAGGTGCATGATACAAGCTGTCGTCCATCGCTTGATTTGATGACGAGACCGTATGCATCGACGTGAACGAGTCACGCCGCGGGACACGGGCTCGCCAGGAATGAAGACGGCAAATCGCGCCTTCCGACCTTCTACATGAACGGTCCGCGATGGACCCTCGGGGTCACAGGTCAGCGAACGTCGCGCGCCCGCGCGCGAGGCGCTCGAGCGCGTCGACGACGGCGTCGAGCGGGATGCGCTTCTGTTCCGCGGAGTCGCGGTCGCGGATCGTGACGCTTTTCTCCGAGAGCGTGTCGTAGTCCACCGTCACGCAGAACGGGACGCCGATCTCGTCCGCGCGGGCGTAGCGCCGGCCGATGGAGCCGCCGTCGTCGTACTGCGAGAGCACGCCGCGCTCGCGCAGGTCGACGTCGATCTTCTTCGCGACGACATCGAGGCCGTCCTTCGCCATGAGCGGGAAAACGCCCGCCTTGATGGGCGCGACGCGCGCGGGCAGCTTCAGCGTCGCCCACTCCTTCTCCTCGTACGCGCCTTCGAGCACCGCGTAGAAGATGCGGTCGATGCCGTACGACGGCTCGACGACGTGGGGGACGTACGATTCGCCGTCCAACCGCTCCGTGATGCGCTCGACGCGGTACGCATCCGCGGGAACCTCGTAGTCCTGTCCGTCCGCGCTCACGCGGATCGGTTGCCCCGGCGTGATCGCGTCGGGGCTCAAGGCCTTCACGGCCTCCATCACGGCGCCGGCCTTGCCCTTGTAGAGCGGGCCGAGCTTCGCGCCGTTCGGCACGACGCGATTGACCTCGACGTCGCGCGGCGAGGGGAATCGGCGCAGGGCGAGGAGATTCGCGCCCGAAACGCGCGCGTGCGCCTTGAGGTCGTAGTCGGTGCGGTCCGCGATGCCGACGATCTCGACCCAGCCGAAGCGCGGCGAGAGGAACTCCGCGTCCCATGTGTCCGTGCTGTAGTGCGCCTTCTCCGTCGAAAGATGCTGACGGAAGCGCAGCTTCGCGGGCGAGACGCCGGCCAGATCGAGGAAGCGATCCGTGAGCGCGATGAAGTATCCGAGCGCGCCGTTCGCGATGATTCCCTTCGCGACGGCCTCGCCCATCGGGAGGCGCACGACGTCCTCGGTGCCGCGCTCCTGCGCCTCGCGCGTGAGAAGCGCGAGCTCGCGACCGGCGAGCGCCTCGAACCGGGGCCACGTCTTGTTCTCCGGGTCGAAGAAGACTTCGGCCTCCATCTGGTGGAACTCGCGGAGGCGCAGGAGCGACTGCCGCGGGCTGATCTCGTTGCGGTACGCCTTCCCGATCTGGACGGCGCCGAACGGCATCTCCTCGCGGAAGTAGCGGTAGAGCCACGTGAAGTCCATGAACATGCCCTGCGCGGTCTCGGGCCTGAGATACCCGGCGCGGCCGGATCCGGGTCCGACCTGGGTCTTGAACATGAGGTTGAACGCGGTGATCTTCGTCTGCTCGTCGAACGCCTTCGAGCACCCGGGGCACGTGAGCGTCGCCTCGTACACGGGCTTTCCGGCGACGGCAAGCGCCACGCGCGACGTCGAGAATGCGCCCGTCAGCGGGCCAGCCTCCGTCTTGCGGTCCTCCTTGGGGCGCATGAGGCGCGTCACGTTCTCCGGCGACGGGTCCTGATCGGCGCTCGCGCGCGCCGTTTCGTAGAAGGGCGTCAGCGTCGCGAGGACGATCGAACGCGTCGCGGCGTCGATGGCCTTCGACTTCGCGAGCGCCGCCGCGGCCCCGTCGAGGAAACGCTTGAACTCGCCCTTCAGGAGGTGGTCGCCGCGGAATCCGCCGCCGCATTGCGCGCATTCGACGACCGTGTCCGCGAACTTCTCGAGGTGGCCGGAAGCGCGGAACACCTGCTCGGGCGAGATCGTCGGGCACTGGATCTCCGCCATGCCCTCGCCGTGCACGTAGAGGGAGCGCCAGAGATTCTCGAGGTTCGTCTTGAGCCCCGCGCCGAGCGGACCGTAATCGAAGAAACCCGCCACGCCGCCGTAGATCTCGTAGCTCGGAGCGAGGTAGCCGCGGCGCTTCAGGAGGGCCATGAGCTTCTCGTGGACGTCGGGGGCGGGCTCGGCCAAGGGGGGCACCGCGGCTCACTAAGGCGGGGCGGTATTTAACGGAAACGACCCCGGGATCGGCGTTCGTTCAGAGACCGCGGCGCGCGAGGTCGAGCGTCTTCAACTGGTCGCGGACGTCCGCGAGGAGGCCGAGCGCCTGCTCGATGTTCCGGATGCGCTCGCGGAGGTTCTCGCTCTCGCGCGCCCACGCGAGGAGCGTCTCCACGTCCACGAGATTCTTGTTCGTGGCCATGATGAGGGCCTCCTCGTAGAGGCCGTCCGGGTTGGACGGCACCGCGTCACGTCCCCTTGAGCGCGGCGAGGTCCGCCTTGTCGTTCGAGTCGAATCTCCACGGGATGTCGCTCCCGCCCGAGAGGAGCGACGCGAGGCCCGCCGAGCTCTCGACGGCCCAGTACATGACGCTCTGGCGGTTCGAGGAGTGGCCCTTGTGCTCGCCGTCCTCGTGGTTGCGCTGCATCGGCGTGCCGAGGTTCACGAGCCCGAGCGCGTGGCCGAGCTCGTGGATGAGCACCGCGCGCTCCACGAACCGCTCCTCCGCCTTCGAGCCGGGGAGCGTGAGAAGGCCGCCGTCGCCCGAGGTGGCCTTCCGGATGTTGCCCTTGAAGATGACGAGGCTCGACCCGGCGTACGCCGCGCCGAGGACGGCCGAGTCGCTCTTGTCGTCCTCGGATCCGCCATCGAGGTACAGGATGTGGAGCACCGCGGTGTCGCCGCCCGTGAAGCCCTTGCGGACCTTCGACTCGAGCGAAGCGATCTCCTTCCAGCCGTACTTCTTCCCGTTCCCCGCGGGCACGTCCTGGTGCGTCTGGATCTGGATCGAATCCTTGTCGAGGACCTCGTTCAGCGTCTGCTGAAACGCCGCGAGCGCCTCCGCGTTCGGGCCCGCGCCGGAGGGGTGGTGGATCTCCACGACCATCTTCTTGTACGTCTTGTCCGACACGTAATCCCGCGCCTTCGACCCGGGCGCGGAGGCCGAATTCGCGAGCCCGGGGGCGAAGGAATCCAGGCAGCCCGCCGCCACGAGGGCGACGACCGCGAGGAGGACCATCCGGTGGGCGGCCATGGTTCCGCATGAGGGGCTGCCGGGCTTAACGGTTGCTTTTCCGGCGCCGCGCCCGGGCGGCCC
>Ga0247719_1000231_pt1 | contig 38533 bp, 26 predicted proteins | sample 41E_DmetaG_FD_189046 | JGI IMG/M metagenome (GOLD analysis project Ga0247719, IMG submission 189046) | Soil microbial communities from hillslope of Landscape Evolution Observatory, University of Arizona, Oracle, AZ, United States - 4-1-E_D | ecosystem: Engineered > Artificial ecosystem >...
GGAGAACCCCCTGGAACCCCGAACCCAAGAGCCCCCCTGGAATCCCGGACCCGATATAATCCGCGCCATCAGACGAGCCATGCCACACGCAGTCGACGTGATCGCCCATCTTCGTGACCTTGCCGCGCTGACCGGTACCCCCGACGGCGCGCAGCGCGTCGCGTGGGGGCCCGTCTGGCGCCAGGCGCGCGACTGGTTCGGCGCGAAGGCCGCGGCGCTCGGCGCCGAGAAGCACACGGACGCCGCCGGCAACGACTGGTACTTCCTGCGCGGCGAGAGCGACGAGACGGTGATCATCGGCGGACATCTCGATTCGGTGCCGAACGGCGGCTGGCTCGACGGCGCCCTCGGCGTGATGGCCGGCCTCGGCGCGCTGCGGATGTTCGCCGGCCGCCGGCCGCCAGTCACCCTCGCAGTCGTCGACTGGGCTGATGAAGAAGGCGCGCGGTTCGGACGCAGTCTCGTCGGATCGTCGGCTGCGGGCGGCAGCCTGAAGGTCGACGATCTGCGCGCGCTGACGGACAAGCAGGGGACGCGCATGCCCGACGCGCTCCGCCAGCACGGCGTCGACATCGAGCGGATGCTCGACGCGCACGCCGAGCTGAAGAGGATCCGCGCGAGGGCGTACCTCGAGCTGCACATCGAGCAGGGGCCGGTGCTGGAGTCCCTGAACAGGCCGACGGGCGTGGTCATCGGCACGTTCGGGGTCGAGCGCCACATGCTGCGGTTCGTCGGCCAGGCGGCGCACTCGGGATCCACGCCCATCCCGATGCGGCGCGACGCGTTCCTCGCGGCGGCGGAGTCGGCGCTGGAGTTCCGCGAGATCGCGAAACGGCACTCCGCGCCTGGTGCAGGTGTCGTCTGCACCGTGGGGGTCGTGAAGGCGGAGCCGGGCATCGTCACGGCGGTGCCGGGAGTGTGTGAGATCTCGCTGGATCAGCGGGCGCTGGACGCCCGCGTGCTGGCCCGGATGCTGGACGAGGCGAAGGCGGCCGCCGAGCGCGCCGCGGCGGCGAACGACGTGACCGTGGAGTGGCGGACGCTCTGGCGGATCGAGCCGCGGCCCTTCGACCCGCGGCTGATCGCGCTGTGCGCCGAGGCGGTGCAGGACGTTACCGGAGATGCGCCCCGCCTTCCGTCCGGGCCGCTGCACGATGCCGCCGAGATGGTGCCGCACATGCCGACGGTGATGATGTTCGCCTACTCGTCGAACGGACTGTCGCATTGCAAGGAAGAGGACACGCCCGAGCCGTACCTGGCGAAAACGATCGACGCCTTCCTGCGGCTGGTCGAGAAGGTCGTTGCGGAGCGGCCGCGCTAACGTACTCTGGCGTTCAGCTCCTCGAACCAGTTGGTCACGACCAGCAGCCGCTGGTCGTCCGTATCGACCGCGCCGGGTGAGGCGATCATCAGGAAGCGCCGGCCGTCGGGCGCGATATCGAAGGCGCGGAAGCTTCCCCAGTCATTCCGGTAGCGGTTCGTCTCGAAGAGCACCGCCGGGGGGCCGTACGTGAAGGCGCCGTCGCGGCTCGCCTGGACCTCGACGCGCATCATGCGGCGCGCCGGCGGGGAGCTCTGGAAAAACAGCTCTCTGCCCGAGGGAGCCCAGACCGGTTTCGTGCCGCCGTCGGACGAGAGCTGCCAGTGGCCGCTCTCGACGTCGGGGAATGGCCGCACATGGATTTCGTCACGGACGCTCCCCTCGGGTGACTGGTATGCGAGCCAGCGGCCATCCGGCGACACCGTCGCGTTGACTTGCAGCGGCAGTGACTCGGCGAGCAGCAGCTTCGGCGCCGCGTTGGGCGCGAGCGGCCAGACCCACGCCCGTGCCGGCTGCCCAGGTGCGGCGCGTCCCTGCACGAGCAGTTCCCGCGGGTTCAGCAGCATCAGCGGCAGCGTCAGCGCCGTACTCTCGCCGATCGCGACCGGACTGCCGGTCCCATTGGACGGCCGTTCGTAGATCCGTCCCGCGTCGGACCCGACCAGCAGCACCGACGTGTAGAAGATCCGCTGATCGTCGGCCGACCAGACCGGCGCGATGTCCATCTCGGGCCCCGTGGTCAGCTTCCGCAGCGTGTTCCTCTCGACCTCCCAGATCCACAGGTCACGTTCGCCGGAGCCGATGTGCACCGCCGCCTGGGTGCCGCTTCGCGAGAGCCTCACGTGGCCGTAGTCCTGTATCGGCGCGCCGGTGGGCTCCTCGCGTCCGGCGCGGTCGACCCACACCAGCGTCCTGCCGCTGGAGGCGGCGTCCTCCGGGCGGTAGACGACCGTTCCCGTGTCGGACACCGCGAAATGTCCCGCACCGCTGCCCGACGCCGGGTCCACGCGCTCCAGCATCGGAATGGGGGCGCCGCGGAGCTGCAGCGTCGAGGGATCGACGGCCTGCGCGAACACCGTGTCGTCGCGGATCCAGACCAGATGCCCGGAGCGGAGGACGCGTCCGTCCATGCCGCCGTCCACCAGAACCCTGCGCTGGCCGTCGGCGAGTGTCACCACCGCAATCCGTCCGTCGGCGAACGAGCCGCCGGGCGGGCGGATGCTGACGAGGAGACGACGGCCACCGTCGAGCAGCTGCGGTTGCGCGAAGCGCTCCGCCGTGTCGCGAGGGACTTCGAGGATCGTCTCGGGCTCGCCGCCGTTCTCGGAGATTGTGAGCACCCGGTCTCCCACACTGAAGACGATGCGGTCCCCCTGCCAGCGGAGCCCGTACGGCGCGTCGGCGTGGCAGAGACGGACCGGGGTGCCGCCGGCGACGGAAATCCTCTTCAGCGACGCTCCGCTCAGCGACCCGCCGGCCTGCGCCGGTGCAAAAAACGCCAGCCAGTGGCCGTCGGGGGAGAACTCGATTTCGACCGGGTCCACATGCGTCCCGCGTACCGGCTGCGCCTCGAACTCGTGGAGCCCTCGCACGTAGATCTGCTGGTTCGCGATGTACGCCAGCTTCGAGCCGTCGGGGAGACCGCGACGACCCGCCGGCCGGTGCGTGTGAAGCGCTGATCGTCCGGCAGCGGATGGATGAACCTGGTGACGGGGCGGGGTGTGTCGGCCGGCCGCTTCAGCCACCAGCCCGCGCTTCCGGTCAGCGTCGCGGCGCCGGCGACGAGCGCCGCCGTCGTCAGATGCGCGCGGCGCCTGCGCCCGGCGGCCACCGGGGCCGGAATGCCCGCAGCCGATCCCCCTTCCTGGACCCACTGCAGGTGCAGCCAGAGATCGTGCGCCGTGTGGAAGCGGTTGTCGGGGTTCTTCTCGAGGCACGTGCGGACGATGCGGCCGAGCGCCGGCGGCGTGAGCGGCTGGAGTTCGTTCACAGGCGCAGGCTGGCGCTCGAGGATGGACGCGATGAGGCTGGCGTGCGATTTCCCCTCGAACGCGCGGCGGCCGGTGAGCATCTCGTACAGCACGCAGCCGAACGCCCAGATGTCGGCGCGCGCGTCCGCGTCCTGTCCCTCGATCTGTTCGGGCGCCATGTACTGAAAGGTGCCGAGGATGGTGCCCTGCGCCGTCAGCGGGGTCGTGGCCGCGGGGGGAGTCGTCACCAGCCGTGTCTCGAAGGAGCCCGATGCCGGGGAGACGCCGCTCTTCGCCAGGCCGAAATCGAGCAGCTTGACGTGGACGGCGCCGGAGGCGCCGACCGCCCGCACGAGGAATACGTTGGCGGGCTTCAGGTCGCGGTGAACGATCGTCTGTCGGTGGGCCTTGTCGAGCGCGTCGGCGATCTGGCTGGCGAGCGCGACCGCTTCGTCGGCCGGCAGGGGGCCGCGGCGCAGCCGGTCGGCGAGGGTCTCCCCTTCGAGATGCTCCATCACGAGATACGCGGTCTCGTTCACCTCTCCCACGTCGTACAGCGTGCAGATGTGCGGGTGGTTCAGCGCCGAGATACTCTTCGCTTCGCGCTCGAACCGCGCCCTGAATTCCGGGTCGAGCGCAAGCGCGCGGGAGAGCACTTTGATCGCGACGGTGCGATCGAGGCGCGTGTCGCGTGCCTTGAACACGTCGCCCATGCCGCCGGCGCCGAGCGGCGCGAGAATCTCGTACGGTCCGACTCTGGTCCCTGGCGTGAACGACACGGCCACCATCCGTTCTGCTGAAGGAGCGGTGGATGGTAACCGATTCCCGTGCCGCCTGTCTCGACGCGCACGCGTCCGCGGGTGCGATGCGCCGACGCGGCAGGTTCGGGCATTCCGCGTATAATCCCGCCACTCTCACCATGCAGCCGCAATGGGTCGAGGACCCGCGATGATCGCCGCCGGGTCGCGGATCGGATCGTTTGACATCCTCGCCAAGGTGGGCGAAGGGGGCATGGGCGAGGTGTATCGCGCCCGTGACGCGAAGCTCCATCGCGACGTCGCCATCAAGGTCCTGCCGGAGCCGTTCGCGCTCGACCGCGATCGGGCGCTGCGCTTCGAACGTGAGGCGCAGGCGCTCGCCGCGCTGAACCACCCGAACATCGCGCAGGTCTACGGCGCGCTCGACTCGCCGCCGGCGCTCGTCATGGAACTCGTCGAGGGCGAGGACCTCGCGCAGCGGCTCGCGCGCGGGGCGATACCGGTGGCCGAGGCGATTGCCATCGCGGCCCAGATTGCCGATGCGCTCGACGCCGCGCACGACCGCGGCATCGTGCATCGCGACCTCAAGCCGTCGAACATCAAGGTGCGGCCGGACGGCACCGTGAAGGTGCTCGACTTCGGCCTCGCGAAGGTGATGAACCCGGTGGACTCCGCGCCGGCACTCGCCAACTCACCGACCTTCACCTCTCCGGTCATGTCGCAGGCCGGGGTGATCCTCGGCACCGCCGCCTACATGGCGCCCGAGCAGGCGCGCGGCGGCGTGGCGGACGCGCGCGCCGACATCTGGGCGTTCGGCGTCGTGCTGTACGAGATGCTCACCGGACGGCCGCTGTTCACCGGCGCGCATGTGTCGGACCTGCTCGCGTCGGTGCTGCGCGACGGGCCGCAGTGGGACGCGCTGCCGTCGGATACGCCGCCCGCCGTCCGGCGCCTGCTGCACCGCTGCCTGCGGAAGGACCCCCGCGAGCGGCTCCGCAGCGCCGCTGACGCGCGCCTCGAGCTCACCGACGCGTCGGCCGAGCCGGATCCCGCCCCCGCGCGGCCGTCGAAGACCGCCCGACGGCTGACGTTCGCGGCGCTCGCGACCGCGGCGCTCGCGCTCGGCGCCGCGGCGTACTTCGCGTACGCGGCGGTACGTCCGGCGGGGCCTCCGCTGCGGAAGTGGGTGATCCCCCATACGTTTGCCGGCGAGTACTACTTCCTGCGCGAGAACGTCGCGGCGATCTCTCCCGGCGGGCGGTTCGTCGCGTACGGCGACGGCGGCGAGCTGCGGCTCAGCGACCTGGCGACGCTCGAGACGCGGACGATCGTCCGCGCCGGCGTCATCGCCAGGATCGCGTGGTCGCCGGATGGACACGCCTTCACGTTCGTGACGGACCACAAGACCCTCTGGCGCGCGGCGATCGGCGGCGAGCCGGTCAGAATCTGCGAGCTGCCGCCCGGCGTCGTGGCAGGACTCGTGTGGCGGCCGGATCGCACGATCCTGGTGAATCTTGCCTACAGCCCAACGGCAGGCGAGCTGTTCCGGGTGGCCGACGGCGGCGGCCAGGCCGAGCGCTACAGCGCGGTGCCCGGCGACACCGCCACCGTCTTCTACTCCGCGGGTCTGCCCGACGGCAGCCTGACGGCAATGCGCCTGGATCCTGACTCCGGTACGCTCGAGGCAGTGCACGTCGGCGCCGACGGCCGCCTGAAGAAACTTGGCGTGCCGCCCCACACTGGAATGACGTATGCCTCGAGCGGGCATCTGCTCTACGCGACGCTGCAGACGTCCGGCGTCTGGGCCGTTCCCTTCGACCTGGCCGCCGCGGCGGTGACGGGAGCGCCGTTCCGGATCGCGGCACACGGCGGCTCCCCCAGCGTGTCGGCCGACGGCACGCTGGTCTATGGCCGATCGACCTCCGGCGCGCAGCAGCTCGTCTGGATGGACCGCGCAGGTGTCGTTCAGGGCACCATCGGCCAGCCGCAGGACACCATCGCGTGGCCGGAGCTCTCACCCGACGGCACGCGCATCGCCGTCTCCGCTCTCGAGCAGGGCACCGAGAGCATCTGGATCCACGAGGTGGCGCGGGCCGTGAAGAGCCGCGTCACGTTCGGCCCCGGCGACGTGTCCCCCACGTGGCATCCCGACGGCCAGCGCCTCGTCTACCAGGGCAACACGTGGGACCTCTATATCGTCAGCGCCGAGGGAGGGAAGCCGGAACCGATCGTGGCTGGCCCCGCGGCCCAGTTCACGCCCACGTGGACGCGCGGAGGACGTCTGCTGTTCGGGCAGTTCGCGAGCGAAACGGCTTCGGACGTGTGGATCAAGGAAGGGGACTCGGCCCGTCCCTTCCTCACGGGCCGCTTCAACGAGACGGAGCAGGCGGTGTCGCCTGACGGGCGGTTCATCGCGTACGCCTCCGACGAGACCGGGACGAGCGAGGTCTTCGTGCGCCGCTTCCCGGACGGCGGCGGACGCCAGCAGGTGTCGTTCGGCGGCGGACGCTTCCCGGCCTGGAACCCGCGCGGCGGTGAGCTGTTCTACATGGAAGGGGCCACGCTGATGGCGGTGCCGATCGGCGAACAGATCGGCACGCCGAGGCCCCTCTTTCCCCTGGACGTCCGCGGCGCCGAGGCGCGGATCTACCATCCGTCCGCCGGCAACCGGTTCATCGTCGTGCGGACGGTGCGGCCGGCGCAGAACGGCGTCACGGTCGTGCAGAACTGGTTCGCCGAGTTTGCGGCTCGTTAGCCCGCGGTGCCGGCGATCCGCCCGGCCGCACCGGCCCCTGCTTCGAGGCGTCTGCTGACCCCCTGCCAACCCCGAACCCCCTTGGACCGTCTTACGTATCGAGAACCATGACGATCCTCAAGAAGCTCTTCGGTCCGAAAGTCCCCGCTCAGCGCGTGCGCGTGTGTGTCGAGTGCGGCATGCCCATCGCCGAGCACAAGAACTGGTGCAGCATTTACCGGACGCAGCAGGAAATGGCCGCAAAGGGAAAGAATTAGGGGTTCCAGGGGGTTCCAGGGGGTTCTGGGTTCTCGGCCGCTATAATGCGCGGCGACCATGCTCAGCCGGACTCCCGTTGCCCTGCGGCCGCTTGCTGTACCTGTCGCCGCCGTTCTCCTCGTCACCGCCGCCGGCGTGTGGCTCGCCGCCCAGGCGCCGGGCGCCGAGGGAGCCGGCGCGAAGCCGCCCGCGATGTACCGCGTCGGCGGTCCGCCGCGTGACGGGGCATCTGCCTTTCCCCGCGTCACCTACGCGGAGGTGACGCCGAAAACACCCGGGGAGCTCGACTTCCAGCACTACCACACCTACGACGAGACCGTCACGTTGCTCCGCGCTTGGGCGGAGAAGTACCCCCGGCTGGTGGACCTCTACTCGGTGGGCCAGTCGCTCGAGGGGCGCGAGATCTGGCAGATCACGATCGCGAACAAGGGGGGGCCAAACGAGTCGCCCCGATTGAAGCACACCGACCGTCCCGCGTTCTTCATCGAAGGCGGACGCCATGCCGGTGAGATCAGCGGCATCGAGGCGACGCTCTACTTCATCGATCACGTTCTCACCCGCTACGGCACCGACCCGGAGATCACCGCCCTTGTTGACACCAAGGCGCTGTACGCGCGGCCGTTCAACAATCCCGACGGCGCGACGCTGTACCACCTGACCGCGCAGACGCTCCGCAGCACCGTGCGGCCGCACGACAGCGATGGCGACGGGCTGCTCGACGAGGATCCCGGCGAGGACCTCGACGGCGACGGGTTCATCCGGCAGATGCGGAAGTTCGTCGGCAAAGGGAAGGGGAGCGCGATCAAGGATCCGCGCGACCCGAAGGGGCGCGCGATGCGGCGCGTGCCGGCGGGCCAGGGGGATTACGAGCTCTACTCCGAGGGGATCGACAACGACGGCGACGGCCGCTACAACGAAGACGGCATCGGCGGGCTCGACCTGCACCGCAATTATCCCGAGAACTGGCGTCCGATGACCGAGGCGACGGGGCGCGGGCAGACGCAGGGAGGCGCCGGCGAGTATCCGCTCTCGGAGCGCGAAACCCGCGCCGTCTTCACCTTCCTGATGGCGCATCCGAACATCGCCATCGTCCAGTCGCTGGATACGGCGGTGCCGATGATCCTGCGCGGCCCGTCGGTGAGCAAGAGCGAGGAAACGATGTTTCCGGCGGATCTGGAGCTGATCCGCAAGTTCGACGCGAAAGGGCTCGAGATCACCGGCTACCCGTGGGCCGGCGACACGTACTTCACGTACGCGACGCGCGGCGGCGTGAACCCGGTCACCGGCGAGCCGGCGCAGCCGCAGCCGCTCTTCGGCCACGGGCCTGATTTCGGCTACTCGTATTACGGCGCCGTGTGGTACGGCAACGAGATCTGGAACGGCGGCCGCTTCAAGGATTACGACAACGACGGGCGGTTCGAGGAGTGGGAAGTGCTGCGCTGGCACGACGAGAACCGCGCCGGCAGGAACGATTTCATGCCGTGGACGCCGTTCAGGCACCCGCAGCTCGGCGACGTCGAGATCGGCGGGTTCAACCCGAAGTTCTACGGCCAGAATCCTCCGCCCGATCTGCTCGAGACGTGGGCGCGCAACGAGGCGATGTTCAACCTGTACCTCGCACAGCAGTTGCCGCAGGTGAAGATCGTGTCCGCCGCCGCCACGCCCTCGTCGGCCGCCGGCGTCTTCGACGTCGAGGTCGTCGTGACCAATGAAGGGAAGATGCCGACGGCGCTCGAGATCGCGCAGCGCGTGAAGATGGTGCGTCCCGACACCGTGAGCCTCACGCTGGCGAAGGGGCAGGAGCTCGTGCAGCCCGACGCGGGTGCGCAGGGGCCCCGCCAGCGCGCGGCGATCGAGATCGGGTGGCTGAACGCGGGCGAGACGAAGCGCGTCTCGTGGCGCGTACGGGGCGGCGGTGATGCGACGGTCCGCATCGCCTCCACGCGCGGCGGCGTCGATTCGCGGACGACCAGCATCCGCTGACGGCCACTCGCGTCTCATGGTCCTTACTCCCGGTACCAGGCTCGGGTCGTACGAGATCGTCGGCGCCATCGGCGCCGGCGGCATGGGTGAGGTGTACCGTGCGCGCGACACACGGCTCGGGCGGGAGGTCGCGATCAAGGTGCTGCCGGCACTGTTTGCAACCGATCCCGACCGGCTCGCACGGTTCGAGCGCGAGGCGCAGGTCCTTGCGTCGCTCAACCACCCGAACATCGCCGCCATTTACGGCGTCGAAACCAGCGGCCAGACGATCGCGCTGGTCCTCGAGCTCGTCGAGGGGCGGCCGCTCGACGCGCTGATCGCCCCCGGCGGGATGCCGCTGCGGGATCTGCTCAACATCGCGATCCAGATGGCCGACGCGCTCGCGGCCGCGCACGCCGCCGGCGTCGTTCACCGTGACTTCAAGCCCGGGAACGTCGTCGTCAGCGCGGCGGGTGTCGCCAAGGTGCTGGATTTCGGCCTCGCGAAAACGGCTGCCCTTGAACCCGCGCGGACGGTGACGGGGGCCGCGCCGCGGACGGAAGCGGGAGCGGTGATGGGCACGGTCGCCTACATGTCGCCGGAACAGGCGGCCGGGCGTCCGCTCGACTGGCGGTCGGACATCTTCTCGTTCGGATCCGTCCTGTTCGAGATGGCGACGGGCACGCGGGCGTTCGAGGGGGACACCTCGATGTCGACGCTCGCGGCGATCATTCACGAACCGGCGAGTCCGGTGACGCAGGTGAACGCGCGGGTTCCGCGGGAGCTCGAGCGCCTGATCTCGCGCTGCCATCGCAAGGACGCCGCCCGGCGTGTCCAGTCGATGGCCGATCTTCGGCTCGCCCTGGAGGAGCTGCGGGACGATCTCGAGAGCGGCCGCCTGTCATCGGGCGCACGTGTCGCCGCACCGCTCCCGCATCGGCGGTACCGCCTTGCGGTGGTGGTCGGCACCGTCGCGCTCGCCGCCGCCGGAGCCGGCGCCCTGCTGGGGCGCGCGCTGGTGCCGACGTCCGGCCCCGCGTTCGAGCCGGTGACTCTTCAGCACGTGACGGCGGACGTCGGGCTCACGATTGATCCCGCCGTGCCGCCGAACGGATCGCTGGTCGCCTACGCGTCCGACCGGCACGATGGCACGAACCTCGACATCTGGGTGCAGCCGGCCGCTGGCGGTGATCCGGTCCGTATCAGTACTCACCCCGCGGACGACCGCGAACCGGCGTTCGCGCCCGATGGCAGCCGGATCGCCTTCAGGTCCGAGCGTGACGGCGGAGGTATTTACGTCGTGCCGGCGCTTGGCGGTACCGAACGGCTCCTCGTGCCCGACGGCCGCACCCCGCGCTTCTCGCCCGACGGCCGGTGGCTGGCGTACTGGACGGGAGGGCGCGGCGGGACGACGGAGCTGTACGTGATGCCGGCAGCCGGCGGTACGCCGGCACGCGTCTTCGCCGACCTCAACCTCGCGGGCGCAGCGGTGTGGTCGCCAGACAGCACGCAGCTGCTGTTCGAGGGACGCTCCGGAGTCGACGAGGTCCTGTACGTCGCGCCGCTCGCCCGCGCCTCACAGGCGGGGAGCGCCGCGACGATCGACAGGCGCTCGCTTCCCGCCGAACCGGTGACGATCGAGGCATGGACCGGCGAGCGGGTCTTCTTCACGCAGCCGTGGGGTTCGGGGGCATCGATCTGGAGCGTCGGGTTCGCGGACGGTCGGTTTGCCGGCGACGTGCGGCTCGAGTATCGCGCCGCCGGCTCCATCGGACGCATCGCGGTGGAGCCGGGTGGGCGCGTGCACTTCGCGAGCGGCACGTCGCGCACGACGATCTGGAGCGCCGCCGTCGACGACGGAGGCGCGCTGCGGGGGGAGCCGTCGCCGGTGACCATGACGTCCGCGTCGGATGCCTATCCGTCGCTTTCGATGGACGGGTCGCGGCTGGTATTTCGATCGTCACGCCGTGCGGACGCAGGCGTGTGGATCAAGGATCTGGCGACCGGTGCCGAGGCGGCTCTGCCGTCGCCGTCCGGGCTGCGGAGCGCGGTGCTTTCCCCCGACGGGACGACTGTCGCCTATCCGGGACGCGACGGTGAGCTGTTCGTCATCGACGCCCGCGGCGGCGTCGCACGTGCGGTCTGCACCGGGTGCGTCACGTTCGTCTGGAGCTGGACGTCCGACGGCACGGGGATCCTCGCCAATAGGCGCGTCGGAGACGCGCAGCAGCTCGTGGTCGTCGACGTGGCCAGTGGAGACGTGAAGCCGCTCATGGACGCCGCGGATCGCCTGTGGCTCGCGCGCGTCTCGCCCGACCAGCGGTGGCTGTCGTTCGTGCACTGGCAGGCCGCCGACCGAACCCGGCTCGTCGTCGCGCCGTTCACACCGGGACGGACGATGGATCGCGCGGCGTGGGTGTCTGCCACCGAGGGGCGGTTCGTCGACGAGGAGAACGCGTGGTCCCCGAATGGCCGGATGCTGTACTTCGTGTCGCAGCGCGACGGCTTCCGCTGCATCTATGGCGTCGGGTTCGACCCCGCAGCCGGCCGCGTCGTCGGGACGCCGCAGGGCATCCTGCACATGCATGGCACTCGCCGCACCATCCTGTCGACGGTGACAGCGCCGGGGCGGCTCGACGCCGCCGGCGGGCGCGTCGTCTTCCCGGTGGAGGAGCTGCAGGGCAACATCTATTCGCTCGTCCCGCGTCGGTAGTCGACGGCTCGACCGCAGATCGTCGGGCGCCGACGCTCGCCGCGTGGTATGCTCTCAGGGTCGGTGGAAGACAGTCCGCTCTTGCAGCCCCGCGTCAGTTGAATCGAGCCTCGGTTTCTCGCTTCCCTCACACGATCGGTTCGCACCCGCAGTCCGAATCCATCCGCTGAATCCATTCCGGATTCGTCTCATCAGGCCTCTTCGAGAGGCGGAAGCAGGAACACATCAGATGGCTAGAAAACTCTACGTTGGCAACCTCCCGTATGACACCGCCGAGCAGGACCTCCAGTCGCTGTTCGCAACGGCCGGTACGGTCGATACCGTGAACGTCATCCGCGACATGGCCACCGGCCGGGCGCGCGGCTTCGCGTTCGTCGAAATGGGCTCGGATGACGAGGCGCAGGCCGCGATCAGCCAGTTCAACAACTACCAGATGGGCGGGCGCAACCTGACCGTCAACGAGGCGAAGCCGAAGACGTCCGGCGGCGGCTTCGGCGGCGGCGACTTCGGCGGCAAGCGCCGCCGCTCCGAGCCCCGCTGGTAAGCAGGTTCGCCGTCGGGTTCCGGTGACCCGTTCGGCAGGAAGGGCGACGCTCCTTGGAGCGCCGCCCTTTTTTTACGGCTCGTCTCAGCTTCCGATCCGCAGCAGCTCGATGTCGAACACGAGCATGCCGGAGGGCGCGCCGGGACGCGACGGCTTCTCGCCGTAGGCGAGCCCCGCCGGGATCCAGAAGCGCCGCTTCTCACCTTCGACCATCATCTGCACGCCCTCGGTCCACCCTGGTATCACCTGGTCCAGGCGGAACGTGGCCGGCGCGCCACGATCGACGGAGCTGTCGAACTTCTTTCCGTCTGTCGTCCAGCCGGTGTAGTGCACGGTGACTTCGGAATTCGGGCGTGGATGGCGGGTGCCCGTGCCGCGGTGCAGCACCGTCCACGTCAGCCCCGAGGGCGACCGCTCGGCATCCGGGGGCGGCGCGGCGACGTCGCTCGGCGCGTCGCCTCCGCACGCGCCCAGCAGCATCGCGTACGAGAACAGGAGAAGGATCAGCCGGCGGCGCATCCCCCCATTATGCGCAGCCGAGCTAAGGAATCCAGAGCGGCGTGGTACACTGCCTCGTCAGGTGGCAGCCAGCCTTTGCTTTAGCCCGCGCATTCTTGCCCGCTTAGCAGTCAGCCGACTCCATCAGTGGGACCCATTCCGGGTCCGCATCAGCAGCGGCCTCACACAGGTGGGGCGGAAGAGAGAAAGAAGTAATGGGTCGTAAACTCTACGTCGGAAATCTGCCGTACACCGCGAGCGAGCAGGACCTGCAGGACCTCTTCGGCCAGGCGGGACAGGTGGAGAGCGTGAACGTGATGCGCGACATGGCCACCGGCCGTGCGCGCGGCTTCGCGTTCGTCGAGATGAGCTCCGACGACGACGCGCAGAAGGCGATCGATCAGTTCAACAACGCCAGCTTCGGCGGACGCAACCTGACGGTCAACGAAGCGCGTCCCAAGACACCGGGCGGTGGCGGTGGCGGCTTCGGCGGCGGCGGGGGCCGCGGTGGCGGCGGCGGCCGCGGCGGCGGCGGCCGGCGCGAACCGCGCTGGTAAACATCGGGTGCAAAAAGGGCGGCCTCACGGCCGCCCTTTTTGCGTCAATTCCCAACTCCAAACTCCCAAACTCCCAAACTCCAAACTCCCAAACTCCAAACTCCCAACTCGCCAAGCGCCAGTCCGTCACATCAATCGTCCCCCCGGCAGTCCCAACCTTTTCGGCCGCGACTTCCGTCCAATAGCGCATGCAGGATGTGCGGTACGCGTTCAGGTCCCTTCGCAAACAGCCGATCTTCACCCTGGTCGCGGTGCTCACGCTCACGCTCGGCATCGGCGCGAACACGGCGATCTTCAGCCTCGTCTACCAGATCCTTCTCCGTCCGCTCCCCTACGCGAACGCCGACCGGCTCGTGTTCGTCTGGAACAGCTATCCGTTGATGGGGCTCCAGAAGGCCACCGTGTCGATCCCGGACTACCTCGATCGGCGCAGCCAGGCGCCGTCGATCGAGGACGCGGCGCTGATGACGAACGCGGGGCTGAGCCTCGCGACGGCGGGGCAGGCCGAGCAGTTGAAGGGACTCGCCGTCACCCCGTCGTTCTTCTCCACGCTCGGCCGGCAGCCGATGCTCGGCCGCGGCTTCACCGAGGAAGAAGCGGTGCCGGGCGCGAACAAGCAGGTCATCTTCACCTACGGCGTGTGGCGCTCCCGCTTCGGCGGGGACCCGTCGCTCGTCGGCCGCGACGTGCGGATGAACGGCGAGACGTACAAGGTCGTCGGGATCCTGCCGGCGGATTTCGAGCTGCCGGCGAACGGTGTCGCCGCGCTCGTCCCGTTCGCGTTCACGCCGCAGCAGATGTCGGACGCCGGCCGCGGCAACGAGTTCAGCACGATGATCGCGCGCCTCCGGCCCGGCGCGACGATCGAGGAACTCAACGGCCAGATGCGGACGATCGTCGCGCGGAATCTCGAGCGGCTGCCGCAGGCGGCCGACTTCGCGAAGACGAGCGGGTTCACCGGATTCGCGGTGCCGATCCGCGAGGAACTCGTCGGCGACGCGCGCCAGCCGCTGCTCGTGCTCCAGGCGGGCGTGCTGCTCGTGCTGTTCATCGCCTGCGCGAACATCGCGAACCTGCTCCTCATGCGCGCCACCGGGCGCGGCCGCGAGCTGGCGATCCGCACGACGCTCGGCGCCGGCCAGTGGCGGCTGGTGCGGCAGATGCTGACCGAGGGGGTCGTGCTCTCGACGATCGGCGGGGTGGCGGGCCTGTTCGTCGGGTACGCCGGTGCGCAGGCGCTGATCGCGCTCACCGAGCAGCAGTTACCGGGCATGACGACCGCTACGCTGCATCTTCCCGTGCTCGCCTTCACCCTGGGGCTCGCGGTGCTCACCGGGCTCGTCTTCGGGGCGGTGCCGGCGATCGCGGTCGTCCGCGGCAATACCGCGGCGCTGCTCAAGGACGACGCGACGCGCGGATCCGCCGGACGCGGCACGGGCGCGATCCGCGCCGCGCTGGTCGTCGGCGAGGTGGCCGTCGCGCTGATGCTGCTGATCGGCGCCGGTCTGCTGATCAAGAGCTTCGCGAACCTGCGCGGCGTCGATCCGGGGTTCGTCGCGGAGAACGTCCTCACGGCGGACCTTGGCCTGCCGTCCGCGAGGTATCCGACGGCGGCCGATCGCCGGACGTTCTGGCTCCGCCTGCTCGAGCAGGCGCGGCAGATCCCCGGCGCGACGGCGGTCGGTCTCACGTCGAACGTCCCGCTGAGCGGGAACGTCAGCTCGGGGTCCTACTCGATCGTGGGCTACACGCCGGCGGCAGGCGAGGCGCAGCCGCACGCGCGCCAGGAGGTCGTCGGCGGCGACTACTTCCGCGCGATGCAGATCCCGCTCGTCGAAGGGCGGTTCTTCAACGACGGCGACACCGCCGACAGCGCGCCCGTCGCCATCGTGGACCAGTACCTGGTGGAGAAGTACTTCAAGGGACGGAGCGCGATCGGCCAGGAGATCCGCCGCGGGGGGCCGACCAGCCCCGCCATCCGCATCGTCGGCGTCGTCGGCACGATCAACAGCATCGATCTCGCGCAGCCGGTCACGAAGGAGCGGATCTACCGGCCCCTGACGCAGACGGTGCCGGGCGGCATGGCGCTCGTCGTCAAGGCAGGAATGGATCCGACGCAGCTGATCTCGCAGGTGCGCAGCGTCGTGCGGCAGATCGACCCGGAGCAGCCGGTCTCGAACGTGCGGACGATGGAGCAGTGGATGGACCAGTCGCTCGAGACGCGCCGGGCGCCGATGACGCTGCTGGCGCTGTTCGGCGCGGTGGCGCTGGCGCTCTCCGCCGTCGGCATCTACGGCGTGCTCGCGTACGGCGTGACGCAGCGCGTGCGCGAGTTCGGCATCCGGCAGGCGCTCGGTGCGGACCGCCGCTCGATCCTGGGGCTCGTGCTGCGGCAGGGGATGCAACGCGTCACGATCGGGCTGGCGATCGGGCTGACGGGTGCGCTGGTGCTCTCACGGTATCTCGAAAGCATGCTGTTCGGCGTGAAGACGACCGATGTCGCCGTGTTCGCGCTCGTGACGGTGGTGCTGTTCGTCGTCGCGATGCTCGCGTGCTACATCCCGGCGCGCCGCGCCACGCGGATCGACCCGATGGTCGCACTCCGCGACGCGTGACCGGTGGGGGCGGCTGCCCCACGTGTGAAGGCGGTCTGGCGCTGCCGGGGCGGGGCGCGCGGATCACCATGGGCTGCTAGGATGAACGGGTGTCACTCGCGCTCGTCCTTCTGCTGCTCACCGCGCCGCAGGCGTCCGCCTGTGCGGACGTCGAGGTCTGTCGCGCGCAGGCGCTGATCGCGCACGCGAAAGGGGAGTTCGAGGCGTTCCACGACCTCGCGTGGGCGGCCTACCGCAAGGGGCGGCGCAACGATCCCGAGTTGATGCTGCTCGTCGCGCGCGCGCAGAGCCTGAGCGGCCGGCCCGGCGACGCGCTGGTCATGCTCGAACGCCTCGCGGAGCTCGGGGCGCCGACCGACGCGCTGACGAGCGAGGATTTCGCCAGGGTCCGCGCGCTGCCGCGCTGGCCGGAGGTCGAAGCAAAGCTGGCCGCCGCACCCTCAGCGGAAGCGCCAGCACCGTCAGCGGAAGCGCCAGCACCCCCAACGGAAGCGCGAGCACCCTCAGCGAAGCCGCCAGCACCCCCAGCGGAAGCGCCAGCACCCCCAGCGGAAGCGCCAGCACCCCCAGCGAAAGCGCCAGCACCCTCGGCGGAAGCGCCAGCACCCTCAGCGAAGCCGCCAGTGGTTGTGCGCTTCACGACGCTGCTGTCGCCCTCCGCGCTCGCGTACGACGCCGTCTCGAAGCGGTTCATCATCGCCGACCGCGAGGCGCGCCGCGTGGCGGTGGTCGACGAGCACTCGGCGCAGGTGTCGACGTTCGTCGGCGCGCAGGGAGCGCTCGGCGACATCGGCGGGATCGCCATCGATCCGCAGCAGGGGGACCTGTGGGTCGTGTCGTCGGAGAACGGCCGCGCCACGGTTCACAAGCTCCAGTTGATCTCGGGACGCGTGCTGGCGACCGTGCCGCTCAGCGGCGTCAGCGCGCCTGTCGTGGGCCTGACGTTCGTGCGCGGCGCCGGCCTCGTGCTCGCCGACGCGTCCGGAACGGTGTGGCTGGTGCGTCCGTCCGGACGCGCCGAGAAGCTGGGGGCGCTCGAGTACGTGCCGCGCGCGATCGCGTCGGACGCCTCCGGGGCGCTCTACATCGCGGCGGGCGGTCCGCGGCTCGCACGGTTCGCCGTCACCCCGTCCTTCCGACGCCTCGGCGTGGTCGAACTCGAGGAGGGCATTCCCGCCGACGCGCCGTTCGCCGTCAGCGGCGGGTCGCTCCACGTGGTCGTCCGCGGCGACGGTGATTACGAGATCCGCAGCATGAAGATCAGGTAGATAATCCCCGGCATGAGACTGCCTGCCGCCGCCGTTGCCTGCCTCCTCGCCGCCGCTGCCGTGTCCGCTGAGAACCGGCCGCGCGCGCGCGACCTCGGGATCCCGTTCGAGGGGACACCGGGTCCGAACAATGCCATCACCGACGTTCGCGGCGTCGAGGTGGGCGTCTCCACGATCGTCAGCGGCGAAGGGGCGCTCGAGCGCGGCAAGGGGCCCGTTCGGACCGGCGTGACGGTGATCTTCCCCCGCGGGAAGGACTCGAACGACCCGGTGTTCGCCGCGTGGTTCTCGCAGAACGGCAATGGCGAGATGACCGGCACGACCTGGATCGACGAGGGCGGCTTCATGGAAGGGCCGGTGTTCATCACGAACACCCACAGCGTCGGTGTCGTGCGCGACGCCGCGGTCGAGTGGTCGGTGAGACAGGGCAGGATGTTCCAGCCCTGGTCGCTGCCCGTCGTCGCCGAAACGTGGGACGGGGTGCTCAACGACATCAACGGCTTCCACGTGAAGCCGGAGCACGTGTTCGCGGCGATCGAGAGCGCCGCCGGGGGCCGGGTGCCCGAGGGGAACGTCGGCGGCGGCACCGGGATGATCTGCTACGAGTTCAAGTGCGGCACCGGCACCGCCTCGCGGCGCCTGCCGCCGCAGGCCGGTGGATATACGGTCGGCGTCCTCGTCCAGGCGAACCACGGGCGGCGCGGCGAACTGCGCATCGCCGGGGCGCCGGTGGGCCAGGACCTCCCCGTGCCTGCGGCTCCCTCCGGCGGCGGCCTGCCGCCGCTCGCCGAGGAGCAGGGATCCATCATCATCGTGGTCGCCACCGACGCGCCGCTGCTGCCGCATCAGCTCGAGCGGATCGCGCGCCGCGCGACGATGGGGCTCGCGCGCACCGGCGCGACCTCGGGCAACGGATCCGGCGACATCTTTCTGGCGTTTTCGACCGAGAACCCCGGCGTCGCCGCCGCCCGGCGCGAAGTACACGTCAACATGCTGCCGAACAGCCGCATCAGCGCCCTGTTCGGCGCCACCGTCGAGGCGACGGAGGAGGCGATCATCAACGCGCTCATCGCCGCTGAAACGATGACCGGCCGTGACGGCAATCGCGCCGAGGCGATCCCGCACGACCGGGTCAGGGAACTGATGAAGAAATACGGACGGTGAGGCGGGGCGGCCTGGCAGCTACTTCTTGACGACCTCGGTGCCGCTCACGGGGATGCCGCACACGGTGCCCGAGTAGGTCACCTTGATCGACCCGTCGGCCTCTTTCGTCGCCTTGCCGTTGGTGAACGAAAAGGGGCAGTTCACCCCCCCTTGACCGACCAGCCCCTGGGCGCTCCACTGCAGCGTCGATCCGCTGATCTTGCCCGTGCCGTTCCCGCTCACGTTGATCGATCCGGCGCACGTGCCCGCGAACACCACGTTGGCGGCGTTCGTGCCGACGGGGGTCACCGTGTAGGTGAGATTGCCGCAGCCGGTGGCCGGCGTCGAGGCGGTGGACGAGGTCCAGGTGCCGGCGAACGTCTCGAGCGAGACCGCCGTGCCCGGGGACGTCGGGGTTCCGCCCTCCTCCTTGTCGTCCTTGAAGCGGTCGAAAAGGCTGCAACCCGCGAGGCTGGCGCAGAGAGTCCAGACGAAAACGGTCTTCAGAAGATGGTGCCGCATGTCCACTGTATCGGCCGGAGGCGGCTGGGGATTAGCCCCTCCTCCTGATTTGATGCAGAATCGAAAGGTTCATCCCACTCGAAAGGACGGTCGCTTGCAGCTCGAAGGGGTTTACTCGGTTCTGCCCACGCCGTTCACCGCGGCAGGGGACGTCGATCTCGACAGCCTGCGGCGCGTCGTCGACCTCTTCATCGAGGCCGGCGTGAACGGGGTGACCGCACTGGGCGTCACCGGTGAAGTCGCGCGCCTCACCGACGACGAGCGGCGGACGGTGCTCGAAACGGTGGTCCGCCACGCCGACGGCCGGATCGGGGTGGTCGCGGGGACGACAGCCGAGGGCACGCGGACCTGCATCGCCTACAGCGCCCATGCACGGGAGACGGGAGCGACGGCGGTCATGGTGAGTCCGCCGCGGATGCCGAAGCTGAATTCCGAGGCGGTCGTCCGCCACTATCACGCCCTCGCGGAGGCGGTGGACATCGAGATCGTCGTGCAGGACTACCCGCCGATCTCAGGATTTGCGATGGAGCCGTCGCTGCTCGCCCGCATCGCGCGGGAGATCCCGCGGGCGCGCACCATCAAGCTCGAGGATCCGCCGACACCCTTCAAGACCTCGCGCATCCTCGAGGCCTGCGGCGACGTCCCCGTGCGCATCTTCGGCGGCCTCGGCGGGGTCTTCCTGCTCGAGGAGCTGCTCGCCGGTGCGACCGGCGCGATGACGGGGTTCGCCTTTCCCGAGATCCTCGTCCGAATCGTCTCGCTGTACCGCGAAGGTAAGGTCGACGAGGCGGCCGACGTCTTCTACCGCGCCGTGCCTCTCATGCGGTTCGAGTTCCAGGAGGGGATCGGCATGGCGATCCGTAAAGAGGTGCTGCACCGGCGGGGCGCGCTCGCGAGCGCGGCGACGCGCGCGCCGGGGGCCGCGCTCGACCAGACCACGCGCGACGCGCTCGACCGGGTGCTGGCGTTCACGCGCGCCGCGGGCGCGATCGCGCAGTAGCAGCCGGCTTCAGCCGGCGGTAGGGGCCGGCGTCAGCCGGCGGGTAGGGACCGGCGTCAGCCGGCAGGTAGGGGCCGGCTTCAGCCGGCCCGGGGCGCGGTAGGGGCCGGCTTCAGCCGGCCCGGGGGACGACGAATGGACCTGGGCGTGAAAGGCAAGGTGGCGCTCGTCGCGGGCGCGAGCAAGGGACTGGGTTTCGCGGTGGCAAAGGCCCTCGCAGCCGATGGCGCAAGCGTCTCGATTTCGTCGCGCGACGAGCGCGCGATCGCCGACGCCGCGGCGCGGATCGAGCGCGAAACGGGCGCGCGTGTGCTGTCGTTCGCCGCCGACGTCCGCGACCGGGCCGCGATCGACCGGTGGGTGGCGCAGACCGCCGACACGCTCGGCGGGATCGACATGCTCATGACGAACTCCGGCGGCCCTCCGGCCGGTCCGGCGATCGGATTCGACGACGCGGCGTGGCAGGAGGCGGCGGATCTGCTGCTGTTCAGCACGCTCCGGATGATCCGCGCCGCCGTCCCCCACATGGAGCAGCGAGGCGGCGGCGCGATCCTGGTGTCGACGTCCTCGTCGGTGAAGGAACCGATCCCGAACCTCGGGCTCTCGACGGTGCTGCGCGCCTCGGTATCGGCGCTCGCAAAGACCCTGGCGCTGGAGCTCGCGTCGAAGAACATCCGCGTCAACCAGATCATCCCGGGCCGGATCGACACCGACCGCGTGCGGCAGCTCGACGAGATCAACGCGAAGAAGCAGGGGATCTCGGCGGAGGAGGCGAAGGGCCGGGCGCTCACTGCCATTCCCATGGGACGCTACGGCGAGGCCGACGAGTTCGGACGCGTGGGCGCGTTCCTGCTTTCGCCCGCGGCATCGTACATGACGGGGGCGACGGTGCAGGTCGACGGCGGGCAGATCAAGGGGGTGCTTTGAATAGGACTTAGGAGTCGGGAGTTAGGAGTTAGGAGTTAGGAGCTGCGGGGGGGACAGATGTCGTTGATGAGAAAAAGCCTGCTGGCGCTGTCGACCAATGCCTGGCTGCGGGATCGGGCGACGAAGGCAGCGTTCGTCAAGCGGGCGGTGCGGCAGTTCATGCCCGGTGAACGGATCGAGGATGCGCTGCGGGCGGCACAGGAACAGCAGCGGCTGGGCATCAACACGATCGTCACGCGTCTGGGGGAGAACATCGCGCGCGTCGAGGAGGCTGACGAGGTCGCGGCGCACTACCTCGAGGTGCTCGACAAGATCGCCGCCGCGGGTGTCGACGCGCAGATCTCGGTCAAGCCCACGCAGCTCGGGCTCGATCAGGATCCTGCGATCTGCCGCCGTCATCTCGAGCGCCTCATCGACGCAACGGAGCAGCGGAACAATTTTCTGTGGATCGACATGGAGAGCTCTCCCTACGTCGATCCCACGCTCGCGCTGTACCGTCACGGCCGCGCCAGGACGAAGCGGATCGGCGTCGCCGTGCAGGCGTACCTCTACCGGACGTTGCAGGACGTCGAGGCGCTGATCCCGCAGGGCTGCGCGATCCGCGTGGTGAAGGGGGCGTATCTCGAGCCCGACCACGTCGCGTTTCCGCGGAAGGCGGACGTCGACGAGAACTTCTTCAAGCTGTGCGTCCGGCTGCTCCAGCGCGACGCGATCGCGCCGGGCTGTCTCCTGCACATCGCGACGCACGACATGGCCCTGATCGAGCGCCTGCAGCGCTGGATCTCGGCGAACGACGTGCCGCCGTCCGCATACGAGATCGCCATGCTGTACGGGATCCAGCGCCCGGCCCAGCAGCGCCTTGCCGGCTCGGGCGAGCGCGTGCGCGTGCTCATCAGCTACGGCGAGTACTGGTTTCCGTGGTACATGCGGCGGCTGGCGGAGCGCCCCGCCAACGTGTGGTTCGTCGTGAAGAGCCGCTTCGCGTGAGCGCGCATCAGAACGCGAACCCCGAGGAGAGGTGCACGCGGGTCCCCCGATCCCCGCGGAGGTCGCGCGCGACGTCGAGATTGAGGCGGAAGATCGACGCGATCAGGAAGGCACCGGCGCCGGCGCTGCGGTGCCACCGCGCGTCCTGCAGCCTGAACTGGTCGTCGCCGACCTTCGCCGCATCCACGAAGACCGTCAGCCCCACCTTGCCGCCGCTGACGACCGAGGTGAGGGGGATCCGGAGTTCGGCCGACGTCACGAGTGCGTCGGTGCCGTTGAGCGCGCCGGTTCTGAAGCCGCGCAGGGTGGAACTGCCGCCGACGAGCCAGCGCTCGTACACCGGCAGCAGGCCGTCGGCGGTGAAGTACTGCACGCGGCCGGCGAGCACCGGCTGTCGGATCAGACGCAGGTAGCCGCGGGCGTCGATCCGGTAGCGGTTCGTGTGGAGCGTCCCGGCGTGGAGGCGGTCCCAGCCGGCGCCGAGGTAGACCGCGTTGGCAGGGAAGTTGGGGTTGCCGCGCGTGTCGAGGGCGGCATCCGCGCCGATCGTCCACTGGTTCGCCGACGGCAAGGGTCCGAAGTCGACGCGGGCGCGTGACACCTCGACGCCGGTCATGAACACCTGGGCGAAGTTGCGCTCCGCGCGCGCCCGAAGCTCCCGCCGCCGTTCCGTCGTCGAATCGTCGTCATCGGGCTCGAAGACGAACCCGGGATTCTCGCGCTGCCAGAGCGCGGCCGTCGAACTGATCCGCGTCAGTGGACCGCGTTTGAACGTCCGTTCGAACTCGAGCGCGACACGGCGGGTCCCGCCCCACGTCAGCGGCACGCTGAGGCGTTCGCCGCCGCCGAGCAGGTCCACGGTGCTGAAGCGCGCGCCGTAGGTGAAGCCGTAGCCGTCCGCGTAATTGAGGATCGGCAGGAACATCGTGCGGCTGCTGATCACGCGCGAGATCGGCCGCGCGATGGCGCCGCCGGCGGTCGTGATCACGACCGGCTTTTCGTGCACGAGCAGCACCACGGCGATGTCGGTGGGATCGTCGAGCGAGCGGAAGCGCCGGCGGATCTCGATGGTCTCGAAACGTCCGCTCGCCTTCAGCCGCTGTTCGGCCGCCGCAAGCGCCGCGGCGTCCGCCGCGTCCCCCACCGCCAGGCCCGCGATCCGCAGGACGTCCGCGTCGGAGAGCGCCGCGTTGCCATGCACGCGGATCTCGCGGATCGTCTCGACCTGCTCGTCCGGTGCCGCCGTTTCCGCGACGTACGGTCCGCTGCCCCCGTCGTCCGGCGCCGGCAGGGGGCCAGGCCCCTTAAGGGGCCTGGCCCCTTTTGGCGCAAATTGTTGAGGGGCGGGGACTTTCGGGACGCGAATCTTCGTTTTTACCTCGGCCTGGCGGTAGTCGGAGAAGCGGCGCTCGTAGGAGGCTTCGAAGGACCCGTTGGCGAGCGTGATGCCGGCCGAGATGTCGATCCCGCGCGGCAGCCACACGCCGGGGAACGGCTGGAACATCGCCATCGACGCGCGCATCTCGTCGACCCGCACGAGCCAGGCCGCCGGCAGAAAGTCGAGCCACACGTTGTCGAACGTGTACTTCACGATCTGGTGCTCCTTCGGATCGACCCAGAGCGTGACGAGCGCCGTCTTGTTCATCTTCCGCTCGATGTCCTGCTCGAGCTGCCGCTCGCGTTCGCGCTCGCGATCGCGGCGCGACGGCGCCTTCTTCACCTCGCGCGGCGTCTTCTCGTCGTCTTCGCCGCCGAAGAGCCGCGTGGGGTAGTACTCGATCTTCAGGACCTCCTGCCCCTCGAGCAGCTCGCGGCCCGCCAGAAAGTAGTTGCCCGGCTCGAACTTGAAGTCCATGAAGTACGCCGCCGAGACGAACTGCGGCTCGGTCGGCAGGACATTCGTGGAGATCTCCGACGGCGAAATGGTGACGTGCTTCGGCTCGGCCGGCGGCGTCTCCCCCTTCTGCTTCGCGCGCTCGCGCTCGGCCTTCCGCTTCAGCCGCGCCTTCTCGCGGTTCAGCCATCGCTGCTCGTACTCGACACGTGACGCCTCCGGCACTCCCACGCCGTCGAACTTCAGCGGACTGCGCACGTGGATGCCGTCCCGCACGAACCAGGTGTATTCGCGGCTGGTGCGATGCAGCCGGAAGCGGCCTGGTCCCAGGATCTCGAACGTCTCCCGCTCGTCGAGGATGTAGTCGTTCATGACCTGGCGGTTGACGTCGCGCCGCGCCAGTGCGCGCTGCATGAAGGCGTCGAGATCGCTGGGCGCCGCCGCGGCCGGCGACTGCGCGTGCGCGGATGAAGCTGGATGAGCAAGCGCGACCGCGACGAGAGCGGCGGCCGCGCACGAGCGAAGGAACAAACGGACCTCCGGAAGGGCTGCGAGGGCTGGCAGGCGTTTAGACGAGCTCGCCGGCTGCCCGGTTCCTTCGATTGTATGAGGCGAGACGTCCGCTACTCGTTCCGCAGCACGGCCATCGGCTGCAGGCGGGCGGCGCGCCACGCCGGCCGCAGGCACGCCAGCGCGGCGGCCGCCACGACGACGACGGCAGCCGCCGCGTAGCTGGCGGGATCCGTCGCCGTGATCTCGAACAGAAAGGCGCGGAGCAGCCGCGCCGCCGCGGCGGCGGCGACGAGACCGGCGACGCTGCCGGCGAGCACGGGCAGCAGTCCATAGCCGAGGACGAGCCGCAAGAGCCGGGACGCGTCGGCGCCGACGGCCGCACGGATCGCGAGCTCGCGCCGTCGTTCGGTCACCGCCCGCGAGACGATCCCGAACAGCCCGGCGACCGCCAGCAGCAGCGCCACCGCGGCGAACGCGCCGCTCGCAAACGCGTAGAGCCGCCGGTCGGCCGTGGAGTCCGACACCAGGGCCGCCAGCGTGGTCAACCCCCGGGCAGGCTGCTCCGGATCGATGGCCGTCACCACGTGGCGCAACCCTTCCGCGACGGCCGCCTGCATGCCGGGACGCGGCTTCACGAGGAGGCAGATCAGGTCGGACGGCTGCTGCGCGCGGGGCAGATAGAAGGCAGGCGCGGGATCCCCGGCCACCGTGGCATACCGCACATCCGAGACGACGCCGATGATCTCCACGGGCGCGTCGTCGATATCGATCCTCCGGCCGAGTGGGCTCTCGCTGCCGAAATGCTGGTGCCCGTACGCTTCCGATACGACCATGACGCGCGGCGAGCCGGCGCGGTCGTCCTCGGTGAACAGCCGGCCTGCGAGCAGCCGGATGCCCAGCACCTCGAAGTAGTCCGGATCGACCGACCGCATCTGCCCCGGGCGCGGCTTGCCGCCGACAGGACCGACGACGAACGTGAAGTCGACGCCACGCATGGGCACGGCGGTCGAGATGCTCGCGCGCTCCACGCCGGGAAGGTTCCGCACCCGCGCGAGGAGTTCCGCCTCGAAAGCCGCCACGTTCCGTGCACCGCGATACTTCGGGTTGTAGAGCCTGGTTTCGAGCGTGAGCACGTCGCGCGCCTCGAACCCGAGCGGCACGCGCTGCAGGCGCCAGAAGCTGTGGAGCAGCAGGCTCGCGGCGACGAGCAGTACGAGGACGACGGCCACCTGCACGCCCACGATCGCGCCGCGCCACCGGAGCACGGACGCGGCCCCCGTGTGCGCGCCGCCCGAACGCCGGATCCACACCAGGAGATCCCGCCGCTGCGTCAGCAGTGCCGGGGTCACCCCGCAGACCAGGGCCGTGAGGCTCGTGACCCCCAGGGCGAAGAGCAGCACGGGCAGGGAGAGGCGGATCAGGTCGGTGCGGGGCACGATCTCGGGCAGGAGCGATTGAACCGCCGGCAGCACCGCGGCGGCGACGGCCACGCCTGCCACGCCGCCGGCACCTGCGAGCACGAGCCCCTCCACCGCAAGGAGCCGGAGGAGTCGCCGTGGTCCGGCGCCAAGGGCCGCCCGCACGGCGAGCTCGCTGGTGCGATCGATCGTTCGCGCCAGCATCAGCAGTCCGAGATTGATGCAGGCAATGACCAGCACGATCGCCGCCACGGCCCACACCAGCGTGAGGCCGGGGCGCACTTCAGCCGACACGTGCTGCAGCATCGGCTCGACCAAGGCCTGCGTGCGCTGGAGCATCTCGGGCATGTACTGCGGAGGAATGTTCGTGTAGCCGCGCGTCACGTTGCGCAGCGCGGCGGTGATCTCCGCCTCTGCCTGCGACGGCTCCACCCCGGGCTTGAGCCGGGCGAGCATCGCGTACTGCAGCGCCCGGTTCGGCCGGATCTCCGGCCAGGGGAGCAGCAGGAAGATTTCGGTGTCGCGCGGATACGTGAAGCGGACTTCGTCGGGGAGCACGCCGACGATGGTGTAGGGAGGCTCGGTGCGGGGGGCGCGCCCGCTCGCGAGCCGCACCTGGGCGCCGATCACGCCCTGATCTCCACCGAAGCGCCGTTTCCACAGCCCGCTGCTGATCACCGCGATCCGCGCGTCGGCGTCGGCCGAACTGAAGGTGCGGCCGAGCCGCGGGGTGACGCCGAGCAGGTCGAAGAGGTTCGGCGTGACGAACGCCCCTCGCAGCCGCTCGCTGCCCGTGTCGCTCAGCAGGTCGATCTCCCCGTCGATCGTCGTGTCCCACGACTTGGCGATCGCATAGCTCTCGAGCGTCGTGCTGACGCGTCCGATCTCCAGCACGTGCTGTCCGGTGAGGATGGGGTGCCGGTTGCCGGGCCGGTGATCCGTGCCACCCCAGACGTAGACCAGGCGATCGGGTGCGTGGTAGGGCAGCGGCCGAAGCACCACCGCGTGCACGACACTGAACACGACCGTGTTCGCGCCGATGCCGAGCGCGAGGAGCAGGATGGCGGAGACGGCGAACACGGGATTGCGGCCGAGCCCCCGGAGGGCGTGGCGGAGATCCCCGCCGGCGCCCCGGCTGCCCCCGCGCGACGTGCGGACGGCGGCGGCCGCTTCGCGCAGGCGCACGCCCAGCGCGTGCGCGAGGATGCCGAGCGCGGAGCGCCAGAAGAAGATGGCGCCACCGCCCCGCCGCGCGCGAAGCTCTTCGAGATCGCCGACGATCGATTCTGCGAGCGGCCGATCGGTCAACCAGGTGAGCGGATGCACGAGGAGGCGGCGCATCGCTACTTCCCCAGCACCGGCTCGAGGCCGTTCCACAAGCTCTGGAGCGTGCGCCGCGAGTCGCGCAGCGCGAGGATCGCGGTCTTCGTGAGCGCGTAGCAGCGTTTCGCCCGGCCGCCGCGCTCCGCCGTCGGCTCCGACAGCGACGACGTGAGGAGCCCCTTTTTCTCGAGCCGGTCGAGCGTCATGTAGACGGCGCCGCGCGCGACCGGCCTCGTCGTGTGCCGTTCCAGTTCCTCGTGCACCGTCACGCCGTACGCGTCGTCGCGCACCTGGAGGACGGCGAGCAGCACGAGCTGCTCGAATTCACCGATGGCCGGCAGCTCCGGCCTGTCGCTGCGTGAGCGGTCGTGGGTCATGGCGCCGGAGATTACACCAACGTTGTTGGTGTAATCAAGAGGCCGCGCGGCGGCAGCGCCGCCAGGAACGCGGCGTTTACGCGGACGTTGGGCGCACCTACTGACGAGCTGCGGATGCGGCGGCTCGCCCCACGACTCGGCCCCGGAGGCGACGTCGTAAACGGAAACGTGCGGAGGGCCGTAACGAGAGGAATCCGAGGGGATACAATCCGCTCAGGCCTCGCGTCCCGGAGATCCCTTGCTCGATACGCTCTTCCGACTGCTGTTCGAATACCGGCCGGTCGTGTTTCAGCAGGGAGAGTTCCGCTTTGCGCCGACGGCCGGCTCGTACGTCGCGCTCGCCATTGCGATCGCCGCCGCCGTCGTCATCATCGGCAGCTACGTGCGCGTGGCGCGCTCGGTGCCGGCCGCGACGTCCGCAGGGGGCGTGCGGCACCGGCGGCCCGCCCTCCTGCTCGCGCTGCGTCTCGCGCTGATCGCGCTGGTGACGGCCTGCCTCTTCCGGCCGGTCCTGCTCGTGAAGGCGGCGGTCGCGCAGCAGAATTTCCTCGCCGTTCTGATCGACGACTCGCGCAGCATGCAGATCGCGGACGCGCGGTCGACCTCCACCGGGGCGCTCACCTCGCGCGGCGCGTACACCCGCGAGCAGTTCACCGACGCGTCGTCCCCACTGCTGCGATCGCTCTCGGAGCGGTTCGTCGTGCGTCCGTTTCGCTTCTCGTCGTCAGCCGCGAGGCTGGCGAGCGCCGATGAGCTGACGTTCGCCGGGTCCCAGACGAAGCTCGGCGCGGCGCTCGAAGGGGTACGCCAGGAGCTGACCGGGCTGCCGCTTGCGGGCGTCGTGCTCGTGTCGGACGGCGCCGATACGACCGACGCGGCGCTGACCGATGCGCTTCTCGGGATGCAGGCGGCGGCGCTGCCGGTGTCCACGGTGGGCGTCGGTGCCGAGCGCCTGGCGCGCGACATCCAGATCGACCGCGTGTCGACGCCGCGGCGGGCACTGCGCGGGACATCGCTGCTCGTCGACGCCGTGATCCGCCAGACCGGCTTTGCCGGGCAGACCGTCACCCTCGACGTCGAAGACGGCGGCCGCATCGTCGGCTCGCAGACGGTGAAGCTCCCGCCCGACGGCGAGCCCGCGGCCGTCCGCGTGCGCGTGATGGCGACCGACCCGGGCGCCCGCGTCCTCACGTTCAGGATTCCGCCGCAGCAGGGGGAGGTCGTTCCGCAGAACAACGTGCGGCAGGCGATGGTCCAGGTGCTCGAGCGGCGGGAGCGCATCCTCCACTACGAGGGCTCGCCGCGATTCGAGATGAAGTTCCTGCGGCAGGCGGTGAAAGACGATCCCAACCTCGAGGTCGTGACCCTCCAGCGCACGGCCGAGAACAAGTACACGCGGATCGGCGTCGATGATCCGGACCACCTGCTCGGGGGCTTTCCGAAGACGCGCGAGGAGCTCTTCGCCTATCGCGGACTGATCATCAGCAACGTCGAGGCGTCGGCGTTCGCGGGAGACCAGCTGCGGATGATCGCCGAGTTCGTCGAGCGGCGCGGCGGCGGGATGCTGATGCTCGGCGGCCCGCGCGCGTTCGCGGAAGGGGGCTACGCGGGGACGCCGGTCGCCGACGTGCTCCCTGTCGCGCTCGACGTCGTGCGGACGAACGGCGGCCCCGAGACGGCGCGCCTCACCGTGCGGCCCACCCGTGCCGGCGAGGCGCACGCGGTGACGCAGATCGCCGCCACCGAGGCGGCATCGGCCGCGCGGTGGCTGGAGCTGCCGTGGCTGACGAGCGTGAACGCCATTCGCGCGATCAAGCCGGGGGCGACCGTGCTCCTGAGCGGCGCCGACGAACGCCGGCGCGAACAGGTGGTGCTCGCGTCGCAGCGGTACGGACGCGGCAAGTCCCTCGCGCAGACCGTCCAGGATTCGTGGCGCTGGCAGATGCATGCCAGCATGCCGCTCGAGGACCAGACGCACGAGAACTACTGGCGGCAGCTGCTGCGATGGCTCGTCGACGGCGTGCCCGACCCGGTCGAAGTGCTGCCGGCGGCCGAACAGGTGGAACCGGGCGAGAACGTGTCCGTGAGCGTGGAGGTAGTCGACGAGGCGTTCGTCGAGCTGAACGACGCGCAGGTCGTGGCGACCGTGACCGGACCCGCCGGCGATGTGCGCGACGTGGCGGTGCAGTGGTCCGGCGAACGGGACGGCGAGTACCTCGCCAGCTTTCAGCCGCAGGCCCAGGGGGTGCACGTCGTCCGCGTGGAGGCGCGCCGCGGCGGACGCACGCTCGGCTCGAGCGTCGCCCAGGTGCGTGCGGTGCCGAGCGACGCCGAATACTTCGACGCGTCGATGCAGAGCGCGCGGCTCCAGCGCGTCGCCGAACAGACGGGCGGACGGTTCTACACCGCCTCGACCGTCGCCGGGCTGCCGGAAGACCTGCAGTACACCGGCCGTGGCGTGACGACGATCGAGGAGCTGGAGCTGTGGCACATGCCGGTCGTGCTGCTCGTGATGCTCGGGCTCCTCGCCGCCGAATGGTTCTTGCGCCGGCGCGTGGGGCTCGCATAGTGCGATGCCGCTCGGCTTGCGCGGATGAGTGCTGAATGCTGACAGGCGCTGGAGCGCTGGCCGTGTCGCTGCTCCTCGCTGCCCCCGCGGCGGCGCAGGAGACGCACGTGGCCGTCATCGTGGGCCTCGCGGGAGAGCCCGAGCACGGCGAGACGTTTCGCCGCTGGGGGGCCTCGCTCGTCGACCACGCAACGAGCCGCCTGGGCATTGCGAGCGAGCGGGTCGTCTATCTGCTCGAGGATCCCGGGCAGGACACGCAGCGGGCGACCGGCAGGTCGACGAAAGCGGACGTCGAGCGCGCGCTGGCGGCGATGCGCGAGGCGGCGAAGCCGGACGACGTGGTGTTCGTCGTGCTGATCGGGCACGGCACCTGGGACGGCAAGGTGGCGAAGTTCAACCTGCCGGGACCCGACATGACGGCCGCCGACTTCGCCTCGGCGCTGAAAGGTTTTCGCACGCGCCACATCGTCTTCGTGAATACGGCCAGCGCGAGCGGACCCTTCGTGGAGGTGCTCGCCGCCGACGGCCGGGTCGTCGTGACCGCGACGCGGAGCGGCGCGGAGCAGTTCGCGACGCTGTTCGGCGGGTACTTCATCGATGCGCTGACGGGCGAGGCGGCCGACGCAGACAAGAACCGGCGGGTCTCGGTGCTCGAGGCGTTCAATGCGGCGAAGATCGAAGTGGCCCGCGTGTACCAGCAGCGCGGCATCATGCAGACCGAGCGCGCGCTGCTCGAAGACGGCGGCGACGGCGAAGGCAGCCTCGAGCCGGCGGTCGACGGCAAGGACGGGCGGATCGCGGCGGTGCTCTCGATGGGCGCGCCCCTCCGGGCCCTGGCGCTCCCCGACGACCCCGCGCTTCGGCAACTGTACGAAGAACGGCAGCAGCTCGAACGTCGCGCCGAGGCCCTCACGCTGCTGAAGAGCACGCTGCCGCCGGCGCAGTATGCGGCGGAGCTCGAGAAGGTGCTGACGGACCTGGCGCGCAAGAGCCAGGAGATCCGCGCGATCGAAGGGAAAGGCAAGTGAAGAAAATCCTCGCATGCCTGCTCGTGGCCATCGCCGGCGCCGCGGCGGCCGCCGCCGCCCAGCAGCGGTTCGGCGTGCAGCGGACGCCGCAGAACTACGACAGCGTGAACGTCGGCTACGACGGCCGGCTCGCCTTCGTCCGGCTGCGCTACGCGACGGGATTCAGCGGCTTCGGCCGGCGCGGACGCGGCGGCGAGCTGCCGTGGGCCCACGACTACCCGACGGCCGACATCCACCTGATGAAGATCGTCAACGACCTGACGACGGTGGGGCCGCACATCGACGGCTCGAACATCTACTCGCTCGACGATCCGGAGCTGATGGACCACCCGATTGCCTATATGTCGGAGCCCGGCTTCTGGACGCTGTCCGACACCGAAGCGGAAGGCCTGCGCACGTACCTGCGGAAAGGAGGCTTCATCATCTTCGATGACTTCCGCGGACGCGACTGGTACAACCTCGAAGAGCAGATGAAGCGGGTGCTGCCCGACGCCTATTTCGTGCAGCTCGACGGCTCGCACCCGGTCTTCAACACGTTCTTCGAGATCAAGAACCTCGAGTTCCTGCAGTCGTACAACGGGCAGCCGACCTACTGGGGCATCTTCGAGGACAACGATCCCAGGAAGCGGCTGATCGCCATCGCCAACCGCGACAACGACCTGGGGGAGTACTGGGAGTACTCCGACACCGGGTGGGACCCGGTGGACTTCTCCAACGAAGCGTTCAAGTTCGGCGTGAACTACTTCATTTACGGGCTGACGCGGTAGCGGGGGGCACGCGTGACGCAGATGACCAACACCATCGACATCGAATCGCCAGACGACGTCGCGCTGGCCGACCGGATGAATGCCGGCAGGACCCAGATCGTCCGGGAGCTGCGCAAGCTGATCGTCGGGCAGGAGCAGACGGTCGACCAGGTGCTGCTGACGCTGTTCGTCGGCGGCAACAGCCTCATCGTCGGCGTGCCGGGACTCGCCAAGACGCTGCTGATCTACACGCTGGCGCGCGTGCTCGACCTGAAGTTCAACCGGATCCAGTTCACCCCCGACCTGATGCCGTCCGACATCACCGGCACCGACATCATCCAGGAGGACGCCGCCACCGGCCGGCGGCAGATGGTGTTCGCGCCCGGGCCGATCTTCGCGAACATCGTCCTCGCGGACGAGATCAACCGGACGCCGCCCAAGACGCAGTCGGCGCTGCTCGAGGCCATGCAGGAGCATCGCGTGACGATCCAGGGGCGCACCTATCCGCTCGAGGAGCCGTTCTACGTGTTCGCGACACAGAACCCGATCGAGCTCGAGGGCACGTACCCGCTGCCCGAGGCGCAGCTCGACCGGTTCATGTTCCACATCGTGATCGACCACCCGCCCGAGGACGAGGAGTTCGAGGTCGTGCGCACGACGACGGCGATCCAGGACCCGCAGTTCGCGCGCCCGGTGACCGGGGCCGACCTGGTGGCGTTCCAGCGGCTCGTGCGGCGCGTGCCGGTCGCCGACGCGGTGATGCGCTACGCGCTGAACCTGGTGCGCGCGAGCCGTCCGAAGTCGGCGACCTGCCCCGACTCGGTGAAGAAGTGGGTGGCGTTCGGGGCGAGCGTCCGTGCCGCGCAGTTTCTCGTCCTCGGCGCGAAGGCGCGGGCGCTGACCAGCGGGCGGTACCATGTGAGCTTCGACGACATCCGCGCGCTGGCGCACCCCGTGCTGCGACACCGGGTGCTCACGAACTTCCACGCCCAGTCGGAGGGGATGACGAGCGACACGCTGATCGACCGTCTGCTCGAAGCCGTGCCGACGCCACGCTCCGGCATGTAGCAGCGCGTTGGCGGTTTGGCGTTTGGAGTTTGGAGTTTTGTACGTGGAGTTGACGTGATTTCCGCTGCGACCATTCCCGGCGCCCGGTTCGTCGATCCGAAGGTGCTCGCGCGCATCGGCAACCTGGAGCTCGTGTGCCGCTCGGTGGTCGACGGGTTCATCAACGGGCTGCACCGTACGAACGTGTTCGGCGCCTCGGTGGACTTCGCCGAACACCGCGGGTACGTGCCGGGGGACGACATCCGGCGGGTCGACTGGCGGCTGTTCGCGCGGACGGACCGCTTCTACATCAAGGAGTACGAGGCCGATTCCAACGCGAACTTCTCGGTGCTGCTCGACGTGTCGACGTCGATGGGGTTCGGCAGCGCCGGTGTCACGAAACTGGAGTACGCGAAGCTGCTCGCCGGATGCCTCACGTATCTCGTGCACCGGCAGCGCGACCGCGTCGGGCTGGTCGCGTTCGCCGACGACATCGTGGAACACGTGCCGCCGTCGGCGAAGCACATGGAGACGGTGCTGCACGTGCTCGACCGCCTGCGCCCCTCGACGCAGGGAGGGCTGCGCGCGCCGCTCCAGAAGGTGGCGGAACACTTCGGCCGTCGCGGGATGCTGGTGCTCATCTCCGATTTCTACGAGGAGCCGGATGCGATCATGGAGGCGGTCGGGCCGCTGCGCTTCCGCGGGCACGACCTGGTCCTGTTCCACCTGCTCGATCCCGCGGAGCTCGAGTTCCCGTACGACGATGCCTCCGCCTTCGAGGACCTCGAGAGCGGCGAGCAGATCCCGATCGTGCCGCAGGCGCTGCGCGACGAGTACCGGCGGATGATCCGCGCCCACGTCGATGCGCTCGCGCAGCGGTGCACCGCCAGCCGGATCGACTACACGCTGCTCGACACGTCGAAGCCGCTGGACCACGCGCTCTTCAGCTACCTGTCGGTGCGCGAACGGCTCATGAAGGTGCGCTGAGATGTCCTTCCTCACCCCGCTCTTCCTCGCCGGGCTCGCCGCGATCGCGGTGCCGGTGATCATTCATCTGATCCAGAAGGAGCGGAAGCAGGTCGTCGCGTTTCCCTCGTTGATGTTCCTGCGGAAGATCCCGTACCAGTCGGTGCAGCGCCGGCGGATCCGGAACTGGCCCCTGCTGTTGCTGCGGCTGGCGGCGCTGGCGCTCATCGTTCTCGCGTTCGCCCGGCCGTTCCTGCGGCGCGAGAGCCTGGCGGCGGCCGCCGCCGGCGGTGCGCGCGAGGTGGTGATCCTGCTGGACCGGTCGTACAGCCTCGGCTACGGCGACCGCTGGGAGCGCGCGATTGCCGCCGCGAAGGATGCGGTGAACGGCCTCGGCCCCGTCGACCGCGCATCGGTCGTGCTGTTCGACACCGGCGCCGAGGTCGCGCTGCGGTCCACGGGCGACAAGGCGCGGCTCACCGCGGTGCTCGAGGCGGCGGCACCCGGAGCGGCCGCGACGCGTTATGGGCCGGCGCTGAAGCTCGCCGGCAGCCTCCTCGCGGAGTCGGGCCTCCCGAACCGGGACGTGCTGCTGGTCTCCGACTTTCAGCGGCTCGGGTGGCAGGGAGGCGACGGGGTGCGGCTGCCAGAAGGCGTGGTGGTGACGCCGGTGGCGGTCGGTGACGCCGAGGTCGTGAACGCGTCGGTAATGCCCGTCGTCCTGCACCGCACGGCGTTCTCGGGTCAGGAGCGCGTGGCCGTCACGGCCGGGGCGCTCAACCACGCCGCGCGTCCCGCCCGCGTGACGCTCACGCTGGAGGTCGACGGGCGGACGATCGAGAACAGGCCGCTGACGCTCGAGCCGCGGACCGCCGGCACGGTGTCGTTCACCCCCTTCACGCCCGCATCGGCGTTCACCCGCGGCACCGTACGGCTGTCGGAGGATCTCCTCGCACGCGACAACGCGTTTCACTTCGTCGTCTCGCCGCGCGAGCGGCTCAAGGTGCTGATCGTCGAACGCCCCGGCGGATCGCGTGCCGCGAGCCTCTACCTGGCCCAGGCGCTCGCGCTCAGCGAAACGCCGCCCTTCGAGGTCGTCAGAAAGACGATGGACACGGTGGCGCCGGGCGAGATCGATGCGGCGGCGGTGATCGTGTTGAACGACGTGCCGGTGTCGCAGGCGGCCGCCGAGCGGCTCGGCGCGTTCGTGCGGCAGGGGGGCGGCCTCTTCGTGGCGTTCGGCGAGCGCGGCGCGTGGCCGGCGGCCGTTGGCGACGTGATGCCCGTGACCGCCGGCGCGACCGCCGACCGCACACGCGGCAGCGCCGGGCGGCTGGGAGCGCTCGAGTACGCGCATCCCGTGTTCGAGGGGTTCCGCGCGCCCCGCAGCGGCGACTTCTCGGCGGCCCGTTTCTACAACTATCGCGCCGTGACGGTGGCGCCGGACGCGCAGATCCTGGCCCGGTACGACGATGGAGCGCCGGCGCTGGTGGAGCGGCGCGTGGGCCAGGGGCGCGTGATGGCATGGACGTCCACGCTCGACGTGGCATGGAACGATCTCGCGCTGAAGCCGGTCTTCCTGCCGTTCATCCATCGCGTGGCCACGACGCTGGCGGCCTACACGCAGCAGCCGGCGTCGGTGAAGGTCGGTGACGTGCTGCCGGTGCCGTCCGGCAGCTTCGTCGTCACGCCCTCGGGCGAGCGTCTGGCGCAGGTGGACACCGGCGCCCTGGAACTTCGCGAGCAGGGCTTCTACGAGATCCGCGCCGGCGGCGGCGCCGGAGAGGTGCGGACGGTGGCGTCGAATGTCGACCTGGCCGAGTCGGATCTGACAGCGATGGAGCCGGGAGACGTCGCCGCGGGAGCCACGGGACGTGCCGGCGGCGCCACGGCCGCCGGCCCCGCAGCCGTCCTCACCGACGCGGAGCGCGAACGCACGCAGCGCGTCTGGTGGTACCTGCTGTTCGCAGGGCTCGTCCTGCTCGCGGTGGAGCCGGTCGCCGCCAACGCGGTCAGGACGCGATACGTCTGAATCGGGGGGCCGAAGATCGGCAGATCGGTGGATCCATATGCGTGACGAATACGCGGCGGAACTTCTCGGGATCATCAGGCAGGTCCGGCGGCGCTGGCGGGCGAAGCTGGCGCTGCGCGGCACGCTGATCGTCGCCGGCGTCGGGGGGCTCGTCTTCGTCGCTTCGGCGACCGCGCTCGAAGCCGCCCGGTTCACGCCGGGCGCCATCCTCACCGCGCGCATCGGCCTGGCGCTCGCCCTTGCGGCGCTGGCGGCTGTCTTCTTCGTGAGGCCGCTGCTGCGGCGCGTGACCGACGAGCAGGTGGCGCTGTATCTCGAAGAGCACGAGCCGTCGCTGGAAGAGTCGATCGTCAGCGCGGTGGAGGCCGCGAAGCAGGGCACGCTCGCCGGTTCGTCACCGTCGCGGGCGCTGGTGGAGCGCGTCGTCGAGCACGCCGTGCGGCGCTCGCAGGCGATCGAGTACGGGCGGCGTGTCGAGCGGAGGCCGCTGCGCAGCTATTCGGGGCTCCTCGCCGGCGTGGCCGCCGCCGTGCTCGCGCTGTTCGCGTTCGGCCCCACGTACCTCCGCCACGCCGCCTCGGCGCTCCTCACGTTCTCGCGTGACGTCGAGGCGGCGGTGCCGTATCGCATCGACGTCTCGCCGGGGCACACCACGATCTCACGGGGCGCAGACCTCGTCGTGACGGCGACGCTCGGCGGATTCGACGCGCTCGACGCGGCGCTGATGGTGCGCCGCGCTCCCGACGCGGCCTTCGAGCGCGTGCCGATGGTCCGCGGCGAGGACGGTTCGTACGACGGGATGCTGTTCGACCTGGAGGCGCCGATCGACTACTACGTGGAATCGGAAGGCGTTCGCTCCGGCACCTTCACCGTCAAGGTGGTCGAACTGCCCTACGTGCAGCGGCTCGAGCTCGAATACCACTTCCCCGCCTACACGGGGCTGCCGCCGCAGAAGGTCGAAGACGGCGGCGACATCGCCGTCCTCCGGGGTACCGAGGTGCGCGTGCGGGCGGTGCCGACCATGACCACGACCGGCGGACAGGTCGTGATCGAGAAAAGCGGGGCGCACGCGCTGTCGCCGGCCGACGATGGGGCGCTGCTCGGGCGGTTCAAGGTCGAGCGCGACGGGCTGTACCACCTGGAGATGGCGGCACCCGGCGGCGAGCGCGTCAAGGCCTCGCCGCAGTACACGATCGACGCGCTCTCTGACGGTGCTCCGACGGTGGCGATCGCCAAGCCGGGCCGCGACACGCAGGCATCCCCCATCGAGGAGGTGTTCGTCGAGGCGCGCGCCGACGACGACTTCGGCGTGCGGCAGCTCGAGCTCGTGTACTCCGTGAACGGCGGTGCCGAGCAGACGATCCGCCTCTTCGACGGCCAGAAACGGATGCCGGAGGTGTCGGCGGGGCACACGTTCTTTCTCGAGGAGCTGGGGCTGAAGGCCGGCGATTTCGTGTCCTACTACGCGCGCGCGAAGGACAACGACACCGTGTCGGGCGCCAAGTCGGCCACCAGCGACATCTATTTCCTCCGGATCCGGCCGCTGACGAAGAACTTCCGCCAGGCCCAGTCGCAGGCGCAAGGTGGGCAGCCGCAGGGCGGACAGCAGGACGAGGGCCCGAACAACCTCTCCGAACAGCAGAAGCGGATCATCGCCGCCACCTTCAACATCCAGCGCGACCGCGCGGCGATGAGCGCCGACAAGCTCCGCGAGAACTCCACCGTCGTCGCCTTGTCGCAGACGAAGCTGCGCGAGCAGGTCGAGGGGCTCGTCGGCCAGATGATGCAGCGGCTCGGCGGCGACGAGTCGTTCAGGCGGATCCTCGACCTGCTGCCGAAGGCGATCGCCGAGATGAAGACGGCCGAGGCGAAGCTGCAGGCAGCGGCGCCGAACGAGGCGCTGGTGCCCGAGCAGAAGGCGCTGCAGTACCTGCAGCAGGCCGAAGAGGAGTTCGAGATCCAGGTGCAGATGCGCCAGCAACAGCAGGGGGGCGGGGGCGGCGGCGGCCAGCAGAACCGCGACCTCTCGGAACTCTTCGAGCTCGAAGTCGACCGGATGGCGAACCAGTACGAGATGCGCCAGCAGGCCGCGCAGCAGCAGGCCGACCGGCAGATCGACGAGCTCGCCGAGAAACTGAAGGAACTGGCGCGGCGGCAGGAGCAGGAAGCGGAACGGCAGCGGCGCCGAGCGGCCGCGGGGCAGCAGGCCTCGGGCGGCGGCGGAGGCAGCTCGCAGCGCGAGCTGGCCGAGCAGGTCGAGGAGGCGGCCCGCCGCCTGGAGCAGTTGTCGCGCGAAGAGAACCGCGGCGACCTCGCGCAGTCGGCGCAGCAGCTCCGGCAGGCGGCCGATGCGATGCGCCGCGCCGCGGCGAACGGCGAACAGGCTGGCGGCGCGCAGGCCGCCGAGGCGCTCGAACGGTTGCGCCAGGCCGAGCAGCAGTTGCAGCGGTCGCAGGCCGGGCGGGCGCAGCGCGACATCAACGACGCCATCCGGCGCGCGGAGCAGATCGCCGCCGAACAGAAGGACATCGCCGGCGAGGTACGCGGGCTCGGCGACGCCGGCTCGCGCAACCGCGAACAGGTGCAGCAGCTCGTCGACCGCAAGGCGGCCCTCGAGCAGCAGGTCGGCGAGCTCGAGAAACAGATCGATCGCGCCGCCGCCGACATCCGGCGCGACGAGCGCGAGGCCGCGCGGCGGCTGAGCGAAGCGGCGGGATCCCTGCGCGACAACCGGGTGCGCGACAAGATCCGCTATTCGGGGGCACTCGTGCGCTCCGGCATGTCGCAGGCCGACACCGAGACGTTCGAGCGTGAGATCGCGTCGAACCTGCAGACGCTCCGCGACAAGCTCGGCGAGGCCCAGGCGGCGCTCGGACGCACGC
>Ga0247719_1000232_pt1 | contig 38523 bp, 43 predicted proteins | sample 41E_DmetaG_FD_189046 | JGI IMG/M metagenome (GOLD analysis project Ga0247719, IMG submission 189046) | Soil microbial communities from hillslope of Landscape Evolution Observatory, University of Arizona, Oracle, AZ, United States - 4-1-E_D | ecosystem: Engineered > Artificial ecosystem >...
CCCCGGCCCCGGCCCGTACACGGTCCGCGGACCCATCCTGATCACCTCGAACGCGATGTTCACGGCCGCGAACGGCGTGAGGTCCGGGTCCGGCACGTGCGCCGACCCGTTCGTCATCTCCGGCTGGCACATCGCGCCCGGAAACGGCCAGACCGCGATCGAGATCCGCGCGACGACGCTCGCGTACCGCATCGAGGGCAACCTCGTCGACGCCTCGGCCTCCACGGGTTCCGGCATCCGGCTCGTCGAGAACCGCGGCTGCGGGCTCGTGCACAACAACTACGTCTACCACCGCGCGACCGGCATCACCGTCCAGAACGAGGACCCGCAGCTCGTCGCGAACACCATCGTCGGCACGGCGAAGCCGACGCCCGCCGGCACGGGCGTCTCGCTCGTCGCGTCGAACGCGCGCCTCGAGCGCAACCTCCTCTACAACCTCGACACGGGCGCGCGCGCTTACCTCGCCTCGCCCGCCTTCTTCGAGAACGGCGTCCACACCGTCGCGAACGGCTTCGTCCTCGACCACGTGGACCGCGCGACGCTCGACGGCGACTTCTTCTCCCTCGTCACGAAGGTCGCCGTCACGCTCGACGCTCCCGCGCAGGTCGTCGCGCGCAACCTCGTCGTGGAGAAGGCCGAAACCGGCATCCAGCAGATCGGCGGGTCGCTCACGCTCCACGCCTCGCGACTCTTCGACGCGAACACCGGCGTCCTCGGTTCGAACGGCGTGCTCGACGCGCGCGCGAACCTCCTCGAAGCCGGCATCACGGGCTTCGACCTCACGAACCACAACGTGAAGCTCGTCGCGAACGACCTCCACGACCACGAGCGCACGGCCGTCGTCCTCAAGGGCGCGACCGGCGGCATCGTCGACGCGAACACGATCCGCAGGAACGCGGGCGGCATCGACCTCCAGACGACCACCATCGTGACGCTCGCGAACAACCAGCTCACGGACAACGCATGGGGTCTCTCGATCCCGTACGCCGCGCGGCAGAACATCCCGTTCCTCTCGGGCAATTGGGTGAACGGCGTGAACGTCGATGGCACGATCGTTCCCGCGGACCGCGTCTATTGGTTCCGCGCCGCGAACGTCACGGTCGCGAGCCAGGTGCGCGACTCCGGCTTCAACGCGGGCTACTACGGCTCGCTCACGCTCGACGGCGGCATCGTCTTCTACGAGGTCGACACCGCGCGCGTGCTCGCGAGCACCTTCCGCGGCCACGTGATCGGCGTGCGCGCGGTCAACACGTTCAACCTCGTCGTCGAGGGAAGCCACCTCGTGAACAACCGCGTCGGCGTCCGCGTCGAGCAGGTGACCGTGCCGCACCTTGTGCCGCTCAGCGTCGCGAGCGTCAAGAACTCGACGCTCGACTGGGACATCGACCCCTCGTTCACGTACGGCGTGCACGTTTCCGGCGACACGTACATGGCCGTCACGGGCTCGACCTTCTCGAACTGGGACACCGCCATCTGGTACGAGAAGCCGGTCATCGGCGAGATCGCGCGGAACAACGTCCACACGAACCGCGTGGGCCTGCGCCTCGACGGCGCGCCGACCCAGAAGCCCTGGGATGTCGTCGCGCGCGACAACACGATCCACCACAACGTGGACGGCGTGTACGCGAACGCCTTCCACGGAACGCTTCGCGGAAACGCGATCGACGACCACCACCGCGCGGGCGTGCGCCTCGTCGCCGCCGCGCCCATCGTGCGCGACAACACGCTCGCGGGCAACGCGTTCGGCCTCCTCGACGCGCTCCCGTGCGCGAACATGAACCAGGCGTGCTCGCACGGCGCCTACCTCAACAACACCGTCGAGGATTCCGCGCACGTCGGCGTGTGGATCAACGGCACCGTGACGTTCAACGACAACCGCATCCTGCGGTCGGGCGCGAACGGCCTCCTCCTCTCGCGCGACACGACGCTCCTCCGGAACACCGTCTCGCAGAACGGCGCGACGGGCGCGATCCTCACGGGCACGTTCAACCTCCGCGGCAACACGTTTGAAGGCAACGCGGGCGACGGCTTGCGCCTTTACGGCAGCATGGCGTCGCGCCAGGACCGCTTCGTCGGCAACCTCGACGCGGGCATCCGCTTCCGCGGCGTCCTCCTCGACATGCTGGAGGACGAGGTCTCGTTCAACTTCGACGGCATCCACGTGGACCGCGTGCTCCCGGCCATCGCGCTCCCGAGCCTCACGATCCCGTCGATCACGCAGCCGGGCGCGCCCCTCGTGGGCGTCCAGAGCGACCCCGTGTACGTGCACCTCACCGACTTCGTCGGCAACACGCGCAACGCGATCCGCGCCCCGATCGAGGTCGAGGTGAACGCGACGTACAACTACTGGGGCCGCGCGGAGGGCCCGCGCGTGAACGTGCTCGACCAGGTCGGCGCGTTCGGCAACTCGGTCACGCTCGTGACGCGGTTCGTGCCGTGGTACACGGATGCCGCGCACACGACGACGGGGCCGGTGGACGGCCTCTGAGGATCACCCCGTCGCGACGCGCCCCTCGAACGTCACCCCGCCCGTCGCCGGCGTGAACGCCACGATCGCGAACGGGTTCGTGATCACCTCGGCGCACGCGCGGCCCGCGGGCGGCCGGTGCTCGACGTAGCGCACGACCGTCGCGCCCGTGTCGGGGTCCGTCTCGACGCCCTCGATGCTCGCGCCGTAGCAGGCGTTCGAGCGTTCGCCGAGGACGACGACCGCCACGCGCTCCTTCGAGAAGTCGACCGCGGGGCGCTCTCGGCGCGGCGCGTGCATCGCCCAGAACTGGGCCCACGCGGCCTCGTCGTCGAGGACGCGCTTCGTGGAGTCGGGGAAGCCGGATTGCGACCCCTGGTCGAGGACCCTGAACGACGGCTCGTCCGCGGGGGGTTCGCCCACGGTCGAGGTCTCGCCGCGGAAAGCGACGGGATGCTTGCGCTCGAAGGCCGCGAAGCTGTAGGGCGACACGATCGCCTGCGTGCAGAAGGCGTCCGGGCCCGGTTTCGCCTCGGTGTAGCGCACCACGTCGCGCGCCGTTTCGTCGTCGCGCGTCACGGCCGTGATCGTGACCGCGTGGCAGCCGTTCGGCTTCTCGCCGAGCACCACGACGGAGACGTGCACGCGCGAGAAATCGACCTCCGGCCGCGGCGCGGCGCCCGTCGTGTCGTGCTTCGCCCAGAACGCCTCCCACGCGTCGGGCGTGTCGATCATCGTCACGACCCGATCGCGGTGGCCCGACTGCGGACCCTCGGCGAGGATCGTGAACGGCACCGGGTCGCCCGCGTCCGTCGCGGCGGGCGAGGGGTCGATTTCCAGGCAGCCGGCGAGCGGGAGGGCGAGCAGCAGGGCGACGATCGCGACGGCGCGCATCCTTTCACGGTAGGCGGGCGCGGCGCTTGAGCGTGACGGGGGCGTCGGGCGGGGGCCGAACGGTCTGCGCGCCATTCGAGCGACGGTGGAACGATCCGGGGAAAAGGGGATGTCTGCGCGCGCGCCTCTCGGCCCCGTGAGCGGTTTGGAGCGTCCATCTTTTACGGGCAACAGCGGGGTGCGCTCGTGAGCGCCCTCACGGGCATCGCGGGCGTGCACTACGTCGCGGCGCGGCTCGCGCACGCCGGCTACCACGTCGCCGCGACGTCGCGCAACGCGCCGGGCGTCGACCTCCTCATCGCGGACCCCGCGTCCTTCCGGGGCCGCGGCGTCCAGGTGAAGACGACCGTGGACGCGATCCGGTCCCGCGGGCGCGGGCTGGACAAGAAGCCCCACCATCTCGAATGGGACGTGGGCGAGACGAGCGCGCTCGCCGACGCGGAGGACCTCCTCTTCGCCTTCGTGGACCTCAAGCAGTTCGAATCGCTGCCCGACGTCTACTTCGTCCCGAGCCCGGACCTCACGCGCTGGTTCCGGACGCACAATGACGGGCTGTATTCGCGCTGGCGCTGGCATCCGACCCTCGAGGAGGCGGCGCCGTACAAGAACCGCTACGACATCCTCGGGGCAAGGGCCGTCCCCGCCATGCGCGGGCCATCGAAGCCCTGAAGGCGCGAAGGAGCCCTCTCAACATCCGTGCCCCTTCGCCGATCGTGGGTCCTTCTCGTCCTCGCCGCGCTCCTCGCCGCCGGGTGCATCGCGCCCGGCGGTCGCAAGGTGGAGATTTCGATCGCGGGCAACGGCACCGGGTTCGGCGACGGCCCCTTCGGGCGCGAGGTCGGCGGCGCGAACGTCTCGTGGATGGGCGAAGGCGACGTGAGCTTCGTCGTGGACGTGCCGAATGGAACGGACCGCGTCGAGTTCCTATGGCGCGCCGACCGCAATACGACGGGCGACCTCCGCGAGATGCACGTCTCGGGCGGGCCTTGCCCGGACACCCACCGCGCGGGGGGCCGCGGCAAGGCCGCGGGCGGCCTCTGGTGCAGCGACCCGACGCCGGGGCCGAGCGTCGTGAAGGTGAAGCTGTACGACGGCCGCCTCTCGGGCCGCGTGTGCGTCATCGCCTTCAGCGGGGACGCCCGGTACGGCGAGTGCTGGGGCCGCTCCCCGCCGCTCGGGTCGTGAGCGCGCCAGGGTCTCCTCGGCGGGCCCGCTCAAGAGTAAAACCCGCTCCGGCACGGGCGGTGCGAGTCGCTTTGTAGTTCGCGATCCATTCAGTCGACCATGGATCAGGTCTCATGGATGCGGATCCGCAACGCGCTCCTCGTCGGGGGCGCGCTGCTTCTCGCCTTCGCCGCCGTCAACTCGGGTCAGACGGGATCCGATTTTGACAGCGCGTTCTCGAAGCTCATCTACTATGCCTACCTCCCGGGTCTGATCGGCATCGTGGCGCTCGTCGCGGGCACGGTCGCCCATCTGAAGCTGCGCCGCTGACGCGACGGTTTCCCCTCAGCGGTCGCTCGCGCGGGTGGCATCCGGCGCGACGGGGACGTCGACGCAGCAGCACCCGTCCGCGGCGCACACGACGATGCGACGGTCCTTCTCGACGACGCAGTCGCACTCCGCGCACTTCATCCGCACGCGGCGCGAAGGACGCGCGCCCGCATGAGGGTCACGGTCGCCCCGTCCCGTCGAGCGCCCGGAGCGCGAAGAATATGAAGAACGCGAACACGAGGAAGAGCGCGGGGGGCACGGCGGGCGCCCAGAGCGCGACGCGGGCCTTCGGGCGGTCGCTCGACGGAAGCGTCGTCCAGCCGTAGAGCGCGCCGAGCGAGAGCAGCACGGCCGCGAGGAACGTACCGCGCATGAGGTCCGCAAGGAGCGGCGCGAGGCTCGGCCGCGATGCGGCGAAGAAGAGGAGCACGCTCGTCGCGGAGAGCGCGAGGCTTGCGCGCGCGGCGAGGCGGACGTTTGCGAGCTTCATGGGAATCAGCGGTACTCGCGCCACTTGTAGCCACATTTGGTGCACTCGAGGAACCGCGTCGTCGCCTCATCCGCGCTGCGGGTCTGGCGGAAGAAGTAGTAAGCGGTGTCGTGGCCGCACTTCTCGCAGAAGTAGCTCGCCGTGGGGAGCTGCGAGATCTTGTCCTTCTCGACGTCGACGATGACCTGCTCCTTCTCGACGGCGGCGCCTTTCACGACGACGCTCTGGGCCTTGCCCGTCTTCTGCCAGTTGCACTTCGGGCAGGTGAGCACGCCGGCGACGGGCTTGAGGAGGGCCTTGTCGTTGGGGCAGAACATGGACCTCCCCTCGAAGGCCGTCTTCGCCTTAAGGGTTGCCGGGCCGCAACAGTTTATTTCCGATGCGACGGCTCGCGGGGTCCATGCGCGCCGCGTCCGTCGTCGTCCTCGCCCTCGTCCTCGCCGCGCTCACGCCGCAGGCCGCCGCCCAGGGGGGCCACATGCCCGTGCTCGGGAGCGGCTTCGCGCCTTACGGGAACTACACCGCGAACTTCACGAGCGAAGGCCTCTGGATCAAGACGGGCCCGCCGAAGGAGTTCCCGCTCACGTGGCGCATCCACCTCAACGCATCGAACGAATCCGCGACGGGCCTCGGGAACCCGCGGATCGCGGTCGAGTGGTTCCCCTCGGACGGTTCCGAGATGCAGCGTTGGGTGCTGAACGCGACCGAGCTTCCGAACGGCACCTACACGGCCGCGTTCACCTTCCCCGCGGCGGGGCACTTCCACGTGTCGTTCCGCGCGGATCCCCCGGACCTCCGGTTCGTGGGGCCCGGCATGATCAACATCGACGACCCGCCTGCGCCCGCGAAGAGCCCGGTCCCCGCGTGGGGCGCGTTCCTCGCGGTGGCCGCCATCGCGGCGGCTGCGATCGCGGCGCGGCGCGGGTGAGTCACCGTCGCCGCGCGGCGACCGCGACGCCCGCGGCCGCGAGGGCGACGAGCGCGACGCCGGGGCCGGGGACGCCCGAGGAGGCGGCGGGCGGGTCCGGCTCGCCCTGGAGCTTGAACGGCCCGCGGATCTTCACGCTCACCTGCGCGTCGTCGCCGAGGCTCTGGAAGAAGAGGGAATAGATGCCCCCGGTGGACGTGGTGAAGACGTCCTTGTCGCCGGTGCCGCGCATCTCCTTGAGCGTCTTCACCTCGCTCCCGACGTGCGTGTGGATGTCGAACTTGATCGCGACCTCGCCGCTCGACCACTCGTAGCGGAAGAAGTCGCCGGGGGACTGGAGCACGAGGTTCACCTCGTTGCCGCCCGCGGCGGCGCTCACGGTCAGCGTGCGCTCGAACGTCCGCTCGGGGTACGTCGCGGCGGCGGCGGGCGCGAGGGCGACGAGGAGGACCGCGAGCAGCACCGCAAGGAGGCGCATGCCCCCGGGGATGCGGGAGGGGCGGTGATAAACGTTCCGAGGTCGCGCGCGGCGCGCGGCTTCACAGCGCTTAAGCGGGGCCGCCCCGTCCTCGGGAGCGTGCCTTCCGTCCTGGCCCTCCACGTGCACGAGATCACCTCGATGGTCATCCTGCTCGTGGGCGTCGCGCTCACGGTGCTCGCGGTCCTCGCGATCGCCGCGTTCCGGAAGTCGGGCAACGCGCGCCTCAAGTTCGTCTCCGCGGCCTTCGGTGTCTTCGCGACGAAGCAGTTCTTCAGCGCGTGGGCCGTCTTCTCGCGCGCGATCGCGCACGAGGAGCTCGAGGCCATCCTCGCGGTCTTCGACGTGGTCATCGTCGCGGCGCTCATCGCGCCGTTCTTCCTGGGCCGCGGCGGGTCCCGAAGCGACGTTGCGCGGGGTCCTCGGAAGGCTTAAGTCGGAGATGACCATTCGAAGTTTGTTAAATGGGTGTTCCCATGCGTGGCTTCCAGCTCGCTCTCTTCGCGTTGACCTTGTTCGCCCTCGTGGCGGCCCCCTCCGCCACGGCGCACAAGACCACCACGACGCCCGATGGCAAGGTCAAGATCATCTGGGGCTTCCTCAACGAGCCCGCGACGACCTGGACGAAGAACGGGCTCGACCTCATCCTGCGCGACAACGCGACGAACGCGCCGATCACGGGTCAGGAGAAGAACTTCGAGGCGACCCTCATCCTCGGCGACGAGGAAAGGCGCTTCCACCTCCAGGGTCAGCACGGCAAGCCCGGGAGCTACACGGACGTCGTGACGCTCACCGCGCCCGGCCTCTACAAGCTGAAGCTCGTCGGAACGATCAATGGCTCCGCGGTCGACATGGTCATCCCCGCCGCGCACGACGTCGACGAGCTCGAGGGCTCGATGTTCCCCGTGAAGGCGAAGAGCCCCGCGGCGCTCGAAGCCGAGATCGCGGCCCTCAAGTCCGAGATCCAGGCCCTGAAGCTCGCGACCAAGGGCGACCCCGACACGAGCACGGTCGAGAAGAAGGGCGGCGCCGCGACGCCCGGCCTGTCCGCCGCGCTCCTCGTCGGGGCGCTCGGCCTCGTCGCCGTCCTCGCGGCCCGCCGCAGCCGGTGAGCGCCACGCGCCGGCCCGACCCGCCGGCGGCCGCGCGCCGCCGGCTCCTCCTTCCATTGCTCCTTCTTGCAGCGTTGACGCTGTCCCCCGTGGCGGAAGCGCACGCCGTCCTCCAATCCGCCTCGCCGGCCCCGAACGGCCGCGGCGACCTCGGCACGAACGTGGTCGAAATCCGCTTCACGGAAAACGTGGAGCGCCGCTACACGGACGCGGAAGTCCACTCCCTCGCGCGCGAGGCGATGAAAGCAGGCCCCATCCAGTTCGACGACGCGGCAGCGAACGTCATCCGCGTGCCCGTGAAGCCGCTCACCGACGGCATCTACGTCGTCGAGTGGCGCACGCTCAGCGTCGATACGCACACCGCGAAGGGGTCGTTCGTGTTCAGCGTCGGGAACGCCACGCTGCGCTACACCGCCGACCCCGTCTCGCACGACCACAGCTCGCATGAGGGCGGAGCGGTCCTCGGCGAGGGCGCCGCGCGGGGCGTCTTCTACGCGGGCGCGTTCCTCGCTTTCGGCCTACCCCTCTTCGCGCTCGCCGTCCTGCGGGAACCCCGCTGGCCGCGCCGCGTCCTCGCGCCCGCCGCCGCGGGAGCGCTGCTTGCGGTCGCGGGCGGCGCGACCGTGCTCCTCGCCTTCGCGGCGCGACTCGAGATGACCGTCGCGGCGGCCATCCAGACGGAGGCCGGCGGCTTCCTTGCGGCGCGCGCGGGCGCCGCGCTCGTCGCCGCGCCCCTGCTCGCCTACGCCGCGTGGCGCCGCGACGCGCCGCGCTCCGTCGCCGTCGCGGGCGGGGCCGCCGCGCTCGCGGCGCTCGTCGCGACGGCGCTCGGAAGCCACGCGGCCGCCGTCTCCGAGAACCGCCTCGCGGCCGTCGGCGCGGACCTCGCGCACCTCCTCGTCGCGGCCTTCTGGCTCGGCGGCATCGTCGGCCTCGTCGCGATGCTTCCCGGCCGCGACGCGCGGGAAGCGGGCCGGCTCGTCGGACGCTTCACGCCGCTCGCCATCCCGAGCGTCGCGGTTTTGGTCCTCACGGGCGCCTATGCGACCTTCCTCCACGTTCAGCGGATCTCCGACCTGTGGTCGACGACGTACGGGCTCGCCATCCTCGCGAAGCTCGGGCTCGTCGCCGTCCTCGCGCTCCTCGGCGCGGCGAACGGGCTCTGGATCGGCCCTCGCCTCGCGCGCGGCGAAGGCGGCCCCCGCGTCCTGCGCCGCCTCGTCCTCGTCGAGACGGGACTTCTCGCCTTCGCGCTCGTCGCCGCGGGGGTCCTCGCCTCGTCGCCGCCACCCGACCAGGACGTTCTCGCGGGCTCCCAGGGGCCGACGGCCTGGCAGCGCGACGCGACCACCGATACGACCCACGTGACCCTTTCGATCCGTCCCGATCCGCCCACGGCGGGTCTTCAACGCATCACCGTCGCGCTCCACCCGCTCGAAGGCGGGGCGCTTCCCGAAGGGACCGAGGTGGCGCTCAAGGTGGCGGGCCCGGGCGAGCGCGAGCCCGAGTCGCTCCTCACGCCCGAGCGCGTCGGCTTCGACCAATGGGTGGCCGAGGACGCCTTCTTCACGGAGCCCGGAACATGGCGCGTGTGGGTGCTCATGCAGAGGCCCGATGAGTACCGGAAGCTCGTTTTCGAGGTCCCGGTCGTCGCGAGCGGGTAGGCAACAGTTATGTCGAACGCGGATCATGGCGCGCGCATGACCTTCCGCGCGATCCTCGCGACGCTCGTCCTCGCGGCGCTCCTCGCGACGCCCGCCGCCGAGGCCGCGGAGCCGAGGAAGGTCTTCGTCTACCTCCACGAGTTCCCGAACGCCCTCCACATCGCGCCCGAGTCCATCGAGGTCGAGCGCGGGTCGGAGGTGACGCTCGTCGTGGCGAACGTCGAGACGAACAAGCGCACCCACGATTTCGCGATCGAGGGGCTCGGCCACTCGACGGGCGACCTCGCCCCCGGCCAGACCGCGACCCTGACCTTCGTCGCCGACAAGGCGGGCACGTTCGAATACCGTTCGACCAAGGCCGGCGAACGCGAGGCCGGGATGCGCGGCGAGCTCGTCGTCGCGGGCGAACCCGAGCCGGCGCGGACGCCCGCGGGCGGCGTCGCGTGGGCGCTCCTTGCCTTCGCGGCCATCGCCCTCGCGCGCGGCCGGGAGCGATGACATGCGCATCGCCGTTGTCCTCGCGCTCGTCATGCTCGTCCCCGCGGCGGCGGGCCATGCGACGGTTTCGGCCTCCGACCTCGCGCTGAACGTGGGCTGGTCGCAGGAGCCGCCCGTCGCGCGCGCCCCGAACGGCATCGAGGTCGTCGTGCGCGCGGGCTACGACGCCGCGAACGCGAGCGCGCTTGCCGGGAGCGTCCTCTATAAGGGGGCGCTCGTCGCAAACCTGACCTTCGCCGAGTCCTCGCCCGGCAGGTTCGAGGCCATGTTCGCGCCGCCCCACAGCGGCCACTACGTGGTGCTCCTCGACGGGGCCGTCTCGGGCCGCAGCGTGACCGCGAGCGTCGCGCTCCCCGAGCGCGCGCACGACCCGCTTCCCGCGCGCTCCGAAGGGACGGGCCTCCCGGCGAACCTTCCCCTCGAAGCCATCCTCGTCGTGCTTGCTCTCGTCGGAGCCGCGCTCGTCGTCGCGCGCCGGAGGTGACGATGCGCGTCGCGCCCGTCCTCGCCTTCGTCGCGCTCCTCGCGCTCGTGCCCGCGGCGGCCGGGCACGCGAACCTCCTTGCGAGCGACCCGCCCGCGAACTCCGCCGCGCCGGAGGCGCCGCGCGAGATCCACCTCCGTTTCACAGAGCCGCTCGAGCCCGCCTTCGCGAAGGCGGCCGTCGCGGACGCCCGCGGCCGGATCGTGAGCGGCCCGCCCCGCGTCGCGGACGATCCGCGCACGCTCGTCATGCCCCTCGAGGCGGCACTCCCCGACGGAGGCTACACCGTCACCTGGAAGGTCGTGAGCACCGTCGACGGCCACACGACGCGCGGCATCTTCGGGTTCGCCGTCGGCAACGGCACGGTCCCCGTCGGCGGGGCCGGCGCAAGCGAGGTCGCGGTGCCCGAGATCCCCGAGCTTGCGGGCAAGGCCGCCTCGTTCATCGGCGCCGCGCTCGCGGTCGGCGTTCCGTTCTTCGCGCTGTTCGTGGCGCGCGGCGAGCATGCCGGCGCGGGCGGATGGGTCCTCCCCCGCGTGGCCATCGTCGGCCTCGTGGTCGCGTTCGCGGGCGTCCTCGCGCAGTTCCTCGCCGTCGCCGCGCGGCTCCACGACGTCGCGTTCACCGCCCTCGGCCCCGAGGCGATCGTCGCGACCGCGCTCACGCGGGAGGGAAACCTCTTCGCGGTGCGCGCGCTTCTTGCCGTCGTCGCCTTCGGCGCGCTTCTCGCGGGCCGCGGTCGCACGGGCGACGTCAGGCCGTTCGCCTGGCGCATCGCGCTCGTCGCGGGGGTCGTTTCGCTCATCGCGGCGTCGCTCTCGTCGCACGCCGCCGGCGTCTCGCCGCGCTGGCTCGGGGTCGGCCTCGACTGGATCCACTTCACCGCGGCGAGCATATGGCTCGGCGGCCTCGCGGCGCTCGGCGCCCTCCTCGCGCGACAGGGCGGCGTCGCGTGGTCGCGCGCGCTCGTGCCGCGCTTCTCCGCGATCGCCTTCGTCGCGGTGCCCGTGCTCGTCATCGCGGGCGGCCTCTCCTCGTACGTCCACGTTCCGAACCTCGAGGGTTACGTCGAGAGCGGATGGGGCCGGCTCGTCGCCATCAAGGCCGCGCTCGTCCTGCCGCTCCTCGCGCTCGGCGCCTACAACCGGTACGTGCTCGAGCCCCGCATCCGTCGCGGCGAGGAGTCCGTCATCTGGAAGCTCGCGCGCTCGGTGCGTCTCGAGCTCTCCCTCGGCATGGTGGTGGTCGTTCTCGCGGCCGTGCTCGGCGCGCTCCCGCCGCCGGGCTACGGCGCGCCCGGGTCGGCGACCTCGACCACGACGGCGGGCGGCTTCGAGGGAACGCTCGTCGTCGTCCCGGCCGCCGCGGGCGTGAACCGCGTCTCGGCGCGCGTCGTGGACCTCGCGACGGGCGAGCCGCCCGCGGGCGTCCTGTCGGCCGAGTTCGAATTCATCTTCGCCGAGCGGGATCTCGGGCGGGGCGTGGCGCCCGCGGCGGGCGGAGGATCCCCGGGAACGTGGGTCGCCCACGGCGCCCATCTCTCGACGCCCGGCGCGTGGGACGTCGGGCTCTACCTTGAGCTCGAAGGGCGACCGGACGTCACGCTGTTCTGGCGCATCCAGGTCTCGGAGTGATCAGAAGTACCGGCGCCACGACGACGCTCCTTGCGGGCGCTGGACGTAGGCGCGCAGCCCCTGGCTGTGCAGGTACTTCGCGTACAGCATGCCGGCCGCGAGGCCCGCGAGGTGCGCGAGGTTCGCGACGCCGCGGCCCGGCGAGAAGATGCCGATCACGTCGAGGAATGCGTAGACCGTCGTGATCGCCCAGAGCGGCGCGGGGATCACGAAGAACACGAGGACGCTCAGGCGCGGGGCGAGGATCGTGAGCGTGCCGAGGACCCCCATGATCGCGCCCGAGGCGCCGAGGACGGCGACGCCGCCGGGGGCGATGAGGCCCTGCGTCTGGAGCCCCATGATGAAGAGGATCTCCGCGAGGCCGCCGAGGACGCCCGTCCCGAGGAAGAGCCACGTGAACCGCTTCGACCCGATGAGGCCCTCGAGGGCCGGGCCGAAGAAGAAGAGCACGATCGCGTTGCCGAAGAGGTGGTAGAATCCGCTGTGCGCGTAGATGCTCGTCACGAGCGTCCACGGGCGAAAGAGGAAGTCCTGACCGAGGAGGAACGCGAAGCCCATGAGCCCGTCGAGGCCCGCGATGCCGGCGAGGATCTGGAGGACGAACACGCCGCCCATGATCGCGAGCATCGCGTGCGCGGCGTGCCCGTCGAGCTTCTGCCGCAGCTCGGCGAGGCGCGCCGAGATCTCCGCGCTCGGCCGGACCTGCGGCTTCAACACCTCGCTTCCCGGGTCGGCGGAGAGGAAGCGCCCCTCCGCGCGGACCTTCTCGCGGTAGTCGTCGAGGCCGCGGCAGGCGTGGTTCTCCGGGAGACGGTGCTCGGCGCAGAAGCGACCCTTGCAGAACTTGCAGACGAACGGCATGTATTCGTCGCGTCGGCAGGTCTCGCACTGCGCAGGCATCGGAACGGCGACGAGTAGGCGGGCCTCGGTATAAGGCCATTGCCTCCCCCGTGGACGATCCACGGAAAGCCTGTTTTCCCGGAGAAACCGTGACTCCCGGGGAACGGTTTCACCACAAAGGATAAAGGGCGCCAAAGGGTGCTCGAAAGCTGGGCCTATCATGAAGCACGCCATCCTCGCAGCCCTCCTGTTCGTCGGCGCCGCGCTCGCCGGCTGCGTCGGTCAGCCCGGTTCCGAGGCCGACGCCCTCAAGAAGTCCTCGACGGACGGCGGCCTCGTCGCCGCCTTCACGATGACGCCCGCGAAGGGCGACAAGGGCACGGTCTTCACCTTCGACGCCGCGCCGTCGGAGCTCGCGGGCGCCAAGTCGGTCGCCTATACGTGGTCGTTCGGCGACGGCAAGACCGCGACGGGTTCCAAGGCGACGCACAGCTACGCCTACGACGGCACGTACGTCGCGCGCCTCGTCATCACGGCCGACGGCGCCACCGCGACGGCGACGAAGAACGTCGTCGTCGGATCGGGCCGCAACGCCGTGCCCACCGCGGCCCTCGCCACCGCCCCCCTCTGGGTCAACCCCGGGGAGTCCATCACCTTCGACGCTTCGGCCTCCTCCGATCCCGACGGCGAGCCCCTCACGTACGCCTGGGGCCTTGGCGCCGCGAAGCCCCCCGCGGAAGACGCGGGCGAGCACGCGGGCCACGGCGACGGCGGCGCGCACGCGCACGCGGCCGGCGGGTTCAACACGGATCGCATCGACCCGGGCAAGAGCGGCTCGCAGAAGTTCACGGAGGAGGGCGTGTACGAGTACCACTGCCACCCCCACCCCAACATGCTCGGCAAGGTCATCGTGTCCTCGACGGACGCTACGGCCGCCTCGGGCAAGGTCACGGTCGTCATGAAGGACATGGCCTTCCACCCGGCCGAGATCGTCGTCAAGCCCGGCACCACGGTCGTCTGGAAGAACGAGGAGCCGACGAAGGAGCTGTGGCACACGGCCACGCAGAGCACGTTCACGCCCGCGCTCGCCGCCGTCGGCGCGAACGCGCCCGTCGTCACCATCCCGTTCGACACCGAGGGCTACTTCGAGATCCGCCTGACGGTCAAGGACCCGAAGCTCGCGGCGTCCTCCGCGAGCGCGTTCGTGCTCGTCGGCGGCAAGCCCGATCCGACCTTCGCGCGCCTGTACGCGGGCAACATCACGATCGCCGCGAAGGATCTCGACGGGACGCCTGCGGAGCAGGCGCCCATGAAGCACGCCTTCTCGCTCGCGCGCGACGGCCTCCTCTTCGCGAACCTGACGGTGAAGAGCGTCGTCGAGGGCCTCCCCGCGCTCGCGCACCTCAAGCTCTACAAGCAGGGCAACGCGACGGCCGTCGCGGAGGCGACCGCCGACAAGTCGCTGCAGATCCTCTCCGCGATCCCGGTCGACGGCGAGACGTACCGACTCGAGGTCGTCGGCCAGCAGGGCGTCCTCCTGAGCTACACGCTCGAGCTGACGGTGGTCTACGACCTCGTGCCCACGACGGCCGACATCGCGGCCGCGATGGGCGGTCACGACGACCACGGCGGCGGCGGGCACCACCACTGAGCCTTTTTGAACCGGGCCGCGCATCCCGCGGCGTGGCCCGGGCCGTCTTCCTCGATCGCGACGGGATCATCAACGACCGTCGCTACCCCTTCCTGCGGACCTGGTCCTCGTTCGCGTTTCCGCCGCGCGCGCTCGACGCCCTCGTCCGGCTCGCGAAGACGGATTACCGCATCCTCGTCGCGACGAACCAGCCATGGATCGACCTCGGGTGGCTTGCCCCCGACACGCTCGACGACATCCACCGCCGCATGATCGCGGCCGTCGAGGATGCGGGCGGACGCATCGACCGCGTGTACCATTGCACCGGCGCGCGGAGCGCATCGCCCTGCCGCAAGCCGAACGCGGGCATGCTTTTCGCGGGGGCCGCGGAATTCGGCCTCGACCCCGAGAAGTGCTGGATGGTCGGCGACCAGACGCGCGACGTGCAGGCCGCGCAGCGCTTCGGCGCGCGCGCCATCCTCGCGAACCCCACCCTGAAGGCGCGGTGGACGTCGCGGAAGGAAAGGCCCTACGCCCGCGCCGCGGACCTCGCCGAAGCCGTGGACATCATCCTTGCGGCCGAAGGTTGAGGGGCACCAACGGGAGCGTCGGCCACGGCGCGGCGCGCTCGGGCGATCGACGGTGGCTCGGCGCGAACTGCGTGCGGTATCCGCGGGACCGCTTCCAGAGCTTCGGCGGGGAGGTGCGCCGCACCTTCCGGACCTCGGCGGGCGGAAGGAGGTATGTGAGCGCGGCCGCGGGCATGTACATCGTCCAATCCTTCCTCGGATAGCGGCGGCCGAACGCGTCGATGACGCGGTAGTATTCGCGCACGAGCGCGTCGACGTCCTTACCGATGTAGAAGAGCGGCTTGCCCGAGGCCATCTTCCGTCGCGGGCAGACGTCGTCGGGCTCGATGATGACGCCGTACATGCGGCACACGAACGGCCGGAAGCCGTACACGGTGCAGCCCTTGTCGAAGAGGGCGCACATGAGATCGCCCTGAGACGTGTCCTCCTTCCAGTTCGCGTCATGGCAGGCCTCGACGAGCCGCGCGACGACGCGCTCGCGCCGGCCCGGGTCCTTGGCGAACTGCTCCTCGAGGCCGCGCACGATGCGCTCCGTCTCCATGATGTGCAGCTCGAGGCCCACCTTGCAGCAGTTTCCGGACATCCTGCAGCCGAAGCCCGAGCCCTGGTGCGCCGCGTTGAGCGCCTGGAGACGGTCGTACACGCCGTCGAGCCGCGCGAAGAGATCGGAGGCGTCGCCCGGCGCAGTCATGCCGACTCCCGAGCGCGCCCCCCGAGAAAAGGGTGTTGGCTAGGGACGCTGCCGCCGCGGCGCCCCAGAGCGCGGGGCGAAGCCGTTCCAGAGAACGGCGCCGCCCAAAGCCTTTTGATCAACTCCGGCGTCTCGCGGCCCATGCGGGTGTACGTCGTCGACAACGGGGGCCAGTGGACCCACCGCGAATGGCGGGTTCTGAAGTACCTCGGCGTGGACGCGAAGATCGTGGCGAACGACACGCCGTGGGACGAGCTTCGCGACCTCGACGGCCTCGTCCTCTCGGGCGGCGCGCCGCGCGTCGGCCTCGCCGACACGCTCGGACGCTGCGCCGAGTATCTCGACAACGCCCCGTACCCGATCCTCGGCATCTGCGCGGGCGAGCAGTTCATGGCGAGCCATTATGGCGGTCGCGTCGCGCCCGGCAGGATCCCCGAATTCGGCAAGACCGAGATGATCCTCGACGACCCGACGGGCGGCCGCATCCTCGCGGGCCTGCCCGAGCGGAGCATCGTGTGGGAGAGCCACAACGACGAGGTCGTCGAAATGCCCAAGGGCTTCAGGCTCCTCGCGCACAGCGTCAACTGCCCCGTGCAGGCCATCGAGCACGAGACGCTCCCGCGCTTCGGCCTCCAGTTCCACCCCGAGGTCGAGCACACGCAATTCGGCGAGCGGATCTTCCGCAACTTCCTCGACGCCTGCAAGAAGTAGCTAGGCCGCCGCGGGCGCGCGGGTCTCGCGCGTCGCCATCCACGCGAACGAGCCTTGGGCGAACGCCACGGCGAGAAGTTGCGCGAGCGCCATCGCGAGGCCCCCGCCCACGTTCTCGAGACCGAGTCCTCCGAGCGTGGCGATGGCGAAGGACGCGAGCACGGCCGCTGCGCCGACAAGACCGGGCCACGCGGGGCGCTCGCCCGCCGCGCCCGCTGAGGCGAGGAGCGCGCACGCGAGCGCGACCACGCCGAGCGGAAGCGCGGCGCCCTGGCCGTGCGTCTCCGCCACGGTGAGCGCGACGAGGCCCGCGGCGGTGGCGCCGCCCGCGCCCGTCGCGATCGAGAGGATGGCCCAGCCCGAGCGCGTCATCCCCCGACGCTCTGTCGCGGGGGGGTCAAGGTCGTTTCGGACGGGCCCCTGGGGGCTCACGCCGGCGCGGGTCGGGGGCCCTCGCGCTTCTTGCGCTCGAGGAGGTACATCTCCGAGAAGACGAGGGTCGCGACGCTCAGGACGGCGACGCCCGCGAGGCCCGAGCGCAGGCCGCCTTCCACGATACCGCCCCAAAGCCCCCCGAGGAGCGCGAAGGCGAGCGCGATCATGATGGCGGACCCGCCCATGAGGCAGGGCCAAGCGTCCGCGTAGCGCGCCGCGGCCGCGAGCGTGAGGGCCGCAAGCGACCCTCCGAGCGCGAGGATGGCGATGGCGGTCTCGAGGCCCTTGAGCTTGAGCACCGCGAGGCCCAGCGTGGAAGCGGCCGCCGCGTTCGCGACGGCGAGGCCGATGGCGATGCGTCGGAAGCCCGACTCGTCCATGCACGGGTCTCGCGACGAGGAGGCTCAAGTACCCATCTCGACCGGGGGAAGGGACCAGGTCCTCAGGTCCTGGGGGTGAGAAGGCCCCTCACGAGGTTCGTCTTGCTGATCTCTCCCCCGGAGAACCATGCAAGGCCGCCCTCCGGGCCGAGGACGCGGGCGCGGATGCGCGCGATTCCGAGGCCGCGGTCCGCGAGGCGGCGGCATTCCCGCGCGAGCCGATCGAAGTGCGCAAGATGACCTTCGAGCGTGGCCCTGGGACGGTCGATCACGGGTCCGTGCGCGGGCAGGATCGCGTCCGGGTCGAGCGCCCTCAGGGCTTCCAGGGAACGCACGACACCCCACACGTCCTCCTCGCGCATGAGCATCTTGCGCTTCCCGAGCACCGCGTCGCCGACGTAGGCGTGGCCGCGGTCGGGGTCGAACCAGGCGACGTGGTCGGGCGTGTGCCCGGGGGTGGCGACGGCGCGGAAGCGCGACGCGCCGGCGCGCGCGTCGTCGCCGCCGCGGGCCCGCGCGGGCTCCCGGTGGCCCCACGTGATGGCCCGGTAGAGCGGCACGCGCTCGCCGGAGGCGAGGCGCGCCACGTCCCCCCGGGGGGCGATGACGTCGCAGGCGAGCGCCGCGAAGTTGCCCGCGTGGTCCTCGTGGTGGTGCGTCGCGAGCGCGACCTCCGGGGCGCGCCCATCGAGCCACCGGAGGACCTCGGCGCGCGCGTGGCGATGACACGAGTCGATGAGCGCGCCGTCGACGAGATACGCGGACGTCCAATAGAGGGCCCGCCCGGCGACGGCCCGCGCGACGACGAGACGCTCCACGTCGCCGATGCGCTCGACGCGCGACGCGATCGAGATCATGCCTGGCGCCCCGCGCCGGCGATCCGCCTCGCGCGCACGTGCGCGAGGAGTCGCCACGTCCGCTGGGCGAGGTCGAGGACGAGGATGGCGACGAGCCCGGCAAGCGCGATGTCGTCGGGGCCGACGACCGCGATCCAGAGGGCGAGCACGACCCCGTAAGTCGCCGCGAGACGCGTGTAGCGGTTGTGGTATCCGATGAGCCCGCGCGCGATCATCGAGGCGAGGTTGATCGACGTGTAGGCGACGGCAAAGACGGCCGCGAGCGGCCAGCGCGCGAGGATGTACTCGGGCGCCCAGAGGAATGTCCAGACGAGGAGCGAGAGGTAGAACGCGTAGTCCGAGAGGCTGTCCAGGTTGGCGCCGCGCGCGTCCTCGACGCCCCATCGCCTCGCGAGGGGGCCGTCGAGGAGGTCGGTCACGACCGCGAGGAGGACGAGGACGACGTAGAGCGCCTTGTCGCCCGCGAGCACGACGGCGAACGTCGCGGCCGTGAGCGCGAACCGCGCGTACGAAAGCGCGTTCGGAAGCTGGCGCTTCCAGACGGGCGTCACAGCGAAAAACCCTCCCGGATCTCGAACGGCTCCTTCCAGAGGCCCTCGAAGCGCGCCGCGGCGAACGCGCCGACGGGGACGGGGGCGCGGCGGCCGAGCATCGTCGCCGCGGAGGCCTCGCCGAGCGCCGCGGAGCGCATGAACCCGAAGCCGTTCCCGCCCACAAGAAGGTGCAGGCCTTCGAACCGCGGATCCGGGCCGACGAGCGGGTGCCGGTCCGGAGTCGCCGTGTCGAGGCCCGCCCGGGAGGAGAGCGCGAAGGCGCCGCGGGCGGAGGGCACGCGGCGGACGAGGCGCTCGATCGACCGGGAGACGAATCCGTCGTCCGCCTCGGACTTGTAGAGATCGGGATGCTCGGGCGTGGTCGTGGTGCCGTCGCCCACGAGCGCGCGGCCCGGGGCGTCGGGGCGGAAGTAGCAGCCCTGCACCGTGTCGTGCACGATGGCGGTCGGGTTCCGGACGCCGTCCACGACGACGGCCTGCGTGCGGTACGGCGCGAGCGGGAGCGGCGCGCCCGCCGAAGCGAGGAGGCCCGCCGTCCACGCGCCGCCTGCGACGAGCGTCAGGTCGGCCTCGACCAGGCGGCCGTCGCCGAGACGGACGCCCGCGACGCGGCTCCCGTCGAGCGCGAGGCCCTTCACGTCCGCGTTCGGCGTGAACGTGGCGCCGCGCTCGCGCGCGAGGGCGAGCGCGAGATCGGCGTACGCGGGCGGGCTCGCCCAGGCGTCGCCCGGCGCGAAGGCGACCAAGGCCACGCCCGCAAGATCGAGCGCGCCGAGACCCGGGAGCGTTCCCGCGTCGGCGGGATCGAGAAGACGCACCTCCGCGCCTTCGCGCTTCTGGAGGACCGCGAGCTCCTCGAGGCGCGACGCCCGGGCGGCGTCGACGAGCGTCGCGGAGCCGGTCACGTGGAGACGGAAGGGGTGGCCGCGGTCGGCCGCCGTCGCGGAGAGCGCGCGGAAGCGCTGGAGGGTGCGCCGCACGAGCCGGATGTCGAGCGCGTTCCAGGCGAGGACGCTCGCGACGCCCGCGCCGCGCGCGCTTGCGCCCGCGAGGCCGGGCGCGGGGCCGCGCTCCAGGACCGTGACGTCCGCCCCGGCTTCGGCGAGGGCGAGGGCGGCGCTCGCGCCGAGGGCGCCCGCGCCCACGACGAGCACGCGCCGCGCCATGGGCCTACTCCCACTCGATGGTGCCCGGCGGCTTGTGGCTGAGGTCGTACACGACGCGCGTCACGTGCTGCCCCAGCTCGTTCGTGATGCGGATGGAGATGGACTCGAGGACGTCGTACGGGATGCGAAGCGACTGCGCGGTCATCGCGTCGAGCGACTCGACGGCGCGCACCACGATCGTTTCGCCGTAGTGGCGGATGTCGCCGTGCACGCCGACGCTGCGGACGGGCAGGAGCGCGGCGAAGTACTGCCACGGGCGTTCCATCTTCCCCTCTTTCGCGGCGCGGTCGATCTCCTCCTCGACGATCGCGCAGGCCTCGCGCACGATGGCCGTGCGCTCGGGCGTCGCCTCGCCGAGGACGCGGATCGCGAGGCCCGGGCCGGGGAACGGCTGGCGCTCGGAGACCGGGATCTCGAGGTGGCGGGCGAGCTTGCGGACCTCGTCCTTGTAGAGGTCGCGCAGCGGCTCGACGACCTTGAGGTGCATGTCCTTCGGGAGGCCGCCCACGTTGTGGTGGCTCTTGATCGTGTCCCGCACGCCGCCGCCGGACTCGATCCAGTCGGGCGCGATCGTGCCCTGCACGAGGTACTGCGCGCCCGTCTTCTTCGACTCGCGCTCGAAGACGCGGATGAACTTCTCGCCGATCGTCTTGCGCTTCGTCTCGGGGTCCGTGATGCCCTTCATGGCCGCGTAGAACTCGGCCTTCGCGTCCACGAAGTCGAGGTTGATGTCCAGGCCCTTGAGGGTGTTGCGGATGATTTCGGGCTCGTCCTTGCGCATGTAGCCCGTGTCGACGAAGACCGACGTGAGCCGGTCGCCGATCGCGCGGCCGACCAGGACGGCCGCGGTGGTGGAATCGACGCCGCCGGAGCACGCGATGATGGCCTTGCCGGGGGCCGGGATGGCCTTCCGGATCTCCGCGATCTGCTCCTCGACGAACTTCGCCGGATCGAACATGGGACTCGCCTCGCGTGGGCAGACGCGGGGCCGTATTTCAACGTGATGCCGTCGGGGGAACGGGCCGCAAGACTCTCGTGGAGGACCCGCCTTCCACCCCCCATGGCCGCGAAGCCCGCCGTCGGCGAAAAGGCCCCCGACTTCACGCTCCCCGACCAGGACGGCGTTCCGCGGACCCTCTCGGACCACCGCGGAAGGTGGGTCCTGCTCTTCTTCTATCCCCGCGACCAGACCCCCGGATGCCAACGCCAGGTGTGCGCCTTCCGCGACGTGATGCAGCGATTCGAATGGGTGGACGTCGTCGTGTACGGCGTGAGCGCGGACGACGTCGCGAGCCACAAGGCGTTCGCGGAGGCCGAGCGCCTGCCGTACAAGCTCCTCGCCGACCCCTCGCGCGAGGTCATCGAGCGCTACGGCGCGATGAGCCGCATCCCGCTCCTCAACGTCGCCCAGCGCGTGACGTTCGTCATCGATCCCGAAGGCGTCGTGCGCCACGTCCACGAAAGCGCGCTCGATCCGGCCGGGCACGCGGAGGCCGCGTGGCGGGCGGTCGCGGCGGGGCGGGGGTCTTGAAGGGCACAGGCCACGTGCACCGTGATTTGCCGAGACCCCGGGAGAACCGTTAAAACCCCCCATTCCCCGCAAACCCTTATGTAGCCCCTCCCGGCTCCAAGCCGCGGTCGTGCCATGGCGCTCAAGGACGTCAAGCCCACGCGCTCCCAGCTCATCGAGCTCAAGAAGCGCATCAACCTCTCCAAGAAGGGCTACAAGCTTCTCAAGATGAAGCGCGACGGCCTCATCATGGAGTTCTTCAAGCTCCTCGAGCAGGCGAAGAAGGTCCGCCAGGAGATGGGCGGCCGGCACGAGCGCGCGGAGGAGGCGATCCACGTCGCCGAGGCCGTCGAGGGCCTCGTCCCCGTGAAGAGCGCGGCGCTCGCCCTCGGCAAGTCGCCCACGATCGACCTCGCGCGCAAGAACGTCATGGGCGTCGTCGTCCCGAAGATCGAGTCCTCGGGCGTGCGCCAGTCGCTCGTCGAGCGCGGCTACGGCATCATCGGCACGTCGCCCCGCATCGACCAGGCCGCGCGCTCCTACGAGGAGCTCGTCGAGACGATCATCCAGGCCGCGGAAGTCGAGACCTCGATGAAGAAGATGCTCGACGAGATCGAGAAGACGAAGCGCCGCGTGAACGCGCTCGAGTTCAAGGTCATCCCCGAGCTTTCCCAGGCTCGCGACTTCATCCGCCTGCGCCTCGAGGAGATGGAGCGCGAGAACATCTTCCGCCTGAAGAAGATCAAGGCGAAGTCGGAAGCCGCGGCCGCCTGACGGCGAGCAAATATCCTTTAGTCTGCCCCGCACGTTGGCGTTCCGATGGACGACGACCTCGGCGAGGCGGTGCTGATCTTCCACGAGCAGTCCGACGGCCGCAAGGTGTCGCGCCTTCCCGGCGGGAAGGTCGTGCTCGTCGACCTCGACAACCTCGACCGCGTGAAGAACGGCGAGCGCTGGCGCGTGACCCTTTGGCACCGCGAGACGTTCGCGATCGCGCACCCCGTCGAAAAGCTCCCGCTCATGGCGCCCGCCCCTGCGCCGGCGCCCGCGAAGCCGGCGCCCGCCTCGAAGGCCTCGTCGGCCGCCGTCGCCGCCCCCCCGAAGCCCGCGCCCGTGGCGTCGGCGAAGCAGGAGCGCAACGCTCCCTTCACGCTGCAGGGCATGCTCGTCGAGCCCGAGAACGTCGTCCGGAATGGCGAGCGCGTCGCCGTCTTCGTGGACGGCGCCAACATGGACGGCGCGTGCCGGTCCGCGGGCTATTTCGTCGACTACAGGAAGGCCCTCGAGTACTTCCTCGCAAGCGGCAACCTCTACGCGGCCTTCTATTACGTCGCGGACTTCACCGCGTCCGACCCTCTCCAGCAGCGCTTCCTCGATTTCCTCTCGCACGCGGGCTACATCGTGCGCCGCAAGCCCGTCAAGCTCATCACGGACGAGGAGACCGGCGAGCGCGTGTTCAAGGGCAACCTCGACACGGAGATCGTGCTCGACATGGTGAACACGGCGGCGCTCTACGACGTCGCGTTCCTCATGTCGGGCGACTCCGACTTCGAGCGCGCGGTGGATCTGCTCCGCTCGCGCGGGAAGCGGATCTACGTCATCTCCTCCCGCAGCTCGATGAGCCGGGAGCTCGCCTACGTGGCCGACAAGCCGATCTTCTTCATCGAGGATTTCAAGTTCATCCTCGAGCGGGACCCGAAGGAGTGACGATGGCCGGCGATCCCGCGCTTCCGGCCCCGATCCGCGCGTTCGCGGACGCGCTCGCGATCCACTTCTCGGACGAAACGAGCCGCATCGTCGCGGTGGTCGTCCCCCGCGCTCGGATCGCGTCGCCCGCGATGGCGGCGCCGTGGCCCGTCATCGTGGTGTACGAGGGCGCCGCGCCCGAGCTCGACTTCACGCCCTGGCGTCGCGACGGCGTCGTCAGGTTCGGGTCGATCCCCCTCGACGTCGTGGCGGAGCCCCTGGCCGCGTTCGACCGGGCCCGCGCCGCGGACGTCCTGGTGGCGGGCGCTTATCCGGACGAGGCCGGAAACGACGCGTGGGCGCGTCTCTGATCCGGGGTCCCTGTCGCGCGCTCAGCCGCTCTTCTCCCAGGCGAGCGTCAGCTCGGCGATGATGTCACGGGTGCGGGCGCGCGCCGACAGGACGGCATCCGGCGGCTCGATGACGGTCGCAAGGAGCCCCACCTGACCGATGGGCTCCAGGACGAGGCCCAGGTTGTCGAGCCGAAGGTGGACGTACCGCGCCTCGGCCTTGAGCTGGGCCGCGAGCGCGCGAAAGCTCGAGCGCATCCCGGCGAGGCTCGTCGCGAGCGCCGCCGGGTCGACCTCGCCCGGGAGCTGGCCCCCGAGCGCGCGGCCGCCGGCGCTCATCACGAGGTAGCCGCGCACGGGCGACGTGAGGCGGACGTGCGCGAGCGCGCTCTTGAGCGCGTCGGGGCTCGGCACGTCCTCGCCGACCGACAAGGCGTCTGTGCGCTTGTCCATCGCCTCCTCGACGACGGCCACGATGCGCTCGTGGTAATCGAGACCCTTCGTGACGTAGTCCAAGGCTCCGCGGGACAGCGCGAGCATGGCGACCTCCTCCGAGCCCTGGCCGGTCACGAACACGAAGGCCGGGGCGGGGTCCTTCGCCCGGAACCGGTCGAGGACCTCGAGGCCGCTCATGTCGGGCAGATGATAGTCGACGAGCACGGCGTCATACTTCCGGTCGACGAGGCGGAGGGCGTTCGCGCCCGTTTCCGCGATGTCCACCGTCCAGCGGGGGTCCCCGAAGGCGAGGCGGAGCAGCTTGGCGTCGGCGGGATTGTCCTCGACGATGAGGAGCTTCACAGCGGTCCTTTCGTTCACTTTCTTGACCTCCGGTGGACGCATGCCGCGTCGATCCCTCAATCGTTCACGACCCCGACATGCTTAGAGGCTCCTTCTCCGAACGCGACGCCCGGAGGCTGCCACTGTGACCGGTCCGTTTGATTGAAATCCCCCCCTCCCGATGGGGGCGCATGCGCCGCGGCCTCCGCTTCGCCCTCTGGGCCTGGTTCTTCACGGGCCTCCTCGGGGTTTCCTACGTCGGGGTCGTCTGGGCATCCTCCGCGGCGCTTACGGACGAGGCCGCGGGTTCGATGTACCGCCCCACGGAACCCGCCTCCCTGCGGCCGGGGGAGAGCGTCCTCGTGATGCCGCTTGCGAAGGCCGCGCCCGCGCTCGACCCCTCGTCCCCCTCGTTCCACGGCGGCCGCGGCACGGTCGTCGTGTGGGGGGACGGCGACGCCCCCGGCGGCCTCCTCGGACTCGAGAGCGCCCGTCACGTGGGCCGCCTCCTCGCCCGCGCCGAACGCGCCGGCGACGGGTGGACGGTGCGGGCGGGGGAGAGCGTCCTCGCCGCGAACGCCACCAATGTCACGCTCGAAGTGCCGGCCTACGCCCCCTCCGGGGAGGCGACGGGGACGATGAACGTGACGGCGGATCTTACGCCCCTCGGCAACGCCTCGGGTTGGGTCGTTAAGGCCGATCTCTGGCGCGTCGCTGAAGCCGTTCCGGACGACGCCGTGCGCGGCGAGATCGTGGGCTCGCTCCCGACGGGCGCGCTCCACGCGGGCCTCGTGATCGCGGTCATCGGCACGCTTCTCCCCCTCGCCCTCATCGTCTACCACCACGAGCCCCGCGGCACGTCCGTTTCCATCACGCTGCCGTCGCGACCCGGCGAAGGAGGCCCCGGAACCGCCGGCGTGCCCTGCCCCGAATGCCGCCGTCCCGTCTCCCCGGGATCCACCTTCTGCCTCGCGTGCGGCGCGATGCTCCCGGCCCCGCCGCCGCGATGAGGAAGATTCAACCCCGGAGGGATCGCTCGCGACCGCGATGGCGCGCCTCGAGGATCCCGTCGCGATCGGTTCGACGACGGTCCGCAACCGGCTCTACCGCGCCCCGCTCCTCGAGGTCGCCGCGAACAAGCCCGACGCCGCGCGCATCCTCGAACGCGAGCTCGCGCCCGCCGCGGAATCCGGCGCGGGCCTCGTCTTCCAGGGGGCGTCGCTCGTCACGGCCGAAGGCGGCCGCACGGCGCCGGGCTTGAGCCGTTTCCACGATCGCGCCTTCGTGCTCGGCCTCGCGCCCGCCGTCGCGGCCGTGAAGCAGCACGGGGCGCGCCTCTTCGTGCAGCTCGGCCACGGGGCCCTCCAGTCGATGGAGGCGTGGCACGCGGCATACCGCGCCGCCCATCCCGGTCTTGCGACCCATGCCGTGAGCCGCCCGCCGTGGTGGTTCCGCGCGATGCTTCGCGCCCGGTTCCTGCGCATCGACAACCTGCGCGTCTTCACGACCGAGGAGCTGCACGCCCTCGCGCGCGCCTTCGGCGAGGCCGCGCGCCACGCGCGCGACGCGGGCTACGACGGCATCCACCTCGCGGGCGCGAACGGGAGCATCTTCCAGGAATTGTGGAGCCCGGTCTTCAATGAGCGATCGGACGAGTTCGGCGGAAAAACCGTCGAGGACCGTTCCGCGTTCCTTCGGCTCGTCGTCAGGGAGATCCGCCGGGCGACGCGTCCCGATTTTCCCGTGACCGCGAAGATCCCCGCAGAAACGGTCGCGCCCTGGTTCGTCCGAGGCGCGCTCACCCTCCGGGACGGCGTCGCCATCGCGCGCGCATGCCGCGAGGCGGGCGTGGACGCCGTCGCGCCCGTCACGGTCGGGGTGACGCGCGACCAGTCCGTCGCCCGCGGCCGATTTCCGAAGCGCGCGTGGGACGACCCCCGGTTCGCGGAAGGGTATGCGCGGGCGTTCGGTTCCCCCCGCAAGGCGCGCGTCGTGCGGCTCGCGAACCGCCTTGCCGCGCGCCTCATCCCCTTCGAGCCCGTGTGGAACGAGGCGTTCTTCTCGGCGGTCAAACGCGAGGTGGATGGCCTCGTCGTGCTAGCGGAGGGCGGCATCCGCACCCGCGCCGAGATGGATCGGCTCCTTCGGGATGGCAGAGCCGACATGGTCGGGATGGCGCGTCCCTTCTACGCGGAGCCGCACGCGGCCGCGAGGCTCCTCAACGAGCCGGGGGCCGCGGCGCTCTGCGAGTCCTGCAACAATTGTACCGTTCCGCAGGTCGCGGGTCTTCCGGGGGTATGCCGCACGCCGGAGATCCTCGCGCGACGGGGCGACCTCGCGAAGCGCGGCGCGTACTCAGCGCGAAAGGACCCGGTGCATCACGAGATCGACGAGTGATCCCGGCGCGAGGGCGCGCGCGACGAGCGACGCGCGCGCAGCGAATCCGACGACGGCGCGCGCGCGAGGGCGCGGACGCGTGGCCTCGCGGAGGATGACCGCGGCGACGCGCTCAGGCGTCACCGCGAAGCGATGGACGCGCGCGAGCCAGGGATCGAGGTTGCGCCTGGACCTGTCGTAGGGATTCCCGGGCTCGAGGCTCGCGTCCATGCCGGCGACGGCGGCGTCGACGAAATCGCCCCGCACGAATCCGGGTTCGACGAGCGTCACGCCGACGTTCCACGGGCGAACCTCGACGCGGAAGGCGTCCGTGGCGGCCTCGAGCGCGAACTTGCTCGCGGCATAGACGCCCGCCCATGGCGCGCTCTGCCGACCGAGCGCGCTCGACATCTGGATGACGCGGCCGCCGCCCATCGCGCGCATCGCGGGGAGGAGACGTCGCGCGAGATCGAAAGGGCCGAAGACGTTGGTCTCGAACTGGCGACGCCAGCGGGACCGATCGACGGTCTCCACCGGACCGAGCTCGGCGTAGCCCGCGTTGTTCACGAGCACCGAAGGCGGACCCGCTTCGAGCGCGCGTCGGGCCGCCTCCGCCGTGGCGGACGCCTGCTCGATGTCCAGCGGTATCGCCGTCCAGCCGCGCGCCGCGAGGCGATCGAGCGCCGCCTGGTCGCGCGCGGTGGCGACGACGTTCCATCCCGCTCGCTCGAACGCCTCCGCCGCCGCGAGACCGATGCCTCGACCGGCGCCCGTCACAAGGACCGTCTTCGCCATGCGGTCACAGCCCGTCGGTGGTCGGCTTCTTGCCGACGCGGGCGCGCATCTCGTTGCGCAGGTTCGTCATGCCGTAGGAGAAGAGCTCCATGCAGCGCGGCGTCGCGCGGAGGTGCGCGATGAACGCGAGATTGTACGGCTCTTCGATCGGATCCACGAGGGGCGTCATGCAGAACTCGCACGGCTTGCGCTCGTCGCGCCCGCGCGGCCCGGGATCGACGGCGGCGGCCATGAAGCCTACGCGCCGAGGGCCTTCGTGACCACGTCGCGCGCGGCCTTGAGCGCGTCGTCGAGCTTCGTGGCGTCGGGGCCTCCGCCCTGGGCGACGTCCGGTTTCCCGCCGCCCCCGCCGCCCACGACCTTCGAGGCCTCGCGAACCGCGTCGCCGGCCTTCACGGCCGCGACGTCCGGGGAGCGCGCGACCACGATCTTCGCGCCGTCCTTCGACGAGCCCAGGATCGCAACGACGCCGCTTTCGCGCGTGATCTCGCCCGCGAGCTTCAGGAGCTGCTCCATGGGGAGGTCGCTCCTGTCGAGGACGAGCTTCACGCCCTTCACGGTCTCGGCCGCAGCGAGGAGCTTCGCCTTGCGCGCCTGCGCGGCGTACACCTGCAGCTCCTCGACCTGCTTGCGCAGCTCCTTCCACTCGTTGAAGAACCGCTCGACGGTCTTCGGGAGCTCCTCGGGGGTGACGGAGAGCTTCTCGGCCGCTTCCCGCAGGAGCTCCTCCTTCTTCTGGACCTGACGCACGGCCGCGAGGCCCGCGGAGAACTCGATGCGCTCGAGCCCGTCCTGGATGCGCTCGGCCTTGAGGATCTTGATGGGGCCCACCTGGTTGGTGGTCGAGACGTGCGTGCCGCCGCAGCACTCCACGTCGAAGTCGACGACGCGCACGACGCGGACGTCGCGGCCCTCGGGGATGCCGCCCTGGTAGAGCTGCATGCCGTACTTGCGCTCGGCCTCGTCGCGCGGGATCCAGATCTTCTCGACCGGGAGGTTCTCCAGCACGACCATGTTGGCGAGCTGCTCGATCTCCCGCAGCTCCTCGTCCGTGATGCGGCGGAAGTGCGCGACGTCGACGCGGCTGCGCTCGTAGCCCTTCTGCGCGCCGCCCTGCCACACGTGGCTCCCGAGCACGCGCCGCGTCGCGCCGAGGATGATGTGCGTCGCGGTGTGGTGGCGGGTGTGCGCCATGCGCTTGCCCCAGTCGACGCGGCCGTGCACGACCTCGCCGGTCTTGACCTTGCCACCTTCGATCTTGTGGACGACGACGTAGCCGCTCGCGACGGCGTACTTCTGGACGTCCACGACCTTGAGGCTCTGATCGTTGCTGATGATGACGCCGCCGTCGGCGGGCTGGCCGCCGCCCTCGGGGTAGAACGCCGTCTGGTCGAGGACCACTTCGCCGTCCTTCGCGTGGAGGACGACGGCCTCGAAGTCCTTCGTCGGGGCGGCCTCGTAGTAGAGGAGCCGCGTCGGCGGGAGGTCGCGGATCTTGCCCGCGGCCTGCGCGGCGGAGTCGTACGCCTCCTCGCCGGCCTTGCCGGTCGAGTGCTTGTTCGCGACGCGAGAGTAGAAGTCGTCCGGCACGTCGACGGCGACGCCCGCGTCCGCGGCGATGGCGCGCACGATGTCGGGAGCCATGCCGTGAGAATCGTAGAGGTCGATGAGACGCTCGGCGGTGAGCGTCTTCTGACCCTTGATCTCGCGCTCGACGAGGCGGCGGCCCTTCTCGAGCGTTTCGCGGTAGCGGTCCACCTCGAGGCCGAGGATGGTCATGATGCCGTCGCGGTTCGCCTTTACGGACGGGAAGTCCCCGGCCATGAGCTCGAGCTGCTTGTCGACGACGTCCTCGAGGCTGACCGTGAGGTTCAGCTCGTCGGCGAAGCGGAGGGCGCGGCGGATCACGAGCCGCGTGAGGTAGCCGGCCTTGACGTTCGACGGAACGATGCCGTCCCCGAGCATGAACGCGATGCAACGGGAGTGGTCCGCGATGGCGTACACGCGCTCGAGCGGCTCGAGGATCGCAAGCAGCTCCTCGAATTCAATCTTCATGCCCTTCTGCACGAGGCGCTCGTGGACGCGCCGGCGCAGTTCGAGCACCTTCGTGCCGGTATCCACGCTCATGAGGGCCGCGAGGCGCGCGGTCTCGGAGAGGATGTCCTTCAGGCGCGGGTCGCGGAGCTTCTCCTCGAGCCCGGCCGCGGACGTGATGAACTTCACGACCTCAGGGAAGAGCGCATCGTAGATGGTCGCGCGCCCGTTCGAGGCCCAGACGAGACGCTCGAGACCGTAACCGGTGTCGACGATCTGCAGCTCCATTTCGCGGTACTTCTCGCCCTTCACGTCGATGGGGCCCTGGTCGTCGCGGACCCACTTCATGAAGACGAGGGTCGCCACCTCGAGACCGGCGACGAGGACCTCGACCGCGGGGCCGGCGTTGCCGCCGCCGCTCCACGGATTCTCCTTGTAGGTCACGATCTTGCCGTCGATGCCGAGCGCCTTCGTGAGGAACTCGTGGCAGAGCTCGACCGTGCGGTCCTTGAAGTAATAGGTCTTCTGCGGCGTGTTGAACACGTGGTGCGCCATCATCTCGAACGTCGTGAGATGACGACCCGACTTCCCGACCGAGTCGAGGTCGTTCAGGCGGATGCACGGCTGAGAGATGCAGAGCGGGTTCGCGGGCGGCGGGACGAGGCCGCTCGTCACGTGCGGCTGGAAGTCCGCGATGGACGCGATCGTGAGGTAAATGTCGTCCCGCCAGCGCGCGACGACGGGATAGCGCTTGACGCGCGAGTGACCGCGCTCCTCGAGGAAGGTGAGGAACTTCTCGCGCATCTCGCGGAGCGAGTATTCCCGCTTCGTGAGGGGCGCGCCGATGAACGAGTATTCGACGCACGGCGGGTCGCCACACATCGCGCGCGTGGAGTCCTGCGTCCAGAAGGGATAATTGCACGTGGGGCAGATCTTGCGCTGGAATCCGTTCTTCTTGAAGAACTCCAGCTGGTACTCCTTCTCGAGGGACATGGGAACCCCTGGGGTCTGGCCGCGCTCCATACTCACGGGTCGTCTTTAAGCGTTTCGCGCGATCCGAACGCCGCGGGCGCAGGCGGAGACGTTTAAACCGTGCCCCGCCCTTCGCTCGCCGCGTGGCGAACGGATTCGAAGACGCGGTCCTCGCCTTCGCGGCCGTCGCGCTTTCGCTGCTCGTGCTGTATCTCATCTACGGCGCGATCCATCGCGCGTTCCAGGCCGTGGGCTTCACGCGGCAGGAAGCGACCGCCATCGTCCTCGGGACGCTCTTCGGCGGCTTCCTGAACATCCCGATCTGGTTCTCGAACGGGTGGCTCATCGCCGTGAACGTGGGCGGCGCCATCGTCCCGCTCGTCGTGTCGGGCGTTCTCCTCAGGCGCAAGCCCGAGATGCTCACCGAGGCGCTCATCGGGGTGGTGTTCGTCTCCGGCGCCACCTATCTCACGACGAGCGTGGCGCCCGAGGGCATCGTGAGCCCCTTCCCCCTTTGGCTCGTCCCCGGAATCGTCGCGGCCGCCATCGCGCTCGTCGCCTACTGGCGCGAGGTGGACTATTCCGCGCCGCTCGCCTACGTGAGCGGCACGGTGGGCGCTCTCATCGGAGCGGACGTCTTCCGATTCCCCGAGTTCCTCGCTCAGGCGCCGCCGGAGACCGGCGCCGTCGCCTCGATCGGCGGCGCCGCGGTCTTCGACATGGTGTTCCTCACCGGCATCATCGCGGTGACGCTCGACCTCGCCCTCTTCCAGCGCCGGCGCCGCGAGCGCGAGCCGATCGGGCTTCCCTATTTCGAGCCCGAGGTCTTCACCTCCTCGACGCCGTCCCGCGTCATCCGCGACTACAAGCCCGCCGAGGCGATCGCGTTGCGCCGCGAGGCCGCGCGCGGCCCCCGGGCGGAGAGACCCTCCCGAGAGCGCGCGCCGAGCCGCGAACGCCCGCCTCCGCGCGAGCGGCCCGGCGTCCGCGAGCCGCGCGCCCCGCCCCGCGCCGAGCCGCCTCGCGTTGTCGTGGAGGAGCCAGTCTCCCCCGCGGATGCGGACCGCCTTGCCGCCCACCGCGCCTGGGAGGAGCGGCTCCGCTCCGGACGCCCCTGATGTCGCACCCCCCGGTTACAACGGGTCCGTGATGACCCCGGCGACGGTTCGCGCTGCGGGAGGCGGAGACGCTGCGCGCTCGACGCATCATCCTCGTTCTCGTCCTCGTCGCGCTCGCGGCGCTCCCGGGCGCCGCGTTTGCCGCGATGGCGGACCTCGGCCCCCACACCGAGCAGGTCGTGGAGGGCCACAACGCCTACGCGGTCGTGCAGGCCGTCGTGAACCGCAACATCACGGGCGTCACCGTGCTCGTGCGCGAGGTCATCGGCTCGCAGGGCAAGCTCTGGTTCAACGACCAGTATCTCGTCGCCCCCGACGAGATGAACACGCAGGACCCGCTCTACAATTCGACGTCGCTCAGGAGGCTCGCTCCTTCGCGCATCGGCGATTGCGCGTTCCGCCAGGGCGGCACGACGTATTCGTGCGTCCGGTACCCCTGCGGCGGCGCCGTTCTCGCCGTCGAATCCGGAAACCCCGATCCGATCCGGCCCTTCACGCTCGAGGGCCGCGCGAGCGACCCCGGCCTCGCGGAGCGGCTGAACGGCACCCAGCGTGAGATCGACGAGACGTTCGTCAACTTCGACCCGGACCGCGACGACACGTCGACGCGCGACGAGTATGTCGAGAGCTACCTCGTCACGGACCCGAATGACAACACGTTCGTCGTCGACAAGTACGTGCAGACCCGCTACTTCCACCCCGACGTCTCCGCGTCGCCCGGCGCGCTCGACGCGGCGGACCCGGTTGCGCGAACGGTCGACGGCGCGGCGGGCGAGCCGTATGCGATGCGCTTCTTCGTGTGGGTCGTGAACATCCTCGGCTCGCCGGTGTTCATTCCCGACGAAGGCGTGTTCAACTGCAACCCCTACATCGACTACCCGACCTTCGGATCGACCTTCTTCGAGCCGACGGACCCGACGCAAAACGGCGGCGCGTCGTACTGCTACGATGGCAATCCCGCCCTCAACGGCGAGACGGCGGGCGTGGGCTGCGAGTACGACGCCTACGCCCACAACGAAACGTTCCTGCTCGGCGCGCAGGAACGGTACCACAACTATCGCCGCTACAATGCCGAGCTCGTCTTCTACATGGACGACTTCGTCGCCCTGAACCGGGGCGCGAAGGCCCATGGCGCGGCGTCGAACGACACCAACGGCTGCGAATCGGACGCGCGCACGCTCGCGACCGCGCGCTACGGCGGCGAGCGGAACTGGACGGGCGCGATGGCGACAGAATGGTACTGCCCGGACGGCGACGACGACGCGGAAGGCAACAGCCACCCGTTCAACCCGCTCGACGGCGGCGCGCGCACGATGGACCACGCGCACGACACCGCGCGCGTCGACCTCTACTTCTCGAGCAGCTTCCGCCCCCGCGAGCCGGACGCGCGCGTGTGGCGCATCCACGACGCCGAGGGCCACCCGGCCCCGTTCGACATCCGCCACGGACCCTGACCCGCCCGGTCCCGGGACCGACCCGAAGCGCGGCGGAGCCGGGTCGGTCGCTGTCCCTGAGCGCGGTGAGTGAAGAACCGTTAACCCCCGCCCTCCGAACGTTCCAGCGATCCTCCCGCGAGGGAGGGGGTGTGTTGCTTGGACCGTGGAGTCATCGTCGCGCTCGTAGCGTTGGCTCTGCCGCTGGCCCTGGGGCCGGTGGCGGCGTCGGCGCCCGAGCCCCCGCATGTGAGCGTGTCGTTGAAGGGTTGCCGGCTGGAATCGACGTTCCTCTACTCGCCCGGGGCGAGGCAGACGGCGGAGTCGACCCGGTGCTTCGTCGTGAAGTCGGGCTCGACGTTCACGTTCCGGAACATGGACACCGTCCGGCATTATCCGGACTCGTCGATCGACTGGGGCCAGTGCTTCAGCGCCCTCTACGACACGGGCCGCCCGCTGCACTTCGACGAATCCTACTCCTTCACCGTGACGTTCGACGGGCAGCAGGCGCGCTCGAGCTTCCGCGACGGCGAGCGCGACTGCCTGCAGGACCGGTCGGGCTCGAACGAAGGGCGCGCCGTCCTCCCGTTCTGGTGCCGCTTCCACCGCGACACCGTGTACGGGTACCTGATCGTCGAGCGCTGACCTGGGCAAACCCTTTTGAGCGCGGGGATTTTCCGGGCGCATGCGCCTGGCGTTCCCCGCGCTCGCCCTCATCCTGATCGCTCTTCCCGCGGCCACCGCGCAGGCCGACCCCGTCGAGGTGGAGACCCACGTCCTCCTCATCAACTTCGGGAACTACGATGCGAACAAGGGCACCTACGTGATGGATTTCTACGTCTGGTTCGTCTGGAACGCCTCGTCCGCGCCCCAGGGCTTCACGCCCGAGCGCTTCGAGTTCATGAACGGCCGCGCAAGCGCCAAGGAGCGCATCTTCGACCAGACGAACGAAACCACCGGGATGCGCGAGCTGTGGTTCCGCGTGCAGGCGAACCTCTACACGGACCCCCTGTTCGCGGACTACCCCTACGACCGGCAGCGTCTCGCCATCACCTTCGAGGATCCCGTGTACACGGTCGGCGAGCTGCGGTATGTTCCCGACCGGGACGCGAGCGGCCTCGACGAGAACGTGCGCGTCGCGGGCTGGCGGATCGAAAGCTGGGGGATGGAGGAAACCCGGAAGACCTACCGGTTCGACGAGACCTACAGTCGCCTCGTGTTCACCATGGAGGTCGCGCGCGAGCCCGTGAGCACCACCGTGAAAACGTTCCTCCCGCCCATCGCGTTCATGATCGTGTCCGGGCTCTCGTTCTTCTTCCATCCCTCCAAGGTCGCGAACCGCCTCGGCCTCGGGACGAGCATGCTCATCAGCGCCGTCCTCTACCACATCAGCCAGATCGTGAACCTCCCGAGCGGCGGCCGGCTGATGCTCCTCGACAAGATCATGTTCAGCGTGTACGCGTTCCTCGCGGGGAGCCTCGTCGTGACAACGCTCATCGCGATCGACGAGGACTACTGGAAGGACCGCGACTACACCCGCCAGATCAACCTGTACGGAGGCCTCGCCACGGTGCTCCTGCCGTTCGTCGTGTTCGCCCTCATCGGACTCTTCTGAGTCCGCGCGCCGAAGGGCCGATGGAACGTCGAGGCACGGGGGAGATGGCCTGTCACGGCGGGGAGTGGGGAAGGCGTTCCAGTTTCGTTCCGCTTCCCCCCGTAGGTGGACCGCATGATCGAGACGCCGTCCGCCCGAACACGCCCCCTGCGCCCGCGGGCGTGCAACGCGATCGGTGTCGTCGTCGTGACGCAGTCGGAGGGGCCAAGCCGGGCGCCCGACCTCTTCTTTTTCTGCGGGCCTCTTGGCTTGAACGCGACAGGACAGATGACGGGCCACGTGGACTGTCACCTGCTTCGGCGCCGCGAAAGCAGGTGACAGTCCACCTGTCCCATGAATTCCCGCGACCTCGGGAGACCCTTGTCAACCCTTCGGCGCGGCCGCCCGCCGCGAGCGCAGCGCGCAAGCGGGGCCACGGGCGGACGGGCCGTGGAGTCCCCAAGGGGCGCATCGCACGGGTCGTCCGTGCGACGGGCCCGGTCGAACGCCGCTAAAGGAACACCGCGAGGATCCGGCCCTGCGGCGCGTCGACGAAGACGCTTGCGGGCTCGCCGGCGCCGACGGCCTTGGCTTCGGCGACGGCGCGCGCGCGAAGGCCCATCGCCATGCGGGCGAGGACGTCGGCGTCGGTCCCGTGGGGGAGTCGGGCGCTCACGGGCATGCCGCCGCTCAGGACGAGGGCGCCGGCGGCGCCCGGAACGGTGGCCTGGAACGTGGCGGCTAGTTCGCTCTTGAGAACGGCAGACTGCAGTGTTGCGATCGCCATGCGTGCATCCCGCTCCGCTCGTGGCGGTCGTTCCTATATCAGCCCTTCGATCTGCGTCGCCTCCCCCGGGCGCCCGGGGTCAGAGGATGCGCTTGCCGAAGGCGCTCGCGGCGAGTCCGACGGCGAGCTCCGCGGTCTGGTTCTGCACGTCGAGGAGCGGGTTCACCTCGACGATGTCCATGCTGCGGAACTTCGGGTTCTCGCTGATCATCTCCATGACCAGGTGCGCCTCGCGGTAGGTGAGGCCGCCCGGGACGGGCGTGCCGACGCCGGGGGCGTAGCGCGGGTCGACGGAGTCGACGTCGAAGCTCACGTGCAGCCGCTCGGCGCGGCTCGTCGCTGCGTCGAGGGCGTCCTCCATGACGTTGCGGAGGCCGCGCTCGTCGATCTCGCGCATGGTGAAGACCGTGACGCCGGCCTTGCGGACAAGGTTGGCCTCCTCCTTGTCCACGTCGCGGATGCCGACGAGGACGACGTTCTCGGGCCGGGCCTTGGGATTGATCTTGCCGATGCCCGTGAGGCGGTCGTCGCCGATGCCGCAGATCGCGCTCAGCGGCATGCCGTGGATGTTCCCGGTCTCGCTCGTCTCCTTCGTGTTGAAGTCGGTGTGCGCGTCGATCCAGAGGATTCCGGTGCGGTCTCCGCCGGTCGCGCGCGCAATGCCCGCCATCGTGCCCATCGCGATCGAGTGGTCGCCGCCGAGGACGAGCGGAATGGACCCGCCCTGCACGACCTTCTCGACGCGGCGGCCGAGCGTCTCGCAGACGGCGATGATCTCGTCAAGGTAGAGGAGCGACGTGTTCTTCGCGGTCTTCGTCTCGACGGTGGGGCTGTAGACGTTGCCGAGATCCTCCACCGTGTGGCCGAGCTTCTCGAGCCGCGGCCCGAGGCGCGCGACGCGGAGCGCGGACGGGCCCATGTCGGTGCCGCGGCGGCTCGCGCCGAGGTCCATGGGCGCGCCGAGGATCTTCACGTCCATGGCCTTCGAGAGAGCCGAACCCCTACTTGAACCACGCTCGTTGCCCCGGAAGCCCTCGCGGCGGGCTTTTTACGCCCGAGGCGGCTCGCGGGGCGTGGATACGCGCGCGCAGTGGGAATCCGTCGGCGCGTCGTTCGACCACGCGCGCCACGACGCCTGGGCGCCGGTCGCCCGCTTCCTCGCCGAACGGGCCGCCCCGGGGGCCCGCGTCCTCGACCTCGCGTGCGGAAACGGCCGCCAGAGCGGGGGCGCGGACGGCGTCGTGGGCCTCGACTTCTCGCGGCCGCTCGCGAAGGCCGCGAGAGCGCGCGGCCTGGACGTCGTGCTCGGGCACGCGCGCCACCTGCCGTTCCGCTCGGCGTCGTTCGATCTCGCCCTCTTCGTCGCGGCGCTGCACGTCGTCCCGGGGCGCGCGGCGCGGCTGGACGCGCTCGCGAACCTCCGGCGCGTGCTCAAGCCGTCGGCCTCCGCCCTCGTGACGGTGTGGGCGCGTCCGCAGGACTCGTGGCTCGGCCGCGTCATGCGCGACGCGGGGTTCGGGAGCGTCGACACGACGGTGCCCTGGGGAGGCGTCGAGCGCTACTACCACTTCTACACCCGTCCCGAGCTGCGCGCGGACCTGCGCGCGGCGGGCTTCCGGGTGGACGCGCTCGACGCGGTGAGTGTCTCTCGCGCGCGCGACCTGCCGGACAACTACGTGGCGGTCGTCCGGCCGTGATCACGGCTCGATGACGACCTTCCCGAACGCCTCGCCCGCTTCGAGCACGCGCGTCGCCTCGACGGCCTGATCGAGCGGGAAACGGTGGGAGAGGACGGATTTCAGCCGGCCGCGGTAGACGAGGTCCATGACCGTCTCGAACTCGCGGCGCGTGCCCATCGTCGAGCCGAGGATCTCGATCTCCTTCCAGAAGACGTAGTTGATGCCCGCTGGCGGCTCGTAGCCGGTCGTGCCGCCCACGGTCACGATGCGGCCTCCGCGCGCGACGGCCTTGAGGCTCTTCGTCCACGTCGCGGCGCCCACGTTGTCGACGACGACGTCCGCGCCCTCCTTCCCCGTGCGCTCGAAGGCCCATCGGGAGAAGTCGACCTCCTTGTAGTCGGCGACCTCGTCGGCGCCGAGGGCCTTCGCGGCGGCGACCTTCTCCGGTCCGCCCGCGACGGCGAGCACACGCGCTCCCGCGAGCTTCGCGATCTGGATCGCGGCGGAGTTCACGCCGCCGCCCGAACCGACGACGAGCACCGTCTCGCCGGCGCGCACGCGGGCGCGCGTCACGAGCATGCGCCACGCCGTGAGGAAGACGAGCGACGCGGCGGCAGCCTCGTCGAGCGGGAATCCGTCCGGCACCTTGCAGAGGTTCTCGGCGGGCAGGACGAGCTTCTCCGCCGCCCCGCCGCGGACGTGCTCGCCGATGAGGCGGTGCTGCGCGCAGCGCTGGACCTGGCCTTCGCGGCAGGCGCGGCAGCGGCCGCACGAGAGGCTCGGGTACATCACGACCCGCTCGCCGGGCCTCCACGCGGCGACGCCCGAGCCGACCTTGTCGACGACGCCCGCCACGTCGCAGCCGCCCCAGTGCGGCATGTCGAGCTTGAGGCCGGGCCAGCCCTTGCGGACGAAGATGTCGAGGTGGTTGAGCGCGACGGCCTTCACGTCGATGCGGACTTCGCCGGGTCCGGGCTCGGGCGTGGGGACATCCTCGACGCGCAGGACCTCGGGTCCGCCGTGGGCGTGGAAGGTCAGGGCCTTCATCGGACGCGGGAGGACGCGCGGGCGGAAAAAGGTGCCTCGCCTCAAGGCGCGCGCTTGGGGCGGGGGAGGTGGATGAGCCCCTCGTCGGCCTCGCCGAAGGCTTCCGTCTGACCCGCCGCGTGGAGGCGCGCCGTGTACGCGGCCGCGAGCGCGTCGGCGTCATTGTCGTCGCGCAGCTCCGGGGGCACGCCCTCCATGAGGCCCGCGAGGAAGGCGCGCGTGCGCTTGACCTCGTCGGCGCCCTTCTTCTTGCCGTGGTACGCGAACCCGAGGCGGAGCATCGACCCGCGCGGATAGACCTCGATGACGTTGAACTCGGAGAGCCGGTCGCGCAGGCGCATGCCGCGGAACGTCAGGGTCGCCATGAG
>Ga0247719_1000233_pt1 | contig 38516 bp, 36 predicted proteins | sample 41E_DmetaG_FD_189046 | JGI IMG/M metagenome (GOLD analysis project Ga0247719, IMG submission 189046) | Soil microbial communities from hillslope of Landscape Evolution Observatory, University of Arizona, Oracle, AZ, United States - 4-1-E_D | ecosystem: Engineered > Artificial ecosystem >...
CAAGGATTCAGATAGCTCGACGTTTCGAGCCACTGCTGATCCGGATAGTAGGCAAACAGCAGCCCGCCGTTCTTGACCGCGTCGATCAACTGCCGGCTGATCTCCGGCCGAACCGCCGGGCAGCCGAGACTGCGTCCGAGATAGCCGTTCGCCTTCGCCATCGCGCCGTTCACGTAGTCGGCCGCGTGCATGACGATCGCGCGGTCGCGGGCGCGGTCGTTGACACCCGGCTCCAGCCCGTCGAGGCGCAGCGAGTAACCGTGCTTGCCGACGTAGGTTTCGGCGGTCCGGAAGAGGCCGAGGCTCGAACGGTTGCTCTCGGGCACGTTGGAGAAGCTCGTCGCCATCGTCTTGCCGCTGCCGCGGCCGTGCGAGACGAGTTCCTCGAACAGCAGCGTCCGCGCGCGCAGGTCGAACACCCACATCCGCTTCTCGGTCGAGGGCTTCGAGAAGTCGATCACCGTCAGGGTCGCCGGTTCCGTGGCGTCGCCGCGGCTGACGGCCGCCGCCGCGGCGCGGAGCGCCGTGGCGAACACGCCGGGATCGATGGCGCCGAGGCTCGCACCCTCCCACGCCGTCGCGTCGAAGCTCGACGGCATCGCAGGGGCGTCGGTCGTGTCGCCGGGGAGCTCCCCCGCGAGCGGGGCCGCCGGCGGCGCCGCGGCGAGCGGCTCCGTCACGCTCGCACCCGGCTCGACGGACGTCCGTCCGCTGAGGCCGGCGCTGGCGACGAGCGCGACCAACAGGACAACGCTGAGCTTGGTTTCGACGACACGACGACCGAAAGAGTTATGGCTGTGCATCATGTGTATTGGATTTGGCCACGCGACGGGTCGCGCCACCTAAGCCCTATTGTACCAGCCAGTTAGGTGCCAATACAGCACGGCGGTTATCACGGACGTGGCAGCGCCGGCGCCTTATAGACGAGCCGCCAGATCCTCGAGACTGGCGCTTCCGAGACGCGGGTACGCCTTGCGCACCGCGGCCCCCTTATCGAGCGCCCAGTCGTCGAGCAGCGCGTTGACGGCTTCGGAGGCATGCTGCTGCACGAACAGCAGTTCGCGCTCGGCCGTGACGGCGACCACGGCGCCGAGCGGCACGGGCTGCACCCGTGAGAACCGGCGGATCCAACCCTTGACCAGCTCGTCGGAGACGTCCGTGGGCAGTTCTCCTTCGACGCCCACGAGCAGCGCCCCCTGTGCCACGTCGGCGAGGAAGGCCGAGAGCGAGATCCGCGTCAGGTGCGTCCATTCGCGGGTGCCGCTCTTCCAGGCCCACGACAACTCCGAGGAGATCATCGCCTCGGCGCGGTCGCGTGGCGCAGTGCGGAACAGGTCGAACTCGTAGGCGATCGGACCGTTCTCCCGCAGGTAGCAGATGACCGCGGCGCGGCCGCCGCGGCCGCCGAACAGTCGCTGCAGGAAGGCGCGCACGTCAGCAGCCTACCACCGCGGCAGGGAGCTTCACCCCGGGGGACCGGTGATACAATGGCGCGCCTTTCCCCGGCACACCAATCATCACCTTGCAGGACCGCAGCATGACTCGAAGCCGTGTGTGGACTCTGGGGGCGACGCTCGCCTGGTGCGCGGTCGTCCTGGTGCGCGGCAGCGCGTTCGAACCCCAGTACGCCTCGAAGCCGAACGCCGCGACGCCGACCTTTACGAAGGATGTCGCGCCCATTCTCTACAAGAACTGTATCGAGTGCCACCGCCCGGGGCAGATCGCGCCGATGTCGTTCCTCACCTACGAGGAGGCGCGCCCGTGGGCCCGGTCGATCCGCGACGAGGTTCTCGACGGCACCATGCCGCCGTGGCATGCCGACGCACCCCACGGGACTTTTCTGAACGAGCGGCGGCTGACCGACGCCGAGAAGGACACCCTCGCGAAGTGGGCCAATGGCGGCGCTCCCCGGGGTGACGACAAGGACATGCCGGCGCTTCCGCCGATGACGGAGGGGTGGACTCTCGGAAAGCCCGACGTGGTGTTCCAGATGGAGAAGCCGTACGCGCTGCCCGCCGAGGGAGTCATCCAGTACGAGTACTTCTACATCCCCACGAACTTCACCGAGCCGAAGTGGGTGAAGTCGATCGAGGTGCGGCCCGGCAATCGCGAAGTCGTGCACCACGTGCTCGTGTATTACCGCGCGCAGCCGGACCTGCAGCGCGAACCGGTGCTCCGATTCGCCGAGAGCGCCCGGCTGCCGCGCGAGCGCACGCCCGGCATCCGTCAGAACGCGCCGAGACCGGATCTCGGTCCCCAGCGGCTCATCGGGACCTACGCGCCTGGTACCGAGGCGCAGGTGGCCCCTCCCGGCACCGCGTTCCGCCTCGAGCCGGGCGGCGTGCTCGAACTCCAGATGCACTACACGACGACGGGCCAGCCGACGACCGACCAGACGAAGGTGGGCCTCATCTTCGCCACCGATGCCTCGCCGCTCGAGGTGCGGCCGTCGCAGTTCGTCAACGGGCAGTTCACGATACCGGCCGGCGCCGCCGACGTGGCGGTCGACGCCGAAGTGGAGTTCCTGCAGGATGCAACCGTCTGGGGGCTGTTCCCGCACACCCACCTCCGCGGCAAGAAGTGGGAGTACCGGCTCATCGGGCCCGACGGCGCGTCGAAGGTGATCCTCTCGATTCCGCGCTACGACTTCAACTGGCAGACCTACTACATGTTCAGGGAGCCGCTGAAGGTGCAGAAGGGATCCAGGATCGTGTCGACCGCCTGGTACGACAACTCCGAGGGCAACAAGCACAACCCCGACCCGAAGGTCGACGTGAAGTGGGGCGACCAGACCTGGGAGGAGATGCAGTACACCGGCATCCTCTTCACGCCGTCGATCTCCCCGAAGCCGCTCACGAGAACGAGCGACGAGAAGAAGTAGCGCGAGGGACAGTCAGATGATGCGACGCGTGATAGCGGCCTCCACCCTGGCACTCGCCGGCGCCATCGTCAGCGCCGCCGAAGGCCCTGCGCAGTACGCGGGAAGGGCCGCGGCCGACGTGCCGACGTTCTCGAAGGACGTCGCACCGATCGTCTACGCCAACTGCACGAGCTGCCATCGGCCGGGCGAGATCGCGCCGATGTCCTTCATCACCTACAAGGACGTGCGCCCCTGGGCGCGATCGATCCGCGACAAGGTGAGCGACGGCACGATGCCGCCGTGGCACGCCGACCCGAAGCATGGCAGGTTCGCGAACGACCGCAGCCTCTCGGCGGCGGCGAAGGACACGATCGTCCGGTGGGTGAACGGGGGCGCGCCCGAGGGAGACCCGAAGGACCTGCCGCCCGTGCCGACGTTCACCGAGGGGTGGCAGCTCGGGCAGCCGGACCACGTGCTGCAACTCCCGGTGGAGTACAGGCTCCCGGCCGACGGCTTCGTCGAGTACGAGTATTTCGAGATCCCGACCAGCTTCACGGACGACCGGTGGCTCGAGGGGCTCGAGGTGCGGCCGGGCAACCGCGAGGTGGTGCACCACGTGATCCTGTTCGTGCGTCCTCCCAAGCCCGAGCGGCGGCCGACCGCCTTCGCGATGGCGCGCGGCATGGAGATTCCGCGCGGCCAGTCGGGCGGCGGTCCGGAGGCGGACGGTCAGAAGCGTCCGCGGGGCCAGAGCCTCTTCCCGCCCCCTCAGCGGAGCGGCGCCATGATCGGCGGCTTCGCGCCCGGCAACCAGTACCTGAAGCTCGAGCCCGGCTCCGCGATCCTCCTGCGCGCCGGCTCGACGATCATCGCGCAGATGCACTACACGACCAGCGGCAAGGTGACGACCGACCGTACGACGTTCGGCCTCTACTTCGCCAAGGCGCCGCCGAAGGTCGAGATGCGCATGGGCACGCTCGTCAACGGTCAGCTGCACATCCCGGCCGGCGCCGCCGACTACTCGATCGCGGCCGAGATGACGACCACCGCCGACGTCACGCTGCGCCAGCTGCTGCCCCACACGCACCTGCGCGGCAAGAGCTGGGAGTACACGGCGACCTACCCGGACGGCCGCTCCGAGGTGATCCTCTCGGTGCCGAAGTACGATTTCAACTGGCAGACCGACTACGTCTTCGCCGAGCCGCTGAAGCTGCCGAAGGGGACGAGGATCCGGGCCGTCGCGCACTACGACAACTCCGCGGCGAACCGGGCGAACCCCGACCCGACCGTGGACGTGAAGTGGGGCGACCAGACGTGGGAAGAGATGATGTTCACGTCGTTCGTCTACTCGATCGACGGCGTGGCGCCTGGTGCGGTGATCACGACGGCGCCGACCGCCGGAGGCGGGCACTAGGGGAACGGTGTCAACTCCAAACGCCAAACTCCAAACTCCAAACGCCAAACTCCAAACGCCAAACGCCGAACGCCAAACTCCAGACGTCCGCCGCGCCCTGGCGGGTCATCGGACGTTGGGACTTGGGAGTTTGGCGTTTGGAGTTGTCGTGCGCGCCGCGGTTCTGCTCGGCGCGGCGCTCGTCTTCACAGCGGCGCCGTTCGCCCATGATCCGGTCGGCACGAGGGTGACCTGGGAGCGCGAAATCGCGCCGATCGTCCAGGCACGCTGCGTCACGTGCCATGCGGCCGGGGGGCCGGCGCCGATGGCGCTGACGACCTACGACGAAGCACGGCCGTGGGCGCGGGCGATCCGCGAAGAAGTGCTGGCGCGCCGCATGCCGAAGTGGCACGTCGTCCGCGGCTACGGCGATCTCCTGAACGATCCCTCGCTCTCGCCGTTCGAGATCGCGCTCATCGCCGCCTGGGTCGAGGGTGGTGCGCCGCGGACGCTGCCCTCGTCTTCCCCGCCGCAGCCCGTGCCGCAGGCGCCCGCCACCCCCTCGCGCCCGCTGCCACGGGTGGAGGGCGAGGTCACCGTGCCGTGCACGGCACGCGCACTTCCGGGCGGAACGGTCGTCGGTCTGCGGCCGCAACTCGAGCGCGGCGCCTCGCTGCGCGTCACCGTCACGCCCGCCGACGGCATCCCGGTGCCGCTGCTCTGGATACGGGACTACGAGCCGGAGTACGCGAGCACCTACTGGCTGCGCACGCCGCTGCAGGCGGGCCGGGGAGCCCGGGTCGCCATGCAGGGTCCGCCGGGCTGCCGCCTCAGCGTGCTGCTCGGAGCTGAAACGGCACCGTGATCACGCGTCCCGCCCGCTGAAACTGGATCCACAGGCGGTACTCGCCGGCCGACGGGATCAGCGGGTGGAATGAGACGGTCGGTCCCGGCGTGGATGGCTCTTCCGGGTGCGCGTGCACGGCGTCGGTGAGATCGCTGCGCACCATCAGGAGATGCGCCGGCGCTCCGAGGTACGGCTCGAGGTCCGTTACCGGTTCGCCGGTCTTCGCGTCGGTGACGGTGAACGTCAGCAGGACTTCCTTTCCCGACACGGCGACCGCGGCCTCCAGCGATACCGCGAGTCCGCCGGCCACCGCCCGGTGCGTGCCCGGCGTCACCCCCGCTCCCGGCTTCCTGTTCACGCGCCCCGGCGCGATGATCGCCTTCTGCACCATCTGCGGCGTTCCGCCGACGGGCAGAAAGTCGGCGAACAGCATGTACTCGCCGGGCGGCACCGGCAGTTCGAGCACGAACTCCCCGTCCTCCGGCTCCTCCGGATGCACGTGCTCGAAGAAGGTGAGATCGCGGCTGATGACGAACAGATGGAAGCGCTTCTCGTGCACCGTCTCGAAGGCGGTGACGGGCTCGCCGGTTTCCGGATCCCGCACGACGAACCGCATGCGCCGCAGTCCGGCGGACCGCGGCGCACGCTCCAAGGCGACGTCGAGGCGGTACTCGCCGAGCCTGGGAGGGGGGATCGCCACCAGGGCCATGCCGCACAGGGGGCACGTACCGCGGTCAGCGGAGCGGACGTCTGGATGCATCGGACACCAGTACGCGTCGGGCCGGCTCGTGTCACGGACGAGCTCCACGCGGAGCCCGTCGGCCGGCTCGAACAGCACCGCATCCGCGGTGCGGCGCAGCGGCCTCGCGCCCTGCCGCTCCAGCGCCTGTGCGACGACGGCGAAGTCGGCCGCCGCGAAGGCGAGATGGTCGTGCGGCGCGGACGGCAGCGCGGCTGCCACGCGCAGCATCTTCGCGTCGGCTGGTTCCGCGACGACGCCGTGACGCGCGAGCCACGCGACGGCGGCGGCGTACGCGGCGGCAAACGGGACCCCTTCCCTGTCGGATGGCTCCTCGTACGAGCGGTCGAACAGCACGTGCTCGGTGCCGGTGCGCACGCCGACGCCGAGTCCCGGCACGATCAGGCGCACGCCGTCGTCCACCCGCGACGCGACCTCGGCCATCGCGGCAGACGGATCCCCGACGACGTAGTGCACGTGGTGAAAACGGACCGCCAGCCCGGCGTCCTGCGCGGCGCCGGGCGCGGCGAGGCATGCGCCGAGGAGCCACACCAGCAGGCGCGCGCTCATCCGTCCCACTCCTCCGGCAGGAGGTCCCCGCGGGCATGCAGCCGCACGACGAGCTCCGACAACGCCGGATCGAAGTGCGTGCCGGCGTCGTCGCGGATGATCCGTACGGCGGTGTCGATGGGCATCGCGGCGCGATACGAACGGGCGGACGTCAGCGCGTCGAAGACGTCGGCCACGCCGAGCAGCCGGCCGAGGAGCGGAATCCCCTCGCCCGCCAGGCCCTCGGGATAACCGGTGCCGTCCCACTTCTCGTGATGGTGCTTCACGCCCGGCAGCACGGCCAGCACCGACGGGGCCTGGATGTTCGAGAGGATCCTCGCGCCGTGGCCCGGGTGCTTCTTCATTTCCTCGAACTCTTCGGCCGTCAGCCGCCCCGGCTTGTTCAGGATCGCGTCGGGCACCGCGATCTTGCCGACGTCGTGCAGCAGGCCCGACAGCTCCACCGTCTCGAGCTCGGCGTCACTCAACCCCATCTCCTGGCCAAGGCGCCGCGCCAGCATCGCCACGCGTTCGGAGTGGCGATGCGTGTAGCCGTCCTTCGCATCGATCGTCGCGGCGATCGCGCGGATGGTATCGAGCAGCAGGCGCTCGAGCTCGCCGAGCAGGCGCACGCGGTGCAGCGCCACGCCGGCCTGGTTGCCGATCGCCGACAGCAGCTCGAGATCCCCTTCCGTGAAGCGTCCGGGGCCGCTGAGGCTGTCGGCGTACAGCGCGCCGAGCACCTCGTCGGTCGTGCGCAGCGGCACGCACATGACGGATCGCACGTTCTGCCGGATGACGCTCTCGCCCTCGCTGAACCGGTCGTCGGCGGAGGCGTCGTGCGCGAACGTGGAGACTCCCTTTTCGATCACGTCCGCGACCAGCGTTCGGCTCACGCTGAACCGCTCGGACACGCCGTCTCGCGACAACGCCGCCGCGACCTCCGCCTCGCCGGTCGACGGATCCTGCCGGCGCAGGACGACAGCGGCGCGATCGGCGGACGTGACTTCGAGGATCGCGCGAAGCGTCGCGTCCGCCAGCCCCTTCATGTCGCGGGCGCCGGCAAGTAACTCCGAGACCCGATGCAGCGTTGCGAGGTGCCGCTGCGCGCGCTCGAGCAACTGCAGCTCGGGTCCGCCGGCGGCGGTCGACAGCCACTCGAACCGGGACGGCTCGAACACCTTCTCGATCACCGACTCGTAGGCCCCCTCGTGCCGCTGCACGGCGGCGGCGCCGGCCGCCACCGACCCTTCGGCACTCCGCACGTCCAGCATCGCGTTACCGAGGCGGATCACGTCCCCCGGGCGCGCCACGCCGCTCCTCACGAGGCGGTCGTTCACGTACGTGCCGTTCGCCGACTCGAGATCCTCGACGTGCAGCTCGCCGTCGCGCGCCTCGAGGGTGCAGTGGCGCCGCGACACCGAGGGATCGTCGACGCGCACCTCGCACGGCGCGGCGCGACCGGCCGTGAGGCAGACGCCGTCGGGCAGGTCCGTCACCGCTCCGGTCGCGCGCACGAGGATCCTGACGGCAGGCATGGGTGCACTCATTATCGGTGACGGCGCGCGTCGCGCCAACGCGCGCGCGCACTCGGTCTAGAATGCAGGACGCATGCGCACACCACTCCCGTCCTCCATCGCGCTCGTCGTCTGTCTGGGTTCCGTCGTCCTCACCGGCGGCGCGCAATCGCGCGGATCCGGCGAGGCCGCGTGGCTGGACCCGTATCGAGAGCCCTCGTCGCGGCTGCTCGGCGAGGCGCTGGCGTCCGACTTCGCGTGGCAGCGCCTCGCGGAGCTCGGCGACACGTTCGGCCACCGGCTCAGCGGCTCGCAGGCGCTCGAAGACGCGATCGACTGGGCCGTCGACCAGATGAAGCGCGACGGCCTGGAGAACGTTCGCAAGGAGCCGGTGAAGGTGCCGCGGTGGGTCCGCGGGAAGGAGAGCCTCGAGATCGTCTCCCCCAGGCGCCACGAGCTCGTGATGCTGGGGCTCGGCAACAGCGTCGGTACACCCACCGACGGCATCGAGGCGGAGCTCCTCGTCGTCGGCAGCTTCGACGAGCTGACGGCCGCTGGCGCCGCGGTGCAGGGCAAGATGGTGCTCTTCAACGTGCCGTTCACGACCTACGGCGAGACGGTGCGCTACCGGAGCGCCGGGCCCTCACGCGCAGCGGCACTCGGCGCCGTGGCGGCGCTCGTGCGCTCGGTCGGCCCCCCGGGCCTGCGCACGCCGCACACCGGGGCGCTCAATTACGACGAGGCGGCGCCGAAGATCCCCGCTGCCGCGATCACCACCGAAGACGCCGACCGCCTCCAGCGCATGGTGAACCGCGGCAACACGCTGCGCCTGCGGCTGAAGATGGAGGCGCGCATGATGCCCGACGCCGATTCCTTCAACGTCGTCGGCGAGATCCGCGGGCGCGAGCGCCCGGAGGAAGTGGTGGTCGTCGGCGGCCATTTCGATTCGTGGGACGTCGGCACCGGATCGACCGACGACGGCGGCGGATGCGTGGTGACGTGGGACGCGCTGCGGCTGATGAAGAAGCTGGGGCTGCGTCCGCGCCGAACGGTGCGGGTCGTGCTGTGGACGAACGAGGAGAACGGCCTGCGCGGCGGGCTCGCGTACCGCGACCGCTACCGCGACGAGCTCGCGAACCACGTGCTGATGCTCGAATCCGACTCGGGTGTCTTCCGCCCCGTCGGCTTCGGGTTCACCGGCAGCGACAGCGCACGCGCGCGGGTGCGCGAGATCGCCACGCTGCTGCGGGGCATCCAGGCCGACCGCATCCTTCCCTCGGGCGGCGGCGCCGACATCGGCCCCAGCGTGGAGGCCGGCAGGATCCCGTCGATGTCGCTGGAGGTGGAGGGGAACTACTTCCTGATCCACCACACGCCTGCGGACACGGTGGACAAGATCGACCCGATGGACATGGCGCGCGCCTCCGGCGCCATCGCGGTGATGGCCTACGTCATTGCGGACATGCCCGAGCGGCTGCGCTGACGGTGGCTGCGCCCTCTAACTGCAAACTCCAAACTCCAAACTCCAAATTCCAAACGCCAAATTCCAAACTCCCAACGTCACAGGCGACCGCAACAGCGTGGGCGTTTGGCGTTTGGATTTTGGCGTTTGGCGTTTGGCGTTTGGCGTTTGGTGTTTGACGTTTGACGTGTGGAGTTTGGAGTTTGGAGTTTGGAGTTTGGAGTTTGGAGTTTTACCTGATCGTGTACACCAGGTAATCCGCGCGCTCGTGATCCTGCTCTGAGGGCGCGAGCGCGTCGAGATCCTCGACCGGCACCATCGTGATCACGACAACGCGCTTGCCGGGCAGACGGCGCACGACGCGCTCGGCGGTGCCGAGGCGGAAGTCGCTGTGGAAGGCGCCGTTGTAGTGGACCACCGGCCCCCTGGCACCGCTCTGCTCGCCCAGGGCCGGGCCGGCGCGCTGCACGGCGGCGGCGATCGACTCCGCCATCGTTTCGTCCTTCACACACTGCGACCAGTAGTAGCGCTCCATCGTGGCGCGCTGTTCCTCCTCCGTCTGCGTGCTCCCGGGATGTGACCCCATCGTCTTTGCAAACCGCTCGTAGTACGCATCGAGGGGGCATTCGAGCTCGCCGGCGACGTGCGCGCGGTCGGCGTCTGGCAGCTTCGCGATGGCCTCCCTGCCGTTTTTCGCGACGTCCTGCGCGATCCGGCGCGGCACGTTGGCGGCAATGACCGGCCACCCGTGCGCCCTGGCGCGCTCCACGAGGCCGCGGTAGTCGGTCGCGTAGCGCGGCCAGGGGCGCGCGTTCTTCAGCATCTCTTCCTCGGGAACCCGGCCGGCGAGGTAGGCGTCGATCGCCGGCTGCACGTCGCGCTCGAACATCTCGAGCGAAACGATCGGCGACACCTTGCGGCGCATGAGGCCATCGAGGAGCGCCGCCTCGAGCCTGTGCGTGTTGGGATCGTCGTGCTGTTCGCCGACGAGAACGACGTCGGCCGTCGTCAGGGCGGCGAGCATCACCTCGAAATCGACGAAGGCCTTCTTCTGCGTGTCGTATACCCGTTGCGGGACGTAGGACTGCAGCGAGGCGCCGTGCCCCGGGACAGGCGTCGGCGGGATGTTCTGCGCGCTCAGCGTCGCGGCCAGTAACACGGCGTAGGTGAGCATGATGGAGTCATTCTTCGCCTCCAGCTCAACCTTGTCAATTTCGCGTCGGCCCGAGAAGGAAGTACGACCGGTGGCATTTCCCTTGCTCAGCTCACCGGCCGGGGAGCAGCAGACCAGGCGGGCGACCCCTGATCGGCTGTCCACCCCGGAAAGGTGCAGCGATGTGGAATTACGTTGAACGCGGCGGTCCGGTCATGTGGCCGCTGCTCGCGCTCTCGGTGCTCGGCCTCACGGTGATCATCTGGCGCTGGTGGGCGCTGCGGCAGGCAACCGCCGGCGTGCCGACGCTGATGAAGGCTCTGCGCACGGCGCTGCTCGACGGCGACGTCACGCAGGCGATCGCGATCTGCGACCGGCATCCGGGGCCCGTCGCCTCGATCGTCAAGGCCGGTCTCGTGCGCGCCGCGCGGCCGAAGGAGGAGATCGAGCTTGCGCTGCAGGACGCCTCCGCGCACGAACTCGCCGCGCTCGAGCGCGGCCTCCCGGTGCTCGCGACGGTCGCCATGATTTCGCCGCTGCTCGGCTTTCTCGGCACCGTGACCGGCATGATCAACTCCTTCGAGGCGCTCGCGAGCGTCGGCCTCAACAATCCCGCCGCCGTCGCGCAGGGGATCTCGCAGGCGCTCATCACCACCGCCGCCGGCCTCATGATCGCCATCCCGGTCCAGATGGCCTACAACTACTTCGTCACCCGCGTGAACGGCCTCGTCCGCAACATGGAATCGGCCGCCAACGTGGTGCTCGACGCCGTGGGCGGCGACGGCGGCTCCAGTCAGACGGGCGGCACGCACCTGCCGCAGCCGGCACCCAATCTCGCCCCCTCGCCTGCCGGAGCGCGGTAGATGCACATCCGCCACCGCGAGCGTCCGCTCCAGGCGGTGATCCCGACGGCGAGCATGGCCGACATCGCGTTCCTGCTCGTCATCTTCTTCATGGTGACGACGGCGTACAGCCTCGACCGGACGCCGATGGAGCTGCCGCACACCGAAGAACAGCAGCAGACCGCGAAAGGCGCCGCGATCATCGCGGTGACGGAAGACGGCTCGTTCCGTTTCTCCGCGGGGGAGGAAGACACCGCGTCCGTCGACGGGATGCCCGGGCTGATCGAGGCGATCCGCCGCGTGACGGCCGCCAACCGCGTCCACCCCTTCGTGATCAAGGCCGACCGCCGGGTGAAATACCGCGTGATCGACGACGTGCTGGAACAGCTGCGGCTGGCCGGGGCCGAGAACGTCGCGCTGCTCTCGCGCGGGGAGACGCAGCCATGAGGATCTCGAGGCGCCCCCTGCCGGCGGAGATCCCGACGTCGTCGATGGCCGACGTCGCCTTCCTGCTGATCATCTTCTTCCTGGTCGCGTCGTTCTACAGCGTCACGCGCGGTATCCAGTTCTCGCTGCCGAAGCACGACGAGGCGGCGCTCACCGCCGAGCCCGAGGCGGCGGTGCTGATCGAGATCGAGTCGAGCGGCGCGCTGATGGTGGACGGCAAGCCGATGCAGCTCGCCGACGTCCGCGGGTACATCGAGCCGCGGCTGCAGCGGAACCCGACGAAGTCCGTCATCCTCCAGACGTCGCTGGAGGCGCCGTACGAAGCGATGACCGACGTCTTCGACGAGCTCCGGCAGGTCGGCGTGCAGAATCTCGTCATCCCGACGAACAGCGAGCTGCAGGTCTACGGCTTGAGGCAGCTGCGATGAGGGCGCGTAAGCCGATCACGGGGCCGACGGACCAGGAGCGCAGGCGTCGGGAGCTCGAACAGGCGGAGCGCTGGCTCACGGTGGATCCGGCACAGCGCCGGCTGATCGCCCGCGCGCTCGTCGTCGCGCTCGCCGTGCACGCCGTGGTGCTCGTCGCGCGGATGCCCGACTGGGGACCGCGGCCGGTCCGCGTCGACGCGCCGGTGGAAGAGCCGATGAAGATCCAGTTCCTGACGCCGCCGCCGCCGAAGGCGCCGCCGAAGCCGCCGGAACCGGAGAAGAAGCGGATCCCCAAACCCGATCCGACACCCGACAAGCCGGAACCGAAGAAAGAGGCACCGCCGCCCCTCGCGCCGCCCGAGGACCCGCCCGGGCCGCCGGCTCCCCCGGCGCAGACCGGGCCGGTGCGCGTCGCGGCCGGCCAGGGTCCGGGATTGATCAAGAAGGTCGAGCCGATCTATCCGCCGATCGCGCGCACCGCCCGGATGGAAGGCACGGTCGTCGTCGACGCGATCATCCTGAAGGACGGCACCGTGAGCGACGTGAAGGTCCTGAGCTCGTCGAACCAGATATTCAACCAGTCGGTGATCGACGCCGTCCGGCAGTGGCGGTACACGCCCGGGAATCAGGACGTGATCCTCACGGTCACCGTCAATTTCAGTCTGCGGTGACGGCCCTTCGGGCTCGCCTTTGGCTTCGGCGCCGCGTCGCGCCGCCTACTGACTGTCGCCGGGCATGGCCGGCCGCGTCAGCTCGAGGTCGATCGTGATGGTCACCTCGTCGCCCACCACCGGCATGGCCTCGATCATGCGGTTCCACAGCACGCCGTAGGCCTGGCGGCTGATCTTCGTCGTCGCGGTCGCGCCGGTGAGGACACCGCGCGGCCCCTTGATGATCGGCGCCGGCCCCTCGACCTCGAGCACCACTTCGTTCGTCCTGTCGCGGATCGTGAGATCGCCGATCAGGCGGAAGCGCCCCTCTCCCGCCGGCTCGGCGCGCTTCGACCTGAAGCTCATCGTCGGGTACTTCTCCACGTTGAAGAAGTCGTCGGTGCGCAGGTGATTGTCGCGCGAGGCGTTCTGCGTATTGATCTTCGTCACGTCGACGGTCACGTCAGCCCTGATCGAGCGGACGTCCTTGCCGTCGTACTCGATGCTGCCGCAGATCGGCCCGAGCTGCCCGCGCACGGTCGAGACCACGTTGTGGCGGACGCTGAAGTTGGCCGCCGAGTGGCTCGTGTCGATCCGCCACTGCGTTAGTCCCAGCGGCGGCTGCTCGCCGCACGGGCCCTGCGCGCGCGGCTGCTGGCCCTGGGCCGCGGGCTGCGCGGGCGGCGCCTGCTGGGTGTGCGCGGCGAGCGCGGCGGCGCCGAGGAGGAACGCCGCGGAAAGGGCTGAAACACGTCTCATCGTGAAGCCTCCGGAATGTCTGAACCACAGGTAAGACGCCGGCGCAGGCCGCGACGTTTCAGGCCACGGAAGAACACGGACCAACACGGACACCGGACGCACACGGGCCACGGAGCAACACGGGCCACGGACCAACACGGATTAACACGGAGCAACACGGGCCACGGACCAACACGGATCAACACGGGCCTGCCCCGCCGAAGCCGCGGCGGAGGCGGGCCTGTCCGCCGAAGCCGCCGCGGAGGCGGGCCTGTCCCGCCGAAGCCGTGGCGGAGGCGGGCCTGCCCCGCCGAGGCCGTGGCGAAGGCGGGCCTGCCCCGCCGAGGCCGTGGCGAAGGCGGGCCTGCCCCGCCGAGGCCGTGGCGAAGGCGGTCACGCTGTTGGTCCCGGACGTTTCTCCGAGTAGCGGCGCTGCAATTGCACGGGCTGCGACACGGTCCGCACGCGCAGGTTGATCATTTCGACGAACACCGAGAACCCCATCGCGAAGTAGATGTACCCCTTCGGGATGTGGTGCTCGAACCCTTCGAGCAGGAGCGACAGGCCGATCAGCAGCAGGAAGCTGAGCGCGAGCATCTTCACCGTCGGATGCCTGTCGACGAACGCGCTGATCGGTTCGGCGGCGATCATCATCACGGCGACGGCGATGACGACGGCCGCGACCATTACCCACAGCACGTCGACCATGCCGACGGCGGTGATGACCGAGTCGAGCGAAAACACGATGTCGAGCAGCATGATCTGCGCGATGACGCTCCCGAAGGTGGCGGCGACCTTCACCGATTTGTGCCCCTCCTCCCCTTCGAGCTTGTCGTGGATCTCATACACGCTCTTCCCCATCAGGAAGAGGCCGCCGCCGATCAGGATCAGGTCGCGCCCCGAGATCTCCTCGCCGAGGACCGAGAAGAGCGGTGCGGTGAGCTTGATGATCCAGGCAAGCGAGAACAGGAGGCCGACGCGCATCAGCATCGCCGCGAGCAGGCCGAGCCGCCGCGCCTTCGGCTGCTGGTCCGGGGGGAGCTTCCCTGAGAGGATCGAGATGAAGATGATGTTGTCGACGCCGAGGACGATCTCGAGAAAGGTGAGGGTGGCGAGCGCGATCCAGATCTGCGGGTCGGTCAGCGATTCCATTCAGCGCCTGCCTCTTCGCGGCTGGATGTCGAGACGCATCTCGGCCCATCCGCCGATATCGTAGTACTCCACTTTCAGGCGCCGCCGGCCGCCCTCGATGGTCACCTCGTCGACCCTCGATCCGTGCGGCTCCCACGCGTCCAGCACGAGCCTGCCGTCCACCCACACCCGGGCGCCATCGTCGGAGATCACCTGCAAGCTGTACTCCCCGGCCGGGAGGTTTGCGGTCCCTTCAGCGATGAAGGCAAAGCGGTCGCGGGGGACGCCCTCCTCGATGACGCCTCCCGAGAGGTAGTCGAGACGGTCGGTCGTCAGCGTCTTGAGCGGCGTTCCGGCGACGAGCTTCGCGAATGCCTCGGGCTGCTTCGCCGGCTGGAGCGAATCGGGATACTCGAAGAAGCGAACGGACCAGCTCACCGGCGCGAAGAAGCGGGAGTAGCTGAACCGGTAGGGCTGGCCTGCCGGCGTCACCGCCCCGCGAGGCGACGTCACGGCGCCGCCGCGGTACTCGAGCACGAGTTCGTAGTCCACCGGTGTGCCCCGTGGGGTGACCGACAGAACGTCCCCGACTTTTCCGCGCGCTGGGGCCACCTCCGCGCCTCGCGCCGACACGAGTCGCCATTCGCCGTCTGGCCCGAGCACGTTGAGCTTCACGGGGCCGTCGTAGAGGCCCTCGGCCTTCGGCCGCCGCCGATATGGAAGGACCGCGTCGCCGCCCGTGAGAACGGGCCACAGCTTCGGCGACTTCCAGTCGTACGGCCCCCACTCGTCGATGATGATCGTCTCGCGGCCGCGGCGCGCGCCGTCGGGGAGCATCGCGTCGATCCCCTCGGGGAGCGGCGTCACGTCCGGGAGCCACCCGGGACGCGAGGCGACGGCCGACTGCTCGAGCACGAATCCGGTCGTATCCCCGTCGAGAGCGGCGCGGTTCCCCACGCCCTCGAATGTGTTGCCGCGCACCTTCACGTTGCGCGTGTCGCGGACACTCAGGGCAATCCTGTTGTCTTTGAACGTGTTGTTCCACACGTCGAAGTCGCGGCTCCGGGTATCGCGCATCTTCGGATACCCCCAGTTCGGATCCTGCGCCGCGTTCTGCCACAGGCGGATCGCGACGTCGTCGCCGTCGAAGGTGTTCCCCTCGATCCGGTGCTCCTGGCCGTGCTCGATGGCGACGCCCTCGGCGTTCCGGGCGAAGCGATTGTTCAGCCATTGCGACTCGAAGCTGTAACCGCCCCAGACGCCGTGCCAGCAGTCCTCGACCCTGTTCTCGGCGAAGAGATTCCTGCTGAACGTCGCCTCGATCCCGTTCGTCGGCGCATGACTGAAGTCGTTCCGGTAGAAGACGTTGTCGTTCGAGCCCCCCTGCCCGGTGTCCATCGTCGACTGCCCCGCCCAGAGGAAGAGGCCGTCGCCGCCGTGCGTGATCGAGTTGTACGCGACCGTGTTGTTGCTCGACTGCTCGTACATCAGCAGGCCGGCCGAGTCCTGGCCGCGGTTGTAGTAGCCGTGGCTGTAGCCGCGCACGCACCAGTCGATCCGGTTGTGCATGATCGTGCTCCCGGTGACGCGGTAGAGGCCCACGCCGATTGACGAGAGGTATTGGAACGCGTTGTTCCAGATCTTCAGCCCCTTCGACGCCGTCGCCATCAGCCCGTTCTGCCCCTGGACGGCGGTGTTGTGATCGATTTCCGCCCGGTCGCAGTTCGAGACATAAATGGCCGCGCCGAAGCGCAGCCACTCGTCCTTCTCGTTCTGGTGGTACGACATCCAGTCGAGCAGGCTCTCCTTCTCGATGCCGCTGTACAGCCGCTGCTTCCAGTTGTAGGAGAGGTCGTTGCGGGTGATCCGGAGGCCGGGCGAGTTGCGCGCGAGGATGCCGACCTTGAAGCCGCGGATCGTGGCGCCCTTGACGGTGACGCCGCTGCCGCCCTCAATCAGGATGGCCACGCCAGCGAACTCGTCCGGCTCCGCCCCGCCAGGCGATCCGACGATCGTCGCGCCGTTGAAGTCCACGACGATGTCGCTGCCGCGGATCGTGAGCGCCGGGGTTCGGAGGTCCGCCGCGCCGCGCAGGTGGTAGGTGCCGGGCCGCACGATGATGGACCGGTCGATGACCATCCCCTGGGTCAACGGCACCATCTGCTGCGCGTGACCGTGGGAGGCGAGGACCACGACCGCGCTGGCGGCTACAACAGCGGTCCGCGGCCGGAGAAAGGACGCCCCGATCATCGGAGGATTCTTCGGTTCCCGCGGTCCCGTTGTCAAACGCCCGGGCCACGTCACCGGCGGCGGGCGCGCGCCGCGAGGTCCACCAGCAGCCGCCGTCCCTCCTGATGGCCGGGATCGTACGTGAGCAGCGCCTCGAGGTGGTCGGCGGCCTCGGCGAACCGACCTTCCGCCGCGAGGGCGGCGCTGAGGTCGTAGAGCTCCCGTGCGCCCTCCTCCCCGCGGCCGGAGCGAATCAGCGACCGTGCCAGGTTGCCGCGCGCCTCCCAGAAGCGCGGGTCCAGCCGCACCGCCTCGGCGTAATGGCGGAGCGCGTCGTCCTCGCGGCCGGCGGCGCCGAGCGCGGCGCCGAGCGCGTTGTGCGTCAGCGGATCCGCGGGCTCCAGCCGCAGCGCGGCGCGATACTCGGCGATGGCCTCGTCCCACCGCCCGAGCGTCGCCAGCAGGGCGCCGCGATGCCGCCGTCCCTCGGCGTTGTCGGGGTCGCGCGTGACGACCACGGTGAAGTGCTCGAGCGCCTCGGCGGGACGCCCCGTGCGCGCGAGCGCGAGCCCCAGGTTCGAGCGCGCGTGCGGAAGGTGCGGCACGAGCTGCAGCGCGCGGCGGAACGCCACGATCGCCCGCTCCTCGTCCCCTCGTTGCGCGAGCGCCGCCCCGAGGTTGTTCAGCGCCTCTGGATAGTCGGGGTGCATCCGCAGCGCCGCTTCGTACTGGCGAATCGCCTCGTCGCGCCTGCCGGCGGCCGCGAGAGCGTGGCCCAGATGGTTGTGGGCGCGCGCGTTGTCGGTGGTCACCGCGAGCGTGTGCTGCCACAACCCGATGCTGCTCGCCCACCGTCCCGTCTGCCGCTCGGCCACGACCGCGTTGACCGTCACGGCGAGCAGCGCCGCCGTGGCGACGACCGCCCGCGGCAACAGGCGGCGCCGCGCGAGCTCGGCGCCCCCCCACGCGACGAGGATGAAGAGACCAATCGACGGCAGGTACGTGTACCGATCCGCGATGCGCTGGCTGCCCACCTGCACGAGACCGATCACCGGCACGAGCGTCCCGAGGAACCAGAACCAGCCGACGGCGAGATACGGACGGCTCCTCCACGCGCGGACCACCGCGAACGTGATCCCGGCCAGCAGCAGGGCCACAACGACGACGGCGATCGGCGACACCTCGCGCGGGTGCGGGTACAACAGCGCAAGATCCGACGGCCACACGGTCTTGCCGACGTACTCGACGTATCCCAGCACGGCCGCCGCGGCCCGCCGCGGCACGCTCAGCGCGTCGATTCCCTTCACGGCCCCCGCCTCGCGCTGCACGACGAACGTCACGACGCTCGACGCGATCGCCAGTGCCACCAGCGGGAGCTTCTCGAGCACGACACGACGGGCACCCGCCGCGGTGAATCGCCCGAGCGGCCACACGTCGAGCAGCAGCAGGACGAACGGCAGCGTCACCAGCATCGGCTTGGCCATCAGGCCGGCCGCGAGCGCCGCCGCGACCAGCAGGTAGCGCCCGCTTGACGGCGACGCCGCGTAGCGCGCGTACGCCCAGAGCGTCAGCATCCAGAACAGACCGCTCAGCACGTCCTTGCGCTCGGCGATCCACGCGACCGACTCGACGTGCGTGGGGTGCACGGCGAACATGGCCGCGACGAAGCCGCTCGCCCACGTCGCCGCCGTCATCCGCACGAGCACGGCGAACAGCAGGAGCGTGTTGAGCACATGGAAGGCGAGGTTGACGAGATGGTGGGAGCCGGCGTCGAGCCCGAACAGCTCGACGTCGATCATGTGCGAGATCCAGGTGAGCGGATGCCAGTTGCCCGCGTGTGGCGTCGTGAACGCCCAGCGGATCCCGTCGGCGGTGAGGCCGCGGGTCACCTGCCGGTTCTCGGCGACGTACTGCGGATCGTCGAAGTTGATGAAGGGGTGGTGCCGGACCTGCAGGTAGACGAACAGGTTCAGCAGGACGAGCGCGGCGGCGATCGCGGCGCGCGTCACGGCCGGACCGGCGCGCCCGCTTCCGCGACGCGGCCGCACATCGCACCCTGCCGCACCCTACACCCCGTACTGCTCGGCGTCCCAGTCGAGGCCGAGCTCCGACGGCGGCGCCATGTACCCGATCAGCGCGGAGGCCGCGACGACGGCCGGACTCGCGAGATACCCCTCACCCCCGAGGCCCATGCGGTTCTGCCAGTTGCGATTGAATGAGGTGATCGCGCGCTGGCCCGGCGACAGCGCGTCGGGGCCCTGGCCGAAGCACGGACCGCACCACGACTGCCGGATCCTGCCGCCGACCGACCGGAACACCTCGGCGATGGACTCGCCGCCGAGGCGCGGATCCGGCGTCTCGATCTGCCGCCCGACGCCGCCGGACCCCGGAAAGATCGCGAACTCGCGCTCGACCTGCTTCGCGCCGCGGTCGCGCGCCGCGCGCAGCACCACCGCCGCCTGCAGCAGGTCGTCGTACGAGCCGTTGGTGCACGACCCGATCATCGCCTTGTCGAACGTGATCCGCTCGCGCGCGACCTCCTCGGCCGGATACGCGTTGCCCGGACTGAACGGCTTGGCGATCATCGGCTGCACGCCTGCCAGGTCGAACGCCTCGTCGATCTCGTACGTCGCGTCGGCGCCCGGCGCGAACGGCGGATACGGCAGCTCGGTCACCCCCTTCCGCTCGTACCACGCGTAGGTGATCTCGTCGGGGGCGAAGATCCCGTTCAGCGCCTCCGCCTCGGCCATCATGTTCGCGATCGTGTTGCGGTAGGCGATCGGCAGCTGCTTGTCGGCATCCACGAGCTCCACGGACATCCCCTGCGACTGCTTCGCGCCCCACCGGCGCAGCAGTTCGAGCACGATGTCCTTGCCCCCCACCCACGGCTGCAGCCTGCCGCGAAACACGACGCGGCGCTGCTTCGCGAGCGTGAAGTAGATGTAACCGGTCGCCCAGCCGAACCCGAGCGTGGTCGAGCCGACGCCGATGCCGACCGCGCCGTACGCGCCGTAGGCGCGGCTGTGCGAATCGGCCCCCGGGATGAACTGCCCCGGCATCACGAGCCCCTGCTCGGGAAAGTAGAAGTGGAAGATGCCGTCGCCCGGCGTCGCGTAGTACGGCTTCTCGATCCCATGCAGCCGCGCGAACTGCCGCCCGATGCTCGTCTGCTTCTCGTCGGCCTCGACGCCGGTGAACACGAAATGATCGTTGGCGATCGCCGCCTGCCGCGGGTCGATCGTGTGGCCGCCGGTGATCTGGTTGAACGTGTGAATGGCAAACGGCGCCGTCCCGTCCGACGCCGGCAGCAGGTCGGCGTAGACGCGCAGCGTCGTCCCCGGGCGGAGATCCGCGGGTTTGAGGTCCTTGTCGACGCGGTGCGCCCAGATGATCTGCTCGGTCGAGGTCATCTTCCGCGCGTCGGCCGGATCCGGCCAGTCCACCGACGGCTTCGTCACGACCGACGTCCTGAACTCGCTGCGCCCGACGGCGAAGATCCCCCCGCTGCGCCGGATCTCCTCCTCCTTCGGCGAGAGCGGAACCGGCTCGTACGCCTTGTTCTGGCTCTCGTTGCGCAGCCGCCGCGTGACCGGATCGAAGCTGAACTCGTCGCCGTCCTGCGCGTCGGCCACGGCCTCGGGGCTCTGCACCACGTGCAGCCCGAGGTTGAAGCTGTTGCGCCGGAAGATGTCCCCCATGTTGTTGCCGGCGACGACCACCAACTCGAGCCCCGCCTCTTCTGCCACTCCCTTCAGGCCGGCCGGGCTCATCTCGCGCGACGAGCCGATCGCGAAACGGTCCCCCGCGATGATGAAGTTCTCGCCCCGGTGAACCCGCTCGCGGAAGTCGGGCATCAAATAGCGAAAGGAGCCCGCCTTCCATTTCTCGTCGAGCGTCTCGAGGCTTTCCGACACGCAGTCGGCGGCGGGGGTGATCTGATCCGTATCGATCGCGTCGAGCTTCTTCGCGAACTTCGTTCCGGGGAGGCTCTTCTGGTCCCAGAAGATCAGCGCCCGGCCACGGATGAGGCGCGACGCGGCGCCGCCGGTCGCCGCGGACGGCTCCGGGAGCTGCTCGACGGTAACGCCCTCCTTCAGGCGGGCGGGTTGAATCGTATGCATTGGCCTGATTTTATCGCGCGAGCTCAGCGAATGGAGTTTGCAGCAGGCATCCGCGTGCGTCGGCTCGCCCTCGTATGCCTGCTCGTGTTCGCCGCGGCGTGCCGCGGCGCCGGGACGCCGGCGTTCCTCACCCGGGGGACGCCGCACGAGCAGTACGCCCGTTCGCTCGAGCAGGCGGGCCTGGCGGATACGGCGCTGGCCCGCGACTGGCTCGCCGCAGCCGCTCGCGCGCTGGCCGAGCCGAAGAACGCACGGCTCCCGCTCACGAACGAGGTGACCCACGAGCCGGCGCGGCCGTCCGCCTACGGCTACCGGCTCGAGCTGCCGCGCGGACGCGTGCTGCGCGTCAAGCTCACCATCACCGGTGACGAGCCCGCGCTCGTGTTCATCGACCTGTTCGAAGCACGTCCGGGCGATGAGCCGCCTCGCCGGCTCGCCAGCGCAGCCAAAGGCTCGACGACGCTCGAGCACGAGATCGAGCGGGATGGCACCTACGTGCTGCGGATCCAGCCGGAACTGCTGCGCGGGGGCACGCTGCGCATCGGGCAGCGGACCACCGCCGCGCTGACCTTTCCCGTCCGCGGACGGACGTCCGCCGCCGTCGGGAGCTTTTTCGGGGATCCCCGCGACAACAACCGCCGCGAACACCACGGCATCGACATCTTCGCGCCGCGCCACACCCCCGTCGTCGCGGCCGCCGGCGGCATCGTGACGTCGGTCGGCACGAGCAACCTGGGGGGCAACGTGGTGTGGGTGTGGGATCCGCGCCGCGGTCAGTCCCACTATTACGCGCACCTGGAGAAGCAGGCGGTCACCCCCGGCACCCGCGTCGAGGCCGGAGACGTCATCGGCTACGTCGGCAACAGCGGCAACGCGCGCGGGACCGCGCCGCACCTGCACTTCGGCATCTACAGCCGTGGCGAAGGGCCGATCGATCCGCTGCCTTTCGTCAATTGAACTCCAAACTCCTAAATCCCAAACTCAAACGCCAAACTCCAAATTCACGACATCGAACTGCCGTGCCCAGGCAGCGGCTGGGTTGGCGTTTGGAGTTTGGAGTCTTGGAGTCTTGGAGTTTGGAGCTTGGAGTTTGGAGTTTGGCGTTGTCAGGCGCCGCCCGGCGCAACGAACCCGGCGCACTCCACCACAGGCTGCGGCGGGTATTTGGGGAACCGCGGGTCGCTGGCCGACAGCCGGCAGCGATAGAACCGGGAGCCGCGGTCGCTGGTGATCACCTGCACGTTCGCGCACCGCGGACACAGCCCGCCGGACGGGTCGGGTTGCCCGTCCGCTCGCGGATCGTTCATCATGTTCCTATGTTTACCTCGGAAGCGCTCACCCGCGGCGTCAGGATCAACGTCGTGTCGGAGTACGATGCCGACCGGTCGGAGCCGGCGAGGAACCAGTGGTTCTTCCTGTACACGATCCGGATCTCGAACGAGGGAGCCGAGACGGTGCAGCTCCTCACGCGGCACTGGATCATCACCGATGCCGAGGGGCGCGTCGAAGAGGTCCGCGGCCCCGGCGTCGTCGGCAAGCAGCCGATCCTGAAGCCGGGGGAATCATTCGAGTACACCTCCGGATGCCCGCTGACGACGCCGTTCGGCGTGATGGAGGGGACGTACCAGATGGTGACGGAGAACGGCGACCGCTTCGACGCCAGGATCGCGCCGTTCACGCTGTCGGAACCCTACACCGTGCACTGACGGCGCGCCAAACGCCAAACTTCAAACTCCAAATCCAAAACGCCAAACGGAAACTCAAAACGCCAAATCACGGCGTCCCCGGCCCTGGAAAATTTTTGCGTCGGGAGCTGGGAGTTGGCTGTTTGGAGTTTGACGTTTGGAGTTTGGAGTTTGGAGTTTGGAGTTTGGAGTTTGGAGTTTGGAGTTTGGAGTTTGGAGTTTGGAGTTTGGCGCTGCTCTTCACACAAAATGCGCCTCCACCTGCAGCGCCTGTTCGAGCAGGGCGACGTAACGCGCGCGCGGAATCTCGACCGCGCCGAACTGCTCGAGGTGCGCCGTCGTCCACTGCGTGTCGAGCAGCGTGAAGCCGCGCGCGCGGAGCCGCTCGACGAGCGCGACCAGCGCCACCTTTGACGCGTCGGTGACGCGGTGGAACATCGACTCGCCGAAGAAGGCGCCGCCGAGCGCCACGCCGTAGAGACCGCCGGCGAGACGGCCGTTCTGCCACGCCTCCACCGAGTGCGCGTAGCCCGCCTCGTGCAGCGCGCAATAGCTTTCGAGGATCTCGCCGTCGATCCAGGTGCCGCCGTCGTCGCCGCGGTCGGCGGCGGCACACGCGCGGATGACCTCCTCGAACCGGCGGTTGATCTCGATCGTGAAGCCGCCGGCGCGCAGCACGCGCCGGAGGCGGCGGGGCACGTGGAAGGTGTCGAGCGGGATGATGCCGCGCGGGTCCGGCGAGAACCACCGGATCTCCCCCTCGGCGACAGCCATCGGAAACCAGCCGCTGGCGTACGCCGATACCAGGAGGTCGACCGGCAGCATCTACGGAGCCGTCCCCGGTGCGCCGCGCACTACCGCAGTACGAGCACGGCGCAGCGCCCCCGTTCGAGCAGCGCGTGCGCGAACCCCGTGTCGCGGTCGCCCGCCCGCGCCTGGACGATGGCGAGATCCACGTTCTGGTCGAGCGTGTAGCGGACCAGTTCGTCGGCGGCGGGGCCGGTGCGGAGCACGACGCGCACGCCGAGCCGCTCCTGGTCGTCGTACGGAATGAGCCGCGCCAGCCGCTCCCGAGCCTCGCTTTCCATCGCGTCGTGGACCTCGGGCAGGCGCGCGGCGCTCACTTCGGCCGTCCATCCCGCCGAGAGCGGCTCTTCGACGGTATAGAGCACGTGCAGCCGCGCGCCGAACGATTCCGCCATGCGTCGCGCGAACAGCACCGACCGGTCGAACCCGTCGTCGAGACCGCCGTGCACCAGGATCTCTCGCATCGAACTCATCCTACCTCCTGAGCTGCCCGAGTGTCCTGCAATCGTCGTGCTAGCACTCGGGCTACAATCGCTGCTCTGACAGGAGACGGAATGCCCAAGCTGAGCGTTGAAGGGTTCGGAACGTTCGAGATCGAAGAGGGGAAGCGCCTGGTGCTCGCCATCGAGCAGGACGCGCAGGTCGACGTGCTGCACGCGTGCGGCGGCAATGCCCGGTGCACGACGTGCCGCGTCGAATTCATCGAGGGGGAACCGGAGCGCATGACGGTCGCCGAGAAGAACGTGCTGACGGCACGCGGCCTCACCGGCGTCCGTCTCTCGTGCCAGATCGTCTGCGACCACGACATGCGGCTGCGCGCCATCAGCCGCCTCGAAGGCAGCGGCCGTCCCGACCCCGGTCCAACGCCCCAGCCGCAGATCACGCCGCCGCCCGACTGGACGACGCGCTGACGCGGCCCCGCCCCTTCAGCCGCCCGTGCGGTAGCGGTCGCGGATCATCGGGATCAGGTACTCGTCGAACGCCCGCTGGAAGTCGTACTGGGGTGCGAAGCCCCAGTCGCCGCGGGCGGCGCTGTCGTCCACGTCTGCGGGCCACGAGTCGACGATCCCCTGCCGTTTCTCGTCCACCGTCCACGAGATCTGCGCGCCGGGGAACGCCTCGACGACGACATCGCGGACCTCGCCTGCCGAGGGGTTGAAGGCGGTGACGTTGTAGGCGGTGCGCGTGAGCCGCTCGCGCGGCGCCGCCGCGAGCGTCAGCAGCGCCTGGACCCCGTCGGGCATGGCCATGAACGGGATGCGTGTATCGGGGCGCACGAAGCAGGCGTACGGCTCTCCCCTCGCCGCGGCATGGATCATCTCCGGGGCGTAATCGGATGTCCCGCCCGACGGCACCGTGGCGGCGGAGATCAGCCCCGGAAAGCGGACACACCGGAAATCCACCTTGCCTGCCAGGGTATCGGCCGCAAGCTGCTTGTAGTGGCGCGCGTAATAGGTGCCGAGCTGCTCGCAGTACAGCTTGTTGCACCCGTACATCGTCCGCGGGTGCGTCCACTCGTCTTCTTTCACGCGTCCGGCGCGCTGCTTGGCCTCGAGACTCGGCAGCCCGTAGGCCGCAACCGACGACGGGTAGATGAAGACCACCGGCCGGCCGTGCGACTCCGCTTCCTGCTGCGCGAACTCGAGCAGGTTCAGCGTGCCTTCGACATTCACCTGGTGCGCCGTCACCGGCGTGAACTCGGAGCGGGTCGACAGCAACGCGGCGAGGTGAAAGATCAGTTCGACCTGGAACTCGGCGAGGATCCGGTCGAGCACGGCGCGATCGACGATGGATCCGGTGATCTCGCGGTCCACCCTGGCTGCGACGGAGGGAGCCAGGCGGGAGACGTCGAGCGTGACGATGGCCCGCTCTTTCTGCTGCGCGAGCTGCTCGATCAGCCCGTGGCCGATCTCTCCCCCGGCACCCGTGATGAGCACGACAGGTTTGCGCACGCGCTGATTATACTTTCGGCATGCGCGCGCTTCCGCTGCTCGTTCTGCTCGTGATCGCGCCGGAGGCCGGCGCTCCCGCCTCCTACGATCAGTTCTTCACCGCCGACACGATGCGGGTCGACTACTTCCACACCGGCGGGCCCACCTCCGGCGAGACGTTCGCGCTCGAACGGGTGGTCAACGACGGCGCCTGGCCCGGCAGCCGCACGCGACTCGTCGACGACTCGAACCTCGGGCAGTACCTGTTCGAGGTGCGCGAGGGGAGTGCGGTGCTCTACTCGCGCGGCTTCGGCTCGGTGTACGGCGAATGGGAGACGACCGCGGAAGCACGCGCGACGCACCGGACCTTTCACGAGTCGCTGCGGTTTCCGTGGCCCAGGCGTCCGGTCACCATCGTCGTCAAGAAGCGCCAGCGCGACAACAGCTTCGGCGACGTCTGGACGCTGGATGTCGATCCGGCGTCGCGGTTCGTGAACCGCGCGCCCCTCGAGGCGCACGCCGGCACGGTGGTGCCGATCGTCGACCACGGCCCGCCCGCGCAGAAAGTGGACCTCCTCGTCGTGGGCGACGGCTACACCGCCGAACAGATGCCGAAGTTCGACGCGGACGCGCGCCGGCTGCTCGACGCGCTGTTCGCCGAAGAGCCCTTCCGGAGCCGGCGGACCGACTTCAACGTGCGCGCGCTGCGGCTGCCGTCGGCGCGGAGCGGCATCCACCGTCCGCACGCGGGCGTCTTCCGGCGCACGCCGATCGGCGCGCAGTACAACATCTTCGACTCGGAACGCTACGTGCTGACGCTCGACAACCGCGCGCTGCGCGATGCCGCCTCGGCGGCGCCGTACGAGTTCATCGCCATCCTGGTGAACGAACGGACCTACGGCGGCGGCGGCATCCTCAACGATCAGGCGACCGCCTCGGTCGACAGCGCGTTCTCGGAGTACGTGTTCGTCCACGAGTTCGGCCACCACTTCGCCGGGCTCGGCGACGAGTACTACACCTCGGACGTCGCGTACGAGACCGGCGCGGCCGACCGTCCGGAACCGTGGGAGCCGAACATCACGGCGCTGAAGGACCCCGCAACGCTGAAGTGGCGCGACCTGGTGACGCCCGGCACGCCGATCCCCACGCCGTGGGACAAGGCGGAGTTCGAGCAGCACAGCGCGAGGATCCAGGAGCGGCGCCGGGAGATCCGCAGGCGGAATGCGCCCGAAGAGGAGATGGACGCGCTCTTCCGCGAGCAGCAGAACTTCGAGGAGAAGTTCCTGCAGGCGATGCGCTACGGCCAGTCCGTCGGGGCGTTCGAAGGGGCGGGGTACGAAGCGAAGGGACTCTACCGGCCGGAGGCCGACTGCATCATGTTCACGCGCAACCCTGTCGGCTTCTGCCGCGTGTGCCGCCGCGCGATCGGCCGCGTGATCGACATGTACACGCGCTGAAGGCCCGCGGCTCAGAGCAGGTACGGCATCAAGGGATACACCCTGAGGATCGACGCGAGGATGGCCAGCGCCGTCGCCACCAGGCAGACGAGCGCCACGAGCATGTGGTTCACGCGCTCCGGCTTCAGGGGGTCGAGCCACAGGCTCGTCACGTACCCGCCGAGGAACCCGCCGGCGTGCGCGGCATTGTCGATGCCGGGAAAGATCAGGCCGAAGACGAACAGCGCCAGCGCATAGCCCTTCGCCTCGTTGTGGATCATGCTGCTGCCGCTCCGGCGCCCGTAGTACATCAGCGCGCCGAGCAGCCCGAAGATCGGCGCCGAGGCGCCGACGGTGAGCTGGGCGCCGAGCAGCGGGAGGCGGAAGAGACCGAAGACCGAACTCAGGAGAAAGCCGCCGATCGACGCCGCCGTGTAGATGATCACCATCCGCGGCCCGCCGTACAGCTCCGCGGTCGCCGGCCCGAGGTTCCGCACCCACATCATGTTGAAGAGGATGTGCAGGATGCTGCCGTGCAGCCAGGCCGCGCTCAGCACCGTCCACCACATCCCGAGGCCGAAGACCGGCATCGCCCCGCTGGCGCCGAGCAGCAACTGCGACTGGCCGTTCGGCGACAGGATCCCGAGCGGACCGCCCCCCATGATGTTGCCGCCGGTGCGAACCGTCAGCAGCAGCGCGAGCAGGTACAGCACGCTGCTGCCGTAGACGATCATGGGAACGAACCCGAGGTCCGTGCCGAGCCGCCGCAGGACCGGCGCGAAGCCCCAGAGCCCCGGATTGCGCCGTCCGCACGTGTAGCACTGGTCGTCGTTCACTCCCACGAGCGACCCGCAGGAGGCACACACCACGGAGCCGGTCCGCTGCCTCTTGAACATCGACGAGAAGCATATAACGATCTGTTTTGGCGTTTGGCGTTTGGCGTTTGGCGTTTGGCGTTTGGCGTTTGATGTTTGGCGTTTGATGTTTGGCGTAATGCGCGTTCTGGTCACCGGCGGAACAGGCTACCTCGGCGCCGCGATCGTGCGCGCCCTGCATGCACGCGGGCACCGGCCCGTCGCCTTCGCGCGACGGGCCTCGTCGTCTGCCCTGCCCGGCGTCGCGATCGACGGCGACATCCGCGATCGCGCGGCCGTGCGGCTGGCCGCGGACGGCGTCGACGCGATCGTTCACGCCGCCGCGCTCGTGAGCGTCTGGCGGCCGCGGGCGCAGGAGTTCGACGAGGTGAACGTCGGAGGGCTGCACAACGTTCTCGAGACCGCCCGGGCGCTCGGCGTGGGCCGCATCGTCTACACCTCCTCGTTTCTCGCGCGGCCGCCCGCGGGCGGGGCGCGGCCGATGGAGGCGAACGACTATCAGCGCACCAAGGTCCGCGCGCGCGACGTGGCGCTCGAGGCGGCGCGCGCCGGCATGCCGGTGGTGATCCTCGTGCCGGGAGTGATCTACGGGCCGGGTCCCGCGACCGAGGGGAATCTCGTCGGCCGGCTGCTCGCCGATCACCAGGAGGGGCGGCTGCCGGGACTGATCGGCGCCGGCCGCGTCTGGTCGTATGCGCTGGTGTCGGACGTGGCCGACGCGCACGTCACCGCCGTCGAACGCGCCGATGTTGCGGGGGAGTACCTGCTGGGGGGAGAGAACGCGCCGCAGATGCGCGTCTTCGAGATCGTGCGGGACCTCACGGGGCGTCCCGTTCCGCGGCGCATCCCGATTCCGGTGGCGTACGCGGCGGCCACCGTCGCCGAAGCGCGGGCGCGGTGGCTCGGGCATCCGCCGTTGCTCACCCGCGGCGTTGTCGACATTTTCAGGCGCGACTGGTCGATGGACAGCGACCGTAGCATCCGGGAACTGAGCTATCGGATCACCCCTTTGCGGGAGGGGATCCGCCGGATGGTGACCAACGTCAGGTCCTGACCGTTCGTGGGCGCCCGTGAACCGCCGGCTCGCAAGATTCAAGCGCTGACCCCACGGGTCTCCATCTTGCACCTGGACGGAGTGCTCCCTGCGAAGACCACGAGGTGCTCATGAACACGGTCATCTGCCCGTTCTGCGGGATGGCCTCCGACCTGCCACACGAGACTCAGGAAGCCTGCATCGACGCGCTCCAGGCGGAGATCGCGCGCACGCGCCAGATTCTCGATACGGTGACGGAACCGCTGCCGGCCCCAGCCATTGCGAGGGACGACGAGTCCCAGGTTACGTGACGTGTCGCGTCGTGATACACAACCGGCAGCGTGCCTTGCCCGCCTGACCTAACCGCAGCCCCCAACCCCCGTCTAACCAACCGGATGCCGCAAACGGACGCCGCAGCCGTCGCGCTGGCCCGCGACGGTGACAGCGAAGCTTTCCGCGCCCTCGTGGAGCGCCACAGCCGGGCTGTCTATCGGCTCGCGTACCGGATGACCGGCAGCCAGCAGGACGCCGAGGACGTCGTCCAGGAGACTTTCTTGAGGGCGTACCGGCAGTTGGGTCGCTTCGAATCGCGCGCGAATTTCGGGACGTGGGTGCACCGCATTGCGGTGAACTGCTCCATCGATCTCATTCGATCGCGGCCGCATCGCGAGGCGGCGCACGACACGATGGATCTCGAGCAGTTCGGCCCCGCGATCGAGAGCACCGACGCGGCCGGCGCGTCTCCCGAACGGCTGATGCTCAGCACCGAGGTCCAGGAGCGCATCGGCGAGGCGATGAACGGCCTGAGCCGGATGGAGCGCGCCGCCTTCATGCTGCGCCACTTCGAGGGGCGGTCGATCGAGGAGATCAGCAGGTCGCTCGGCCTGAAGACGAACGCCACGAAGCACAGCATCTTCCGCGCGGTGCGCAAGATGCGGATCGCACTCGAACCGCTCGTCTCGGAGCGTCGCGCGCTGAAGACTGAAGGCTGAACCATGCACCATCTCGACGACGACGATCTCGTTCTTCACTACTACGGCGAGCCGGAGGCCGCTTCGGGCGCGGCGGCGCACCTCGAAACCTGCGACGAGTGCCGGCGGCGCATGGCGGCGCTGCAGCGTGTGCTCGGCGCGGTGGACGCGATGCCGCCTCCAGCGCTCCCCGACGGCTTCGAGCGGACCGTCTGGGCGCGCCTCGAGCCCGCCCTGCCGAAGCGCCGCGGCTGGACGTCATGGCTGCTCATGACCCCGGCGAACCTCGCGTGGGCGGCCACGATCGTGCTGCTCGTCGCGGGCGCATTTCTCGCCGGCCGTCTCACCCGCAACGCCGACTCCACCGCGCAGGTCGCCACGGCCCAGCAGATCCGCGAGGGGATCCTGCTCGCCGATCTCACCGAACATCTCGATCGGTCGCAGACGATGCTGGTGGAGCTGGTGAGCGCGGGACAGGAGGCGGAAGCCGTGGACATCTCGCTCGAGCGCGACGTCGCCGAGGACCTGGTGGCAGCCAACCGCCTCTATCGGCAGACGGCGTCGGCGGCCGGCGACCTGACGGTCACGGCGCTGCTCGAGGACCTCGAGCGCCTGCTCGTGGAACTGGCGGCGAGCCCGGAGCGGCTGTCCGCCGAGGACCTGGAACGGGTGAAACAGCGGATCGCGGCGCAGGACCTGCTCTTCAAGGTGCGCGTCGTGTCGTCGGCGGTGCGGGAGAAACAGAAACAGACGATCCGGGTGAGGGCTGGCCAGAGCTCCTAGCCCCGCGCGCACGGTGCAACACGGGCCACGGTGCAGCAGGGGCACGGCGCAACACGGTGCAACACGGGTCACGGTGCAGCAGGGGCCACGGTGCAACACGGTGCAACACGGGTGGTGCGACACGGGCCACGGCGCGACACGGTGCAACACGGGTCACGGTGCAGCAGGGGCCACGGCGCAACACGGGTCACGGTGCAACACGGCGCAACACGGGTCACGGTGCAACACGGCGCAACACGGGTCACGGTGCAGCAGGGGCCACGGCGCAACACGGTGCAACACGGGCTGCGGTGCAACACGGTTGACACAGGTTTTCTCGGGGCGCTGCGGCGCTCCTACACGATGGAAGCAAAGACGATGACTCACAAATCTCTCATGGTGGCGTTTTTCGCTGCGAGCATGTTCTCGGCTGGACCCACGCTCGCGCAGCCGGCGTCGACGGGTCGGCCCGGCCAGGCGGGGGCCCCGGGGGGCGCCGCTTCGCAGCAGCCACGCGGCGCGGCCCCCGGTGTCGCGGCGCTCGTCGATGGTGCCGTAGCCGCGCAGGCGAGTGCGGTCCTTGCGGCGGAGCGGGCGAGCCTGCTCGCCGGCAGCACGGACCTGGCGGCGGACGCGCTGCTGCGCGCCGGCGCCGCGGTGGAGGCAGCCTTCGGGGACCAGGCGGCGACCGCCGCGGCGCAGGCTTCGCGGGCGGAGGCGGCGGCCCAGCGCGAGCGGGAGCGCGAGAACCGGCTCTACGACGAGGCGTACCGGCACCTGAACGAGAGCCGGTGGGACCGCGCGGCCGAACGGTTCGGAGACGTGGTCGCGATGAAGGGGGCCCGCGCCGACGCGGCGCTCTACTGGAAGGCGTACGCGCAGGATCGTCAGGGACAGCGGGCCGAGGCGCTCGCCACGCTGAGCACGCTGACGCGTGATTACCCGGGCAGCCGGTACCTGCAGCAGGCGAGGGCGCTCGAGGCCGAGGTGCGGCGCAACGCCGGTCAGCCCGTGCGGCCCGAAACCCAGGCCGACGAAGAACTGAAGCTGATGGCGATCGCGGCGCTCCAGCACCAGGCGCCCGAGCAGGCGGTGCCGATGCTCGAAAAGCTCCTGAGCGGCACGGCCTCCCCCAAGCTGAAGGAACGCGCGCTGTTCGTGCTCGCCACCAGCAACTCGGCTCAGGCGCGCGAGATCCTCAAGGGGGTCGCCAAGGGGAACTCGACCCCCGAGCTTCAGTCGCGGGCGATCCAGTACCTCGCGACACACGGCGGACGGGAGAGCCGCGCCGTGCTGGCGGACGTCTACGGGTCCACGACCGACGTCGACATCAGGAAGCGCATCCTCCGCGCCTACATGATCGGCGGCGAGAAGGACCGGCTGCTCGCCGCGGCGCAGTCGGAGTCGAACGCGGAGCTGCGCGCCGAGGCCGTCCGCCAGCTCGGGTTGATGGGCGCGCACAACGAGCTCCAGCAGCTCTACGCGAAGGAGGCGTCGACCGAGATCAAGAAGCAGATCATCCAGGCGATGTTCATCGGCGGCAACTCCGCTCGGATGATCGAGCTCGCGAAGACGGAGCCGGACGCGGAGCTGCGCCGTGCGGCGATCCGCAACCTCGGCCTCATGGGCTCGAAGGGCACGGGAGAGGCGCTCGTCGAAATCTATGGAGCCGACAGCAGCCCCGACGTGAAGAAGGCGGTCATCCAGGCGCTGTTCCACCAGAACAACGCCACGGCCTTGGTGGCGCTCGGGCGCCGCGAGAAGGACATCACGATGCAGAAGGAAATCGTGCAGCGGCTGTCGCACATGAACTCGCCGGCCGCGCGCGAGTACCTCCTCGAGATCCTCAACAAGTAGCGGGAGCCGTCGATGTCCACACGCTATCTCCCCGTCTGCTCGGTACTCGTCCTCGCGGTCTCCTTCGCCGCGGCTGCCGCCGCGCAGCAGCCACGGATCACGAACGCGAGCGTCGAGGCGCGTCCGGCGGGCGCGCTCGCGCAGACCGTCCGCGCGCTCGCGGCGGCGCAGGGGGACGTCGCCTGGATCGGCTACGCCGTCCCCGTCAGCGACCGCAACCGCGTCATGTGCTGCTGGAGCAGCGGCGATGGCACGACCTACTTCTCGGGCACGATCTCGGGGAACGCGCCGTGCTGCGGATCCTGCCGGATCGAGCCGCAGGACAGCGCGCGCCGGCCGACCGGCGCGCCGGCCACGGCGGGTCCTATCAAGCTCGAAGGGGCCGAGCGGATGGTCGTGCTGCTTCGCGTCGCCGATCGGCAGGTCGAACGGATCCGCGTCTTTTCCGAAGATTGCGAGCTCGATGCGGGCGGGCGGCCGGTGCACTGGCTCGAGAACGTGCGGCCCGCCGACAGCCTCGCGCTGCTGGAGTCGTTCGTGGGGGTCGAGAGCGGGCGCCGCACGCGGCTCGCGAACGCGGCGCTGAGCGCCATCTCGATGCACGCCGAGCCGTCGGCCGCGGCGGTGATCGAGCGGCTCGCACGCTCGCACGAGGCACCGTCGGTACGCGGCGAGGCGATCTTCTGGCTGGGGCAGATGGCCGGGGCGAAGGTGGCGTCCGCGATCACCGAAGCGATCGCGAACGACCCCGACACCGACGTGAAGAAGCGCGCGGTGTTCGCGCTCAGCCAGCTCCCCCGCGACGAAGGGGTCCCGCTCCTGATCGACGTGGCTCGGCGCAATCCGAACCCCGCCGTGAGGAAGCAGGCGATCTTCTGGCTGGGACAGTCGAAGGATCCGCGGGCGATCGACTTCTTCGCGCAGATCCTGAAATGACGATGGCCGGTTGTCGGTGGCCGCACCGACAACCGGGCACCGCCGGCCGCGGGGCTACGCCTGAACCGCTTCGACGTTGATCAGGCTCTCGGCGAGCTGCGTCAGCTTCTTGTCGGTGTTCCCTTCCTCGTTCAGGGTCTGCTGGAGCAGCTTGGCGACGCGGCGGTAGCCGAGCACCTCGGCGTGCGTCCGGGCGGTGCCGTACGCGGCGATCTCGTAGTGTTCCGCCTTCTGCGCGGCGCCGATGAGGCCGGCGTCGAGGGCGTCCTCGTCCTCGATTTCCGCCATCAGTTCCTTCGCCTCTTCGATCAGACCTTCCATGCCCGCGCACTTCTTGCCGGTGAGCTTCATTTCGAGCTCTTCCCCGATCTGCTGCAGGCGCTCCACCTGGCGGCGCGTTTCCTCGAGGTGCCGTTCGAAGGCACGCTTCAGCTCGGGCGACGAGGCGGCCTTCGCCATGCGCGGCAGCGCCTTCACCATCTGGTTCTCGGCGCTGTAGAGATCTTTCAGTTCGTCCTGGAGCAGCTCTTCAAGCGGGGTCATCGTTTCGGCCATTCAATTCCTCCTCAGGTCTGTAGGGGCGGAGCACGAATCCGGGGCGAGCGCCGGCCGGCGTCGTCGCGCCCGCCGTCCGCAGAATGCAAGATTCAAGCTCTGACCCCGGGGAGGGGCTGCAAGCCGTTTGCCAGGCTCCGCATGTCGCGCTTTGCGCTTCGGCGGGCAGGCTCCGCATTTCGCGCTTCGCGCTCAGTGGACGCCAGGACTGGTCTGCAGCGTCGACGGATCCGCGCCGAGCCGCCGGATCGCGATCTCCCACATCCGCGCGGCGTCCACGTCGAACACGAGATCGAGGTCCACGTCGGCCATCAGCCACGCCGACTGCGCGAGCTCGTCGTCGAGTTGCCCGGGGCCCCAGCCGGCGTATCCGGCGATTACACGCGCGCGCGGCGCGGGATGCGCTTCGAGCACGCGCCGCAGCACCGCCGGCGACGCCGTGAGGTAGAGCCCCTCCATGATCGTGCGGTACTCCGGATCCTGAGGAGGCTCGGCGACCAGGATCCAGCCGCGCTCGGGCTGCACCGGCCCGCCGACGAAGAGCGGCAGCCTGTTGGCGTGCACGACCGGCGGCTCCAGTTTCACCATCTCGCTCGCCGGCATGTCGGTGGGCCGGTTCAGCACCAGCCCGAAAGCGCCGTCGGGCAGGTAATCGCAGAGGAGGACGACCGTACGCGCAAAATTCGGATCCTGCATCTGCGGCATCGAGAGCAGCAGCGTCGGACGAAAACCCTCGGTCATGACGAACTCCGCGTGCGCGCGGGCCCGAGCTTCTTCGCGACCTTCTTGAGGTCGGCGACGAACTCGCGCATCTCCTGGCGCCGCGACTCGTCGTCAGGCGCGCGCAGAATGGACGATGGATGAACGGTGGCGGTGACGAGCGGCGCGAGCGGCGACTCGACGAACGCGCCGCGCTGCTGCGTCACGCGGAAGGCGCGGCCGAGAAGCGCCTGGGCCGCCGTGGCGCCGAGACAGACCAGCACGCGCGGCTTCACGAGCGCGATCTCGGTCTCGAGCCACGGCCGGCAGGCGCCGATCTCCGCCGCGTTCGGCTTCGCGTGAATCCGCCGCTTGCCCCGCGGCTCCCACTTGAAGTGCTTCACGACGTTGGTGACGTAGACGCGCGTCCGGTCGATCCCCGCTTCCTCGAGCGCCTTGTCGAGCAGCCGTCCGGCCGGTCCCACGAAGGGGTGTCCCGCCAGGTCCTCGGCGTCGCCGGGCTGCTCTCCGACGAGCATCACCTCGGCGCCGGGCGGCCCCTCGCCAAAGACCGTCTGCGTGCCCCGCGCGTACAGGTCGCACGCCTTGCATCCCTTGGAGATTTCGCGGACGCCGGGAAGAGTCGGCGCGTCGGGCAGCAGCGACTGCACCGGCTCGCCGGGCTGGGGCGCCTGTCGCCGTCCTCGGCCCCCACCCTTAGCCACGCAGCTTCTCCACGGCCCACGCGACGTGGTCCTTCACCAGGGGATCCTCGCAGGTCTCCTCGTGGTGCCCTTCGAGGGCCGCGGCGGCGTCAGGATCACCCGAGTTCCCGATGGCGACCGCGAGGTTCCTGCGCAGCCGCCGCACGCCCGCCCGCTTCATGGCGCTCCCCTTCAACAGCGCGCGCAGCCCGTCGTCGGTCCGCCTCCAGAGGTCGAGCAGGGGCGGCCGGTCGAGCCCCTCGCGCGGCTGCCACGCGCCGTCGAGTGAGACCGCCGCCTTGCTGTTCCATGGGCAGACGTCCTGGCAGATGTCGCAGCCGTACGCGTGCGATGCCACCGCGTCGCGATACTCGACGGGAATCGCTCCCTTGATCTCGATCGTCAGGTACGACAAGCACCGCCTCGAATCGAGCTGGTATGGCGCGACCAGCGCGCCGGTCGGACACGAATCGATGCACAACGTGCACCGGCCGCACCGGTCGGCGCCGGCCACGTCCGGCTCCAGCGCCAGATCGGTGATGATCGCGGAAAGGAAGAGCCACGACCCGAGATGCTCGTTGATGAGGCAGGTGTTCTTTCCGATCCAGCCCAGCCCGGCATACCGCGCATAGACGCGCTCCTGCACAGGACCGGTGTCGACATATGCGCGATGCTCGAACGCCCCGATCGCGGACTGGAGCTGCTCCACCAGCCGGCGCATCCGCTCCTCGATCACCGTGTGGTAGTCATCGCCCCAGGCGTAGCGGGCGACAGCGGCGTGCGATGGGCCGGGGCACTCGGTCGAGTACGGCCGATCGGTGTTGTAGACCGTGCCGAGCATGATGACCGACCGCGCCGACGGCAGCACGGCGCGAACGTCCGCACGTCGCTCCGCGTTGCGCGCCAGGTACTGCATCTCGCCGTGGTAGCCACGCTCGAGCCACTCGTCGAGAAACGCGAGCTCGGGGAATCCCTCGGCCGGCGCAATACCGCAGAGGTCGAAGCCGGCAGCCGCCGCCGCGGCCTTGACCGCGTCGCTCGTCATTCCTGCATGGTACCCGCGACTCGCCGGTACCCGCGCAGCCCGGTCAGCTCCCGACGAGCTGACGCAGCACGTAGGGCAGGATCCCGCCGTGGCGATACGCCTCCAGCTCTTCCGGGGTGTCGATCCGGACGAGCGCGCTGAACTCGGTCGTCGTTCCATCCGCGCCGCGCGCGATCACGCGCACGTCCCCGGCGGGCCTCAACGCGTCTCCCGCGCCGACGATGTCGAACGTTTCGCGCCCGGTCAGGCCGAGCGTCGCGGCGTTCTGCCCGTCCTTGAAGCGCAGCGGCAGCACGCCCATGTTCACGAGATTGCTGCGGTGGATCCGCTCGAAGCTCTCGGCAATCACCGCCTTGACGCCTAGCAGCAGCGTTCCTTTCGCCGCCCAGTCTCGCGACGATCCGGATCCGTACTCCTTGCCCGCGATCACGAGCAGGGGCACGCCCCGCTCGCGGTATTTCACCGACGCGTCGTAAATCGTCGTCACCTCGTCGTCTGGCAGGAGCATCGTCCAGCCCCCCTCGGTGCCCGGGGCGAGCTGGTTGCGCAGCCGGATGTTCGCGAAGGTGCCGCGCATCATCACTTCGTGGTTGCCGCGGCGGGCGCCGTACGAGTTGAAGTCTCGCGGCTGCACCCCTTTGCCGATCAGGTACTTGCCCGCCGGGCTGTCGGCGGGGATGGAGCCTGCGGGCGAGATGTGGTCGGTCGTCACGCTGTCGCCGAGCACGGCGAGCACACGGGCCCCCGTGATGTCGGACGGCGGCGTCGGCTCGAGCGTCACCCCTTCGAAGAAAGGCGGGTTGCGGATGTAGGTCGACTCCTCGTCCCACTCGAACAGCCCCCCCGTCGGCACGGGCAGCGATCGCCACCGCTCGTCGCCGTTGAAGACCTCGGCGTACTTGCTGCGGAACATGTCGGAGCGCACCGCCTTCAGCATCGTCTCCTGGATCTCGCGCTCCGTCGGCCAGATGTCCTTCAGGTACACCGGCTGGCCGTCGGCGCCGGTGCCCAGCGGCTCGGAGGTGAGATCGATGTGCATCGTGCCGGCAAGCGCATAGGCGACGACGAGCGGCGGCGACGCGAGGTAGTTTGCGCGCACCTGCGACTGGATGCGCCCCTCGAAATTGCGGTTGCCGCTCAGGACCGAGGCGACGACGAGGTTCTTCTCCTTGACGTATCTGGAGACGAACTCGGGCAGTGGTCCGCTGTTGCCGATGCACGTCGTGCAGCCGTAGCCCACGACGTTGAACCCGAGCTCGGCGAGGTACTCGAGCAGCCCCGCGGCCTTGTAGTACTCCGTCACGACGAGCGAGCCGGGGGCGAGACTGGTCTTCACCCACGGCTTCACCGTGAGCCCGCGCTGCACCGCGTTGCGCGCCAGCAGGCCGGCGCCGATCATGACGCTCGGGTTCGACGTGTTCGTGCAGCTCGTGATCGCCGCGACCACCACCGACCCGTGATCGAGGTCATCGATGCCGGGCGTCAGCTCGAGCGTCGCGACGCCGGCCGCCGAGGGCATCTCCTGCGGCGCCGACTGTTCGCCGTGCTTGCCGCCGGCTTTCGCGGCTCTTGCCTTCCCCTCCGCGAGCATCGATTCGAGCGCCTGGGCGAACCTCACCTTCGCCTGCCGGAGCGACACGCGGTCCTGCGGCCGCTTGGGTCCCGCCAGGCTCGGCTCCACGGTCGACAGGTCGAGCTCCAGTGTCGCCGTGTAATCCGGATCGGCCGCGCCCGGAATCCGGAAGAGCCCCTGCTCTTTCGCGTACGCCTCGACGAGCTGCACGTGCGCTTCGTCGCGGCCGGTCAGCCGCAGGTAGTCGAGCGTCATCTCGTCGATCGGGCAGATCGCGATCGTCGCGCCGTACTCGGGTGACATGTTGCCGAGCGTCGCGCGGTCGGCAATCGTCAGCGCTTCGAGCCCGGGCCCGAAGAACTCCACGAACTTGCCGACGACCCCGAACTTCCGGAGCCGCTCGGTGATCGTGAGCACGAGGTCGGTCGCCGTCGCCCCCTCGGGGAGGCGGTCGACGAGCCGGAAGCCGACGACCTCGGGGATCAGCATCGAGATCGGCTGCCCGAGCATCGCCGCTTCGGCCTCGATCCCGCCCACACCC
>Ga0247719_1000234_pt1 | contig 38510 bp, 32 predicted proteins | sample 41E_DmetaG_FD_189046 | JGI IMG/M metagenome (GOLD analysis project Ga0247719, IMG submission 189046) | Soil microbial communities from hillslope of Landscape Evolution Observatory, University of Arizona, Oracle, AZ, United States - 4-1-E_D | ecosystem: Engineered > Artificial ecosystem >...
TCGCCGTGGGCGAGAATCTTCTCGGCCACGATCCACGCCTCCGGGCTGGCGGTCCGCAGCCGCGCGAAGTACGTCCGCGGATCGCGCAGGCCGTCGGGATGGTCCACACGGAGGCCGTCGAGCACGCCGTCGCGCAGCCAGCGCAGGAGCAGGTCGTGGGTCTCGCGGAAGACGTGCTCGTCCTCCGTGCGCAACCCGATCAGCGTCGCGACATCGAAGAAGCGCCGGTAGCCGAGCTCCTGGCCGGCCATTCGCCACAGCGCGAGGCGGTAGTTCTGGGCGTCGAGCAGCGCATCCAGGCGGTCCGTGTCGGCGTTCAGCTCGGCGAGCGCCTCGTCAACGGCAGCGGCGATGTCCGGCCGGTCACCGAGCATCCGCCCGAGTTGGCCCTTGAGCACCTCCTTGTCGCGGTGGCGCCGGACGACGCTCTCCCGGTCGGTCGCCGACGATGGCGGCAGCGAGCCCATGGCATGCGCGATGAAGACGAGCTCGTCAGAGCCGGCGCGGTGGCCGGCGCGGGCGAGGAGGCCCTCGAGCGAGATCGGCGCGACGGGGAAGCGGCGCTCGTGGTAGCGGACGTGGAACGTGCCGCCGTCGCGCTCCAGAGCCAGCTCCCCCGCCTCCAGCACGCGGCCGTAGTGGTCGCCCAGCACGGGCAGCAGAACCTTGTCCGTCAGTGGCGAGCCGACCGGATCCCAGTCGACGTCGAAGTAGCGCGCGTAGCGGCTGGCCGGGCCGTTCTCCAGCACGTCGGTCCACCACGGGTTCTCGTCGCCGATGGCCATGTGGTTGGGCACGATGTCGAGGACCTGGCCAAGGTCGCGCTCACCGAGCGTGCGCGAGAAGCGCTGGTGGGCTACCGGGCCGCCGAGCTCGTGGTTGACCTGCCTCGGGTTGACCACGTCGTAGCCGTGCGTGCTGCCCGGGGCGGCCTGCAGGTACGGCGAGCAATAGGCGTGGCTCACGCCGAGCGCGGAGAGGTAGTCGGCGATGCCGGCCGCGGCGTCAAAGTCGAAGCCGGCGTGGAGCTGTATGCGGTAGGTGGCGCGTGGGACGTGGGCGAGCGAGCTGGTCGGCGCTCGCGCGGGCTCAGCGCACACGCTTGAGCAGCAGCAGCGAGCGCGCGGTGACCGCCAGCTCGGCGCCCGCCTCGTGCGTCGGCCCGTCTGCCTCGCTGATCGCCGGTCGGGCGGTGTCCAGGACGGCCTGCCATGCCTGGGCCAGCTGGCCGTCCGGCAGCCGGAAGGGAACGTCCTCGCCAGAGGCGTTGAGCATCAGGTAGAAGCTGTCGTCGCTGATCCGCTGGCCGCGGCCGTCCGCGCCAAGGTCGTCGCCGGCAAGGAACACGCCCAGCGCGCGGCTCCAGCCCTCGTCCCACTGCTCGTCCGACATCGGCGTGCCGTCCGTCGAGAGCCAGGCGATGTCGGTCACGCCGGCGCCGCGGATGGGCCGGCCCTGGAACCAGTGCCGGCGGCGGAAGACCGGGTGCGCCGCCTGCAGCGCGATCAGCCGGCGGCTGAAGTCGAGCAGCTCCTCGTCCGCCGCCTGCCAGTCGTACCAGCTGATCTCGTTGTCCTGGCAGTAGGCATTGTTGTTGCCGCCCTGCGTCCGACCGATCTCGTCGCCGCCGAGCAGCATCGGCACGCCCTGCGACAGGAAGAGCGTGGCCAGGAAGTTGCGCTGCTGGCGGCGGCGCAGCTCGGTGATGTGGGGATCGTCAGTCGGTCCCTCGGCGCCGTGGTTCCACGAGCGGTTGTGGCTCTCGCCGGGAATCTCGCCTTCCTGGTTGGCCTCGTTGTGCTTGTCGTTGTACGAGACCAGGTCAGCCAGGGTGAAGCCATCGTGGGCGGTGATGAAGTTGATGCTGGCGTGCGGCCGCCGCGCGCTCGTCTCGTACAGGTCTGACGACCCGGTCAGCCGGTTGGCGAGCTCTGACAGGGTGCCCGGCTCACCGCGCCAGTAGTCGCGCACGGTGTCCCGATACTTGCCGTTCCACTCGGACCAGAGGGGCGGGAAGTTGCCCACCTGGTAGCCGTCCTCGCCGGTGTCCCATGGCTCGGCGATGAGCTTGACCTGGCTGACGATCGGGTCCTGCTGGATGAGGTTGAAGAAGCCGGCCGTCGGATCGACCCGGCCGGTCTCGCGCCCGAGCGCCGCCGCGAGATCGAAGCGAAAGCCGTCGACGTGCATCTCGCTGACCCAGTAGCGCAGGCTGTCCATGATCAGCTGGAGCGCGTAGGGATGGGCCGCGTTGAGCGTGTTGCCGGTGCCGGTGGTGTCGAAGTAGAAGCGCTTGTCGTCCTCGACGAGGCGGTAGTAGGCGGCGTTGTCGATGCCCTTGAAGCAGAGCATCGGTCCCAGGTGGTTGCCCTCCGCGGTGTGGTTGTAGACGACGTCGAGGATCACCTCGAGGCCAGCCGCGTGGAGCCCCGCGACCATGGCCTTGAACTCGGCAACCTGCTCGCCGTGCTGCCCGCCGGCGGCGTACTCGTTGTGCGGCGCGAAGAAGCCGATCGAGTTGTAGCCCCAGTAGTTGCGCAGACCCTTGCGGGTCAGGCCGTCGTCCTGCACGAACTGGTGCACCGGCAGAAGCTCGACAGCGGTTACGCCGAGCTCGGTCAGGTAGCGGATCGCGGCCGGATGGGCAAGGCCGGCATACGTGCCGCGCAACGCCTCCGGGATGTCCGGGTGGCGCATCGTGAAGCCCTTGACGTGGGTCTCGTAGATGACCGTCTCGTTGAGCGGCCGGCGCGGCAGCCGATCATTCGACCAGTCGAAGTAGGGGTTGACGACGACCGACCGCTGGGCGAAGGGGCCGCTGTCGGCGTCGTTGACCGGACCGTCCGGATGGTCGAAGCGGTATGGAAACAGCGCCTCGTCGAAACGCGGCTGGCCCTCGATCGCCTTGGCATACGGGTCGAGCAGCAGCTTGGAGGGCAGGCAACGCAGCCCGTCATCCGGCGACCATGGCCCGTGGACGCGGAACCCGTAGCGCTGGCCCACCGGCAGCGAGGGCACGTAGCCGTGCCATACGAAGCCCGAGTGCTCGGGCAGGTCGAGGCGTGTCTCGTTGCCCTCGCTGTCGAAGAGGCACAGCTCGACGCGAGACGCAACCTCGGTGAAGAGCGCGAAGTTGACGCCCACGCCGTCGTAGGTGGCACCGAGCGGGTACGGCTGGCCAGGCCAGACCTCGTGAGTGACGCGGCCGGCAGCGACCGGCGCGGGAGTGACGGTGGCCAAGGGTGGTGTCTCCTCAGGGTGGCAGGGCCCGGGCGGCGGGCCGCAGCCCGGGTCAGCACTCGTGCTGGCCTCGATACTGGCGCATCGTCGCCCACGCCGAAGCGGCGGTCACTGCCGGCGCCGAGGGCCGCCGTTGCATGACTCTCACAAAGGGTTCGCCGCCGCTTCGGCCGTGCTTGGAAGCGGACTGCAAGCCGGACTGCCGCGTGACCGGCGGCGAGCGCAAGCGGCGGCGTCCGATGCTTGTCCGGCCCAGATGCATGTGTGAGGAGGATGTACATGTCCACGGACCCCACCCTCTCCCGCGCCAGCGATCCGGACGCGACGGGTCTGCCCGAGCAGCCGGATGCGCGCGGCCCGGTCGGCGGTGATGCCGGCGCCCAGGAGGGGCCGATCAGCGAGCGCGTTGGCCGTGACCCGGGCAATCTGGGCGACGAGGTGCCTGCGCCCGGCGACCTGACCACGCCTTCGCCCGAGCCGTCAGACCTGCAGATGTAAGGAATGGAGCACCAGATGAGCACCAGCGACTACGGCAGCACCAGCGGCTCCGCGACGCGCGAGTCGCGCTCGATGATGGAGCAGCTGCTGGTCTTCGACCTCCACGCGGAGATCACCCGACTGCGCTCCGAGGAGCAGTGGACTGACGGCGACCGCAACTCGGTCATGCTCGCCAAGGACGTCGACTTCCGGATGCTGCTGACCGTCCTGCGCACTGGCGCCACGCTCGAAGAGAACGACGGCGATGCGCGCACCAGCATCCAGCTGATCGGCGGCGCAGCACGGCTCGAGGCGGCGGGCCGCTCTGCCGAGCTGCGCTCGGGCCAGGTGGCGGCGATCGACCAAGGCCAGCCGTGGAACCTGACCGCGGCCGAGGACTCGGCCGTGCTCGTCACCTTCGCCTGGCCGCGCGACAGAGCCGGCGTCTAGGCGGAGCGCGGCGGGCACCCCCCTGGTGCGAGACGCATCGGATGCGCGACGCTGGTGCCCTCTCGTGCGGGACGCATCGGATTGCGGGACCCGTCATCTCTGCCGCGGATGACGCCTTATGCCGGTCGCACCGGGTCACATCGAGGCCGCTGCCGTGGTGTTGAGCGTGGCGCCCGATCGGCAAAGGGCCCCACGGCGCCCCGACGGGGCGCCGACCCGCGTAAGCGTCGCCAGCCAGCAGAAATGACGGGTGGCCGAGGATAGGCGTCGCCTGTAGTCGGCCGGCGCCCAACGAGCCGGCCGACGCCCAACTCCGCTCCGCCGCCCAACAGCCGGCCGGCGCCCAACCAGCCGGCCGGCGCCCATCCGCCCGGCTCATCTAGGCTGAGCGCGCCATGTCGCTCGAGAAGTACAAGCGCAAGCGCGATTTCGGGCTGACGCCCGAGCCTGCCGGCGAGGTCGGTCCGACCGCGCCACCGTTGGGCAATCGGCGGTTCGTCGTGCAGCGCCATCGGGCCACCCGGCTGCACTACGACTTCCGGCTCGAGATCGACGGCGTGCTGATGAGCTGGGCCGTGCCAAAGGGACCCTCGCTCAACCCGAAGGATCGGCGGATGGCGGTCCACGTCGAGGATCATCCCCTGTCCTACTTCGACTTCGAGGGCGTCATCCCCAGGGGCCAGTACGGCGGCGGCGACGTGATCGTCTGGGACTGGGGCACCTTCGAGCCGGAGGAGACTGACGATCCGGGCAAGGCCGTCAGCAAGGGCGAGCTCAAGCTCAGCCTGAAGGGCCAGAAGCTGCGCGGCCGTTTCACGCTGGTCAAGACCCGCTCGCGCGACCCGAGCGAGGACAGCTGGCTGCTCATCCACAAGTCAGACGAGCACGCCGATCCCGACTGGAACGTCGACGACCACCCGCGCTCGGTCAAGAGCGGCCGCACGAACGACGAGGTGCTGACGGGCATGCCGGCGCTGTGGGACAGCAGCGCACCCGCGGCTGAGGCTGAGATCGACCTCTCAGCTGCGCGCGAGGCGCAGCTGCCCGACTTCATCGAGCCGATGAAGGCGACGGCCATCGACAAGCCATTCACCGACGACGACTGGCTGTTCGAGCTCAAGCTCGACGGCTACCGCGTCGAGGCCGTCGTCGATGACGGCCGCGTCAGGCTCTGGACGCGCAACAGGCAGGACGCCGCGACCTACTTCCCCGACCTTGCCGCGGCCGCGCCGAGCTGGATCGACGCCGGCCAGGCCATCGTCGACGGCGAGGTCGTGGCCGTGGACGATGAGGGCAACCCGCGGTTCTCGCTGCTCCAGGAACGGGCCGGGCCGCTGCGCGGCCGTGCGCGCCGCGGGTCGCACGAGCTGCCACCGATCGTCTACTACGTCTTCGACCTCCTCCATCTCGGCGATCGATCGCTGCTCGACGTGCCGCTCGAGCATCGCAAGCGGCTCCTGCGCAGCGTGCTGCGCGACCACCCGGTGGTGAGATACGGCTCGCACGTCGAGGAGGACGGCGAGGCCTTCCTGGCGGCCGTCGCGGAGCGCGGCCTGGAGGGCATGGTCGCCAAGCTGCGCGGCAGCCCGTACGAGCCGGGCAAGCGCTCGCGCTACTGGCTCAAGGTCAAGGTCCGGCGCGAGCAGGAGGTCGTGGTCGTTGGCTACGAGCCGGGCAAGGGCAGCCACAAGGACCTCGGCGCGCTGCTGGTGGCGGTGGCGGAGGACACGGGCTTCCGCTTCGTCGGCGAGGTCGGGAGCGGGCTTGACGCGAGGTCGCGGCGCTTCTGGCGCGAGGAGCTGGAGGCCCACGCGCTGGAGCGGCCGCCGGTCAACAACCCGCCGCGGATCCGTGGCGCGCGCTGGTCAGAGCCGCGCCTGGTGGCGCGCGTCGAGTTCACCGACTGGACGGCGGACGACCTGCTCCGCCAGCCCGCCTACAAGGGCATCGACGCCGATCGCGACCCGCGCGAGGTCAAGCGTGAGGAGGAGTTGCCAATGCGCAGGACGGTCAGCCAGGCCGAGAAGTCGGCGGCTCCGGCGGCGAAGCGGAGACCGGTGGCCGCCGCAGCCGGGCCAGCCAAGCGGAAGCAGGCGGCCGCGCCACCCGCACCGGCGAGGGCCACGACGAGTGCGCCGCCGGACATCGACGGGCTCACCCAGGCCGCCACCGCGGACGAGCTTGCGGCGCTGGACGAGATGCGCAAGGACGGCGAGTGGCAGGTCGGCGGCCGGAGCGTGCGCGTGACCAACCTGGACAAGGTCCTCTTTCCCGGCGCGGGCTTCACCAAGCGCGACCTGATCCGCTACTACGTCAGCATCGCGCCGGTCCTGCTGCCCTACCTGCACGGGCGAGCCATCAACCTCTCACGCTGGCCGGACGGCATCACCGGCCACAGCTTCTGGCAGAAGGAGATCCCAAAGTACGCGCCCGATTGGATGGCCCGCTGGCGCTATCCCGACGCCAAGCCTAGCGAGAGCCACACCTACATCGTCGCCGACCAGGTCGCGACGATGGCCTGGCTGGCCAACCACGCGACGATCGACATCCACCCGTGGACCTCGCGCACGGCGTCCCATCGGCAGCCTGACTACGCGCTCGTGGACATAGACCCAGGGCCTGAGACGCAGTGGGACGAGCTGATCGCCCTCACCCGCGTCTACCGGACGGCGCTCGAGCACCTGGGCGTCAAGGGCTTCCCCAAGGTCACCGGCAAGCGCGGCATCCAGGTCTGGGTGCCGGTTCGGCAGGGTTACTCCTACGACGAGACGCGCGAGTGGGTCGAGGGCCTGTCGCAGGCAGTCGGTGCGGCGTTGCCGGACCTCGTGTCGTGGGAGTGGGAGAAGTCCGCCCGTGGCGGCAAGGCACGCCTCGACTTCACCCAGAACGCGGTCAACAAGACGCTCGTCGCGCCCTACGCGGTCAGGCCGGCCGATGGCGCGCCGGTGTCGGCGCCGATCAGCTGGGACGAGGTCGACGACCCGGAGCTGCGCCCCAACCGATGGAACATCCGCACCGTCCTCGAACGCGTCGCCGAGCGCGGCGACCTGTTCGCCGGCGCACTCGAGCTCGAGCAGGAGCTGCCGCCGCTCGGCTGATTTGCCGCCGATTGCTATGCTCGTCGCCCGTCCCTGGGGGACCGCGGTGATGGGACAGGAGCCAGCCATCGTCACCACTGAGCATCCGACCTTCGAGGCCGGCGGCGAGCCCGGTCGATCCGCGCTGGGCCGCGTCCTCGCGCAGCAAGCGGCAATCGCCGAGATGGCGCAGCGGGCGCTCGAGGAGCCCGACCTTGGCCGCCTGCTCGACGAGGTCTGCGTCCTCGTGGGCCGTGTGCTCGAGACCGAGCTGGTCGATGTGCTGGAGCTTTCCGCCGACGCGCGCCAGCTGCGCGTAGTCGCCGGCGTTGGCTGGCGTCCGGGAGTGGTGGGGCAGCTGACCCTGCCCGCTGCGCGGGGTTCGATGTCCGGCTTCACGCTGGCCAGCGGCGAACCGGTCATCGCGACCGACCTTGCAGCCGAGCGCCGTTTCACCGTCTCCTCCGTGCTGCATGAGCACGATGTCGCGTCCGGCATCAGCGTCCGTATCGGCGGCGCCGAGCAGGCCTACGGCGTGCTGGCGGCATTCACCTCTCGGCGGCGTGAGTTCAGCCACGACGACGCCTTCTTCCTGCAGTCGATGGCCAATGTGCTCGGCTCGGCTGTGGCCCGGCTGCGGGCGGAGGCTGGCCTGCGCCGCTCGCGCGACGAGATGGCGACGATCTTGGCCAACGTCACCGACGGCATCACCGTCCAGCGCGCGGACGGAAGCCTGGTCTTCGCCAATGACGCCGCGGCCCACCTGTGCGGCTTCGACAGCGGGCCGGAGCTGCTGGCCGCGCCGGTTGCCGAGCTCATGGCGCGCTTCGAGCTGCTCGACGAGCAGGGCCACCACTTGCCCGCCGAGCAGCTGCCCGGTCGGGTGTCCCTGCTATCAGGCCGGCAGGCCGGGCCGACCGCGATTCGCTTTCGCGTCCGCCAGACCGGCGATGAGCGCTGGTCCCTCGTCCAGGCAGCGCCCGTGCTCGACGGGAGCGGCCAGGTTGAGCAGGTGATCAACGTGTTCCGCGACATCACCGCGGAGCACCACGCTGAGGTTGCCCAGCGGCTCGTGACCCAGACCGTCGAGGCGCTGTCAGCGACGCTGTCGATGGACGAGGCGGCGCGCCGGCTGGCCGAGCTGTGCGTGCCGCGGCTGGCTGACTTCGCCGTCGTCGACCTGCTCGAGCTTGACGGAAGCATCCGCACGGCCGCGATCGCACACGTCGATCCAACGCGCGTTGGCCTGGCCTGGCAGATGCGTCAGCGGCAGCCTCTGCAGCCTGGCGAGCCGGCCGGCCCGGCGCAGGTCATGCGAGACGGGACGCCGGAGGTTCTCGAGCTCGACGAGGCGCTGCTGCGCGATTCCATCCCAAACCCTGAAGTGCTGGAAGTGCTGCTTCGGCTGGGCGTGCGGGGCTACATGTGCGTGCCTCTCCGGGGCCGCGGCCGGACAGTAGGTGCGCTCACGCTGGTCATGGCCGAGTCCGGTAGGCGCTTCGCCAAGCACGACCTGGGCATCGCCACCGAGGTCGCCTCGCGGGCAGGCGTGGCCATCGAGAACGCTCGGCTCTACGAGACGGCCGAGGAGCGGCGCGGCGAGCTCGACGCGGTCGTCGGCGCAATGGCTGAGGCGGTGCTGCTGTTCGACGAGCGGGGTGAGCTGCGGCTGGGGAATCGGGCCGCCGCGCGACTGTTCCGCGGGGCAGTGCCCGCGACCATCACCGAGCTTGACGCCAGGCTGGATCCACCATTGGAGGACGCGTCGGCGAGCGATCCATCGGCGCTGGAGGGCGAGCGGCGGCTGGCAGCCAGCGGGCGCTGGCTCGAGGTCAACGCCTACCGGCCACGCGGGGGCCGCGCAGGCGGCCAGTCGGCGCGATCGTCGGTCGTGGTCCTGCGCGACGTGACCGAGGCGCGGACTGCGCAGGTGGCGCGCGATGCCTTCATCGGCGTGCTGTCGCATGAGCTGCGGACGCCGATCACCACGATCTACGGCGGCAGCGAGCTGCTCGAGCGCAACCTGCCGGCCGAGCAGCAGGCCGAGATCATCGCTGACATCCGCGCCGAGGCCGAGCGCCTGGCGCGCCTCGTCGAGGACCTGCTGGTCATGTCACGCGTCGAGCGCGGCGGGGTCGAGATCGGCGACGAGCCGGTGCTCATCCAGCGGCTGCTGCCGCCCTTGATCGAATCCCTGACCGCGCGCTGGCCGGCGCTGGCCGTGCGCACGGCCCTTGCCGACGCCCTGCCGGCGGTGCGCGGCGACGCGACGTACCTCGAGCAGGTGCTGCGCAACCTGCTGACCAACGCCATTCGCTACGGCGAGGCGCTGACCACGGGCATTGACATCGAGGCCTCTGCGGATGAGGGTCGGGTGACCGTGCGCGTGCTGGATCACGGCCCGGGCCCAGGGACGGACGTGCCGGAGCGGCTGTTCGACCTGTTCTACCGCGCACCGGCGGCGCGGACCGTGCCCGGCGGCGCGGGTATCGGCCTGTTCGTCTGCCGCCAGCTGGTGGAGGCGATGGGCGGCTCGGCCTGGGCGCGCGCGCGCGACGGCGGCGGCACGGAGATGGGCTTCGACCTTCCGGTCATCGAGGACAGCGCGGGTTGACGCCGGCCTGAGAGATCGCTGCCCGCCCATGTCACCTCCACGCGAGGCGCTTGGCGGACGATGACCGCCGAAAGGAGGTGCCCGAATGCCTCAGAAGGCCTGGACCGACAAGCGCGAGCGCCAGTACGAGCACATCAAGGAGTCCTACCAGGACCGCGGCGTTTCCAAGGACGAGGCCAAGGAGCGCGCCGCGCGAACGGTTAACAAGGAGCGCTCCGAGAAGGGCGAGACCAAGTCGGGCGACTGATCAGCCCGAGGCGCCCGGGCCGCCGTGTAGAATTGGCCCGGCGCTGGCGAGTGGCCAAACGGTAAGGCACCTGACTCTGGATCAGGGGATTGAAGGTTCGAATCCTTCCTCGCCAGCCATTTCCGTGCCTAGCCCTGTTGACAGGTCTCCCAACGCGTGCCGCCGTGCCCTGTTTCCTTCTGGCCGGCCATCAGTGGAGAGTAACGGGCGATGGTGGTTCTAGCTCGCCTAAGGCGAGATGGTTACTCGGATGGTGGCAGTCAGGCCAACGCGGGCGCCAGTCGGCGGACACCCCCACGATTCGTTGAAGCTCGCCACCGCCGTGATGTCCCACTCGCCGGCAGGAAGCACGAGCTCCGACCGAGCGAAAAACTCCCTGTACCAGGTCCAATCTGGGTCGCTGGGGGATGAATGGCCACCCGTCGACCTCAGCGGCACCTCGAGAGGAGTCGCGACCGCCAGCACGTGTTGCGCGCCGCAATCGCTCGTCCACACCGGCTCGACGTTTCGCCGTCCCCCGACCTCGGTGAACTTGAAGCCCATCACCCCCGGCGAAGTGGAGCCTGCGATCTGCACGCTGTCACCCTCGAGCAGGCTGAGTGTGGCTAGTCCAGTTATCGTCTCCCCCGCGCGCCACGTAGTCGCTGGGACGTGCAGGACGAGCCGGTACCGACCGTCGGTGGCCTCGGCTGTCGCCGCTTCCGACTCCGTTGGCGTTGGCGCAGCGGGCCCGGGCCCGTTCAGCCGAGCGCTCTCGGCCAGGGCGATCAGCTGGTCCTGCGTGAAATCGGAGCGGTGGGCGATCAGGGTCAGGCCGTGCTCGGCCAGCCGCCAGCGCAGCACGAGTTGGCCGTTCGCCTCGCGCCACAGCGTGGCTGGTTGCCCGTTGACCTCGACGGACGAGCGGCCGGCTTCCCCGCCGTAGGGGGATGCGGCGCCGAAGAACTGATAGAGCATGAGACTGCCGCGCCCCGATTCCTCGACCGGATCGCGGGTGAAGCGTTGGCGCCAGCCGCCGGACGCGCTGCTCATGATGGTCGCCTCCTCGGCGAGCTGCCATCCTGCGGCCAATTCGAGCACTGCCATCCCGGCGGGCCGGGCGAGGAAGTGGACGTAGCCCTTCAGGTCGCGGACGAGGTTGCCGCCGAACGGCGCTTCGAGCGGCAGCTCGAGCTCACGCCTGAACCCGACGGCAGGGCATGCGACCGGCGCGATCCTGGGGGGCCGGTGGGATTCCCAGAGCGCCACATGGAGCTCTTCGCCGACGACCCGGGTCCAGCCCGTGTAGCCGACGCTGCACGGGTCCAACAGTTGGAACGGCGCGCCGCCGACGAACTCGATGCGTAGCATGCGCCGCTCAGCTGACAGATCGGCCCTGGCGATCTCGAGGAGCTCCTCGCGATCGACGGGCGGAGACGCGACCGGCACCTTGGCCGGGGATGTGGGCATCCGCGGCAGGACGACCAGGACGAGCACGGCGATCACGGCCACTCCGGCCAGAACCGTCGCCAGCCTGGCCGAGAGGACGTTGCGCACGGTCCATCTGGCTGGACGGGAGAGCACCTCGCTGACTACGTCCGATGGACGGCGGCCGAGCCGGGCGTCGTCTGCCTCAGCTCCCAGCGCATCGGCCAGCCGCCGCTCGAATGCGCTCATCGGCTCACTCATCGCCCAGCTCCCGGCGCAGGTTGGCCAGCGCCCGATGAAGCCGCGACCGTGCGCCCTCGGCACTCAAGCCCAGGTGCTCGCCGATCTCGGCCGAGCTGAGCTCGAGCAGGTAGCGCAGGCCGATCAGCTCGCGCTCCTCGACTGAGAGCCGCTCGAGGGCCGCCCGGAGATCAAGCCGAAGATCAATCGACCGAGCGTCCGGGCTGGTGATCGGTCGATATGCCGCGATCTCCTTCACCCGGCCGCGGCGCCGGCGGCGAACCACCTGGCGTGCCTCGTTGGCGGCAACCGTCAGCAGCCACGAGCGAAGCTTCGTCTCGTCGTGCAAGCGCGGTGGCGCCTGCCAGAGCCTGTGCCACGCGTTCTGTGCTGAGTCACGCGCGAGCTCGCGATCGCCGCACAGCACATAGGCCAGCCGAACCATTTCGAGATCATGTGCCGCCACCAGCTGTTCCATCGCTGCCTCGTCCCTGCGCCGTACACGGTCAAGAAGCCACTCGACGGCGCCCATCTCCTGCCCGATCTCCGGGCGCAGCTCCATGGCCAACTGATGCGCGACGCGGCGTGTTCGTTTCAGGCCGCGCACGAAAGTGGGACGAGGGCGGCCCAGGCCGTTTGGCCTGAGGGGACGTGCCATTGGACTGCGCCTTCGGTCCCAGTGTCACTCGTGCGCGTGCTGCTCCGGACGCGAAAGTGCTGTTGAGCCATCAAGGCAAGCAGCACGAAGGGAGTTCCTCCGATGATCGGCCGACTTCAGAAGCTGGGTGTGGTCCTCACCCTGTTCGGGTTCATCTTCATCATCGGTGGCGCGTATGCGTTCATCAAGGTCCAGGAAGGCGAGCGCTCGCTGCAGGCCTTCAGCGCCGCGCAGAACGTCAAGCTCACCTACAACGAGGAAGGTCAGCTGACCGACCGCGGCACGACAGAGGGCGCGACGGCGATCATGTCGCTCCTCGTGGACGACTGGAAGTACCCGGTCAACATGGCCGAGCTGAACCCTGCTGACCCGGTCGTCAACACGGGCAGCGAGTACATGTACCAGATGGCCACGGTGGCCTACCACACGCTGCACGGCGTGCAGACCGTCACGCTCGCCGAGGACGTCGAGTACAAGGGCGAAGTCTTCGCCGCCGGCACCTACGAGTTCCCGGTCGACGGGCGCTACTGGGCCGACTTCGATCGCAGCCACCCGATCGAAGGCCCGGCTCGGGGGCAGGCCTGGACCGGCGTGGCCCATGCCCTCATCGCAGAGCTGGGCGTCGGCACCGCCACCGCCTCCTCGCTCCAGATGGGCCTCGGTGTGGCCGGCCTCTTCGCCGGTGTCGGCTTCACCTTCATCCTGACCGGCCTCGGATTGGTGTGGGCAACCCGCCCCGAGGCCGTCAAGGTCCCGGTGCTGCGTCCGGCTTCCCGGCCGGCCTGATGGCCCGGCGCTCGGGGCTCAGGCCCCGAGCGTCCATCGGGACCCCGACCGCCGAGCGAGGCAACTCGCTCGGCGGCTTGCCGCGTCTACGACAGTGCCGCCCCCCTTGGCGCGAGTGCTATGTTTGGCCGCAGGGCCTGAAGGGGTGGCCCGAAACTCAGAGGGGGCACCACATGAATCTCCGCCGCGCGACGCTATGCGTGATTTTCGCCGCGCTCGTCTTCGGGGGCTCGCTCGCTCCCCACGGATTGGCACCGGTAGGCCTGCCCGCACCGCAGCCGGCTGCGGCCGCTGGCCTGACAGTGACCAAGGTCAGCCTGACGACGCCAATCAAGCGCGGTCGCCAGGCAACCATCCGCGTCAAGACTGCCGCCGGCGCACGGTGCTCGATCGTCGTGACCTACAAGACGGGGCCGAGCAGCGCCAAGGGCCTCAACGCGAAGACTGCGCCGTCCACAGGTCGACTGGCCTGGACGTGGACCGTTGGCAGCAACACGACGCCGGGCAGCTGGCCGATCAAGGTCTCGTGCAAGCTCGGCTCCAAGACCGGGACGCTCAGAGTCACCTTCAAGGTCACGTCCTGATCATCGGCTGATCAGCCGCCGGCGACGTTATCCTCGCTGGCGATCGCTTCGAGCATCGCAGTCAGCTGCTCAGGGGCGAGGACCTGCGCGTCATGCCCAACCGGCAGCGAGTGGAAGTCCCAGCCTTCGGCGCGGGCGCGTTCGGCAAAGGAGCTGAAGACCCAGCGCTCCGCGGCCACCTCGTCAGGCCGGCAGTCGATGTAGCTGCGCGGCACCGCTTCGCAGGCGCCCGTCAGGGAGATCGGCTGCTCGAAGCAGGCCAGAGGGTGGGGCACCATCTTGGGTGCGTACCACTCCTCCATCTCAGGCGGCCCGAGGTCGCCCGGTGCGAAGGGCAACGGCACCAGCCAGCCGTCACCTGAGGCCTCGGCCAGCTGGCGCATGCGCTCGACGAAGGCGGGCGGGGACAGGTCGTTGACCGATTCTCCGTTCCGCGGCACGAAGGCATCGACGTACACCAGCCGCCGGATCCGCTCTGGCGCCCCATCGGCCACACCGGTTACGACCGCGCCACCGTAGCTCTGGCCCACGAGCACGACGTCGGACAGGTCCTCGTAGTGAAGGGCCATCAGCACGTCCGTCACGTGGGTGTCGAGATTGACGTCCGGGCGGGCCAGGTGCGCCCGATCGCCCAGCCCGGTCAGCGTCACGCGGTGGGCATCATGTCCAGTGGCCGTGAGCAGCTGGGCGACCTTGCGCCATTCCCACGCGCCTCCCCAACCGCCGTGGACGAGCATGTAGGTTGCCATCCACGAATGGTACGGCCTGCGACTACGGCGGCCCCAGCACGAAAGAAGCGGCCCGGCGATGTCGCCGGGCCGCCTGGCACGATAAGTGCGCGGGTCGAGGCGCTAGCCGGCCGGGGCGGCCTCCTGCTTCTCGACCTGCTGGCCAAGCTGCTTCAGCTCCGCCATCCGCGCGCCCAGGTCCTCCAGCTCCTCTCGTGAGAAGGCCTGGCGGGCGGCCCTGAACATGTCGCCCTCCTCCTCTTCGATGTGGTGCTCGAGGTTCTCCTTGGCGACCTTAAACTTGGCCGTCCAGGTCTCGTCGGTCACCGGCGTGGCCTCAAGCTCGGACAGGATCTGGTCCACGACGTGGTGCTCCTCATAGCCCTCGAGCGCGAGCTCACGGGCCTTCGGATGCTGCTTCAGCGCGGGATAGAAGATCTCCTCCTCGATCCGCTCGTGGAGCTCGAGCTCGCTCTTGAGGCGGGCGAAGAGCTCGGTGCGCGTCTTCTCGGCGCGCTCGGTCGTCTCCTCCCCTTCGTTGAGCATCTTCTTGACCCGGTCGTGGTCTTCCTTGAGCAGGCTGATTGCGTCCATCCATCCTCCGGCGGGCTTGCTTGACGGTTGAGTCGAGCAAACCTATGGCCGCCGTCGTCGCGCCGGCGCTGGCCGGGGGCACGGCGGTCTTGCGCGCCGGTTGCAACGAATGGCGGGGGACTGTCTGGATGCGATTGCGATGCATTTGGGTCGGGCCGGAGTCGACTCCTCACCACAGCCGGTCCTAGGGTGTGCCTCCGCGTTGGAGGCGCAGGTTGAGCAAGCTGGCGACGGTCGGGCTCGCGGTGCTGGTGGTGCTGCTTGCCGCCCACGCGGCCGCAGCGCGGACCATTCGAGCGGACGACCTCACGGTGATCGGGGATTTTGCCGCGGAGGCCGTCGTAACCGGCCTCGACGCGCCGACGATGGTCGCCTTCGACGACCAGTCGCGCATGCTGATCGCCGAATCGGGCTACGGAGGATCAGGCGCGCCGAAGGTCTCTCGCCTCGAGTCCGATGGGACGAAAACGATTCTGGTCGAGGGCGGCCAGCTCGAGGTTCCGGTGACCGCTGTCGCGTTTCATGACGGGACGACCTACGTGGTTACGGCCAGCACGGTCTGGACGCTGGCCGACGGCAGGCTGACGCCGCTGATCAGCGACCTGCCAGGCCTTGGAGACCACCAGGCGAACCAGCTCGCGTTCAGCGGCGATAAGCTCTACCTGGCCGTCGGCACCGTGACCAACTCGGCGGTGGTGGGGCCTGACAATGCGGTGTTCGGCTGGCTGAAGCTGCCCGAACGGCGCGACCTGCACGATGTGCCGTGCGCCGACGTCACGCTGGCGGGCGAGCCGTTCGAGAGCGAGGATCCGCTCGGCGGCGCACGAAACGTCCAGACGAGCGCATATTCGCCATTCGATACGGCACATCCGGCGGGCACGGTCATCCGTGGCGCGATCCCGTGCAACGGGGCGATCCTCAGCGCTAACCGCGACGGGAGCGGCCTCGAGGTAGTTGCATGGGGCCTGCGCAATCCGTATGGCTTGCAGGTCGGCCCGGACGGCGCGCTCTACGCCACCATGCATGGGTTCGACGCGCGCGGCTCACGACCGATCGAGGACGCATGGGACTGCCTCTACCGCATCGAGCCGGGGGCCTGGTACGGCTGGCCCGACTACGCCTGCGACGTGCCGGTAACCGACCCTCGCTTCCGCCCAGCGGGCAAGCCACAACCGGCCTTCGTGATGGCCGAGCACCCGACTGACAGGCCACCTGCCCCAATCGCGCGTTTCGATCCCCACGCGGCGACCAACGGTCTCGCGTTCAGCCCGGGTGAGCCATGGGGGCCGCCGACCGACGCATTCGTCGCGCTCTTTGGTGACTTCACGCCGGCCACGGGGACCGTGCCCGCGCCAAAGGGCGTCGCCGTCGTGCGCGTGGACACGCTGACCGGGCAGGTCGAGGACTTCCTGCGAAACGAGATTCCGGGCGAGGCGTCAAAGCACGGTCTGGGCGGCCTCGAGCACCCTTCCGACGTGACCTTTGGTCCGGACGGCATGATGTACGTCACCGACTGGGGCGTCGCGCGAATCAGCACGGAGGGACTGAAGCTCGAGCCGGGCAGCGGTGTGGTCTGGCGGATCACGCCTCGGACGCAGTCCGCGATGCTGCCCGTCGGACTGGGCGTCCTGCTCAACCTCCTGATCGTGACCCTCCTGGCCGTCGCGACCGTCGCACTGCTGGCCGGGAGAGCGACCGTCGTATCGCCTCGCGTGGGCGCGGCGACCGGCGCCCTCGCCGGGCTGGCGATGGGCGGTCTGATGATGTTCGTCATGGCGCCGTTGCTGCAGCTGCCGTGGTACTCGCCAGCACGGGTGCTGGCGACGATCCCGCTCGGCCGCGTTGCAGTGGCCAACATCCTCGAGTTCGAGCTACTCAGCTTCGCCGTTGGCATCCTCGTTCTGCTCACCCTCAGCGCCGTGCTGGGCATCCTCTTCGCAATGCTCGCCCGCACCGGCCAGCCGATCCGGCTGCTCGGGGGCGGGTTGGCCTTCGGCCTGGCCGGCTGGGCGGCGCTGCAGTGGTTCGTGTTGCCGCTGCTCTTCCCGCTCGTTTCCGACAAGGGCTTCCCGCCGAACTGGTACGCGCTCTCCTTCGCCACCTTCGGGGTCGCATTGGCGGCGCTGGTGATGACGCGCCGCGGGCGCCGAGGAGCCACATGAGCGTCCGATTCGTGCGCTGCTGGCAGTGTTCCGCGAGACAGCCCCTTTCTGATTCGCGAGCAAGTCGCAACACCTAAGCCTCCACGGCCGCTGGTCCTCGCCGATGCGCCCGCAGATCATCCGCGGCGGGGGCACTCGCTCGTGGAGGAGGTAGATGCGCAGGTTCGCGAGGGACTACAGCCTGAGCCTCGCCTTGGCTGGGCTGTTCCTGTTCTCGTGGTTCATCCAGACCGTCGCCGGCTGGTTCATGTATGTGTCAGAGCAGCAGGAGCACAACCAGGTCGCGACGCTGTTCGGCCAGTCGGGCTACATCTGGGAATGGGCTGAGGCGACGTTCGAGAACTGGCAATCCGAGTTCCTGCAGCTGTTCACCTTCGTCGTGCTCAGCGCATTCCTGATCCATCGGCACAGCCACGAGTCACGCGACGACCAGGACGAGCTCAAGAAGAAGGTCGAGGCGCTGCTCGAGGAGCTCAAGGAACGGGAGGGGCAGACGTCATGACTGAGCGCAAGCAGGGCAAGAGCAGCCAGGCCCAGGAGAAGCGCAAGGAGGCGGCGCAGGTCGAGCGCGAGCAGAAGCTGCAAAGCCTGCTCGACAGTCCGCTCCACCCCGACCAGGCCAGCCCGATTCGCGGCTGGGCCTACTTCGCAGTCATCATCGGGGTTGCGCTGATCCTCAACTTCGCGGTCATGGTGATCCTGAGCGGCGGTCGCTGAGCCCGGCCCGTACCATGTACGGGTGACGGACGAAGGAGGAGCGCGGGCGGGCGCGAGCGAGCTGATGCGCTCGCTCGGCCTGTACGTCGATGGCCCGGCCCGCTGGGGCAATCCCCTGGCCAGCCGCGCGCCGGGGATCTTCGTCGTCGAGCTGCCCGCAGGCGCCGACGAGCCGCCGATCGACTATCCGGCCGTCCGGCGCTGGGCGGAGCGAGTGCCGGGCATGACCATCGACGGGCAGCCGACGACCGCGCCGGAGCTCGCCGATCGGCTGCGCACGTTCTGGCTGCCCGCCGAGCCGATCGTCTACGTCGGCCGCTCGGCAAAGACTCTCGGCGGCCGGCTGGCGGCGATATACGCCACGCCCGTGGGTGACGCACGGCCCTCGTCAGCGGCCCACTGGCTCAAGGTTCTTTCCGTGCAGTCCAGCCTGCGCGTCTGGTGGGCCGAGACGGATGCCCATGAGGAGTACGAGGACGCGCTGCTGGCCGAGGTCGCGGCGCGCAACGACGGCGCCCTGCCCTTCGCCAACGTCGCCTCGGCCGCCGGCGAGCGCCGCGCCGACGGATTGGCCAACAGCCTCCTGGCCGAGGCGGCGGCCGCGACGGCCCAGCGTGGTAAGGCCGCCGGGGCCACGCCGCGTCCGCGCAAGCCGGCTGCCCCACGTGCGCCACGCACGGCCACCCTCAAGGGAGCCCGGGCCAAGCCTGCGGCAGAGCCGACCTACGTCTCGGCAGAGGGCCTGGAGAAGCTGACCGCCGAGCTCGAGCAGCTGCGCATGGTCACCCGGCCCGAGGTGATCACCCGCGTGGCCACGGCGCGGGCACTGGGCGACCTGCGCGAGAACGCGGATTACGAGTACGCGCGCAAGGAGCAGTCGTTCGTCGAGGGCCGCATCCAGGCGCTCGAGCAGATGCTCAAGACGAGTGTCGTGATCGAGGCGCCCGCGGCGGGCGACCGGGCACACCTGGGGTCGACGGTGGTCGTGGAGGCCGACGGTGACGAGGCGACCTACCTGCTCGTCGGGCCCACGGAGGCTGATCCGTTGGCGGGCCGGATATCGCATGTCTCGCCGGTCGGCAGGGCACTGGTCGGTGCCCGACCCGGGGACGAGGTAACGGTCACGCTGCCCGTCGGCACCGTGCGCTACCGCGTGCGCGAGGTGCGCTAGGCGCCGTCCTCGGGCGGCTCAGGCCCGGCGTCGTCATCGCCAAGGACGGTCAGCTGGCGCATGCCGGGATCGAGCGGCGCTGAGCGCGAGCGCGATCGGCCACCGCTGTCGCCGCCCATCCGGCGGCGCGTCTCGACGTCGACCCGGGAGCCGTCACCTTCGATCGCCGGGTGCTCGACCAGCGCGACGAGCCGGTTGGCCATGAACCTGCCGGTCCGGACGGGCGTGCCGGAGCGCGTGACCTCGGTCACCTCGACCACGCCGCGGGCGGTGGTGATCTCGATCCGCCGGCCGGCCCGGGTGGCCACGATCTCGAACGTCTGGGTGCCCTGGCCGGTGTCGACCACGGCCTCCACGCGATCGCCCTTCATCGCCGCAGGATAGCGCGGCTGCCAAGCGGTCAGGAGCGGTTGGCGATCCGCTGGGCGAGCGCGATCAGCGTCCGGACGGACGCGCCCTGCGGCCCCTTGGGCGTGAACGGCCGTTCCTCGTCGAACCAGGCCGAGCCGGCGATGTCGAGGTGCGCCCACTCGGCCTCTTCATCCACGACCGCCTCGACGAAGGCCGCGCCCTTGATCGAAGAGCCCCAGCGCGACGAGCTGTTCTTGAGGTCCGCCACCTCGCCCTTCATGTCGTCGCGGTACTCGTCTGACAGCGGCATGTGCCACATCCGCTCGCCGGCGGCACGGCCGGCAGCCACGACCTGATCGACAAAGCCGTCAGGCCGGCCGAAGACGCCGGTGTAGTGCGTGCCGAGCGCGATCTTGATGCCGCCGGTCAGGGTCGCCACATCAACCAGCCGCTGGGCGCCCTCGCGCTGGGCATAGGTCAGACCGTCGATGAGCACGAGCCGGCCTTCCGCGTCAGTGTTGATGACCTCGACCGTCTTGCCGCTCATGCTCGTGACCACGTCACCCGGCTTGGTCGCCCGGCCGCCGGGCATGTTCTCAGTGCACGGTGCGACGGCGATGACGTTGAGCGGCAGCCGCAGCCGGGCGATCGCGCCGATCGCCGCGATGACCGACGCCGCCCCGGTCATGTCGTACTTCATGACGTGCATGTCCTCGGCCGGCTTGATCGAGATGCCACCCGTGTCGAAGGTGATGCCCTTGCCGACCAGGCCCAGGTCGTAGCCGTCGCCGCCGCGGGCGCGGTAACGGAGCACGACCAGCCGCGCCTCCTCCGCGCTACCGCGGGCGACGGACAGGAACGAGTGCATGCCCAGCTTCGCGCAGGCTGCCTCGTCGAGCGCCTCGAACTCCAGGCCGTGCTGCTCGGCCAGCCGGCGGGCCTCCTCGGCGAGCAGCGTCGGCGTGAGCAGGTTGGCCGGCTCGTTGGCCAGCCGGCGTGCAAAGTTGACCGCCTCGCCAACGGCCTGTCCGCGGGCGATCGCCTCTGACAGGTCGCTCGACTCATCGGCGGCCAGCAGCTGGATCTCCTCGAGCGGCGGCAGGCGGCGCTCGTCCGCGCCTGAGCGGTGGGCATCGGGCCGCCACATCGCGTACAGCACGCCCTCCACCGCGGCGCGGGCGGCAGCGCCCGGATCGAGCGCCGTTTCGTCGAGCACCACGGCCAGCCGGCGAGTCGTCGAGTGCCAGAGCGTGCGCACGCCGGCGCTGACTGCCTTGCGAGCGCGCTCGATGTCATACGCGTCGCGCCTGCCGGCAGCGACCACGATCAGTCGCAGCGCGCCATCGCCTGCCTGACGGAGGTGGGTGGTGGCGGTGAAGACCTTGCGCGGGCCGCTCTCGCGGGCGACCCACTCGGCCAGCCGCCGCTCGTCTGCCGGCAGTGCCGGCGGCGCAGCGCCATCGTCATCGACCGGCACGATCAGCGCGTCGACGAGTGATGGGTCGAGCTGGCTGACGGTTCTGAACTCCACTTTGCGAGCGCCTCCTCTGGGCGGCCCTGGCTGGGGCGGGGCCATCGGCGGCAAGGTTATAGAGTTGCGCGATGAGCCGCCGCATCTTCACCTTCGAATCGCCAGATCGCTTCGTCTGCGGGGCGGTCGGGGAGCCGGGCCAGCGGACCTTCTTCCTGCAGGCCGCGAAGAACGGTCGAGTCGTGTCGGTGGCGCTCGAGAAGGCCCAGGTCGCGGTGCTCGCCGAGCGGCTGGCACTGCTGCTGCTGCGGCTGCGCGAGCAGGGCGTGGACGCGGCCGCCGGCACGAGCGCGCAGATCGAGCTGCCACCGCAGCCGGAGACGCTCGACGAGCCGATCGTCGAGACCTTCCGCGTGGGCAGCATGATCCTGTCGTGGGACGAGGAGCTGGAGCGCGTGGTCATCGAGGCGCAGGAGCTGGGCGCGGTTGAGGTCGAGGCCGACGATGACGAGGACGAAGATGAGGTCTCCGACGACGACCCGGACGGCCCCGATCTGGTGCGCGTCCACCTGCAGCCGACGGAGGCACAGACCTTCGTCGCCGGCGCGGTAGCGGTCATCCAGGCCGGTCGGCCGCCCTGCCCGAACTGTGGCGAGGCGCTCGATCCGACCGGCCACTTCTGCGCCCGGCGCAACGGCTACGCTCACTGACCGTGCCGGCCGCCGGCCGGTCGACGCGCTGGCGCTGCTCGAGACGGGCGAGATGGAGCTCGTCGGCCGGCTGCTCGAGGCGAGCAATGCGACATTTCTGGTCAGCCTGACCGGACCGGGCGGCGAGACGGGGCAGGCGATCTACAAGCCCATTCGGGGCGAGCGGCCGCTGTTCGACTTCCCAGCCGGCACGCTGGCCAATCGCGAGCACTCCGCGTATCTGCTCTCAGAAGCGACCGGCTGGCGGATCGTGCCGCCGACGGTGATGCGCGACGGGCCGCTCGGGCGGGGCATGGTCCAGGCGTGGGTCGACGAGGATTCGAACGGCGACATCGTCGCGCTGCTGCGCCGGCCCGACGCCCGGCTGCGCCGGATCGCCGTCTTCGACGTGCTCGCCAACAACGCCGACCGCAAGGGCGGTCACCTGCTGCTCACGCCTGAGGGCCACGTCCATGGCGTCGACCACGGCATCTGCTTCGCCGCCGAGCCCAAGCTGCGCACGGTCCTGTGGGCTTGGCGCGGGCGCCGCCTGAACCGGGCCGAGGTGGCTGTCGTCGAAGCCGTCCGGGCCGCGCTGCGGGCAGAGCTCGGCACAGCCCTGGCCGAGCTGCTCAGCCCGGCCGAGGTCGAGGCCACCGTCCGCCGGGCGGACGAGCTGCTCGCCCGCGGCACCTTCCCTCAGCCCGACCCGACGCGTCCGGCAGTGCCCTGGCCCCCCTTCTAGGCGCGCGCCGTTGACGCGAGCCGCTATCCTCGGCCGGCCGGGCGGCGGAGGGACCGCGGCCGGCGACAACGATCGAGGGGGCGTGACTTGAACCCAGCACCGGGCAGCGTCCGGTATCGCCGCTACCGCGCGGATTCCATCGACGCAGCGAGGCGGCACGCTGAGGACGACGGGCGCTACATGCTCGCCGAGGGCTGGGTGGCGTATGCCGAAACCTGGGACGAGGCCGGCTCTACGCTCGTCCGGGCGTACTCGCGCGGCGCCCGTGCCCGAGCTCCGTACCCGCCGGTGGCAGCGAGCGGCGCCGTGCCCGTGTCAACCGGCGCCGGAACGCTGTCGCGCAACCTCGTGCTGGCCACCCTGGGCCTGGCGGTCGTGGTGGTCGTTGCCGGGTCCGTGCCCAGACTGTTCGATCCGGCCCGCTCTGGCACGAGCCCGAGCCCGCAGCCGCAGGCGACGGTCGTCGCCGGCCAGCGGTCGAGCTCGCCCAGCGCCTCGACCGGGCCAGGCGCCGCGTCCCCGACACCGGCGGCAGTGCCGCGCTTCGAGCAGACGACCTGCCGCAGCCAGTGGATATGGCACGAAGGCGCTCGCTGTGGCGAGCTGATCGTGCTCGAGGACAGGGCCAAGCCGAATGGCAGGCGGATCAGCCTGCACGTCGCGATCCTGCCCAGCTACGGCATGACAAGCCGTCCCGATCCGGTGATCTACCTCGCCGGCGGACCCGGCGGCTCGGCGCTGCGCGATGGTTTCTCCGAGTTTGCGTTCACCGGTGAGCGCGAGCTGATCGTCTTCGACCAGCGCGGCGTCGGGCTGTCCGATCCGGCGCTCGAGTGCAGCGATCTGGTCTGGGTCATCCTCCAGCAGACCGAGGCCGACGGCCTGCGCCGCTGCCGCGAGCGCCAGGTGGGCAAGGGCATAGAGCTCGCCAGCTTCAATACCACCGCCAGCGCGGCGGACGTCGAAGACCTCCGGCGCGTCCTTGGCTACGAGCAGGTAAACCTCTACGGCATCTCCTACGGCAGCCGCCTGGCGCTCGAGGTGATGCGCCGCCATCCGGCGGGCGTGCGCAGCGTGATCCTCGATTCGGTCTACCCCATGGGCGCCGACATCTATGCCGACGGCGCGATCAACGCGCAGCGTGCCTTCGACACGCTGTTTGCCGGCTGCGCCGCAGATGATGAGTGCCGCGCCGCCTACCCCGATCTCGAGAGCCACTTCTACGATCTCGTAGATCGGCTGGAGCGCACGCCCTACAAGGCAGCGTCGATCTTCGGACTCGGCGGGTCGGACGTCGACGGCGAAATGCTCATCCAGCTGCTGTTCAACCGGATGTACGTGACCTGGAACCTGGCGGGCCTGCCGGCCAGCCTCGAGACGTTCTGGAGAGGCGAGCTCGGTGAGCTCGACCGGTGGGTCGAGGAGCTGCTGTTTCCTGGGCCGCCGCTCAACCTGTTGGGTATAAGCGTCGGCGCGTACTACTCCGTCCAGTGCGCGGAGTCGCTGCCGTTCATCGACAATGCCCGCCTGGGCACGGTCGATCCCGGCGTCAAGCCCGTCGTCGCCGGGGCCATGGACTGGCAGTACCTGATCGACAACTGCGCCGCCTGGGACGTGCCGCCGGCGCCGGCAGAGTTCAACCGGCCGGTCGTGTCCGACATCCCGACGCTGCTCTTCGCCGGCACGTACGACCCGATCACTCCGCCGGCCTGGGCGGAGCGGGCCGCCGATACACTCAGCGCGAGCCACGTCGTGATCGTGCCCGGCATGGGCCACGGCGTGGTGGACGTTGACTGGTGCATCCAGGGCATCGTCGAGCGCTTCCTGGATCGACCGGCGGATGCTGTCCGCGCGGGCTGCGTGGCCGACCTCGGCCCGGTCGATCACCTGCTGGCCACGCCCTCCCCGGAAGCCTCGGCTGGCCCCTGACGCAGGCTTCGGACGAACCTGTAACCGGGGCGCAACGCAGGCCATCGCGCGCTGCGCCGGATGCAACGGGCGAGGAGCTACCGTCAGGCCATGGAATTGCTGTTCGTGCTGGGCCTGGTCGCGCTGATCGCGCTGCTGGCAATGGGAGGCCTGACCTTCCTGCGCCAGCGGCGGATGGGCACCGTCCTGGCCGTCTCACCCTCGCGCGCCGCGACGCGCAACCGAGCCACTGCAGGGCGGGCGTCGAGCGCGCATAAGTGACCCGCATCGTGCGTGCCGGCGACCTGATCGGCATGCCCGTGGTCACGCTCGATGAGGGCCGAATCGTGGGCGAGGTCCGCGACGTGCTCTTTGACCCGCGCCGGTCCAGCTTCGTCGGCTTCACGTTGCGTGGGCGGGGCCTGCTCTCGTCGCCGCTGCTGGGCTTCCTGGCCGAATCAGAGGTCGCCTCGACCGGCAAGGACGCGGTCATGATCGCGAGCGACTCGGCGCTGATGCGCGACCGCGACGCCGTCAAGCAGCAGGTCGCCGACAAGCGCGAGGCGCCAGGCAGTGAGGTCGTCACGGCGAGCGGTACCGCGCTGGGTACGATCAACGACGTCGTGCTCGAGATTGGCCCGGCCGGCCTTGCCGTTGTCGGCTACTGCGTCGATCGCGGCGAAGGCCGTGAGCTCATCGTGCCCGCGCTCGAGGGCGCCGAGTGGGACGATGCGATGATCGTGCCTGATGGCGCGGAGACCGCGTCGGCGGAGGGCCTGGTCGGTTTCAGCCGCATCCTCGAGCAGCTGCGCGCGGCGCGCGGCGGCGTCGGGCTCTAGCGGAGTCACGCGGCGCATGATCCGTCTGACCCAGCTCGTTGGCCAGCGCGTCCTGACGCGCGAGGGCAGCCAGCTGGTGGGCGCAGTTCACCGTGTGCTGCTCGACCCCGGCCGCGGCATGATCATCGCCGCCCAGCTGCAGGCCCCAGTCGGGGGCCACTCCATTCTCGACTGGGCCATCGTCGAGTCGGTCGGTCGTGACGGCGTCGTCGTCTCAGAGGCGCGGACGCGCGAGCCTGAAGGCGAGCGCGAGCACCAGCTGATCGATGGCCGGCTGGAGCTGTTCGGCAAGAGCGTCCTGACCGAGGACGGCACGGCGCTGGGTGAGATCGAGGACATCGAGCTGGACGAGGTCAGCGGCCGCGTGGTGCGGCTCCACCTGCCCGGTCAGGTGCTGCCGCTGGGTCGCTTCGTCGCCGTCGGCCCGGACGTGGTCATCATTGCCGCTCCCACGGCCAGCTCGGCAGCAGCCTCAGCAAGGTAGTCAAGGCTCATCTGCCTGCGCCCGATCATCTGCGTGGCCGAGCAGCTCGAACAGTCCGCGCAGCGGGATGACCACCCAATCCGGGCGATTGTTGAGCTCGTAGGCCAGCTCGTAATGGACCTTGGTAATCATCGCCGCCTCGAGCAGGCCGACGGTCACAGCCGGGTCCGACGGCAGGAATCGGTGACCATCCGCAGCATGCAGGTAGCCGCGCAGGAACATCGCCGCGGCCCAGCGGTACCAGAAGCGTCCCCATGGCTCCAGCCGTGCCACATCCTCCGGCCGGATGGCATCGCCAACCCGGTCGCTGAGCAGCGTGCCGAAGGCGGCGTAGTGGAAGGAGCGCAGCATGCCCGCCACGTCGGTCAGCGCGGAGCGCTTGTGGCGCCGCTCGGACAGGGGCCGACCGGGCTCCCCCTCGAAGTCGATGATCACGAAGTCGCGGCCCGTCCAGAGCACCTGGCCCAGGTGGTAGTCGCCATGGACGCGGATCCGCGACGCGTCGATGGGCTGGCTCAGCAGACGGCGCAGCCGGCCCAGGATCTCGGCGCGCATCTCGACCGCCCGAGCAGCATCAGCCTGTATGCCGGCGGGCAAATCGCTGAGCTTCGCCGCCAGCAGGGCCAGCGCGTCAGATGCCTGGTTGCGCATGTTCTGGAAGAGCCCGCGCTGGTAGAACGGGTTGAACGGCTCGGGCGCGAAGGCCGGATCGTCTGCACGCGCCGCGAGGGCAACGTGCAGCTCGGCCGTGCGCACCCCCAGCTGCCAGGCTGAATCGAGGTATGGCGCGGTCAGCCCGCGAACCTCCTCGGGCGGATCGGTGGCGGCCGCCTCGAAGAGCGATGCGATGTCGACCGCCACCTCGGGCGCCGATTCATCGCTCGCCGCGGCGCGCTCGTAGAAGGCGCCCACCTGGTCAAGCGTGTACTGCCATGCGTCCCCCTGGTTGCCCACGTACTGCTGCAGCAGGCCAACGGCCGCTGGCTCGCCGCCGGCGCGGTAGGCCAGCCAGCCGGCTGTCGCCGGCACGTGCTCGAAGCCGGCCTCGGTCAGCGCCTGGCCGATCTCCAGATCCGGGTTGACGCCTTCGTCGAGGCGGCGGAACAGCTTCAGCACGAGCTGCTCATCGAGAACCACCGACGTGTTGCTTTGCTCGGCCCGGCCTGGGGTGGCGCTCAGACTGCCCTTGCCCCGCAGCCGCCTGAATGCCTTGGTTGGCGTGGCCGCCAGCTGGCCGCGGCCGCCGGCCAGCCTGCGCCGGGCGGCGATGGCGTCGAGCAGGCCGGTCGAGGTGGATGGGTCGTACAAGGCATCGTAGAGCAGCAGATCCTCAGCGCCGTCAGTGGAAGTGGGCTGGATGCGGGCGACGACCGCCTGCGGCGATTCGCGCGCGATCCGCTCCTGCTCCTCGCCGTGCGCCGGCGCGAGTGCCAGCGGCAGCAGGTAGCGCTCGCTCTCGCCATCGGTGAACTCGACGTCGTACATCGCCAGTGCCGCCTCCCCTTGGGCGATGGCCAGCGGCACCGAGTCGAATAGCGTGACGGTCTTTATCCGGCGCGCCTTCGAGCGGAACCAGCGCCGCGCGCGCATGTAGCCCGGCAGCAGCCGGCGCAGCGTGGGCGCGGCATCGCCGCTCAGCAGCCCGCGCAGGTCGGCCGCTGCCTCGATCTGGGGCACCGGCTCGGCTGTGCTGCGCACCTCGATGCCGCGGCCGCTCGGGTCTGCCTCGAGCGTGAACCACATGAACGAGTGCGGCCCTAGGGTGATGAAGAATGGCCGCTCGGAAAGCGGCGGGAACTCGACCCGGCCGAACATCTCGACCGGCACCAGGCCGTGGTGGTCGGGCAGATCCAGCTCGGCGTACTGCACGAAGCGCGAGGTGTTGGCCACGACGAGGATCCGCTCGTCGTCGAGCTCGCGCAGGAAGGCCACGACCTTGCGGTTCTCAGGGTGCAGGAAGGTCAGCGAGCCACGGCCGAAGGCATGGTGCTGGCGGCGCAGCGCGATGAGCCGTTTCATCCACCACAGCAGCGAGTTCGGGTTGCTCTGCTGGGCCTCGACGTTGACCGTCTCGTAGTGGTACTCGGCGTCGGTGATCACGGGCAGGAACAGCCGCTGGCGGTTGGCGCTGGAGAAGCCTGCGTTGCGGTCGCTGCTCCACTGCATCGGCGTGCGCACGCTATTGCGATCGCCCAGGTAGACGTTGTCGCCCATGCCGATCTCGTCGCCGTAGTACAGCACCGGCGTGCCCGGCAGCGAGAAGAGCAGCCCGTTCAGCAGCTCGATGCGCCGGCGGTTGTTGCCCATCAGCGGTGCCAGCCGGCGGCGGATGCCCAGGTTGATGCGCATCTGCGGGTCGTGGGCATAGACCCGGTACATGTAGTCGCGCTCCTCGTCGGTCACCATCTCGAGCGTCAGCTCGTCATGGTTGCGCAGGAAGAGCGCCCACTGCGCGCTGTCAGGGATCTGCGGTGTCTGGTCGAGGATGTCGTAGATCGGGAAGCGGTCTTCCATCCGGACGGCCATGAACATCCGCGGCATGACCGGGAAGTGGAACGCCATGTGGCACTCGTCGCCATCCCCGAAGTAGGCCACCGCCTCTTCCGGCCACTGGTTCGCCTCCGCGAGGAGCATTCGATCCTGGAACTTCGAGTCCACGTGAGCGCGCAGCTCCTTCAGGAAGGCGTGCGTCTCGGGCAGGTTCTCGTTGCTCGTGCCGTCGCGCTCGTAGAGGTAGGGGATGGCGTCCAATCGCAGGCCGTCCACGCCGAGCTCGAACCAGAAGTCGAGCGACTTCTTGATCTGATCGCGGACGCGCGGGTTGTCGAAGTTGAGGTCCGGCTGGTGGGAATAGAAGCGGTGCCAGTAGTAGGCCTGCGCGACCGGGTCCCACGTCCAGTTCGACGCCTCGAAGTCCTTGAAGATGATCCGCGTCTCGCGGTACCGGTCCGGCGTGTCGCTCCAGACGTAGTAGTCGCGGTAGGCACTGCCCTTGGGCGCGCGCCGGGCGCGCTGGAACCATGGATGCTGGTCTGAGGTGTGGTTACAGACCAGCTCGGTGATCACGCGCAGCCCGCGACGGTGGGCCTCACGGATGAAGGTCTTGACGTCGCGCAGCGTTCCATAGTCGGGGTGGACGGCCGTGTAGTCGGCGATGTCGTAGCCGTCGTCCTTCAGCGGCGAGGGATAGAAGGGCAGCAGCCAGACGGCCGTGATGCCCAGGTCGGCCAGGTAGTCGAGCCTGGTCGCCAGGCCGGCAAAGTCACCCGAGCCGTCCGCGTCCGAGTCGGCGAAGGCTCGAACGTGCAGCTCGTAGATCAGCGCGTCCTTGTACCAGAGCGGGTCACCCATGGGCGGCCTCCGCACGGCCGGCCCGGCGGGCAAGCCAATGATCACCACTACCTTTGGCGACGGCCCTGGTGGGCTGAGGCCGCGGCGGTAGCGCGCCAGTCCGCTGGCCCAGGCTCCATGCCACGCCAGCGTGACCGTGATGGGCTCGACCTTCGCCCTCCCCCCGGCGCTGCGCCGGTTCGGCCTGATCAGGCGAGTCCCCGACAGGCGCGCCAGCAAGGATAGTGGCGATATGGGCCTCGGTTGGCGGGAGGATCATGCGCGTCTCAGCTGGAGCACGCGCGCGGGCACCTGCGGATCTAGCTCCACCTCGGTCGAGGAGCCGCGCCACGACTCGACGGCGTCGGTCAAGAGATCGACCGCCTCGAACGGCGTGTCGGCCGGCAGGCCCAGTCGCTCCAGGTCGAGCTCCAACGTCCCGGCCTGCGGCCGCGTCGGGTCGAGGCTGACGACGGTCAGCACGACATCTGAGCGGTCGGCGCTGTTCTTGGTCCATGCGAGCAGCTCGTCATTGCCGATCGCATGGAACCAGACGCGCTCGTTCGACTGGAGCGCGGGGTGTTCTCGGCGAGCGCGGTTGAGCCGCGTGACCAGCGGCGCGAGGCTGTCCGGCCGCTCCAGGTCCCACGTCCGCTGCTGGTATTTCTCAGAGTCGAGGTACTCCTCGCTGCCGGCCTCGCGCGGCGTCCGCTCGCCGAGCTCGAAGGCCGGGCCGTACATCCCCCAGCTGGCCGTCATTGTGGCGGCCATCACGGCGCGCGTGATGAACATCGGCAGGCCACCCTCCTGCAGCGTGGCGTGGAGGATGTCCGGCGTGTTGGGCCAGAAGTTGGGCCGGAAGAAGTCGGACACCGGTGGGCTGGCCAGCTCGCGCAGATAATCGGCCAGCTCGGCCTTATCGGTCCGCCAGGTGAAGTAGGTGTACGACTGACTGAAGCCGAGCTTGGCAAGGCGGTACATGACCTTTGGCCGGGTGAACGCCTCGGACAGGAAAAGCGCCTCCGGATGGGCGGACTTGACGCGCCCGATGCACCACTCCCAGAACGGCAAGGCCTTGGTGTGCGGGTTGTCGACGCGGAAGATGGTCACGCCGCGCTCGAGCCAGAAGATGAACACGTCGTGCAGGGCTTGCCACAGGCCCGGCCAATCCTCCGATTCGAAGTCGAAGGGGTAGATGTCCTGGTATCGCTTGGGCGGGTTCTCAGCGTACTGGACCGTGCCGTCAGGGCGCTGGCGGAACCAGCTCGGGTGCTCCTTGACCCATGGATGGTCAGGCGAGGCCTGGAAGGCGATGTCGAGCGCGACCTGGATGCCGTGGCCACTCGCCGCCTTGACGAGCGCGGCGAAGTCGTCGAACGTGCCCAGCTGCGGGTGTATGGACATGTGGCCGCCGTCCGGGCCACCGATCGCCCACGGGACGCCCGGGTCACCCGGCTTGCTGCTCGTGACGTTGTTCGGTCCCTTGCGGAACTGCCTGCCGATCGGGTGGATGGGCGGCAGGTAGAGCACGTCGAAGCCCATGCCGGCAACGTACGGCAGCCGATCGATCACATCGCGCAGCGTGCCGTGACGCGACGGGTCAGGCGATGCCGAACGCGGGAACATCTCGTACCACGCCGAGAAGCGGGCGCGGACGGGGTCCACCACCACCTCAAGAACGTGCTCGTACGAGGACTCGTGCTCGCGGTCCGGGTAGCGCAGGCCGAGCTCGACCAGCTCGCCAGTGATCTCGTGGTTATCGCGCAGCCGCCGGGCGTCGGCGCGATTGCCGGCCGCCTCCGCCCGGTCCGCCGCGTCCTTCAGCAGCCCGCGTCCGATCTCCAGGTCGATGGTCACGTCCTGCCCAGCGGCCACACGCTTGGCCAGATCGTGATGCCACGTCCCCAAGCGATCAACCCAGCCAACGACCGTGTAGCGGTACCGGCCGAGCGCCTCGAGCGCGAACGACGCCTGCCAAAGGTCGTTGCCCAGCGGCTCCATCGCCGTCTCGTCCCAGGCGCCCTCGGCGCCGGGTCCCGCCCAGCGCAGCACGACCCGGATCTCGTCGTGGCCGTCACCGAAGGCATCAGCCTGCACGTCGAGCGTGCCGCCCACCTCGCGCTTGGCCGGGAAGCGGCCGCCGTCGACACGCGGTCGGACGTTCTCGATGACGACGCGCCGGCGACCGTCGGCTGGCAGAGCGGTCATTGGCTCATGAACGCGTATCACGGATACCATCGGCTGGTAGTATCACTTGTATGGTGCGCGAGAAGGCAACCATCACCCTGGATCGGCGAAAGGCAAGCGCGGCGCAGGCGCTGGCCGGCAACCGCCCGCTCTCTGAGGTCATCGACACGGCGCTGGACGAGTACATCCGGTTGCGCGAGCTGCGGACCGACATCGCTGCTTATACGAGCACGCCGCCAACGACCAGCGAGCTCGCGCTCGGCGAGCTGGAAGTGGAGTTCGACCTGGCCGACGACGACGCGGACTATGAGCTGCTGTACGGATCCGAATCGTGAAGTCACCGGCGCCCCGCAGGGGCGAGGTCTGGTTCGCTGACGTTCCGGGCGACAAGAAGCGACCCGTGCTGGTGCTGGCCAGGGACCCCATGGGCCGCCTGCTCCATTCGGTCGTCTGCGCACCGGTGACGTCCACGATCCGTGGCCTGACGACGGAGGTTGCGCTCGGCCGTGAAGAGGGCCTATTGAGCGAGTCGGTGGCCAACTTCGACAACACCTTCCTGCTGTCTCGGTCGCGGCTCATCCGACGCCTCGGCCGCGCTTCGTCGGCGACGATGGCTGCGGCTTGCGAGGCGCTGGCCGTGGCGACCGGCTGCCGCCCGTAGGCTTGGCAGCGCTGCGCGCTGTCCTCGGCACTTTGACGATCTCAGCGGCCATCCGGTCAAGTCGATAGCCGGAGCGCTCGGCAGCCGCCTTGAAGCGTGCGCGCCGGGTGGGCGGCATGGGAATCGCATCGACGGCCCGCTCCAGGCGTTCCTTGTTGAACCACTCGACACCGTCGTGCTCATTGACACCGATCGCGCGGCGGAAGCGCTCGCTGCGCAGCAGCTCGGCGGGCGCAGCGCCATCTTGCCGCTGGCGGAGGTCGAGCCGCAGGGCGAGCAGATCAGCGTCAGGCAGCGCGCGATCGACCAGCCACTCCTCGACCCACGCTCCGCCGGCGAGCCCTGGCCGATGACGGGCGACCATGTCGTCCACCTGGGCTGCCAGGTCGACCTTGGCGCTGGACGCGGGCTTCGGTGGCCCGACGCCGAGCAGCTTTCCCACCTCGGCCAGGGCGTCGGCTGGTCGGTTCGCGCGCAGCGCGTCGTGCAGCGGTGCCAGCTCCATCTCGCGCAGTGCCTCGTCCAGCGATGGCACGCCGCGGCCGCCGAGCGAGTCGTGCAGCCGGCGCCACCTGCCGTCGGCATCGACCACGTCGAGCAGCTCGACGAAGGCGTGGCAGCGGTACGCCCCGAGCTCGAGGAACAGCCCCTCCCGAACCAGCGTGGCCTGCGAGCGGAGGTACTCGAGCCGGCCGCGCATGTCGCGCATCACCAGGAAACGTGAGTCGTCGTCGACAACTCCAAGCCCCTCCGCGAGGCTCCGGCCGGTCACCGCCGCCGTCCGGATCCAGCCGCGCGTCTCTGCGTAGCGGTTGTGGTACACGACCAGCGAGCGGGCGTCGCCGCGCCGGTTGGAGTAGGCGAAGACGTCCTCGTTGACCGAGCCGTCGTCCGTCGTGAAGTCGTACAGCGCGAAGTCGGCCGATTCGGCGAAGAGCTCGCGCCGGTGGAGCAGCGGGAATATCTCGCGCTCGTGCCGCTCGATCAGCCCCTGGTTCGGCACCTCCTCGATCTTTGCCCGCCGGAACTCCATGCCATAGCGCTCGGTCAGGCCCTCCACCTGGCCATGGCCGAACATCGGCAGCCCGGGCATCGTCGCCATCACCGTCGCCACGCCGAAGTACTTGTCGCCATCGCCGAACTGGTCGATCGCGGTCTTCTCATCGGGGTTGTTCATGAAGTTGACGTAGCGCTTGAGGATCTGCGGATCGAACTCGAGGGTGTTCTTGACCACGAGCCGATACTCGGCGTTCTTCTCGTCGCGCATCATGTTCATGAACGCACTGTTGTACACGCGGTGCATGCCCAGCGTGCGCACGAAGTAACCCTCCATCAGCCAGAAGGCCTCCGCCAGCAGCAGCGTATCGGGCGCCTCGGCGGCCACCCGGTCCACGACCTCGCGCCAGAACTCCTGCGGCATCGCCTTGTCGAACGCGCGCTTGCTCATGGCGTGCTCGGCACGCGAAGGGATGGCGCCACCGCCCTCGCCGGGCGGCGGATACCACAGCCGCGCGATGTGCTTCTTGGCGAGCGTCATTGCCGCGTCGAAGCGGATGACCGGGAAGCGGCGCGCCACCTCGAGGATCGCCTGGATGACCGCCTCGCGCGCCTCCGCGTTGAGGTAGTCGAGCTGGGCGGTGTCGTTCCACGGCGTGCTCGTGCCGTCGTTGCCGTGGTAGACGTAGCGCGCCTCGCCTGACCAGCGATCGACGCGCTTGAACGTCACCGCCGCATCAGTGTTGTCGTAGTAGTGATCCTCGATGTAGATCCCGACGCGCTCGTCCGAGGAGAGATTCGGGCCGTCGTAGGTGTAGGCGGGATAAGGCGCGTCCGGGCGGGAGATGAACCAGTCGGGGTGTTCGATCACCCAGCGCGAGTCGATGCCCATATGGTTGGGCACCATGTCGCTGGCGAGGCGGATGCCGCGCGCCGCGGCGCGGTCGCGCAGGCTGCCGTAGGCCTCTTCGCCACCCAGGTCGGCGGCGATGCGGTAGTCCATCAGCGAGTATGCGGAGGCGACAGCCTCGTTGTTGCCGCGCAGCTGCTTGATCCTTTGCGAGGCGTGGCTGCGCTCCCACAGGCCGATCAGCCACAGCCCGGTGAAGCCGGCCCTGGCCAGCTGGTCGAGCTCCTCGTCCGGGATCTGGTCGAGCCGCCAGATCGGCCGGCCGTAGCGCCGGGCGAGCTGGTCCAGCCAGACGTACGTGCTCTTTGCGACCAGCACGAGCCTGGGCATCCAGTCGAGGTCCTGGCTGAAGCGCTCGGGCTCCGCGTCTAGTTCGGCGAAGCCGTGCAGTGCCGAGGCTTCCGCGTCGGCGACGTCGCGCTCGCGCTCGCGGCCACCGGTCGTTGGATGGAAGCGCATCCACCTCGCTCGGTCCTCCTCGGCCAGCACGTCGAGGCTGATCAGCAGCCGATCGCCGAAGCGTTCAGCGGCGAAGCGCCAGTGCTGGCGCATCCAGCCAAGCTGGGCCTGGAGCGACTCACCCGCCTCCAGCGCCGGTCGGCGGAGGAGCGTGATCAGGTCGTCGCCATCCGGCCCGAAGGGCGGCTGGCTCGAGAGGTACGCCGTCAAGCCGCCGACGAGCGCGCTGTAGTCGGTGCCCTCCTCGAGCGCCCGATCATCGAACAACTCCCCGTACGGCGCGAACGCCGGGTTCTGGTTGGCCAGCCAGAGCAGCAGCAGCTCCTCGAGCACGATCTCGCGGTTCGAGCGCCCAGCCGATTCGCCAGCGAGGTACTCCGCCGCCGGCAGCGCCTGGCGGTAGACGGCGCTGCCCGGAAAGTGGCGCACGAACTCCAGCAGCGCCGCGTCAAGCGCGGGCCCGTCGAGCTGCTTTGCCAGCGCATCGAGCGCGCCGCCCACGACATCGGGTTGGACCTGCTCGCGGTACAGCTCGACGACGTGGTGCAGGATCTCGTCGATCAGGCCCATCGCGTTGAGGTCGCCGGCCCGCACCGCCGAGCCGGGGTCGGCGGCCAAGTCGCGCTCCTGGTTCATCCGCGCGGCGAAGCGGCGCGACGCCGCGAAGTCGGCGAAGACGACGTTGCCGCTCAGGCCGAAGAGGCGCTCGTCGAAGCCGTAGCGATCACGTGCGGCGCGCGAGACGTGGAACTCGTATGCCGGGCCCGCCGCCTGGCGGCGTGCCGTCACGCAGCGTGGTCCGCCGCGGCGGACGCTCGTCTCGACGGCTGTGGCTGCTCCATTGGGGGTCACTCTAGCGCGCGCCGCCGGGTGGGCCAACGCCTGCGCTGCCAGGACGGATTACGGGGCCATTGACTTTCACTCCAGCGAGCGTGGCCACGTGGTACCGTCTGCGACCGAGGCGGCCGCACGGTCGTCCACGGGGGAGGGCGTGCTCGTGAGTCTCCAACCAGTCCAGCGCCGGCGGCCGGGCGCGCTCGCACGCGCTGCGCTGGCAATGCTCAGCGTCGCCGCGCTCGTCGCCGTGGCCGTACCCGCGCCCGCGCGGGCGGCGCTGCCGCTGACGGAGGTAGCAAGCGGCTTCAGCCAGCCGATCTACGTCACGCACGCCGGCGACGATCGCCTGTTCGTCGTCGAGCAGACCGGCCGGATCAAGATCATCCCCGCCGGCGGCGGGGCGGTCACAACGTTCCTCAACCTGAGCGGGCTGGTGGCGACCAACGCCAGCGAGCGCGGCCTGCTGGGCCTCGCCTTCCACCCGAAGTACGCGACCAACGGCCTCTTCTACGTCAACTACACGCGCAAGTCTGACGGCCGCACCGTGGTCGCCGAGTACAAGCGCTCGTCGGGCAACGCCAATGCCGCTGATCCGGCCTCGGCGCGGACAGTGCTGACCATCGCCCAGCCGTACGCCAACCACAACGGCGGCTGGATGGGCTTCAAGGGCCAGCTGCTGTTCATCGCCACCGGTGACGGTGGCGGGTCCGGCGATCCCGGCAACCGCGCCCAAAACAAGAAGTCGCTGCTGGGCAAGATCCTGCGCATCAACCCGCTCAAGAGCGGCAGCAAGGCGTACACCATCCCGTCGACCAACCCCTTCGTCGGCAAGACCGGCGCCGACCAGGTCTGGTCATACGGACTGCGCAACCCGTGGCGCTGCTCGTTCGACCGTAGCAACGGCAACATGTGGTGCGCCGACGTCGGCCAGCAGAAGTGGGAAGAGGTCAACCGCCACGCTACCGGCAAGGGCGTCAACTACGGCTGGCGGGTGATGGAGGGCAACAGCTGCTACAAGCCGGCCAGTGGCTGCAACACCAGCGGCAAGCGCAAGCCGGTCGCGGTCTACGGCCACCCAGGCGGCAACTGCGCCGTCACCGGCGGCTACGTCTCGCGGCGCTCCGGCGCGGCACTCGCGGGCAAGTACGTCTTTGGCGACTACTGCTCAGGTCGCGTATGGGCCATCCCATCCGGCCACAGCGGCGGCCTGACCTCCTCGCACCTGCTGGCAGACACTGACCATCTGGTCAGCTCGTTCGGCGAGGGCAAAGACGGCCGGCTGTACCTGGTCAGCTACGGCTCAGGCAAGGTCTACCGGCTGAACGACAGCTAGTCGGGCTCACCGCCGCCGAGCAGCTGCTCGAGATCTGGCAGCAGCTCTTCGGCGCCGAGCAGGAAGGCACCGCCGATCACCAGGCTGAACACGCCTGCCACCACGCCGATCGCGACATAGATACGCTGTCGTGACCGGCTGGCGACGAAGCCTGAGGCCGATAGGACAACGATCGCAGTGTTGGAGGCGACGAGGCCGACGATGAAGGCGAGCATCATCGGTACACCGAGCCCGATGCTCGCCGCCCCGCCTACAGCCGCGATCAGCAGCACCTGCGTGCCGGTCTCCGCCCCGATGCCATGGATCATGCCCACGCCGAAGGCCGTCCGCCGGCCGTAGGAGCTCATCTCGATCGGCTCGGCATGCTCGTGGCCGTGAACGCGCGCCTGCAGCCTCCGCCAGAGCGCCCTGGCCCCATCAAAGACGAGCATCCACCGGCTACGCAGCCGGAATGTGCTGCCGTGCCGGACGTAGTGATAGAGCGAGACGAACAGCCACACCCCGAGCAGGACCAGCGTGAGCCCAACAACTCGCCCCATGAGCGGGTCGATCCACTCGGGCAGACGGGTGCCGATCAGCAGCGCCGCGCCGCCGAGGATGGCCACCACCAGCGCATGTCCCAAGGCGTACAGCGTTCCGAGCACGATTGGCTGGGCCTCTACCCCGAGCCAGGTGCGCGGCGGGGCGGCAGCGAGCACGCTGCCGATGGCCACCGGATGGCCAGCCTGCGCGTGGGCTGCCAGCTCGTCTGGTCCGCCGTGTCGATGGCGGTGGCCGGCCGGGCCGGCATGTTCGGCCTGATGGGCATCCTCGGCGACATCGGCCACGCCGGTGGTCGAGGTGATGTCCGCGATCGCGGCGATGTGGTCCCAATCGACTCCATGGCGCAGGCCGAGAACGAGGGCGGTTACGAGCAGTCCGATTGCCGCTGGGTCCAGCATGGCGCCATGTTATTGCATGTCGTTGCAAGTGCAACTGCACACGCCAGCGGCTACGCTTGTGCCGAGATGGCAGCGCAGCGCCCCGTCGATTGGCCCGACGTCGCCGGCCGGCTGCGTGCGCGCGGGATGCGCTGGACCCCGCAGCGGCGGCTGCTGCTGGGCGTGCTGTCCCGGGCGGAGGGCCACATCACCGCCGCCGAGCTAATCGAGCGCTGCCGCGCGGAGGACCCACTGACCACGCCTTCGACCGTCTACCGCACGCTCGACCTGCTGGAGGAGCTCGGGCTCGTTCGCCACGCCCACGGCGTTGATGGGCGCGAGGAGTACCACGTGTTGCCCGACCAGGAGCACGGCCACCTTCACTGCGCCGGCTGCGGCGGGTCATGGGAGATCGCCGCGGACGAGGCCGGCGCCCTTGTCGCATCGCTCCACAGCGAACGTGGCTTCGAGGTTGACCTGTCGCATCTGACGGTCGTGGGGACCTGCGCCGGCTGCCAAGACAAGACCTGAGCTCGCCGCGCGGCTGAGGCGTACCCTCTGCTGATGGAGGGCATCGGCCGCTGGGCGCTGGGCGGTGCGGCCGCGGCCGCGCTGGCGCTCGGCGCGGGCGAGCTGGCCGCGGCGCTGATCGGTGGCGGCTCGCCGATCGCGGCCATTGGTGCGGTCGTGATCGAGCTTCAGCCACCTGGCGCGAAGGACCTGATGGTCGAGCTGTTCGGCGAGGCGGACAAGCTCGTGCTCGAGCTGGCCACGGTCCTGGGCGCGCTGCTCGGCGGCGCGCTCATCGGGGTCGCCGGCCGCCTCTCGATGACCGCCGCGCTGGCCGGCATCATCGTCTTTGGCCTCGTTGCGATGGCGGCGCTGCTGCGCGATCCGCTGGTCGGCCTGCCGTTCGCGGTGCTGGTGGTCGCCGTGGCGATCGTTGTCGGCGTGGCCAGCCTGCCGCGACTGCTGCCTCGGCCCGCGTCCGAGCCACCGCCGGGCGCCGCGGGAGGCCTCGCCCGCCGGCACTTCCTGGTCGTGACCGGCTCGGCGCTGGCGCTCGGCGGCGTGCTCACGCTGGTCGGCCGAGCGCTGACCGCGCGCGTGCCCACATCCTTCGACGTCAGCCTGCCCGCGCCATCGGAGTCCCTGCCTCCCCTGCCCGCGGGCGCCGAGCTGGCCATCGAGGGCCTGTCGCCGATCATCGTCCCGATCGGCCAGTTCTACCGCATCGA
>Ga0247719_1000236_pt1 | contig 38381 bp, 28 predicted proteins | sample 41E_DmetaG_FD_189046 | JGI IMG/M metagenome (GOLD analysis project Ga0247719, IMG submission 189046) | Soil microbial communities from hillslope of Landscape Evolution Observatory, University of Arizona, Oracle, AZ, United States - 4-1-E_D | ecosystem: Engineered > Artificial ecosystem >...
AAGTACCGGAAGCTGACCCGATAGGGTGCTGCAGGGTGCCGCAGGGTGCGGCAGGGTGCGGCAAGGTGCTGGGCGTGCAGCACCGAGCAGGCGATCGGCTGAGGCCTGCCCGATCGATGCGCGTAGCCGGATGCTAGAATCCGCTGACTCATCACAGAGGGCGGATTGGCGAAAACGGCATCGAAAAGAGCCTCGAAGGGCGCCGGCGCGTCGTACACGAGGCGGGGGACGGGTGCGGGCAAGGTCGCCGAGACCTATACGCACCCGGAGCAGACGAGCCCGATGCGGCCCGACGTGGGCACGCAGGCGCAGTTCCGCAAGAAGAAGCCGCCGAAGACCTACCGCTACGACTCCTCGCTCTCACCCTCGCTCGAATGGGACGGGCAGAACGGCACGCGTGAACTCGGGGAGTGGCTGCTCGACCTGATTGAGCGCGGCGCCCGCGATGCCGGAACGGTCTTCGCGACACCGCAGCAGTTCGTGGGGGCCGACGGCCAGCCGCTGCTGACGATCGGATCCCTGCCCGAAGCCGCGGCCGCACTGAAGCGCCTCAGCGGCCCGTTTCTGAACTGGGCTGGCAAGGCCGAGCGGCTGTCGTTCGACGTGCCGACGCTCCCGCTCTTCGTCCACGAGCGACTGAGCACGCGCGGGATCATCGACACCCTCGTCGGCCATCGCACCGACAAGCAGGCGGACCTCTGGGACCTCTTCGGCGACCCGCAGCACTCGATCACCGACCAGGTGCTCAAGGCCTACGAGTACCCCGACAAGTGGGTCAACCGCATGATCCTCGGCGACTCGCTCGTCGTCATGAACTCGCTGCTGCAGTACGAGGGGCTGGGCGGGCAGGTCCAGATGATCTACATCGACCCGCCCTACGGCGTGAAGTTCGGGAGCAACTTCCAGCCGTTCGTCCGCCGCCGCGACGTGTCGCACAACGACGACGAGGACCTGACGCGCGAGCCGGAGATGGTGAAGGCCTACCGCGACACGTGGGAGCTGGGCCTGCACTCCTACCTCACGTACATGCGCGACCGCCTGCTGATGGCGCGCGAGCTGCTCACGCCGTCCGGATCCCTGTTCGTGCAGATCTCGGACGAGAACCTGCATCACGTCCGCGAGTTGATGGACGAGGTCTTTGGCGCGGAGAACTTCGTCAGCGTTATTACCTTCAAGAAAACCGGAGCGCAAACGAGCACTCTTATTTCATCAGTGTCGGACTATGTGATCTGGTACGCCCGCGACAATGGAAGAATTCGCTTCAAGCAGCTGTTCAGACGCATGACTGCAAAGGAGGGACGAACGACCGGAGAGCGTTATGACCAAGCGTTGCTCCCGACGGGTGATGTCGTACCGGCCGGATCGGCGGACGAGTTCCCAGACGGTACGAGGTTCTTTCGTGCGGTCACTCTCTCCTCGAATCGACCCGCGAAAGAGCATGAACGCGTCCCGTACCGATTTGAGGGAATCGATTACCTTCCCCCGCCAAATAGAACGTGGTCTACGACGCCGGACGGGTTCGCGAGATTGGTAGCCGCCAAACGAGTCCGGGCCGGTGACCGGAGTTTGAATTACCTGAAGTTTCTCGATGATTTTCCGGCAAATCCGATCGGGAACCTTTGGGACGACGTGTCGGGTAGCGGCGAGCGCTTGTACGTTGTCCAGACTAGCTCGACGGTCATCCAGCGCTGCATGCTGATGACCACGGACCCTGGCGACCTCGTGCTCGACCCCACGTGTGGCAGCGGGACGACGGCGTACGTGGCGGAGCAGTGGGGGCGGCGGTGGATCACGATCGATACGAGCCGCGTGCCGCTCGCGCTCGCGCGGCAGCGCCTGTTGACGGCAACCTTTCCGTACTACCAGCTCAAGGACCAGAGTCGCGGTCCCGCCGGCGGCTTCGTCTATCTCCGCAAGCAGAACAGGAAGGGGGAAGAAGTGGGCGGCATCGTGCCGCACATCACGCTGAAGTCGATCGCCAACGACGAGCCGCCGGAGCAGGAGGTGCTCGTCGATCGCCCCGAGAAAGATGATTCGATCGTCCGTGTCTCCGGTCCCTTTGCGGTGGAGGCCACGGTGCCGACGCCGGTGGACTGGGATGCCGACGGAGTGGACGACTCGAGTCCGCAGCAGGCGGAGGATTACGGGACGTTCGTCGATCGCATGATCGAAGTGCTGCGCCGCTCGCCGGTGCTGCACGTCGGCGGCAACCGCGCGGTGCAGTTCTGGAACGTGCGCCCGCCGGCGCGCACGCTCGCGCTCTCGGCCGAAGCGGTCGTGCGCGACGTCGAAGAACAGCCGGTCGCGATCGTCTTCGGCCCCGAGAACGGCGCCGTCAGCGAGAAGCTCGTGCACGCGGCGCTCAAGGAGGCCGACGCCAAGTCGTTCACGCACCTCTACGTGATCGGCTTCGCCATCCAGCCGCACGCGCGCGAGCTGATCGAGAACTCCGCGCAGATCTTCAACGTGCCGGCGACCTACGTGCAGGCGACGCCGGACCTGATGATGGGCGACCTGCTGAAGAACATGCGCTCGTCCCAGATCTTCTCCGTCTGCGGCTTGCCGGATGTAAAGGTTCAGAACGTCAAGACCTCGAGGACGGGGGATACGCAGCGCTGGCAGGTGGAACTCCTCGGCCTCAACAGCTTCGATCCGACGACGATGAAAGCGACGGACCTGCCGGGAGCCGACGTGCCGGCGTGGTTTCTCGACACCGATTACAACGGCCTCTGCTTTCACGTCTCTCAGGCGTTCTTTCCGCGCACCGGCGCCTGGAACGACCTGAAGAAGGCCTTGAGGGGGGACTACGACGAGAGCGTGTGGGACCACCTCGCCGGCACGGTGAGCGCTCCGTTCGAGGCCGGCGAGCACGCCCAGATCGCGGTCAAGGTGATCGACGACCGCGGCAACGAGCTGATGGTGGTGAAGAGGCTGGAGGCGCGTCGATGATCCGGCGCGTGCGCCTGCAGCGGTTCAAGCGGTTCCAGGACACCACATTCAACATCCCTGGGACGGTGGTGCTCGCCGGTCCCAACAACACGGGCAAGACAACCCTCCTTCAGGCGATTGCCGCGTGGTCCTTCGCTCTTGGGCGATGGAAGGAGCAGAACAACTACCACCGGCGGCGCGGCTACGAACTCGTGCCCATTGCCCGGCCGGCATTCGCGTCTGTCCCGCTGCGAACGTTCGATCTGCTCTGGACGGGACGTGAGTACGAGCGACGCGTGCCGATCGAGATCGAGATCGTCGCCGACGCGTGGTCCCTCACGATGGAACTGTCGCCCGACAGCTCCGAGCAGATCTACGTGCGGCCGAAAAGCACGCACGAGCCCGACGTCGTGAGGCGGGCTGAACTGACGCCAGTCTTCGTTCCGCCGATGACGGGCCTCGGTACCGAGGAACCGCTGTACCAACGGCCCAAAGTCGACCAGTTGCTCGGTCAGGCGAAGCCGGGCGAGGTGCTGAGAAACCTCCTGGTCGAAGCGCATGCGAACGGCGAGGCGTGGCAGTCGCTCACCGAGTCGATCTCGCGGCTGTTCGCCTTCACGTTGCAGCCGCCCGACAGCCGCGGGGCGCATATCGTTGCCGAATACCGGCGCGGCGCTGACGGGCCTCTGTACGACATCGGGAGCGCGGGCACGGGTTTCCAGCAGGTCCTGATGCTGCTGACCTTCCTGTACGCACGTCCGGCATCCGTCCTGCTGATCGACGAGCCCGACGCGCACCTGCACGTCATCCTTCAGGACGCGATTTACGGGGAGCTGCGGCGCGTCGCGGCGGGCCAGCGGTCGCAATTGATCATGGCAACGCACTCGGAGGTGATCATCAACGCCGCGGACCCAGGCGAAGTGTGCGTGCTGCTCGGTGCCCCCAGAATGCTGGCATCCACCACCGAGCGGCGTACGCTCATTACCGCGCTCGCCGTCCTGAGTCACGAGGATGTCGTCCTGGCGATGGACGCACCGGGCATCCTGTACGTCGAGGACTACACCGATCTTCAGATCCTGCGTGCGTGGGCGAAGGTGCTCCGGCATCCGGCGCTGGAGCTGCTGACGACGCGACTGTTCTGGAGGCCGGTCGTGTATCAGCCTCGCCAGGGGGCCGAGGGCATCCCGGCCAAGAAACACTACGACGCGCTCGCCCTGGTCGAACCCGACCTTCCCGGACTTCAGCTCATCGATGGAGACGCTCGCGGAGACATCGGCGCGACACCGATTACCGGCGTGGGCCTGCAGCGTCTGCGCTGGCGCCGATACGAGATCGAGAGTTACCTGCTTCATCCGGCCGCTCTGACCAGGTTCGTGGAGCGTGCCGTCGGCCCGGCTGCGGCGGCGCCGCACACCGAAGACCTGCGGCGCCACTTCGAGGAGAACTACCCGCCGAAGTTCCTGCAGGAGCCCCACGGCGACTACCCGTTTCTGAGCGGAACGAAGGCGCGGACCGACCTGCTGCCGCCGGCGCTCACCGCCGCCGGCCTGCCAGGGTTTCCATACCAGCAGTACTTCGAGATCGCCGAACTGATGCTTCCCGAGGAGATCCATCCCGAGGTGGTCGAGAAGCTCGACGCGATCGTGCAGGCGTTTCGCCGATGAGCGAGTTCGAGGTCCCCGAACCGATCATCTGCTCCCCCTTCACCGAGCCCGCCGAACACTGGCTGATTCGCGAAGGGGAGCAGCCGGTGTTGCAGCCGGGCCGGCGGCCCGCGGTCTACTTCTATCCCGGACCGCAGACATCCGGCAGCGCCGAGACCCCCGCGACCGGCACCATGATCGAGCTGAAGCTCGTCACGCTCGTGCGGAAGCGGCTGCGCGAGTGGCGCGACGCCGGCTATCCGGGCGCGACGCGGACGACCACCGAGCTGCTCGACTACTGGCGCCGCGAGGACCGTCACCAGCGGCTGTTCTTCGCGCAGATCGAGGCCGCCGAGTCGATCATCTTTCTGCACGAGGCGCGGCAGGACTTTCTGCAGGGCATCAGCGTGCCGGTGGACGAGCCGAGCGAGCGCCAGAAGGAGGAGTTCGGCTACAGGGCCTTCCGGCGCTTCGCCTGCAAGATGGCCACGGGCTCCGGCAAGACCACCGTGATGGGGATGCTGGCGGCCTGGAGCATCCTCAACAAGGTCCACGACCGCAGCAGTGCGACATGGTCCGACGTCGTGCTCGTCGTCTGCCCGAACGTCACGATCCGCAGCCGGCTCGGCGAGCTGGATCCGAAGCATGGCGACGCCAGCCTCTATCGCACGCGGGACCTCGTGCCGCCCCACCTGATGCCGCATCTCGCGCAGGGGCACGTGCTCGTCACGAACTGGCACGTGTTCGAGCCCGAGACGACGAAGGCTGGAGGCGTCGGCGCGAAGGTGCTCAAGGCGGGTGTCCGCAAGCGGATCCGCGAGCGCGTCTACATCGGCGACAAGACGACGACGGCGCGGGGCAAGCGGTACCTGACGCAGGAGGAGTTCGACCGTCAGGTCAACGCCGGCCTCCTCGAGATCGTCGGCGAGGAGCGCGATCCGCGCGGCGAGCTGAAATACCACGTCGTCGAGTCGGAGCGCTACGTCGAGAGCGACACGGCGCTCGTCAACCGGATCCTCGATCGCGAAATCCGCGGCAAGCAGAACATCCTCGTCTTCAACGACGAGGCGCACCACGCCTACCGCATCCGTCGCGAAGAGCCCGAAGAGGGAGAGGACGACACCCTCGGGGAGTTCGCGGCCGAGTGGTTCAAGGAGGCCACGGTTTGGATCGAAGGGCTCGACCGGATCCACAAGCTCCGCGGCATCAACTTCTGCGTCGACCTGTCGGCGACTCCCTACTTCCTCGGGCGCGTCGGGCAGGACGCCAACCGGCCATTTCCGTGGGTGGTCAGCGACTTCTCGCTGACCGACGCGATCGAGTCGGGGCTGGTCAAGATCCCGCAGCTCGCGGTGCGCGACGCCACCGGGCAGGCGATCCCCGGCTACTTCAACATCTGGCGCTGGATCATCCCGCAGCTCACGTCCGCCGAGCGCGGGGGGCGCAAGAGCGGCCCCAAGCCCGAAGCGATCCTGAAGTACGCCAATACGCCCATCGCGATGCTCGGCGGCCTGTGGGAGCAGCTCCGGCAGGCGTGGGAGGCGCACGAAGGGGACCCGCGTCCGCCGGTCTTCATCCTCGTCTGCGCCAACACCGCGCTCGCGAAGGTGATGGAGGCGTGGATCGCGCGCAACGAGCCGCCACCCGGCATCCCGCCGCACGGCCTCACGGGGCTCCTGAACGTCAACGGCCGCACGAACACGATCCGCGTCGACTCGAAGGTGGTCGAGGAGACCGACAGCGGGCATCCCCAGTCAGACGACGCACAGTGGCTGCGGTTCACGCTCGATACGGTCGGGAAGACATCGTGGCCGGCCGATCGTGTCGGACGCCCGATCTACCCTGAAGGGTTCGAGGCGCTGGCCGCGAAGAGGGGCGCGCCGCTCCATCCCCCCGGCCGGGATGTCCGCTGCATCGTCTCGGTCGGCATGCTGACCGAAGGCTGGGACTGCAACACCGTCACGCACATCGTCGGTCTGCGGCCGTTCATGTCGCAGCTTCTCTGCGAGCAGGTGGTCGGACGCGGGCTGCGCCGGCGGACGTACGAGGTGGGTGAGAACGGACGGATGACCGAGGAGGTCGCGCAGGTCTTCGGCGTGCCGTTTCAGGTCGTGCCGTTCAAGTCGAACCCGGCAGGCGCCCCGCGGCAGCAGAAGCCGACTCGGCACGTGCACGCGCTGCCGGACCGGTCACACCTGGCCATCACTTTTCCGCGCGTCGAGGGGTATCTGCCGGCGATCCGCAACCGCGTGACCGTGGATTGGGCGGCGATCGCGCCGCTCTTTCTCGACCCCGCACGGATCCCGCCGGAGGTCGAGGTGAAGGCGTCACTCCCGACCAACAGCGGACGCCCGTCACTCACCGGCCCTGGCCGGCTCACGCGCATCGACCTGAGTCCCTTCCGGGCAGGGAGGCGTGAGCAGTCGCTGGCTTTCGAGATGGCGGCGGATCTCACGCGAACGTACGTGGAGGGAGGCTCCAGCGAGGCGCCGGCGCACGTGCTGTTTCCGCAGCTCGTAGAGATCGTCCGCCGCTACATCGGCGAAAAGGTGACGCCTGTCGCGCCGGCCGAGCGCGTGGACCTGTTTCTCTCGCCGTACTACGGGTGGGCCATCGAGCGGCTCTCCGAGGCCATCCGCCCCGACGCCGGCTCGGGCGAAGCGCCGGAGCTCCCGCGATACGAGCAGAGTCGCGCGGCCGGCTCGACGGCGGACGTGGATTTCGCGACCACGCGAGACGTGCGCGAAGTGCGGCGCAGTCACGTGAACTTCGTCGTCGCCGACACGAAACGGTGGGAGCAGTCGGCGGCCTACATCCTGGATACCCACGCACGCACCGAGGCGTTCGTGAAAAACGCCGGTCTGGGGTTCGGGATTCCGTATCTGCACAACGGCCAGAAGCACGAGTTCCAGCCGGATTTCATCGTGCGCCTCACCGACAAGCCAGACTTTCATCTCATCCTCGAGACGAAGGGATACGATCCACTCCGAGACGTCAAGCAGGCCGCGGCCGAACGCTGGGTCGCGGCGGTGAATGCGGATGCGAAGTACGGCCGCTGGGCCTTCGCTCTCGCGTCGTCGGTGGAGCAGGTGCGACTGATTCTGGATGCCGCATGAAGTGGGGAACGTCCGTATGGCTTTCATGCGCCTGACGCCGCTGACCCTGGCGCTCGCCGTGGGCGTCCTTGTCGGCTGCGGCCGCGACGGTCCATCCTCCCGGTTCCTGTCGATCGCGACGGGCGGCACCGGCGGCGTGTATTACCCGTACGGCGGCGGCATCGCGAAGGTGCTCAACGAGCACCTCGAGGGCGTGCGCGCGTCGGCCGAGGTCACCGCGGCGTCGGTCGACAACCTGAAGCTGATTCGCGACGGCAAGGCGGACGTGGCGTTCACGCTCGCCGACACGCTGGCCGACGCGGTGCAGGGGCGCGGCGCGTTCGCCGGCTCGCCGGTCCCGGCGGCGGCCCTGGCCGTCCTCTACTCGAACTACACGCACCTGATCGCGCTGGAGCGAGGCGGCATCACCGCGGTCGCCGATCTGCGGGGCCGCACGGTCTCGACCGGCTCGGCGGGCAGCGGTACCGAGGTGATCGCGCTGCGCATCCTCGCCGCCGCGGGCCTCGATCCCGCGAAGGACGTCCGCCGGCAGGCGCTCGGCGCCTCGGAGTCTGCCGACGCGCTGAAGGACGGCAAGATCGAGGCGTTCTTCTGGAGCGGCGGGCTCCCGACGGCTGCCGTGCAGGACCTCGCGCACTCGTCCGGGATCCGGATCCGCCTCATTCCCACCGGCGAGCTCGTGCCCGCGCTGCGTGCTCAGCACGGCGAGCTGTACTTCCCGCTGGCGCTGCCGCCAGGCGCCTATCCCGGCGTCACCGCGCCGGTCAGCGTCGTCGGCGTCGCGAACGTGCTCGTCGTGCATCGCTCGATGGACGAGCAGCTCGCCTACGACATCACGCGCGCGCTCTTCGAGCATCAGCCGGAGCTCGCGCAGATCCATCCCGAGGCGCGCAACCTGTCACTGGCGACGGCGGTGAAGGGTTCGCCGGCGCCGTTCCATCCCGGCGCCGTGCGGTACTATCGGGACAAGGGTGCTAAACTGGTCGACGACTAGCTAAAATGCCGATGGCCACCGTCACCGCCTTCGAGGCAAAAACCAGATTCGGCGAGCTGCTCGAACGGGTGTCGAAGGGGGAAGAGGTCGTGATTACGCGTCACGACAAGCCCGTCGCGCGGCTGGTGCCCGAGGGCGCCCCGCGCCTCACCGAAATCCAGCGGAGCGTCCAGGGCCTCCGCGACCTGCAGGAGCGCATCCGTCGCCGGTCGCGCGCCAGGCTGACGGTCCGTGACGTTCGCGCGGCGATCGACCACGGGCGCCGGTGATCCGGGCGTTCGTTGCCGACGCGTCGGTCGCCGTCGCCTGGGTCCACCCGGCGCAGGCCAGCGCCGATACCGCGGCGCTGCTCGATGCGATGGCCGAAGGCGCGGTGCTTGACGTGCCGGCGCTCTGGCCTCTCGAGGTGGCGAATGCCCTCACTGTCCTCGTGCGGCGGCGGAAGCTGGCGTCCGAGGAACGCGAGACCGCGCTGACGTGGCTGCGCGGCCTCCCCTTGCGCGTCGATCATGATGGCGTGGCGCTGGCGTTCTCGCGGCTGGCCGAGCTAGCGGTCACGTATCAGTTGTCCGTCTACGACGCCGCCTACCTCGAGCTCGCTCAACGGCGCAACGTCCCGCTGGCATGCGCTGACGGACCGCTCCGAAAAGCGGCGGCGCGGGCTGGCGTCGCGCTCTGGCCTTGACCTGCAATCCCTCGGACGAAGCACCCGTCCGGCGACTCGACGGGTTCCCCGGTACTCTTGCCGGCGCACTCGCCGTCGGCCTTTCCGCATACGCGCTCTACTGGGTCCTCTTCATCGTCCAGCCGCAGGTCTATCGCGTCAGCTTTCTGCTGATCGCGCTGGTGCTGTGTTTTCTCCTGTTTCCCGCGCGCCGCGGCGATGTGCGCCGCGTCGGGGCGGTCGACTGGCTGCTGATCGCCGCGACGATCGTGGCGCTCGCCTGGCCGCTCCTGGACTTCGAGGCGTTCATCTACCGTGCGGCGGATCCGAAGGGAATCGATCTGGTACTCGGCGCCGTGACGATCTTTCTCGTGCTCGAGGCGACGCGCCGCTCGGTCGGCTGGATCCTGCCGGTGACGGCGCTGGTGTTCCTCGCCTACGCGTGGCTCGGCCCGCGGCTGGACGCGATGGGGCTGTCGATCTTCGCGCACCGCGGCTACGGCGCCGACCGCCTGGTCGGCACGCTGTACATGACACTCGAAGGGATCTTCGGCGTGCCGCTCGACGTCGCCGCGACCTACATCATCCTCTTCACGATCTACGGCGCGGTGCTCGAGCAATCCGGGGCCGGCCGCTTCTTCATCGACTGGGCGATGGCGGCGATGGGACGCTCGCGGTCGGGCGCCGCCCCGGGCCGCACGGTGACGGTCGCCGGCTTTTTGCTCGGCACCGTGTCGGGCAGCGGCGTCGCGACGACCGTGATGCTCGGCTCGGTCTCGTGGCCGCTGCTGCGCCGGGCCGGCTTCAAGCCCGAAACGGGCGGCGCGATCCTCTCGGCGGCGGGCATCGGGGCGCTGCTGTCGCCGCCCACGCTCGGCGCGGCGGCGTTCCTCATCGCCGAGTTCCTGCGGATCTCGTATCTGCGCGTGCTCGTCATGGCGACGATCCCGACGCTCCTGTACTACCTGTCCATCTTCCTGATGATCGAGGCCGACTCCCGGCGGATGGGCACGCGTCCCGCGCCGGTGGAGACGCCGTCGGTGTGGCAGTTGACGAGGCGGTACTGGTATCACTTCACGTCGCTCGCCGCGATCGCGGGGCTGATGATCGCGGGTCTCTCGGCCTTCCGCGCCGTGTTCTGGGCCACGCTGCTGGCGGCGGCCCTCAGCTACCTGCGCCGCGAGACGATGCTCACCCCGCGCCGCCTGGCCGCGGCGCTCCGCCAGGGCACGACCGGCGTGCTCGGCGTCGTCGCCACCACGGCGACGGCCGGCATCATCGTCGGGGTCGTGACGCTGACCGGCCTCGGGCTGAAGATCGCCGGCATCATCGTGGCGCTGGCCGGTGGGCACCTGGTGCTCACCGTCGTCTACTCCGCGGTCGCGGTGTGGATGCTGGGGCTGGCCGTGCCGGTGACCGCGTCATACATCATCGCTGCGGTGATGGTGGCGCCGGCGCTGGTGCAGAGCGGCGTGCCGCTGCCGGCGGCGCACATGTTCATCTTCTACTACGCTGTCCTCTCGGAGGTGAGTCCGCCGACGGCGCTGTCGCCGTTCGCCGCCGCGGCGCTCACCGGCGGCAACCCGTTCAGGACGATGATGCTGACGTGGAAGTACACGCTGCCGGCGTTCGTCGTGCCGTTCGTGTTCACGCTGACGCCCGAAGGGGCGGGGCTGCTGCTGCAGACGCCGGCGCTCTCGGTGGTCTGGACCGCGGTCACCGCGGCGGCCGGGATCGCCGCGTTCGCGGCGGCCTTCGGCGGGTGGATCCTCGCGCCGGCGGCCGTGCCCGAGCGGATCGGCATGGGAGCCGTCGGGATGCTGCTGATCCTCGCGGATCCGCGGCTCGACACGGCCGGCCTCATGCTTGCTGGGGCCCTGTTACTGGTTCACTGGTGGCGGCATTTCCCGCGGCGCGCCCCGGCGCACCGCGCGCGGTGACACGAAAGGACTGTCGAAAAGTGGCACTGTTGCCGAAAAATGTCCTGCCCTTGGGCAGGGCACGCGAGCTGCGGCGCCAGCGTGGCTTCACGCTGATCGACATGCTGTTCGTGATCGCGCTGATCGGCCTGCTGTCGAGCCTCGCCCTGCCGTCGCTGGGGCGTGCGCGCGACCGCGCGCAGGCGACCTCCGCGATGGGCACGCTGCGCCTGATCAACAGCGCCCAGCTCAATTTCGCGATCACGTGTGGCCTCGGCTTCTACGCGCCGGATCTCCCGACCCTCGGCATGGCCCCACCGGCGGCACTTCAGGCGTTTCTGCCCGCTGACCTGACCGGCGCGGCCTCGGTGATCCGATCCGGCTACGCGTTCGCCGTGACCGCCACGCCGCTCGAAGGGGCGCCGGCGGCGTGCAACGGACTGCCGCCGGGACGCTCCTCGACGGGCTACGCCGCCATCGCGGATCCTCTCGATCCCGCCACCAATCCGCGGTTCTACGGCACCAATGCCGACGGCACGCTGTACGAGCACACTGCGACGCTCGCCGGCTCGATGCCCGAGTCGGGCGCTCCGGCTCTCGGCACCGCCGTCAAGTAGCTGTTTCCGTTGCATTTGGCGGCGCCGCGGGTAAACGGGCGCCGCTCAGGCGGCGTGATATGGTTACCGCGGTTCTACCGCCCCCGGAGGATGAAGATGGTCCACACACGTGCGCGTGTGATCGCTGCTTTCGCTGCGTCGCTGCTGCTCGCAGCGGCGGCGAGCGCGCAGACGGTTACCAGCCCCAGGCAGCATTTCGGCTTCAACATCGGCGACGACTACCAGCTTGCGACGTACGATCAGTTCCAGGCGTACTGGCACAAGCTGGACAAGGAATCGCCGCGGATGCAGGTGATCGAGATCGGCCGCACGGAAGAAGGCCGGCCGCACCTGGCGGCGATCATCACCGCCCCTGAGAACTTCAAGCAGCTCGAGCGCTACAAGCAGATCTCCCAGCAGCTCCATCGCGCACGCGGCATCAGCGAGACGCAGGCGCGCGCGCTGGCGAAGGAAGGCAAGGCCGTCGTCTGGTTCGACGGCGGGCTGCATGCGACCGAGACCGTCGGGCCGCACCAGCTGATCGAGACGACGTACCAGCTGGTCAGCCGCAACGACGAAGAGACGAACCGCATCCTGCGTGACGTGATCATCATTGCCGTCCACGCGAACCCCGACGGCATGCAGATGGTTTCGAAGTGCTACATGCAGAACCCCGATCCGCAGCAGCGCCGGGTCTGCACCCCGCGCCTCTACGAGAAGTACGCGGGGCACGACAACAACCGTGACTTCTACATGTCGAACGTCAAGGAGTCCCAGAACATGAACCGGCTCATGTACTGGGAGTGGCTGCCGCAGATCATGTACAACCACCACCAGTCGGGCCCTCCCGGCACGGTGATCTTCTCGCCCCCCTTCCGCGATCCGTTCAACTACAACTTCGACCCGATGATCGTCACCGGCCTCGACCTGGTCGGCGCGGCGATGCACCACCGTTTCCTCCAGGAGAACAAGCCGGGCTTCACGATGCGCTCCGGCGCTTCGTATTCCACCTGGTGGAACGGGGGCCTGCGCACCACCACGTACTTCCAGAACATCATCGGGCTGCTCACCGAGATCATCGGCAACCCGACGCCCTCGGCCATCCCGGTGAACATGGGCACCATTCAGCCGCGCGGCGACCTGCCGGCGCCGATCGCGCCGCAGGAGTGGAAGTTCCGCCAGTCGATCGACTACTCGGTGACCGCCAACTACGCGGTCTTCGACGTCGCGTCGCGCTACAAGGACCAGTTCCTCTACAACATCTACAAGATGGGATCGAATCAGATCGAGCGCGGCTCGCGCGACCACTGGACGATCTCGAACGAGGACATGGAGCGCCTCCGCGCGGCGGCCGCAGCGCAGGCCGCGCAGGCACCCGCCGCGGGGGGCGGGCGCGGGCGCGGCGGCGCACCGGCGGGCGACGCGGCTGACGCCGCGCAGGCGGGCCGCGGCGGACGCGGCGGCGGCCAGATCTCGCTCGCGCTCTACAACTCGGTGCTGAAGGATCCAGCCCGGCGCGACCCGCGGGTGTACGTGATGCCGGCCGACCAGCCGGATTTCCCCACCGTGACGAAGTTCGTGAACGCGCTGCGCTACGTGGGCGTCGAGGTGCACCAGGCCACCGCCCCGTTCAGCGCGGGCGGCCGGACGTACCCGGCGCACTCGTACGTGATCAAGACGGCGCAGGCGGGACGCGCGCACGTCATCGACATGTTCGAGCCGCAGGACCACCCCAACGACATGGACGAGCGCGGGATCCCGCGCCGGCCGTACGACAGCGCCGGCTGGACGCTCGCGTACCAGATGGGCGTGAAGGTGGATCGGTTCTTCGACGACGTGACGGGGCCGTTCACGGAGATCCAGGGACTCGCCAGGCCCGTGCCGGGCACCGTCAGCGGCACCGCCTCCGCGGGCTACCTCCTGTCACCCGCCGTGAATGACGCCTTCACCGTGGCCAACCGCGTGCTGAAGGCGAACGGCGAGGTCTATCGCACCGCCGCGCCGGCGACCGCGAACGGCAGGACGTATCCTGCCGGGTCGTTCTACATCGTCGCGAGCGCGACGACGACGCCGATCGTCCAGAAGGCGGCGCAGGAGCTCGGCGTGAGCGCCGACGGAACGGGTACGCCGCCAGACGCCGGCGCCGTGAAGCTGGCGACGAAGCGCATCGCGCTGTGGGACACGCAGACCGGCTCGATGCCGTCCGGCTGGACGCGCTTCCTGCTGGAGCGCTTCGAATTTCCGTTCACGATCGTCTGCGGTGTCGGGTTCGACGACTCGGCGCTGCGCGCCAAGTACGACGTGATCGTGCTGCCGTCGGGCGCGAGCCTGCGTCCGGGCGGCGGCGGCGGACGCGGCGGCGGCGGCGACGAGCCGGCGCCCGCGGTCGCCGTGCCGCAGAGCAACGATCCCGACCTTCGCAGCCTGTGCGAGGTGACGACCGGCACCGGCAACGGCGCGACGGCGGAAGCCAACGTCCGGAAGTTCGTCGAGCAGGGAGGTGTCGTGATCGCCGCCGGGTCGTCGGCGAACACGATCGCGCAGGCGCTGCAGCTTCCCGTGTCGAACTACCTCGTCGACCGCCGCCCCGGGCAGCCCGATGCGCCGCTCGGCAGCGACAAGTACTACGTGCCCGGGTCCGTTCTGCGCGTCGCGGTCGATCCGGCCGCGCCGTCGGCGGCGGGCAGTGAAGAGCAGATCGACGTGTTCTTCAACAACAGCCCGGTGTTCCGCCTCCAGCCGAACGCTGCGGCCCGCGGGATCCGTCCCGTGATGTGGTTCGATTCGGCCGCGCCGCTCCGCAGCGGCTGGGCGTGGGGACAGAACTACCTGGAGGGAGGCACCGCCGCGTTCGAGGCGACCGTCGGCCAGGGGAAGGCGTTCGTGTTCGGCCCGGAGATCACCTTCCGGGCGCAGCCGCACGGGACGTTCAAGTTCCTGTTCAACGCCATCCACCAGGCGGCGCCGCCGCCGCGGGGCACGGGAACGGCTGCCCGCTGACCGAAGGTTGAGGTCAGGGCCGATGATCTGCCGACGGGCTGCCGCCGCGCTCGTCGTCGTTGCGGCTTCGGGATGCGCGGGCGCCGCCGAGGGGACCCTCGCGGCGTCGCGTATCCCGCTCGCGGCCTGCGAACTGCCGGGGACGCCGCGCGCCGCGCGGTGCGGAACACACCTCGTCTGGGAGGACCGCGCCGCCAGCTCCGGCCGGCAGATCCCCATCCACATCGTCGTGCTCCCGGCCGCCGGCGGGACGCGGGTGCCGGATCCGCTCTTCTACCTGGCGGGCGGGCCGGGCGGCTCCGCGGCCGACGCGGCGGCCGGTGTCTCGCGGCTGCTGCGCGAGGTGAACGAGGCGCGTGACCTGGTGTTCGTCGACGTGCGCGGCACCGGACGGTCGGGCGCGCTCCGCTGTCCGGGTCTGGCCGACGATGCTCCCGTCCAGGCCTACTTCGAGGACTTCCTGAGCGACACCTTCGTGAAGGAGTGTCTCGCCCGCCAGCAGGCGGACGTGCGCTTCTACACAGAACCGATCGCCGTCGACGATCTCGACGAGATCCGCGAGGGGCTGGGCTACGCGAGGATCAACCTCTTCGGCACCTCCGGCGGCACGCGTGTCGCGCAGATGTACATGCGGCGCCACCCGGGCACCATCCGCGCCGTCGTCATGCAGGGGGTGCATCCGGTGGACGGCCGCATGCCGCTCCCGTACTCGAAGGCGCTCGACGAGGCGATCCGCCTGCTGATCGAACGCTGCGCCGCGCGCGCGGAATGCCGCGACGCCCAACCGAACCTCGCCGGCGAATGGCAGCGCGTGACGCAGCGGTTCGAGGGGGGCGCCGTCGAGGCGATCGTCGAGCATCCCCGCACGGGGCAGCGTGAGACGGTGCGTATCACGAAGGGGGTGTTTGCCGAAGGGCTGCGTCATCTGCTCTACGATTTCGGCGCCGCCTCGGACGTGGCGGGCGTGATCGCCGCCGCGGCGCGAGGAGAGTTCGGTCCCTTCGCCGTGCGCCACATCCGCCGGACGCGCGCGCTCCAGCAGGCGATCGCCTTCGGGATGTTCCTGACGGCCACCTGCGCGGAGGACGTGCCGTTCATCACCGACGAGGACGTTGCGCGCGACACCGGCGGCACGTTTCTCGGCGATTACCGCGTGCGCCGCCAGCAGGCGGCCTGCCGGATCTGGCCGCGCGGTGCCGGCGTCGACGACCGGTTCCTGGAGCCGGTGCGCTCCGACATTGCGGCCCTCCTCATCTCGGGCGACGCCGACGTCGCCACGCCGGCGTCGAACGGCGACCGGGTCGCGGCCGGCCTGTCGCAGGCGCGGCACATCGTCTTTGCGGATCAGGGGCATCAGCTCGCGAATCCCGCGTGCGCGGCCCGCCTGATCGCGGCGTTTCTGAACACGGCCGATCCCTCGCGGCTCGACACGGGTTGCGTGGCTGCGGCCTCTTCCGCGCCGCGTCCATGACACGGCGGCAGGGCAGGACCCCGATGCGAATTCCGCTCGTCGTGATCGCAACCATGATCGCGCTCGCCTCGGCGACGACTCCGGCGTCGCGGGCGCTGCGCGCGCAGACGCCAGCCGGCACGTCGACGAACCCGCCCGCGGCGTTCGCCGATCCGGACCGCCGCGCGAAGCTGGCCAGCGCGTTTCCAGAGGTCGACCGCCTCGTGTCGGCGTTCATGACGCGGACGGACGTCCCCGGCGCGGCGTGGGGCATCGTGATCGACGGTGAGCTCGCGCACATCGGCGTCGCGGGATACCGCGAGCTCGCGACGAAGGCTCCCGTGGACCGCGACACCGTGTTCCGGATCGCCTCGATGACGAAGAGCTTCACCGCGATGGCCATCGTCAAGCTGCGCGACGACGGCAGGCTGTCGCTCGAGGATCCGGTGGAGATGTACGTTCCGGAACTGAAGTCGCTGCGGTACCCGACGAGCGATTCGCGCCGGATCACCGTGCGCGACATGCTGTCGCACGCGGGCGGATTCCCCGAGGACAACCCATGGGGGGACCAGCAGCTCGCCGCCACGGAAGACGAGTTCTCGCGGATGCTCCGCGAAGGAATCCCGTTCTCGAATGCGCCGGGCGTGGCCTACGAGTACTCCAACTACGGCTTCGCGATCCTCGGCCGCATCATCACCAACGTGTCGGGCAGGCCGTACCGGCAGTACATCCAGGAGGCGATCCTCCAGCCGCTCGGCATGACGTCCACGACCCTGGAGCCCCGCGAAGTGCCGCGTACGAGGATCGCGCACGGCTACCGCTGGGAGGACGAGACCTGGAAGGAGGAGCCGCCGCTCCCCGACGGCGCGTTCGGCGCCATGGGCGGCATGCTCACGTCACTCGCGGACCTCTCGAAGTACGTCGGCGCGTTTCTCGCGGCATACCCGCCGCGCGACGGTCCCGAGACGGGGCCGGTGCGGCGCGCGTCGCTCCGCGAAATGCAGCAGATCTGGCGCGCGCGGCCGGCGACCGTGACGAGAACGCCCGCGGGGACGGTGCAGCTCAACGCCGGCGGCTACGGCTACGGCCTCGGGATCTCGCAGTCGTGCCAGTTCGGCCACGTCGTGGCGCACAGCGGCGGCCTGCCGGGGTTCGGATCCCTGATGCGCTGGCTGCCCGAGTACGGCGTCGGCATCATCGCCTTCGGCAACGTGACCTACACGGGATGGGGGAGCGTCGTGAACGAGGCGTTCGAGGCGCTCGCGAAGACCGGCGCGCTGCAGCCGAGGGCGCAGCAACCGTCCCCCGCCCTCGTGGAGATGCGCGACGCGGTGTCGCGCCTCGTGATCGAGTGGGACGATCGCCTCGCCGACGAGGTCGCCGCGATGAACCTGTTCATCGACCGGTCGAAGGACCGGCGGCGAAAGGAGATCGAGGCGCTTCGGTCGAAGCTCGGGAGCTGTGCCGCCCCGGCCGCGTTCGACCATGTGGAGAACGCGCTGCGGGGGCAGTGGACGCTGAGATGCGAGCGCGGGGATCTCCGCGTGGCGATCACGCTCGCGCCCACGATGCCGCCGCGCGTCCAGTACCTGGACGTGAGCGACGCCGCGGCGCGTCCCCCGGGCCCCCTGCCGGCCTGCCGCCAGTGAGCCACCCTGCCCTCATGCCGCCGAGGAGAGATATGCGACGAGCCGTCATCCTGCTCGCCGGCGTGATCGCCGGCGTGCTCCCGCTGGGCGCACGCCAGGCGCCGCCGCTCGAGGCCGTGGTCGATGCGACACGCTTCCGCAACATCGGTCCCTTCAGGACGTCCGCGTGGATCACCGAGATCGCGGTGCCCGAAGCCCCCGCGCGCGAGCACCTGTACACGATCTATGCCGCGACGCGCAGCGGCGGCCTCTGGAAGACGTCGAACAACGGCATCACGTGGACGCCCATCTCCGACAGCGTCGAGGCGGCGGCGGTCGGCGCGGTCGCCGTCGCACCATCCGACTCGAACATCGTCTGGATGGGCACCGGCGACCAGGCGAACGCGAGATCCTCGTACTCCGGAAAGGGCGTGTTCAAGTCGACCGACGCCGGTGCGACGTGGCAGTTCGCCGGGCTGCCCGACTCGCATCACATCGCGCGGATCGTCATCCACCCGCGGAACCCGGAGATCGTCTACGTGGCCGCCATGGGCCACCTGTTCTCGCGCAACGAGGAGCGCGGGGTGTTTCGCACGAAAGACGGCGGCCGCACCTGGGAGAAGGTCCTCTATGTGGACGACGGCACCGGCGCCATCGACCTGGTGATCAACCGGGAGTCGCCCGACACGCTCTACGCGGCGATGTACGAGAAGCACCGAACCCCGTGGCACCTGATCCTCGGCGGACCCGGCACCGCCCTGTACCGCACCGACGATGGCGGCACGACGTGGAGCAAGGTGCCGGGGCTGCCATCGGGCAACGTGGGGCGGATCGGCATCGACATCAGCAGGCGCGATCCGCGCGTGCTGACGGTGATCGTCGAGAACCTCAACCCCCGCAGCGCCGGCATGCCGGCGCGCAGGGACGCCTGCGCCCCTGCCGGCCGCGGCGCGCAGCCGCAGCCCGGCGGTCCCGTGGGCAACGAGGTCTATCGCAGTACCGACGGCGGCCGCACCTGGACGAAAACCCATGGCGACGAGATCGACGTCGCCGGATCGAAGGCGCCGTACTCCTTCAACCAGATCCGCTCGAACCCTGCCGATCCCGATCACCTCCTCGTGACGAGCGACTACATGTACGAGTCGAGGGACGGCGGCCGCACCTGGACCTGCAACTTCATGCGCAGCGTGTTCGGGGATCACCGGACGATCTGGTGGGATCCTGATGATCCGCAGCGGATCATGCTCGGGAGCGACGGCGGCGTGAACGTCTCGTACGACGGCGGCCGCACCGCCACCTACTTCCCCAACAAGCGCATCGGCGAGGTCTACGCCATCGGCGTCGACATGGAGGATCCGTACAACGTCTATGCCGGCCTGCAGGACCACGACTCGTGGAAGGGGCCGAGCAACGCGAGAAGCGGCGCGATCACGCTCGAGGACTGGACGACCGTCGGCACGCAGGACGGCATGTACAACCAGGTCGATCCGACCGATTCGCGGTGGGTCTACAACAGCTTCCAGCTCGGCGGCCAGCGCCGCCTCGATCAGCAGACCGGCACCGTCACGGTGATCGAGCCGCGCCGCGAGGCGGGGGAACCTCCGCTGCGCTACAACTGGATCACGCCCCTCGTGCTCTCGCCGCACGACCCGAAGACGCTCTATACCGGCGCGCAGGTGCTGTTCCGCTCGCGGAACCAGGGGGACGACTGGCAGGAGATCAGCGGCGACCTCACGACGAATGATCCCGCCCGGTGCGGCGTCAGCAACATCGGCAACGTCCCGTACTGCACCATCACCACGATCTCGGAATCGCCGGTGGCGCCGGGCGTCATCTGGGTCGGCACCGACGATGGCAGGGTGCATCTGACGCGTGACCACGGCCGCGCCTGGACGGAGATGACCGGCGCGATTGCAGCGGCGGGGGGGCCTGCGGACCGGTATGTGAGCCGCGTCTTCGCGTCGCCGCACGACGCCGGCACCGCGTTCGTGGCGAAGAACGGCTTCCGCAACGATGATTTCCGGCCGTTCCTCTACCGGACGACGGATTTCGGCCGCACGTGGCAGCCGATCGCCGCGAACCTGCCCCAGGCCCCGATCAACGTCGTCGTGCAGGACCGGAAGAGCCGCGACCTCCTGATCGTCGGCAACGACCTGGGCGTCTGGGTGTCGCTCGACGGCGGCGCGGCGTGGATCCGGCTGAAGGGGAACCTGCCGACCGTGGCGGTGCACGACCTGACGGTGCATCCGCGCGAGAACGACCTCGTGCTCGGCACCTACGGCCGGGGACTCTTCATCGGCGACATCACGCACCTGCAGGAGCTGTCTCCGGCGGTCGTCGCCAGGCGGCTGCATGTGTTCGCGGTGGAGCCGCGTGCGGCGTACCAGTTCCGCGCCCTCGGCAACTATCACCTCTACGGCGACGCGTTCATCCGCGTGCCGAACGAGCCCGACGCGCTGGTGGTGAACTACTTCGTTCGGGAGACGACGGCGGCAGGTGCGCAGGTCCGTGTGCTGGATGCCGCGGGGCGCGAGATCGCCGAGATGCGCGGTCCCGCAGAGGCGGGATTGAATCGCGTGCTGTGGAACATGCGGGCGTCCGGCGGAGGGCAGGGGCGCGGCGGCGGTCCGCTGATGCCGGTGGGGGAGTATCGGATCGTCGTGCGCGTCGGCGACGACGAACAGACGGTCGCCGCCCAAATCCGCGACCGGGCGCGGTGAAGCCGGGGGTCAGAGCTTGAATTTTGCAGAAAATGCAAAATTCAAGCTCTGACCCCCGGGGGCGGGCGGCTAGCGGCGGCTCTTTTTCGCCGAGCGCTTCGCGCCGCTCTTCTTCGCGGCCTTGTTGGCGCGCTTCTTCGCCGCGGCGCCGCGGCTGGACGCCGCCTTCTTCGCGCTCTTCTGGCTGCCCTTTGCGCGGGCCTTCCCCTGACCTGCGGCGGCCTTGCTGCCGCCGCGGGACGAGGTCGCGCGGCCGGCCGCGCGCTTGCCTCCACGGCTCGCGGCGCGCTCTCCGCGTCCGAGCGCCGCGGCGCCGGTTTCGGTGGCGGCGCGCGCCGTGCTGGCGGTCGCCTGGCGCGCGGCCCGCCCGGCGGCGCCGGCGGCCCGCTGGGCCGAGCGGGTCGCGCTGCCGGTGGTCCGCCGGGTCGTCCGCCCGGCCGTCCGCGTGCCTGCGCCGCCGCGGCTTCCGCCGGTCGCCGCCCGCCGCGCCGTGCCGGCGGTCACGTTCACCGCCCGCTGCTCGAGATTCCCGGCGCGCCGCACGGCGCTGCGCACGTTGCGCCGCGTCTCGCGGGTCGCGCCCGCCGACTCTGTTGCGGCATCGGCCACGTTCTCGGCCATGTTCGTCGTGGCCTGCACGGCCGACGAGGCCATGTTGGTGGCCGTCGCGGCGCCGCTCGACGCCATGCTGGCGGCCGCGTCCGTCGCCGACTGCGCCGCCCCCAGGGCCGCCCGCGCCATCGTGCCGATCGTGCTGCCGACTACCTCCGCTGCCCGCGTAATCGTCTCGTTCACACCGCCGTCGTTGTCGCGATCATTTGCCATTACAGGCTCCTTGTCCCATGGTCTGCACCAGCTTGCAGCGTCCAGCCTTCAGCGTTCAACGTTCACTCCGCGGCCCTGCCCGGGGGGCGGCGGAAGCGCGGGCATCTTGTCCTTCGGGAAGCGCGGCAGCATCTCGTCGCGCATCGCGAGATGATAGACGGCCGAGGCGATCGCGGCAGCCGACTTCTTCACGTCGTCCTCGATGATCCGCTCGTAGGTGTCGAGGTTCGTGTGCCACGTATAGCTCTGGTACTGGATCGGGTCCTGCGAGAGGCCGATCCCCGGCAGGCCCGCTTCCATGAACGACGCGCTGTCGGTGCCGCCGGCGCGACGGCCGCTGGTCGCCATGGCGCCGAGCACGCCGAAGTCCTCGAATGGTTTGAAGATGTCGCGCAGCACGGCGGCCGCCTCGGGAGGACCGAACACGGTGGCGCTGCGGATCCGCCCGGTGCCGGAGTCGACGTTGAAGTATCCGTTGAACTTGTGGAAGGCCGGCTTCGGCTCCTCGGCGGTGCCGAAGTGCTCCTTGACGTAGGCCCTGGACCCCAGCAGACCCTGCTCCTCTCCGCCCCACAGCGCGACCCGGATCGTCCGGCGCGGCTTCACGCCGATTGCTTGCAGGATGCGGGCCGCCTCCATCATGACGGCGCAGCCGATCGCGTTGTCGGTCGCTCCCGTCGCGGCATGCCACGAATCGAGATGGCCGCCGAGCATCACCACCTCGTCGGCCTTGTCGGTGCCGGGGATCTCGGCGATCGCGTTGTACGACTTGCCCGGGGGGAAGGTGCGATTCACCACGGTGAACTCGAGGCGCACCGGCATCCCGCTCGCGAGGAGCCGCGTGATCCGCCCGTAGTCCTCGTTCCGGAGGATGACGGTCGGCGGCGCCTTCGTGACGTCGTAGGTGTTGTTCTGGAAGGCGCGGATCAGCCCGTGGTCCATGCCGGCGTCGTTCACGCGGACGGCGACGTTCGCCGCGAGCATCAGGTCGTTGACGGCGGCGTTGACCGCCTGTGCCGTGAGGCGGGTGGGATCGGGCGCCTCCGGCTCCCCGCCGCGCCCGCGGCCGCCGCGTCCGCGCCCTTCGTCGGGCGGCGCGTTCGGATCCAACTGCCGCCGGAGCGCCTCATCGTCGCGCCGCAGCGGGGCGGGGTTCAGGTTCACCGGCACGGTGCGGTGGGCCCCCACCAGCACGATCTTGCCCCGGATCCGCGGCGTCACTTCCTGGATCCAGGCGTCGAGCTCCGCCTGCGTCGGCCGGGCCGGCGGCACGATATTCACCGCATCCTGCGTGACGGTGCCTTTCGTCGACGGCGTCCACGCCAGCACCTCGCCCACGAGGCTGTCTTTCACCGGCGCGACGATGTGGCCCGCGAAGCGCTCGTTGAGCCATCCGGGGCGCGGCGTGCCGTCGGCATTCACGAAGTCCCACGGCTCGAGCCGTCCGTTCTTGAAGCCCCAGTCGGTCATCTGCTTCACGGTCCATTCGGCGGCGGCGTTGAAGTTCGGCGATCCGGTCAGGCGCGGCCCATACACGTCGGTCAGGTAGTGCATCGTCCGCATGATCTGCGAGTTGTTCATCGCCTCGGCGCGGATCTTCGCGTTGATCTCGGCGTCGATCTTCTCGGACTGGAAGGCGGGGGCAGCGGCGATGGCGAGACCGGTGAGGACCGCGAGAACCGTCTTTGACATGCGCCGAATAGTAGCAGGAACTGCTGCCGAGGTGGCGCGGTTCGGGCCGCGCGGAGAGCGGGCACGGTGCGAGTACAGTGAGGCGGTGCACACGTTCAGGGCCGAGGTGCTCGAGGAACTCGCCCGGCATGGCCTGGCGCCGCGGCGGGAGACCTCCCCACAAGTCGTGCGCGACGCCTTGAGAGACCTCTACAAATACGAGATCAGGCGCTTGAAACAGCAGCTCCTGGCAAAGCAGTTCCCGAAAGCGGCCTATGCCGGCAAGGTGGTCGAATTGCGGCGGCGGTACCCGCTGCTGTCGGTGCCGCTCGCCGCATGGGTGTGTCCTCCGGGAGAATAGGCGCGATGGACGACTTCGAGAAGCTCGGACTGTTCTACCTGGGACGTGAATACGACCTGGCCGCGCGTCAGCCGACGGGGCAGCCCGTGCTGTACGACTCGCGCGATCTCGTCACGCACGCCGTGTGTGTCGGCATGACGGGCAGCGGCAAGACGGGCCTGTGCGTCGGCCTCATCGAGGAGGCGGCGATCGACGGCATCCCGGTGATCGCCATCGACCCGAAAGGGGACCTCGGCAACCTGCTGCTCACGTTTCCGGAGCTGGCACCGGCGGACTTCAGGCCATGGATCGACGAAGCGGACGCGGCGCGGGCCGGCGTCACGCCCGACGCCTACGCGGCGGCTCAGGCGCGCACGTGGCGCGAGGGACTCGCCGGCCATGGCCAGACGCCCGACCGTATCGCGCGGCTTCGCGCGGCGGCCGATCTGACCATCTACACGCCGGGCAGCCGGTCCGGCGTTCCGGTTTCGGTGGTCAGTTCGCTCGCCGCGCCGCCGCCGGCCGTCCGCGGCGACGCGGAACAGCTCGGCGACCGCGCATCCGGGACGGCGACGAGCGTTCTGTCGCTCGCCGGCGCCGACGCCACACCGCGCGGACGCGAGCACACGCTGGTCACGTCGATCCTCACCCGCGCGTGGGAGGGGGGGCGCGACCTCGACTTCGCGGCGCTGATCCGGCAGGTGCAGGCGCCGCCCTTCGACACCGTCGGCATCCTTGACCTGGAATCGTTCTTTCCACAGAAGGAGCGGTTCGCGCTCGCCCTGCAGTTGAACGGCATCCTGGCCGCTCCCGGCTTCGAGCAGTGGCTCGAAGGGTCGCCGCTCGACGTCTCGGGCTTTCTCCGGACCCCGGAAGGGAAGCCGCGCGTCTCGATCTTCTCGATTTCGCACCTGCCAGAGGCGGAGCGGATGTTCTTCGTTTCGCTGCTGCTCAACCAGGTGCTCGCGTGGACGCGGACGCAAACCGGCACGTCGAGCCTGCGCGCGATCCTCTACATGGACGAGATCGCCGGCTATTTTCCGCCGGTGGCGAATCCCCCCTCGAAGCCTCCGCTGCTCACCCTCCTGAAGCAGGCGCGCGCCTACGGCCTGGGCGTGGTGCTCGCCACGCAGAACCCGGTGGACCTCGACTACAAAGGGCTCGCGAACACCGGCACGTGGTTTCTGGGACGGCTGCAGACCGACCGTGACAAGGCGCGCGTGCTCGACGGCCTGGAGGGGGCTGCCGCGGGCTCGATCGATCGCGGCGAGGCCGACCGGATCCTGTCGTCGCTCGACAAGCGCGTGTTTCTGCTGCACAACGTGCACGCCCCCGCGCCGCTCGTCTTTCAGACACGATGGACGCTGTCGTACCTGCGCGGGCCGCTCTCGAAGGATCAGATCAGGGCGTTGATGGCCGGGCGCGCACCGGCGGAGGCGGCCGCCGCGCCGGCGGCGGAGCCGGTCGCGACGCGGGCACCCATCGCGGCTGACGGCGCACGTCCCCTCGTGCCGCCCGGGATCGAGGAGTATTTCCTGCCGGATCCGGCGGCGGCACGCACGGACGTCGTCCCTCCGGTGTACCGCCCCGTCATCCTCGGCGCCGCGCGGGTGACGTTCGCCGACGCAAGGCTCGGCATCGACGCCTCCCGGGACGTGGTGTTCGCCGCGCCGCTCAGCGATGCCCCTGTGCCGGTGGACTGGGACACGGCGGTCGAGGTCGAGGTCCGTCTCGACGAGCTCGCCCGCACGCCCGGCAGTGGCGCACGGTTCTCCCCGGTTCCACCGGCCGCGCTGCAGCCGCGGAACCACGCGGCCTGGCAGAAGTCGTTCAACCAGTGGCTCTCACAGTCGCAGCGGATCGAGCTGCTGCGCCATGCCGGCACGAAGCTGACGTCGGCGTCCGGCGAAGCAGAGCGCGACTTCCTGTCGCGCGTCCAGGACGCCCTCCGCGAGGCGCGCGACGCCGAGATCGACGCCGTGCGCCGGAAGTTCAGCGCCCGGCGCGACGCGCTCCTCGAGCGGATCCGCAAGGCCGAAGCGGCGGTCGGACGTGAGGCGCAGCAGGCGTCCCAGCAGAAAACCCAGACGATGCTGTCGGCGGGAGCGGCGGTGCTGGGGGCGCTGCTCGGGCGGAAGACGGTGAGCGCCCGAACGCTCGGCCGCGCCACCACCGCCGCGCGCGGCGTCGGCCGCAGCATGAAGGAGGCGGAGGACGTGAAGCGCGCCGAGGAGAACGTACAGGCGCTCCGCACACAGCTCGCCACACTGGACGCCGACGCGCTGCGCGAGGTGGAGGCGATCGCCTCGCGCTTCGAGGCCGAGCCCCGCCTCGACCGGCTCGCGGTCACGCCGAAACGCGGACAGGTGTCGGTGCGGTTCGTCGCGCTCGGCTGGGAGCCTCTCTGACCCGTGTCACGCCGCGGAGCCCGCTCGCTGAATCGTCGCGGCGTCGCGCTGGCGCTCGCCGCCTTTTCGCTGCTCACCCTGGCGGCCGCAACCGGCTGCCGGCGCGAGCTCGGGCCCGATGTCGTCCGGCGAACGCCGGTGACGGTCGAGGCGCTTCAGCCGGGGGCGCAGGACCTCGTACTGCCGAAGAAACCGGGGTCCGTCAGGTTCGCGGTCATCGGGGATTCGGGGCGCGGCCATCAGCCGCAGCGAGAGGTCGCTGAGCAGATGGTGGCGTGGCGGGAACGGTTCCCGTTCGACTTCGTGCTGATGCTCGGCGACAACGTCTACGATCACCACACGCCCGAAGACTACCGGCAGCGGTTCGAGATCCCCTATCAGGCCTTGCTCGATGCCGGCGTCACCTTTCACGCCGCGATCGGCAACCATGACGACCCGGGGCAGATCTTCTACGAAAAGTTCAACATGGGAGGGCAGCGGTACTACTCGTTCCGTCGCGCGGAGCGGTCGATCGCCGGCGGGCTCGCCGGCGCGGGGGCACGCTTCTTCGCGCTCGACAGCCGGTCCTTCGATCCCGACCAGCTTGCCTGGCTGCGGCAGGAGTTGAAGGACTCGGGCAGCCGCTGGAAGATCGTCTTCTTTCACCATCCCCTCTACACGTCGGGCCGCTACCGTACCGCCGCACGCGCGCTGCGGCGCGAGGTCGAGCCGATCCTGGTCGAGGGAGACGTCGATGTCGTGCTCGCCGGCCACGAGCACTTCTACGAGCGGCTGGTGCCGCAGCGGGGGATCGCGTACTTCACCTCGGGCGCCGCCGGATCGCTCCGCCCGAACGACATCCGGCCCTCGCCGTTGACCGCGCGCGGGTTCGACACCGACTACAGCTTCATGCTGATGGAGATCTCCGGCGACGAGCTCTACTTTCAGGCGATCAGCCGGGCCGGCGCGTCGGTCGACGCGGGCGTGGTCCGGAAGTAGCCGCGGCTGCCCGCCGCCTCCGCCACTCAGCAGGGACCCGCCGCGCGGATCTGATCGACCTTCGAGCGGAACGCCCGAACCCAGGCGCCGGGATCGCGCGCTTCGGCGCTGAGCTGCTCGTGGCTCGTGATGCGGGACGACTCGAACAGGTCTCGCAACTGGGCGTCGGAGAGTTGTTCCAGCAGGTCCAGCAGAAAGCGGCGCCCCCCCTCCGAGATCCGTGCGTCAGGGAAGGTGCCGCCGCCCCACGGCAGGTGCTTCATCGAGACCGTGCAGGTGGACGCGTCGTGCCAGACGGGTTCGCGCCGCCAGTTGTACAGATCCAGCTTCAGCGGGCCGAACGTGGCCCCGAGATCCTGCACGAGCGCCAGCGGCTGCGCGCAGACGCCGTCGGCGGACTCCTCTCCGGCCGGACAGATCAGCCGCTGGTTTCCGGGCTTGTTGTCCCAGTGCGCGAGCACGACCGCCATCAGCTTCAGCGCATCCACTTCGGCCCGGGGTGACCCTCCGCGCGCCGGATCGATCCGTTCGAGCTCGTACCACCCCCACCCCTGCCCCTCGTAGGCCACGATCTCGCGTCCCGGCAGGCGGCGCTCGAGAACAGCGTGATCGAAGTCGACTATGGCGCGCTCGTCGATCCCGCGCGGCAGGCAGGCCCGCTCCCAGCCGGTTCGCTGCACACACCGCAGTGCCTGGAACGGGAAGGAGGGACAGCCCGCGCATCGCACCCGCCTGACGACGAACATGCGGTCGGCGGGGAAGCCGAGGGCGGCGAGCAGGCGCGAGGCGGCCACCTCGGCATGGAGCTCCGGGTTGCTTCGGCCGTACTTGATCTTCACCGCCTCCCCGCCGGGGAGCTCGCAGTAGAACTTCGGCGTCGTGCCGCCCACCTCGCGCAGCACGAACCGGCACTCGACCTCGTCGTCCGGCTGGAACGGAAGGTCGCCGGCGGGGTTACTGCCCAGGTCTGCGGAGCCCACCGGCACCGCTGGAGGCACCCACACCCGTGCGGCCGCCAGTGCGGCGTCGCGGCGGGCGGCAGCCTCCGCGGACGACGGCTCCGGAACGGGCAGACTGCCGCCGCACGCGAGCGCGCAGAGCGCCACGAGGCCGGCAGCGAGCGGCGCAAACCTGGTACGGGCGGAACCCTTCACGGGCTGTCGAGATGCAAGACACTTGCGCAGCCGGGGCGTCCCGGTATAGAACTCTACATAGGTAGAATTCAATCCATGGGCAGACTCAACATCACGTATCCCTCCGGCCTCGTGCTGCAGGCGCTGGCGGCCGGGTACCACTACGGGTTCGACATCATGGACGCGACCGGCCTCCCGAGCGGCACCGTCTATCCGATCCTCCGCCGGCTCGATCGCGAAGCGCTCCTCCGGTCGGCCTGGGAGAAGCAGGCGACCGCCCAGAAGGAGCAGCGGCCGCCGCGTCGCTACTACGAGATCACCCCCGCCGGGGAGCGAATGCTCGCTGCGGCCGTTCAGCGCTACCCGATGCTCGAGCAGGCGGTCGCGCCCGCCGGCGCACTCCGGCCCTTCCGCGCATGACCGGCCTCCCCCGCGATCCGCTCACGCTTCGCCTGTGCCTCGCCCTCGTTCGCGTGTGCGCGCTGCTGGTGCCCCGCCCGTCGCGAGCCGCCTGGCGCGCCGAATGGGAGTCGGAGTTCCGCCATCGCCACACGGCTCTCCGCGAGAGCCACCGCCTCGACTGGGGGGCGAACGCGGATCTCGTGCGCCGCGCCCTCGGGGCGCTTCCCGACGCTGCGTGGCTGCGGCGGCAGGTCACGATGGACGCGGACGTCGTGCACGACATGCGACACGGAGTCCGCATGCTGCGGCGTGCGCCGTCGTTCACGGCGGCGGCGGTCGCCATTCTCACGCTGGGCATCGGCGGCACGGTCGCCGTCGCGACGCTCCTCGACACGCTCTACTTCCGGCCCCTTCCCTACGCGGATGCCGACCGCATCGTCACCGTGTGGCAGCGTGCGCCCTCGGGAGCGCGCGAAGACGTCGCACCGGCCAATTTTCTCGACTGGCGGGAGCGAAGCCGGTCGTTTTCGCACCTGGCAGCGGTCGTGCCGCAGTCCTACGACTATTCAGGCGCAGGCGAGCCGGAAGTGTTCTTCGGCGCCCAGGTCACCGAGGGGTTCCTCGAGGTGATGGGCATCCGTCCGCTGATCGGCCGCGACTTCGCCCCCGGGGATCACGTGCGCGGCGCGGCCCGCGTCGCCCTGATCACCCACGGCCTCTGGCAGCGGCGCTTCGGCGGAGATCCCGCGATCGTCGACCGGCCTCTTGAGCTCGACGGCATGCCGTTCACGGTCGTCGGCGTGCTGCCGCCGGAGTTCCGGCCGCAGCTCCTGCCGCGGCCGGGCGAGGTCTCCGTGTGGACGCCGAAGGTGATCCTCGACCACGAGCGGCGGACGCGCGGCAGCGCCTGGTGGAACGTCGTCGGCCGGCTGCGTCCCGGCGTGACCGAGCAGGAAGCGCAGAACGAGATGGCGGCGATCGCCGCGACGCTCGCGCGCGAGTATCCGCGGACGAACGAGCGGGTCGGCGCGGTCGTGGTGTCGCTGCGCGATCACCTGATGGGGGACGTGCGGCTGCCGCTGCTCGTGCTTCTCGGCGCCGTCGTGCTGGTGCTCGTGATCGCCTGCGCCAACGTCGCGAGCCTCCTGCTGGCGCGGGGGCTGGCGCGCGAGCGCGAATTCGCCGTCCGCGCCGCGCTCGGCGCCGGGCGCGCCCGGCTGGTTCGGCAGTTGATGGTCGAGAGCCTCGTGCTGTCGGGGATCTCGGCCGCTGCGGGTCTGCTGCTCGCGCACTGGCTGATCTCCGCGATCGTGACGGTGGCGCCCGGCGACGTGGTTCGTCTGCACGATGCCGTGCTCGACACGCGGATCCTGGTGTTCACGGCAGTGCTGACGGCCGCGACCGCGCTGGCGTTCGGCGTCCTGCCGGCGCTGCAGTTCTCGCGGCCCGACCGCGACGTGATACGTGAGCGCCAGCCGTCCGCCCCTCGCGCCGCGGTCCGCCGCCTGCTCGTCGCCGGCGAAGTGGCGCTGGCGGTCGTGCTCCTCACCGGCGCTGGGCTGCTCATCCGCAGCCTCGATCGGCTGCTGGCGGTCGACCCCGGGTTCTCACCGGCGAACACCGTCGCACTGCAGGTGTTCGCGCACGATCGCAACCCGACGGACGATCAGGTCCGGGCGTTCTTCAACGCCACGCTCGAGCGCCTCGCGCAGTTGCCGGGCGTGGAGGCCGCGGGCGCCGTATCGGCCATGCCGTTCACCCAGGCGAACATCGACATCAAGAGCACCCTCGACGTTGTCGGCCGCCCCTCGAGCCCGGCCGACGAGCAGCGGCCGGTCTACGTGACGGTCGCGACGCCGGGATTCTTCCACGCGCTGTCGGTGCCCGTGCGCGAAGGGCGACTGCTCGCCGCCGGGGACACCGCGCGGAGCCCGACCGTCGCCGTGATCAGCGAGGCGCTGCGCCGGCGTGAGTGGCCCGACGAGAGTCCGATCGGACGGCGCATCCAGGTGCACTGGCACGGACGGCGCGTCGAGGCCGAGGTGGTCGGCGTCGTCAACCAGCTCCGCCACGACGCGCTCGATGCGGCGGCGCGTCCGGAAGTGTTCTTCGCGCTCGAACAACTGCCGTTCGCGTCGATGACCTACGTCCTGCGCGGGTCGGTGCCCGCCGACGACCTCATCGCGGCGGCGCGGAAGGCCGTGTGGAGCGTGGATCCGAAGCAGACCTTCTACCAGACGGGCGCGGTCCAGCGGATGGTCGAGTCGTCCGTGGCACGGCAACGATTCAGCACGACCGTCGTGGCCGTCGTGGCGGCGGTGGCGATGCTGCTGTCAGCGGTCGGCCTGTACGGCGTGATCAGCTTCGCGACCGCGCAGCGGACGCGCGAGATCGGCGTCCGAATGGCGCTCGGCGCCGACCGCCGCGCAATCCGCCGGATGGTGCTGCGGGAGGGGGGCCTCCTTGCGGCGGCAGGGATCGTGGTGGGGCTCGGCGGGTCGCTGGCGGTGGGGCAGTACCTGCAGAGCCTGCTGTTCGAGATCCATCCAGCGGATCCCGTGACGCTGATCTCCGTGCCGGTGCTGCTGGGCTTCGTCGCGCTCGCGGCGTGCTACGTGCCGGCGGTCCGCGCCACGAAAGTCGATCCGCTGGTCGCCCTGCGGAACGAATGAGGCGCGCGGCCGGGTGCCGCTACTCGTTCGCCGGCTTGATCGAGTCGCGTGTCTCGGCGTCGGCACCCGCCGGCTCGGCGGCTTCGGCCGTGCGGCCCACGTCCCCTTCGAACTCGGCGACCTGCATGGTCGAGTCGGCGTAGCTCCCCCCCTCGCTGCCCACCTCTCCGGTCACCGGCAGCTTCTTGTCGGTTCGATCGTCGGTGCGGCTCATATGTCCTCCTCGTCGTGCGAACAGCAAGGTGAGCGCCACCGGGCGAATGGAGCGGCCGATGGTTTAATGTAGGCCCTTCATGCACAACACGTTCAGGGCGATAGTGGCGGCCGTGGTGATCGTTGGCGTGCAGGGCTGTGCCCTGAAGCGCGCTGGGTTCGAGCGCATGGCGGATGCGATCAGCGCGACGGCCTCGGCGTTCGCCCGTGACAGCGATCCCGAGTTCGTGCGGGCCGGCGTACCGTCGACCCTGAAGATGGTCGAGATGCTGCTCGACGAAGATCCGCGCCACCCCGGCCTGCTGCTGACGGCGTGCAGCGGCTTCACGCAGTACGCCTATGCGTTCCTGCAGGTGGACGCCGAACTGCTCCAGCCGTCGGAGGCGGCGGCGGCGCGCGAGCTGACGGACCGCGCGGCGCGGATGTACGACCGCGCCCGCGGCTACTGCGTGAGGCGTCTCGACGTCTCGGTGCCCGGCGCTGGCGCCGCGCTGAGTGCAGGGAAGGCCGACGTCCTGCTGACATTCCGGAAGGACGACGTGGGGCCGCTCTACTGGACGGCGGTGTCCTGGGGCGGGTCGGTGTCGTTGTCGCAGAATCCGCTGCTGAGGATCGGCGAGCTGGCGGCGATCCGGGGGCTGCTGCGGCGGGCGCTCGAGCTGGATCCCGCCTGGGGGTCGGGTGCGATTCACGAAGCGATGATCGCGCTCGAGGGGCTCCCGGCGATCGCCGGAGGGTCCGCGGCGCGGGCGCGCTCGCACTTCGAGCAGGCGGTAGCGCTGTCGGAGGGGCAGTCGGCGTTCGCCTACGTGTCGCTGGCGACGAGCGTCGCGCAGCCGGCGCAGGATCGGGCGGAGTTCGAGCGGCTGCTGAAGGCGGCGCTGGCGATCGACGTCGACGAGCGGCCGGCGCTGCGGCTGTCGAACCTCATCGCCCAGAAACGCGCGAGATTCCTGCTGGGGCGTTCAGGGCAGCTGTTCTGACGTCGCGGTGGTTGATCGTCTCGTACTCGTAGCTGATGTTCAGCCGCGAGAGGCCGACGAAGCGCACCCTGGCGATCGACTCGGTGCTCACCGGCACCCGGGTTCCGTCGACGCGCGCGTAGTGGCGGACGACGTTCACCTGCGTGGTCCAGAACGAGGGGTTCCTGGCGAGGAGCCCTTCGACGCGGAGCAGCTCGCCGGCGCGGTCGAGCACCATGCGGCCGTCCACGAGCATCACGTCCCTGCGGCGCGGGGTAATGGTCACGTACCGCAGGCCGTCGCTGGTCGTCTCGGGTCCGAACTCGTAGTTCTCCGCCGTGAGCTCCCCGCGGCCGAAGTCGCCGGTGGCGATCAGTTCCTGCTCCCGCTTGAGCAGCGCTTTGAGAACTTTGTTGCGGACCGTATCGGAGCCGCGCTCTGCGACGATCTGGTACCGGAACCCACGGCCGTCGAATTCCGTCCAGGCGTCCAGCCAGCCTTCGTGGCTCATCCGCTCGCTGTGCGCGTGCATGCGGCGCAGGGCGCGGTATTGCTGCAGGGGGACGTCGGAGCCGAAGCCCGTGTGTGCCACCGTCGCTGTTCCCGGCGCCGGGCTGGCGCCAGGCGTCGGAGATGCCCCCGCGGCGAGCAGGAGTGAGAACGCGGCTACCCAGAGGCGGGGGCTGCGGCGGCGTGGGCAACGCGGTTGAGCCATGGTGACGCTCCGGCGATGCACGTCGCAAGAACCGTGCTAGCCCCCGGGGTCAGAGCTTGAATTTTGCACCGCGGCAACGATCTTGCGCCTGGGGTCAGAGCTTGAATTTTGCGCCCGCCGTCACGGCGTGCCGGCGGACGCAAAATTCAAGCTCTGACCCCTCTTCCGGAGCGTGTGATGGCACTGACGAGATCGAGACGCAACAGGATGATCGCCGGCGTGTGCGGGGGCCTCGCACAGGCACTCGGATGGAGCCCCACGGTCGTACGAGTGCTCTACGTCCTCGTATCCGTCCTTTCGGCCGCCTTCCCCGGCATCCTCGTCTACCTCATTCTCTGGATCGTGATGCCGCAGGAGCCCTGAGCGGACGCCGCCGGCCCCGCCACCACCACGCCAGCCCGGCGGCAGTCACCAGCGGCAGCGCGTATTCGACGGCGAGCAGCGCGGGCGGCACGATCCACTGTCCCCCCGCCGACACCCGTTCCCAGACGACGTAGGTCGCCAGGACGGCGCAGCCCCAGACGATCAACGGCAGCGCCGACGGCAGCAGCAGAAACGGCGTGAAGTAGAGGAGATACCAGGGATAGACCACCGGCGCGCACGCGATCGCCAGCGCCATGGGCCAGGCCCAGGCGCCGGGATGATCGACAGGCAGTTTCCAGCGGCACCACGCCGCCGTGGCCAGCCCGACGCCCAGCGCAATTCTCGCCGCCACGTCCGGCGACGCCAGCCACGCGAAGAAGCGGAACACCGGGCCGTTGAACCGCACGTGCTGCACGACGTTGTGGATGCCGAACAGGACGTCGGCGCCCGTGGCATACGGCAGGTACAACAGCACCAGCAGCCCGAGCCCCACAAACGCATCGCGCAGCGTGACCCTTCGCCAGAACAGCGGCAGCAGCACGATCGGCAGCAGTTTCGTCGCGACCGCGAGCACATACGCAACCACCGCGAGCAGCGTCCGCCGGCGCGACAGCCAGAACACCGCGGCCGCCGTCCACAGCGCGCCGACGATGTCGATGTGGCCGCTGTGTGCCGACTCGAGCACCACCAGCGGATTCCACGCATACGCCAGCGTCAGCCACTCGCTGCGCCGCGTCGCCACCAGCCATCGCCACACCACGACCATCGTCAGCAGGTCGCACAGGACGATCGCGAGCTTCATCGCGCGCGACGTGTCGCTGACGGTCACGACGGTCCGGAAGAAGAGCTGCGCGGCGGGCGGATACGGCGTGCGATGGCGCGCGCTCGGCATGTTGCGCGTTTCGTCGGTGTGCGTGAACTCGAGCCCAGGATCCGCAGGGCGGACGGCGTAGGGGTTGATCCCGAGCTTCTGGACCCGGCCGTCCCACAGGTAGCGGATCATGTCGTTGTCGGCGTTCACCTGCGGCAGCGCGAGCGGTACGCGGAAGGCGACCGCCAGCAGCAGCGCCAGGACGAACGTCCGCCGCGCCCCCCGAGGCGCGTTCCAGGCGACGAACAGCACCGCCGCGTACGCGAGCACGGCGACGCTCACGCACGCAAAGAAGAGAGGGCTCCCGAGACGGCCCCCCCCGAACACGAGAACGACCATTGCGGCGAGATACGCGCCGCCGGCGGTGGCGATCAGGGCAAGCGTCGGCACCGAGCCAGAGTAGCGCAGGAGACCGCCGTTGGACTCAGGAGCTAGGAGCTAGGAGCTGCGACGCGTCAAGCCTCGGCGGACGATCTCCAGCGTGGCTCCGAACGCCAGATGCGAGGCGAGCGCCGCCGCGTGCCGCTCCACGGGATACGCGGTGGGCTTCCGCGACAGGCCGGCAAGTGGAAGCCCCGCCTCCGCCGCGGTCAGCCAGAGCAGCGCGCCGTACGGCGTCCCGGCGCCTGCGGTGACGGCGGGCAGGCGCGCCGCGAGGGCGCCGTAGATCGCGCCGGTGCACGCCCCGAAGAGGTGGTGGACGATCGGTCCGCCCATGTCCTTCCACTGCGGGCCGGCAATCCACCCGGCCGCCTTGCGTGTCGCCGGCTCGTCGGGGATCGTCGCGTCGCTGTCGTTCGGCTTCGCCTCGACCCGGTGTTCCTGATGGTGCCGTCCCAGGTCGCCGCGGGCGAACCCCGTCCGTGCGAGCAGGTGGTTGAAGACCACCATCGCGCTTGCGCCGGCCGCGCCGCCGATCGCCCCTGCCGCCGCGCCGCGCCAGATGTCACCGGCACTCATGCCCCGTCGTCAAGCACGGGTCATGCCTGCACGACGACCTCCTGCGGTTGGCGGTCGCGTGCCGCGGCCACGGCGTCGAGCCCCGCGATGAGGTCCGCCACGAGGTCCTTGCGGTGTTCACATCCTGGTGAGAGCCGGACGAGGGTGTCCGACAGGCCGAGCTTCGCGCGCTCCTCCCCGGGGATCGACGCATGTGTCATCCGGGCGGGATGACACAGCAGCGACTTGACGCCGCCGAGGCTTTCGCCGAGCGCGAAGAAGCGGCGCGACGACACGAAGGTGACCACCTCGTCGACCGTGCCGTCGAGCTCGAACGACACCATGCCGCCAAAACCGGTCATCTGTCGTGCCGCCAGCGCGTGCCCCGGGTGATCGGGCAATCCCGGATAGTAGACGCGGCGGACGAGCGGGTGCGCCGACAGCGCCTCCGCGATCGCTTCGGCGTTCTGCGCGTGCCGCTCCATCCGGAGTTCGAGCGTCTTCAGCCCGCGCAGCGTCAGCCAGCAATCGAAGGGGGACGGCACGGCGCCGGTGGCGTTCTGCAGAAAGCGCACCGGCTCGAACACCGCCGCCTCGCGCGCCAGCACCGCGCCCTGGATCAGGTCAGAGTGCCCGGCGAGATACTTCGTTACGCTGTGGACGACGAGGTCGGCGCCGAGCTGGAACGGCTGCTGGAAGTACGGCGTCGCGAAGGTGTTGTCGACCACCACCAGCGCCCCGCAAGCGTGCGCCGCCGCGCAGATGCGCGCGATGTCGTACACGAGCAGCCGCGGGTTGGTCGGCGACTCGATCCAGACCAGGCGCGTACGGGGCGAGAGCGCCGCCTCCAACGCCGCGTGATCCGCCACGTCGACCTGGCGGACGACGCACCCGGCGGCCGCGTGCACGCGGGTCAGCAGCCGGTAGGTGCCGCCGTAGACATCCTGCGGGATCACGACCTCGTCGCCCGGCTTCAGGTGGGCCTGCAGGATCGCGTTCTCCGCGGCGAGCCCCGAGGCGAAGACGGCCGCGTGCGCGACGCCTTCCAGGTCGGCGAGCACCGCCTCGAGCCGGGCGCGTGTCGGGTTGTTGGTGCGCGAGTAGTCGAACCCGCGGTGGACGCCGGGGCCCTCCTGCTCGTACGTGGAGGTCTGAAAGATGGGGGCGATGAGGGAGCCGGTCACGGGCTCCGAGGGCTGTGCGGCGTGAATGGTGCGTGTCGAGAATTCCATGATGATGGCGTGCTCCTCTTCGGGTTACTGGATGACGGTGTGAAGCCGGTGGCCGATGGCGCGGACCACGAGCGGCAGATGCCTGTGCTGCGCGGCGACGAGCGCGTGCCGCTGGACGAGGCGGCACCCGGCGTCGGCCATCTCGATGGCGCGCGTGAACGACAGCGCGTCGAGCGGACGTGCGCCGGGATCCCGCTTCGGATCGGCGGTGAAGTAGCCGGGGACGTCCTTCACGAGCTCGCAGCGGCACGCGTCGAGGCCGGCGGCGAGCAGCACGGCGGTCAGGTCCGACCCGCCGCGGCCGAGTGAGACCACCGCGTCGCCGGCACCGCGCGCCAGGAAGCCGGGCACCACGACCACGTCGTGCGACGCAAGCAGTGCACGGAGCCGGAGCGGCTCGATCCGCGACTCCCCGGGCGCGTGCGCGCCGCCGGCGGAGACGAGGCCCGTCTGGTGCACGTTGGCGGCGCATGCGTCGACGCCGAGCGCCTGGAGCGCGAGCGTGAGCAGCGCGACCGACCGCAGTTCCCCGGTGGACCAGAGCAGGTCGAGGGTGTCGGGATCCGGCTGCTCCACGATCTCGCGCGCCGTCGCGAGCAGCGCATCCGTCACGCCCGTTTCGGCCGAGACGACGACGACCGTCCGCTCGTCTGGTGCAGCGCAGAGGCGCGCGGCGATGAACTCGGCCGCCTGGCGGTACGCCCGCGCACCGGTCAGCACCGACCCGCCAATCTTGAGAACGGCCACGCGCCTGCTCATCGCGAGGCCTCCAGCGCCCGGCGATGTGCCGAAGCGCATCCGCACGCCTGTCGCGCCGCCCTGAGCGCCGCTTCGAGCCGGCGCCGGTCGACCGGCGACGTGAGGAACGCGAGCCGCTCCGCCGGTCCGCGGCGCGAGACGGGCGCCACGCGCTGCGTGTAGACGCCGTAGGACGCGAAGAGATCCGCGAGGCTCGCCGGCCGCGGGAGCCTCGGCGCGGTGAGCGTGACCATCCAGCCGGTGTCGGGCGCGGCTGGCGCCGCTGCCGTCGGCAGCGTCTCGATCGGCCATCCCGCTCCCGCGATCACCTCGGCCACGTCGTCCAGCACCGTGGCGGCGGTCGCGTCGGGGCCTGCGCCGGGCCCCTGGAACAGCAGCCGTCCCCGTGGAGTTTCGAGGATCAGCGCGTTCTCGACTCCCGCAACGGCCGCCAGCGGATGCCCGTCGGGGACGAAAGCGGGCGCGACGAACGCCTCGAGGCGGCCTGACCAGTCGGCGTGCACGACCGGCTTGATGCAGCCGCCGAGCGCCCGCGCGTCGGCACACGTCTCCGGGTCCAGCGAGCCGATCCCCTCGGTCTCGATCGCGTCGGGCGACACGTCGAGGTGGGCGAAATGCTGGAGGAGCACGGCGAGCTTCTCGGCCGCGTCGATGCCGGCGACGTCGTTGTGCGGATCCGGTTCGGCGTATCCGAGCGCCTGCGCCGAGGCCAGCGCCTCGGCCACCGTGCGTCCGTCGTCGGCGCATGCCGTCAGCACGAAGTTCGTCGTGCCATTGACGATCGCGCTCAGGCCGGTCGCGGCGGCAGCGAGTGGCCGCCGGGCGAACGCGCCGAGAAACGGCACACCGGCGATCACGGCCGCTTCGTAGAGCAGGGGAGCGCCGCTCCGCGCGGCCGCTTCGCGGAGTTCGCGCCCGTGGCGCGCCAGGAGCGTCTTGTTGGCAGTGACGACCGGCGTGCCTCCCTCGAGCGCCCGCAGCACGAGCTCGCGGGCCGGCGCCGTCCCTCCGAGCACCTCGACGAGCACCGCCGGGCGCGCGGCGAAGACAGCCTCGCTGTCGCTCACCAGCGGCACCGACGGTGGCAGCGCGCGCTGCCGGCGCGCGTCGCGGACGAGCGCGGCGGCGAGCCGCACCGGCGGCGAATCCGCGGCATCGAGCAGGCGGACGAGCGCACTGCCGACGGTGCCGCAGCCGAGGAGCGCGACGCGTGGAGCCGAGGACGCTGCGGCGCGCTCCT
>Ga0247719_1000237_pt1 | contig 38357 bp, 34 predicted proteins | sample 41E_DmetaG_FD_189046 | JGI IMG/M metagenome (GOLD analysis project Ga0247719, IMG submission 189046) | Soil microbial communities from hillslope of Landscape Evolution Observatory, University of Arizona, Oracle, AZ, United States - 4-1-E_D | ecosystem: Engineered > Artificial ecosystem >...
CCCCAGCGAAGCCCGAGCACCCCCAGCGAAGCGCCTATTTCCCAATGCAGAACCGGCTGAAGATCTCGTTGAGCGTGTCGTCGGCCGTCCGCCTGCCGGTGACCTCCTCGAGCGCCGCGCGCGCCTCGGCGATGTCGGCCGCCACGAACTCTTCCGGCGTCTGCCGGTCGGCGGCGTCGCGGGCCCGAGTCAGTGCCGTCAGCGCGGCCTGCAGCAGCGTGACGTGACGCATGTTGGTGATGGCCGGCCCGTCACGCAGCACGTCGCGGCCCGCGAGCGTGCGTGCAATCGCGGCGCGCAGTTCCTCGAGTCCCGCGCCCGACACCGCAGCCACGGCAAGGGCGGACGGGATCTCCGATGTGTTCCACGCGGCCGGCAGGTCCGCCTTGCTCGCGACGATCACCCGATCCCTCGCGGATGTCGCGTCGAGGATCTCCTGGTCTTCAGGGCCCAGCGGCGCCGACTGGTCGAGCACGACCAGCGCCAGGTCGGCGTGCTCGGCGGCTCGGCGCGCGCGAGACACACCCTCGCTTTCGACCGCATCCGCCGTGTGGCCGTGGATCCCCGCCGTATCCACGAGCGTCACCGCGAGCCCTTCGATCTCCACCGCTTCCGTCAGCAGGTCTCGCGTCGTTCCGGGGATGTCGGTGACGATGGCGCGGCCTGCTCCCGCGAGCGCGTTGAACAGCGTCGACTTGCCGACATTCGGCCGTCCGGCGATGACGACCTGCGCGCCTTCGCGGATCATCCGCCCGAGACGCGCATCGGCGAGCAGCGATTCGATCTGCCGCCGCACGTCGTCGATCTCGGAGGCGACCGCCGAGGGCTCGACGAAGTGATAGCCCTCGTCGGGAAAGTCGAGCGACGCCTCGAGACGTGCGGAGAGGTCGAAGAGCGCCGCGTCGATCGCCGCGACGCGGTGCGTCAGCGTTCCCTCGAGCTGGTCGAACGCGGCGCGAGCCTGAAGCGGCGTCACCGCATTGACGAGATCCGCGACCGCCTCCGCCTGGACGAGGTCCATTCGCCCCGACAGGTACGCGCGCAGCGTGAATTCACCCGGCTCGGCGAGGCGTGCGCCGGCGGCGATCGCCGCGCGGACGATCGATCGCAGCAGCACGGGGCTGCCGTGCGCGCTGATCTCGACGACGTGCTCACCCGTGTACGACGCCGGCGCCTGGAACCACGTCGCGATCGCCTGGTCGGCGGCGTCGGCGCCCGTCACGCGGACGAGCGTCGCATGCCTCGGCTGAAAGTGTTCGTGGCCTGTCAGTGCGCTGGCGCATTGCAGCGCGCCGGGTCCGCTGATCCGCACGACGCCGATCCCGCCGCGCCCGGCGGGCGTCGCGATCGCGACGATCGTGTCGTCGGTGGAGAACGGCAATGCCTTTCAGCGTCGCGCCGAGATGATCACCGTCTTCAGGAAGGCGTCGCCGATGCTCTCGGACGTGAGGGTCGGGTCTTCGGCGACGGTCAGGTGGACGATGCGGCGGGCGTACGGATTCAGCGGCCCCATCTCCTGCGCCGTGCCGCTCGTCTTCGCCTTCTCCATCATGAAGCGCGTCATCTGCCGCAGCTCGGCGTCCTTCCCCTTGCGATAGTCGAGCGCGTCCACCACGAAGGAGCGGTCACCCTTCACGTCGCGGCGGAAGGCGGTGTTCACGATGAGCTGCAGCGCGTCGAGCGCCTCCGCCTTGCGGCGGAGGAGATGTTCGGCTCCCTCGCCGGAGATCTCGACGCGCACGGCGTCGGACGTGTCATGAACCGCCACGTCGAGCGGCAGACCCATCGCCGCCAGCGTGTCGTGCACGAATCCGCGGACCCGTTCTGTCAACTCCATCACCTGCGCTCCTTCGCCGCGTCCGTCCTGCCGCCGCCGGCCGTCTTCACCCGGCGCTCCGCCGGCGGCCGCACGGTGCGGTCGGGCATCGGGCCGATGATGCGGTTCGTCACCGCCTGCTGGCCGATCGCCCAGAGGTTGCTCACCGTCCAGTAGAGAACCAGGCCGCTCGGCGCCCAGATGAACATGAACATGAACATCAGCGGCATGAGCAGCATGATCCGCTGCTGCATCGGATCGGCGGTCGACGGCGTCATCTTCGTCTGGATGAACTGGGTCGCCCCCATCAGCACCGGCGTGATGAACAGCGGATCGTAGGTGGAGAGGTCCTTGATCCAGCCGATGAACGGCGCGCCGCGCAGCTCGATCGCCACCGAGAGCATCGAGTAGAACGCGAACAGCACGGGCAGCGTGAGCAGCATCGGTACGCAGCCGCTCGCCGGGTTCACACCGCGCTGCTTGTACAGCTGCATCATCTCGGTGTTCATCTTCTGCCGCGCCGGGTCGGTCATCTTCAGCTTCGCGTACCGCTCCTGGATAGCCTTGATCTCCGGCTGGATCTCCTGCATCTTCCGCATCGACACGACGCTCTTGTGCCGCAGCGGGAACATCGCGAGGTTGATCAGGATCGTGAGGACGATGATCGACCAGCCGTAGTTGCCGACGTAGCCGTTGATCCACTTCAGCGCGCGAAGCAGCGGCACGACGAGCGGCGAGAAGACGCCGAAGTGGATCGCGCGCACGAGGTCGCGATCGACCGCGGCGAGCACGTCGAAGTCCTTCGGACCGAAGAAGAACGGCGTGCCCTCCGGCGCCGAGGGGAAGCGCGCCGTCCAGGCCACGTAGGGGGGCGGCGGTTTCTCTCCCTGGGTCCGCGCCGGCAGCGAGACGACCTCGTACGACACGCGCACGCGCTCCTTCGGCCTTACCGTCGCACTCAGAAAGTAGTGGTCGCTGACCCCGATGAAATCGAATGCCCCCTCCTGCGTCGGCGCCGCCGGGACGTCATCGACGTCGACGCGCTCGACGTCTCCCGCAACCGAGTAGATCGGCTGGGGGGGCGCGTTGTAGCCGAGAGAGTTCATGTCCAGCGCCGTACCGATCGCCGGTCCCCACTGGATGGCGGGGACGAGTTCCTCGGTGCCGCGGCGGACCCGCGCGGTGAAGTGGACGACGTAAGGGGAGTCGGGGTGAAAGCCGAACTCCTTGCGCACCGACACGCCGGCGCTGTCCTGGTACTCGAAAACGAGCGTCTGCGGCGAGTCCGTGACATCCAGGCTGGTGGCGCTTGGCTTGTACAGCGCCGACGCCAGCGTCCGGGTCAGGACGGCGTCGTCCAGCGAGAGGGAAAACGGACGCGGCGCGCCGGCAGGCGCGTCCTGCGGCACGAGTTCGAGCGGCTCACGGGCGGCATCGAGGTATTTCTTCAGGCGCCAGCTCTTGATCACCCCGCCGCGGTTCGAAAACACCCCGCGCACCGACTCGTTCTCGAACACGATGTCCTGCTCGGCGCTATCGGCGATGAGCGGGGCCACCCCTGGCGCTTCGGGTTCTGGGACCTCCTGCGGCCGCGCCGGCTCGGCGATCGTCGCCTGCGCGGGTCCGGGTGACGGTTGCGCGGCGGGCTGTTCCTGCTGCTGCGGCACGCGCTGCGGCTCGGGCGGCGGAAAGAGCGCCTGATACCCGTAGAGCACGATGAACGAGAGAACAACTGCCAGGAGAACGCGTTTTTCCATCAGAACTCGTGCGGCCGCAGATCGTCGCCGGCCGGCAGCCGCCTCGCCGGCCGTGCCACGACGGGATCGAAGCCATGGCCGCCGAACGGGTGGCACCGGCCCAGGCGCTTCAGCGCCAGCCAGCCGCCCCGCAGGACGCCAAACCGCGCCACCGCCTCACGGGCGTACGCGGAACATGAAGGGACATACCGGCACGAGCCGGCAAAGAGTGGAGAAAACAGCAACTGGTAGCCGCGGATCAGCCCCAGCACCAGCCGCTTCGGAAGCGCACCCGGACGCCCCGCCCCGAGCAGGCGCTCAGCCGGCATGCGCTGGCCGCACGCGGGCCCGTCCGCGCCGCCAGACGGCACGGAAGTCTCGCTCGAGATCGGCGTAGGGAGCATCGAACAGTTCGCGACGAGGGATGACGACGACGTCCACCGACGGACCCGGCTCCGTTTCGAGGTGCCGGAAGATCTCGCGGATCAGCCGCTTGGCCCGGTTCCGCCGGACGGCATCCCCCAGCTTCCGCGAGGCGACGATGCCCAGCCGAGGGGTGGGTGTCGCACCAGGGGCCAGCACCAGCGTGAAGAAGCGGGACGATACCTTCCAGCCGGAATCGAAAACCCGCTGGAATTCCCCCCGCCGCCGCACGCGCTGCGTCCGGGTGAACCTGTGCGGCGGCACGGCGCAGGCGCCTCCTACGACGAGGAGACAGTCAGTCGCTTGCGCCCTTTGGCGCGACGCCGCTTCAGCACCAGCCGGCCGTTCTTCGTCGCCATCCGCGTGAGAAAGCCGTGCGTCTTCTTGCGACGGCGACGGTTGGGCTGGAAAGTACGCTTCATGATGTCGAACCCCTGTAACGAGCAGAAACTCTTCGGAGAAACCTAGATACTACCGGCCGCTCCGCCGTACTGTCAATGCAGGGGGGGCCGCCGTTTGGCGGGGGTTGGAGCCGCCAAGGGGGTATGCTACAGTCCAATTCCCTGCGACGTCCGTAGGGTCTCCCCCCGAAGTTTTCCACAGTTGTGGAAAAAAATGTGGAAAAGCCATGGTTTTCGCCGCCTCCCGCGCCGCCGACACCGAAGTGAGGCCGCTTCCGAGGGGGCGAAAGTCGAAAAACACCCGTTTTCAATGGGTTTTTTGCGGCTCCCGTCGGTAGCGGAGCCGTTGCGGCCGGACTCGAGAGGGGCGAAAGTGCAGAGCGCCGGGCGGACCTGGAGATGACAGCGAACATCTGGGACGAGGTCCTCTCGAGGATCGAGACTAAAGTCAATCGTCACAGCTTTTACACGTGGTTCAAGCCCACGGCGTTCGTGGCCGACGACGGCGGCGCGATCCGGGTGCGCGTGCCGAATCCGCTCTTCCGGGACTGGCTCACGAAGCACTACTCGGCCGTGCTCGAGGAGGCGCTCGGGGAGGTCGACCGCAGGGGTACGTCGGTGGCGTTCGTCACCGACGACGGGCCGCTCCCTGCGTCCGGCCCAGCCGTGGACGAGCTGGCGGCGGCCCCAGACCTGCCCCCCGTGGATGCCGAGGCTTCGTCCGGGGGCCTCGCCCCCCGCTATTCGTTCGACACGTTCATCGTGGGGCCGTCGAACCAGTTCGCGCATGCCGCCTGCCGGGCGGTTGCCGAGGCCCCGTCGCGCTCCTACAACCCGCTGTTCATCTACGGCGGCGTCGGGTTGGGCAAAACGCACCTGATGCACGCGATCGGGCACTACGTGCTCAATCACCTGCAGTCGCTGAAGCTCACCTACATCTCGTCGGAGCGGTTCATGAACGAGATGATCAACGCGGTGCGCTACGACCGGGTGCTCGACTTCCGGGAGCGGTACCGCAGCGTGGACGTGCTCCTGGTCGACGACATCCAGTTCATCGCCGGCAAGGAAGGGACGCAGAACGAGTTCTTCCACACGTTCAACGCGCTGTACGACTCGCAGAAGCAGATCGTGATCAGCAGCGACCGGCCGCCCCACGAGATCCCGCAGCTCGAGGAGCGCCTGCGCTCGCGGTTCGAGTGGGGGCTCATCGCCGACATCCAGCCACCGGACCTGGAGACGAAGGTCGCGATCCTGAAGAAGAAGGCGGATGCCGAAGGGGTGCTGCTCCCCGACAACGTGGCGCTGTTCATCGCCGGGAAGATCAAGTCGAACATCCGGGAGCTCGAGGGCTCGCTCATCCGTCTCGTCGCGTACGCCTCGCTGACCGGCCGCGAGATCTCGCTGTCGCTCGCGCAGGACGTGCTCCGCAACGTGCTGCAGCACGACGAGCGCGCCGTGACGATCGAAGTGATCCAGAAGTTCGTCGCCGACTACTACCAGTTGAAGGTGGCGGATCTGAAGTCGCGCAACAACTCGAAATCGGTCGCGATGCCCCGCCAGATCGCGATGTTCCTGTGCAAGACGCTGACGAACGCGTCGCTGCCGGAGATCGGCAAGAGCTTCGGCGGCAAGCACCACTCCACGGTGATCCACTCGATCAAGAAGATCGAGGACCTGCGGCAGCGCGACGGAGATTTCAACACGCTTCTCAACAACCTGTCGGAGTCGCTGCGCTAGGAAAATCGACCGTACGGACGGGTTTTCCACAGCACCCACACGGCATGGCCGTGCACGGTTTGTGGGCACTCGAGCGGGCGCGTTTTTCCACCGTCCGTCCACCGGCGGCGCGTGCGCCGTACCGAAATCCGGTCCACAGGCTAAGTCGTACATCCCAAAGGGTTAAACGCCAGCAAATGTGATTTCCACAGCGCCTCTTTATTGTTTATAATTCTTTGTTCCTGTTTTCTTCTCTTCACTAGAGAGATCCGGAGCCCTTCGAGCCCCGTTCTCCCGCGAGGTCAGCACCCGTATGGAACTGGTCGTACGTAAGACCGATCTGTTGCGCGAACTGCAGTTGTTCCAGGGGATCGTCGAGCGCAAGAACACGATTCCGATTCTTGCGAACGTCCTCATCGAGGCCGACGGCGACCAGGTGCGGCTGCTGGCGACCGACCTCGAGGTGGGGCTGCGGAGCCGGTGCTCCGCGTCGGTGGCAAAAGGGGGCTCGCTCACACTGCCCGCGAAGAAGCTCTACGAGATCATCAAGGCGCTGCCCGAGACCGACATCCGGATCGAGGAGAACAAGAACGGCGTGAAGGTCGCGGCCGACCGGTTCGACTCGCGGATGCAGACGCTGCCGCGCGAAGACTTCCCGTCGCTGCCGGATGCCACGGGCAGCTACAGCGCGACGCTGCCGCGCGACCTGCTGAAGCAGATGGTCTCGAAGACGCAGTTCGCGATCACCGGTGAAGACACCCGGTATTTCCTGAACGGCGCCCTGTTCATCCAGCGCGCCGACTCCATGGCGCTGGTCTCGACCGACGGCCATCGGCTGGCGCTCATCAACGTCGCCCGCGAGAAGCAGGGGAAGGGCAAGGGAGACGACGAGGAGCGGGTCATCCTGCCGCGCAAGACGCTGCTCGAGCTCGGCCGGCTGCTCGCCGAGGGGGACGGGGACATCCGGTACGAGCGCGGCGAGAACCATCTGTTCTTCGAGATCGGCGGACGGCTGCTCATCTCGCGCATGATCGACGGGCAGTTTCCGGCGTTCGAGCGGGTGATCCCGAAGAGCAACGACAAGCGGATCGAGTTCGACCGCGACCGGCTGACGAGCGCGGTGAAGCGCGTCGCGCTGCTCTCCAACGAACGCTCGCGCGCGGTCAAGTTCCAGATCGACAAGGGCAAGGTCGAGATCGCGTCGAGCAGCCCCGAGTTCGGGGAAGCCAAGGAGCAGATCGTCGTCGATTACGACAAGGCGCCGGTGACGATCTGCTTCAACGCCCAGTACGTGCTCGACTTCCTGGCGGTGGTCGAAACGGATTCGGTCGCGCTCGAGTTCAAGGACGAGATGAGCCAGGCGGTCATGAAGCCGATCGGGGCCGAGAACTACGAATACACCTACGTCATCATGCCGATGCGCGTGTGACGCAGCCCGGGCGCCGGTGCGCGGCCGGCACTCCGCACGTCGATTGATCGAACACTGAATGTCGCAGACAGAACCGCAGAACCACGACCAGCAGCAGGTCGAGCAAGCCGCGACGGCTGTTGATCAGGCTACCGCTGTGTCCGGCAACGGCGCGGGCGCCGGGGCCGACGATTACGGCGCCGACAAGATCAAGGTCCTCGAGGGGCTGCAGGCGGTCCGCAAGCGCCCCGCGATGTACATCGGCTCCACGGGCGCGCAGGGGCTGCATCACCTCGTCTACGAGATCGTCGACAACTCGATCGACGAGGCGCTGGCGGGCTACTGCGACCAGATCAACGTCACGCTGCACATCGACCACTCCGTCACCGTCGTCGACAACGGCCGCGGCATCCCGGTGGATCGCCACGCCAGCGGCAAGTCGGCCGCCGAGGTCGTTCTCACGGTGCTGCACGCCGGCGGCAAGTTCGACAACGACAGCTACAAGGTGTCCGGCGGGCTGCACGGCGTCGGCGTCTCGGTCGTGAACGCGCTCTCGGAGACGCTGGAGCTGGAGATCTGGCGCAACGGCCAGGTGTACCGCCAGTCGTACGAGCGGGGCGACCCGACCACCGAGCTCGAGGTCACCGGCACGACGAAGAAGCGCGGCACGAAGATCACCTTCAAGCCGGACCCGCAGATCTTCGAGACGACCGAGTTCAGCTTCGACACGCTCGCCCAGCGCCTGCGCGAGCTCGCCTTCCTGAACGGCGGCGTCACGATCACGATCGACGACGAGCGCGACGGCAAGAGCCACAGGTTCCATTACGAGGGAGGGATCAACTCCTTCGTCCAGTACCTGAACCAGAACAAGGCGGCGGTCAACGACAAGCCGATCCACATGCGCGGCGAGAAGGACGGCATCGACGTCGAGATCGCCATCCAGTGGAACGACGGCTATTCCGAGACGGTCTACTCGTTCGCGAACAACATCAACACGCACGAGGGGGGCACGCACCTCTCGGGCTTCCGGTCGGCGCTGACGCGCACGATCAACTACTACGTCGGCAAGAACAACCTCGCGAAGGACCTGAAAGACGCCAACATCGGCGGCGACGACATCCGCGAGGGGCTCACCGCGGTGATCAGCGTCAAGATCCCCCGCCCGCAGTTCGAGGGGCAGACGAAGACGAAGCTCGGGAATACCGAGGTGAAGGGGATCGTCGAAGCGATCGTGAACGACCGGCTGGGCGCCTTCCTCGAGGAGAACCCGGCGATCGCGAAGCGGATCATCGGCAAGGCCATCGACGCTGCGCGCGCGCGCGAGGCGGCGCGGAAGGCGCGCGACCTGGTGCGCCGCAAGGGGGCGCTCGACAACAGCACGCTGCCGGGCAAGCTCGCCGACTGCCAGGAGCGCGACCCCGCCCAGAGCGAGCTCTACATCGTCGAAGGGGAGTCGGCGGGCGGGTCCGCCAAGCAGGGGCGCGACCGCCGCTTCCAGGCCATCCTGCCGATCAAGGGAAAGATCCTGAACGTCGAGAAGGCCCGCTTCGACAAGATGCTCGGGAGCGACGAGATCAAGACGATGATCGCGGCCCTCGGCTGCGGCATCGGCAAGGAAGACTTCGACCTCTCGAAGCTGCGGTACCACCGCGTCATCATCATGACCGACGCGGACGTGGATGGATCGCACATCCGCACGCTCCTCCTGACGTTCTTCTACCGCCAGATGCGGGAGCTGATCGAGAACGGCTACGTCTACATCGCGCAGCCGCCGCTCTTCCGGGCCAAGCGCGGACGATCGGAGCAGTTCATCCGCGACGAGCGGGCGCTCGAGGCGTGGCTGATCAAACGCGCCGTCGAGTCGCGGACGGTGGTGCTTCCCGACGGCACGCAGATGTCGGGCGAAGAGCTGGAACGGAGGCTCGAAAAGCTGATCGCCTTCCGCAAGTACCTCCAGATCGTCGAACGGCGCGGCCCCTCGCGCGACGTCATCATGGCGGTGCTCGAGCATGGCGCGAAGGACAAGGCCTTCTTCACCGACCGCAGCCGGGTCGAGGCGCTGGCAGCGGCGGTCACGAGCGGCGTCCGCACGGCGACGGTGCAGGAGGACGAGGAACATCAGGCGTTCGCGATTGCCCTCGAAGACCGCTCCGGCGGCTATCCCCGCCATCATCGGATCGACCAGGACTTCGCCCTGACCGGCGAATTCCGCACGCTGTCGAGCAGCTACGAAGACGTGTGCGGCATTCGCGGCCCGATGGTCGTCCGAACGTCGGTGGCGGCCGAGCCCGAGGAGCCGGCGGAGGACGCCGGCGCCGCCGCCGCGAACGACACCGCGATCGGCGGCGCCCCGCTCGACGAGGCGACGAAGCTGGCCGCCGAACCGAAAGCCATCGACGCGTCCGCGGAGCCGAAGCTGCCGCCCCGGCCGGGCCGCGACGCCGAGGTGACGGTCGCCTCCCTGGACGAGCTCGTGGAGTTCTTCACCGCGGCCGGCAAGAAAGGGGTGGCGATCAACCGCTACAAGGGCCTCGGCGAGATGAACCCGGACACGCTGTGGGAAACCACGATGAACCCGGCGACCCGCACGCTCGCGCAGGTGAAGGCGGAGGACCATCTCGAAGCGGACCTGATGTTCACCACGCTGATGGGCGACCAGGTCGAGCCGCGCCGGAAGTTCATCGAAGAGAACGCGCTCGAAGCCAAGAACCTCGATATCTAACGCATGTCCGAGATCGTCAACAAGTTCCCGGTCAACATCGAAGACGAGATGAAGCGCTCGTACATGGATTACGCGATGAGCGTGATCATCGGGCGAGCGCTGCCCGACGTACGGGACGGGCTGAAGCCGGCGCACCGCCGCGTGCTCTACGGCATGCGGACGATGGGGCTGGCGTCGAACCGCGCGTATCGCAAGTGCGCCAAGATCGTCGGCGAGGTGATGGGCAACTATCACCCGCACGGCGACGCGTCGATCTACGACACGCTCGTCCGGCTCGCGCAGGACTTCAACATGCGGTATCCCCTGGTCGACGGCCAGGGGAACTTCGGCTCGATCGACGGCGACCCCCCGGCGGCGATGCGCTACACCGAAGCGCGCCCGCAGGGGCTCGCCGAGGCGATGATGGCGGATCTCGACAAGGAGACCGTCGACTTCGTCCCGAACTACGACGAAACGACCGAAGAGCCGACCGTCCTCCCCACGACCTTCCCGAACCTGCTCGTCAACGGGTCCGCCGGCATCGCCGTCGGCATGGCGACGAACATCCCGCCGCACAACATGCGCGAGATCATCGACGGCGTGATTGCCGTCGTCGAGCGTCGCGACCAGTCGAAGGAGGCGCGGACGAGGGCGCTCCTCCAGGCGGTGCCCGGCCCCGACTTTCCGTCCGGCGGCTTCATCGTCGGCCGGCAGGGGATCCTGCAGGCCTACACGACCGGGCGCGGCGCGATCACGCTGCGGGCGCGCAGCGAGGTCGAGGAATCGAAGAAGGGGGACCGCGTCTCGATCGTCGTGACCGAGATCCCGTACCAGGTGAACAAGGCGCGGCTCATCGAGAAGATCGCCGAGCTCACGCGGGAAAAGACGATCGAGGGGATCGCGGACCTGCGCGACGAATCCGATCGCGACGGCATGCGGATCGTCATCGACCTGAAGCGGGGCGAAGTGCCGGAGGTCGTGCTCAACAACCTCTACAAGCACACGCAGCTCCAGACGACGTTCGGCATCATCATGCTCGCGATCGTCGCCGGGCGCCCGCGCGTGCTGAGCCTGCTCGAGGTGGTCGAGCAGTTCATCGAATTCCGCCGCGACGTCGTGCGGCGCCGAACCGAATTCGAGCTGCGCAAGGCCGAAGCCCGCGCGCACATCCTCGAAGGCCTGAAGATCGCGCTCGACCACCTCGACGAGGTGATCCGGCTCATTCGCGGGTCGAAGAACCCCGCTGAAGCGCGTGAAGGGCTGATGGCGAACTTCGGTCTGACGCAGATCCAGGCGCAGGCGATCCTCGACATGCAGCTCCAGCGCCTGACCGGCCTCGAGCGTCAGAAGATCCTCGACGAACTCGCCGAGATCATGCGGACGATCGAGCGGCTGCGCGCGATCCTCTCCAGCGACACGCTGCTGATGGAGGTCGTCGTCGGCGAGCTGAAGGCGGTGCGCGACCGCTACCAGGACGAGCGGCGCACGGAGATCATCGACGAGTCGGGCGAGCTCCGCATCGAGGACCTGATCGCCGACGAGGACGTGGCGATCACGGTCACCAACACCGGCTACATCAAGCGGACGGCGATCAGCACGTACCGGATGCAGCGCCGCGGCGGCAAGGGACGCATCGGCATGCGCACCCGCGAGGAGGATTTCGTCAGCCACCTCTTCGTCGCCTCGACGCACTCCTACATCATGATCTTCTCGGATCGCGGCCGTGCCTACTGGCTGAAGGTCCACGCGATCCCCGACGCGGCGGCCGGCGGCAAGGGGAAGGCGATCGCCAATCTCGTCTCGATGCAGCAGGGGGAGCGGATCGCCGCCCTGCTGCCCGTGAAGGAGTTCCCGACGGACGAGGGGCAGCAGTTCGTCGTGATGGGCACCCGCAAGGGGATCATCAAGAAGACCGACCTCACGGCCTTCCGGAACCCGCGTGCCGACGGCATCATCGCGATGGGCGTCGAGGAAGGGGATGCGGTGATCGCCGTGGAGCTCTCCGACGGCGGGGAGCAGATCATCATCGGCACCCGCGACGGCATGGCGATCCGCTTCGAGGAAAGCGACGTCCGCGCGATGGGCCGCGGCGCCTACGGCGTCCGCGGCATCGCCCTGCGCGACGACGACGAGGTGGTCGGGATGGAGGTGGTGCGCCCGGGCGGCACCGTCCTCACCGTCACCCAGAACGGCTACGGCAAGCGCACCGACCTCGAGGAATACCGGCTGCAGTCGCGCGGCGGCTACGGCGTGATCGACATCCAGACATCCGACCGCAACGGCAGGGTGGTCGGCATGGTCTTCGTCAACGAGGACGACCAGGTGATGCTGATCAGCCAGCAGGGCATGATCCTGCGGACGCGCGCGGCCGACGTCCGCGTCATCGGCCGTTCGACCCAGGGGGTCAGGCTGATCGAGATGGAAGACGGCGACATGGTCGTCGCCGTCGCCAAGGTCGCCGAGCGCGTCGAGGAAGAAGGATCGGAGAGCGCGCCCGAGGCGCCTTCGGCCGAATAGGCGCGCCTCGCGCTAATTCCAAACGCCAAACTCCAAACTCCAAACTCCAAACGCCAAACGCCAAACGGCAAAGCCCGAGTCCCAGTGGAGAATGCAACAAGTTGCGTTTGGGATTTGGCGTTTGGAGTTTGGCGTTTGGAGTTTCCTCAAGCAGGCTCGAGCTTCGCGAACTTCGCCAGCAGCTTCTTCACACCCACCGTATTGAACCGCACCGTCACCTTCACGTCGTCCGCGTGGTCTTCGACGGAGATGACGTTGCCGACGCCGAACTGCGCGTGTCGGACACGCATGCCCGGGCGGACGGCGCCGGACGTCGACTGATCCTCTGCCTCGTAGGCGTACGCGGGGGATTCTTCCCGCGTGCGGCTGCCGCCCCCCCGTCCGCGCCCGCCGCGGCCGTAGGGGTTCGTGCGGAACTCGTAATGCTGGTGACCGAACGAGCTCTGGTAAGGGGAGCTGTAGGTCGGCGCGATGCGCTCCAGCAGCTCGCCGGGGATCTCGTCGAGGAAGCGTGACGGCTCGGTCGCCTGGTACTCGCCGAAAACGCGGCGGCGCGCGGCGCTCGTCAGGATCAGCTTCTCTTCGGCCCTCGTGATCCCGACGTAGCAGAGGCGGCGTTCCTCCTCGATCTCGTCCTCGTTCTCGCCCGACCGCGAGTGCGGGAAGAGCCCTTCCTCCATGCCCGCAATGACGACGAGCGGGAATTCGAGCCCCTTGGCGGCGTGCATGGTCATCAGCCAGACGCGTGCTTCGCGATTGCCCGCTTCCTCGTCGGTCTCGGACAGGAGCGACAGGCGATCCACGAAGCCGCCCAGCGACGCCTCGGGGTCGTGCGACTCGTAGTCGCGGGCGGCGGACACGAGCTCCATGAGGTTCTCGATCCGGTCGTTCGCCTCCTCGGAGTTCTCTTCGCGCAGCGCCTGCAGGTAGCCCGTCTGGTCGAGCATCTTGCCGATGGCGATCGAGACGGTGTCCTTCCGCGCGGCCTCTGAGAGGTTCACGATCAGGTCACGGAATGTCCGAAGCGAGGTCAGCGCGCGCGGCGCCAGCTTCGATTCGTCGATCGCGTACATGGCTTTCGCCCACAGCGACCTCGCAGAGCTGACTTCCTGCAGCCCGGCGGCGAGCAGCGGCGGCGCATCGGCGATGACCGCCTCCGGATCGATCGCCTGGAGCGAGTCCATCACGCCCTTGCCAACGCCGCGCGCGGGGACGTTGATCACACGCCTCAGGCTGACATCGTCGTGCGGGTTGATGATCAGCTTGAGGTAGGCGAGAGCGTCCTTGATCTCCTTGCGCTCGTAGAACCGGACGCCGCCGATGATCTTGTAGGGGATCGCCTCGCGCATCAGCGAATCCTCGATCGCACGCGACTGCGCGTTCGTCCGGTAGAGCACTGCCGCGAGGCCGTTGAAGTTCTCCATCCGGTGCTGCTTGAGCGACCTGGTGATGAAGTCCGCCTCTTCGAGCTCGTCGTTGCCGCGGAAGTAGAGGATCTTCGAGCCTCCCTTTCGGTCGGTCCACAGCCGCTTGTCCTTGCGGTTGCGGTTCTGGCTGATGACGGCGGACGCGGCGTCGAGGATGACCTGCGTCGAGCGGTAGTTCTGCTCGAGCCTGACGATGGTCGCCTCGGGGAAGTCGTGCTCGAAGTCGAGGATGTTCTTGAGATCCGCGCCTCGCCATTTGTAGATCGACTGGTCGGGGTCCCCGACGACGGCGAGATTCCGATGCGCCTCGGCGAGCCGCCTGATCAGCAGGTACTGCGGCCTGTTGGTGTCCTGGTACTCGTCGACCATCACGTACCGGAACTTCCGCGAGTAGAAGCCGCGCACCTGCTCCGACGTTTCGAAGAGCTCGACGGTCTTGAGCAGGAGATCGTCGAAATCGAGCGCGTTGGCGTCGCGCAGCGCCAGGATGTATTTCTCGTAGATCTTCGCGACGGATTCGCCGCGCACGTCCCACGTGCCGCGCAGCGAGTCGGGGCCTTCCATGCGGTTCTTGGCGTGGCTGATGCGCGAGAGCGCCATGCGTGGCGGCACGAACTTGTCGTCGATCCCGAGCTCCCGCTCCGCCTGCTTCACGGCGGCGACCTGGTCCGAGGAGTCGTAGATCACGAAATCGCGGCTGAGGCCGATCTTCGGTGCTTCGCGGCGCAGCAGCCGCGCGCAGAGCGCGTGAAAGGTCGACAGCCACACCCCCTGCGCATCGGTGCCGATCAGCGCCTCGACGCGCTCCCGCATCTCCTGCGCCGCCTTGTTCGTGAAGGTCACCGCAAGGACGTTGCCGGGCTCGGCGTGGCCGTCGCCGATCAGATGCGCAATGCGGTAGGTGATGACCCGCGTCTTCCCCGACCCGGCGCCGGCGAGGATCAGCAGAGGTCCCTCGCGATGCAGAACCGCTTCACGCTGCGCCGGGTTGAGTTTGCTCAGGAAATCCATGGGGGCGGGACTCTTCGATTATAGCTGCGCCGCCGATGGCAAGCGCCTTGTTACAGGAGGGTGCATGAGCAAACGAAACAACGTGAACCCGGGCCAGTACAAGGTTGCGGGGCGGGAGAAGCCCGACACGATCGCACGCGAGCGGTTTTTGCACCGAGGCAACGAGAAGGCCACGAGCATGGCCGGCACGACGAAGTCGGCAAAGCCGAAGAAGAACCGCTGAGCCCGCTTCGAAAAGAGACGTCGCGGCGTCGCCTGCCCAGGGCGGCGCCGCGCTTTCGCTGCGGTTGTGTATCATCAACCGCTCATGGCAAGAACACTGCTCGACAAGGTGTGGGAGGCCCACACCGTGCGTAAGCTCCCGAACGGGCAGACGCAGCTCTTCATCGGCCTTCACCTCATCCACGAAGTCACCAGTCCCCAGGCGTTCGACATGCTGCGGGCACGCGGGAGCCGCGTCGCGTTTCCCGACCGCACCATCGCCACCGTCGATCACATCGTGCCCACGAAAGACCAGCGTCGCCCGTTCCTCGACGTGATGGCCGAGGACATGATGTCGGCGCTGGAGCGGAACTGTCGTGAAGCGGGCATCCGCCTGTTCGATCTCTCGTCGGGTGCGCAGGGCATCGTGCATGTAGTGGGGCCCGAGCTGGGGCTGACGCAACCGGGGATGACGATCGCCTGCGGCGACAGCCATACGTCCACGCACGGAGCGTTCGGCGCGGTGGCGTTCGGGATCGGCACCTCGCAGGTGCGCGACGTGCTCGCCTCGCAGTGCCTGGCCATGGATCCTCTCAAACTTCGGAGAATCTCCGTCGACGGGCGACTGCCGCAGGGGGTTTACGCGAAGGACGTGATCCTCGAGATCATCCGCCGCCTCGGTGTGAACGGCGGCGTCGGCTACGCCTACGAATACGGCGGTGCCGTCGTGGACGCGATGACGATGGACGAGCGGATGACCATCTGCAACATGTCCATCGAGGGGGGCGCCCGCGTCGGCTACGTGAATCCCGACCAGACCACGATCGAGTACCTGCGCGGCCGCCGGTTCGCGCCCCAGGGAGACGAGTTCGAGGCCGCGGCGCGCTGGTGGCTGAGCCTCGCCACCGACGAGGGTGCAGCCTTCGACGACGAGGTGAGGATCGACGGAAGTGCGATCCGTCCGACCGTGACGTGGGGGATCAACCCGGGGCAATCGGTGTACGTCGACGAGCGTCTGCCTCGTCCGGCGGACGTCGAGCCGTCGCAGCGCGCTTCGATCACCGAAGCGCTCGACTTCATGGGGCTGCCGCCTGGAGCGCCCATTCAGGGGACGCCGATCAACGTCGCGTTCGTCGGCTCCTGCACGAACGCGCGGCTGTCGGATCTGCGCGAGGCCGCCCGTATCGTCCGGGGGAGGCGCGTGGCGCCGGGCGTGCGCGCGCTGGTGGTGCCGGGCTCACAGGCCGTCCGTGCCGCGGCGGAGCGCGAAGGGCTCGATCACGTCTTCAGCGAAGCCGGCTTCGAGTGGCGCAGCGCCGGCTGCTCGATGTGTCTGGCGATGAACCAGGACCGCCTCGAGGGGCGCGAGATCTGTGCGTCCTCGTCGAACAGGAATTTCAAGGGCCGGCAGGGAAGCCCGGTGGGACGGACACTGCTCATGAGTCCCGCGATGGTGGCGGCGGCGGCGATCGCCGGCGAAGTCGTCGACGTGAGGAGGCTGGACGATGGCCGCTGAGAAGATCGTGCGCGTGGCGGGCACCGCCCTCCCCGTCCGCGGCAACGACATCGACACCGACCGCATCATCCCGGCGCGGTTCCTCAGGTCCGTCTCCTTCGAAGGGCTCGAGCAGCATCTGTTCGAGGACGACCGCGCGCAGGCGGGCGACGCGCATCCGCTGTCGAATCCGTCATACGCCGGGGCGACGCTGCTGTTCGTCAACGCGAACTTCGGCTGCGGATCCTCGCGCGAGCACGCGCCCCAGGCGATCCGGCGGCGGGGGATCCGCGCCGTGGTCGGCGAATCGTTCTCGGAGATCTTCTTCGGCAATGCCGTGGCGCTCGGGATGCCCTGCCCCACCGTCGCCGCCGCCGACGCCTCGCGGCTGATGGACCTTGCGGAGCGCGTCCCGTCCACCGAGTTCGTGCTGGACCTGCGCGAGATGACCGTCGCCGGCGGAGGGCTGACGGTGGCGGTGACGCTGCCGAACGCGGCGCGCGAGGGATTTCTCGACGGGAGCTGGGACGCCACGGGCCAACTGCTCGAAGACTTCGACGAGGTCCGTGCCGTGGCGAGCCGCCTCCCCTATATCAGCGGCTGGCGTGGTCCCGGGGTCAGAGCTTGAATTTTGCGGGGGCACGACTGGTAGTGGTGCCGAGCTGTCGTCCCCCCAGCAGGTAGGGCCCCCGCAAAATTCAAGCTCTGACCCCGGACGCTCGCACCACGTGGAGGAAGGCGGTGGCGGCGTGGGACAGCTCGCCCCCCTTCCGGAACACGAGGCGGACGGTCCGGCGCGCACTCAGCTCCGGGATCTTCACAGCCACGAGGTCCCCGCGCTCGATCTCGGTCAGGGCGCACCGCCGCGGCAACACGGCGACGCCGGCCCCCATCTCGACGGCGCGCTTGATGCCGTCGAGGCTCGGCAGCGAAATCTGGATGTTGATCGAGGCGTGCCGCCGCTCGTAGAGCCGCAGGACACGCTCCCGCGTCGGGGACGGATCGTTGTGCGCGATCACCACCTGGCGCCCCACCTCCTCGATCGAGACGCGCTTCCGCGACGCGAGGGCGTGGCTCGGATGCGTCAGCAGCACGAGCTCGTCGGTGCCGAGCGCCATCGCCTGCAGCCCAGGCTCGCGCGGCAGGAACGTGAGGACGCCGAAGTCGAGCGACCGTTCCATCAGCTCCGCAGCGACGTTGCGCGACCGCACACGCCGCACTTCGATCGAGACGTTCGGATGCTCGGCGGCAAACGCCTGCACGAACGGGAGGAGCGCGTGCACGGCGGCCTCGTTCGCACCGACCACGATCCGTCCGCGCCGCACCTGATGGAGTTCGCGGACCGCCTGCTCCGCTTCCGATGCCATCCGCAGGATCCGCTGGGCATGCTCGAGCAGGAGCGCGCCCGCCTCGGTGAGGGCGCCGTTCCGCGACGACCGGTCGAACAGCCGGTCGCCGAGCTCGTCTTCGAGCCGCCGCACGGCCTGGCTGACCGCCGGCTGCGTGCGGTGGAGCCGCCGGGCCGCCACCGAGAAGCTGCGCTCCGCCGCAACGGTGGCAAACACGTGAAGATCCTGGAGCTGCATCCCCAGATCATAAGCACGGCTTATCGAAACGCAAAAACAATAAATTGGACGGCGCGCTCCGGCGGCTGGTACAAAAGTGGGTCGGAGGAGCCATGTCGACCGAGCGGATCACGATTTTCGACACCACCCTGCGGGACGGCGAGCAGGCACCCGGATTCTCGATGCGGACCGGCGAGAAGCTGAAGGTCGCCCGCCAGCTCGCGACGCTGGGCGTCGACATCATCGAAGCCGGCTTCCCCATCGCCTCCGACGCCGACGCCGAGGCGGTGCGCATGATCGCCACCACCATCGACGGCCCGGTCATCGCCGCGCTGGCGCGGTGCAACGAACGAGACATCGACCGGGCCGGATGGTCCCTGGCACCGGCCGCACGCCGCCGGATCCACGTCTTCATTGCGACCTCTGACCTGCACCTCGAACGCAAGCTGCGGATCTCCCGCCGCGAGTGCATCGAGAGCGCGGTGGCCGGCGTACGCCGGGCGCGCCAGTACACCGACGACGTGCAGTTCTCGGCGGAAGACGCGACCCGCAGCGACCTGGACTTTCTGTGGAGGGTCGTCGAGGCCGTGATCCAGGCCGGCGCGCGCACGATCAACCTGCCGGATACGGTCGGCTACTCCACTCCCGACGAGATCCGCGACTTCTTCCGCCAGATGATCTCGCGGGTGCCGAGCTCGGACCAGGTGACGTGGAGCACCCACTGTCACGACGATCTCGGCCTCGCCGCCGCCAACAGCCTCGCGGCGCTCGAAGGGGGCGCCCGCCAGGTGGAATGTACGATCAACGGGATCGGCGAGCGCGCCGGCAACGCCTCACTCGAGGAGATCGTGATGGCGACGCGTGTCCGGGCCGACCGGCTGCCCTTCTCCACCGCCATCGACACGCGCCAGATCTTCGCCTCCAGTCAGCTCCTGGCTCACGTGACGGGCGAAGGCGTGCAGGCGAACAAGGCGATCGTCGGACGCAACGCGTTCGCGCACGAGGCCGGCATCCACCAGGACGGCATGCTGAAGGACCGCCGGACCTACGAGATCATGCGGCCCGAGGAAGTCGGCGTGCCGCAGGCGACGCTCGTGCTCGGCAAGCACTCGGGCCGTCATGCCGTGCAGCGGCGCTGCGAAGTGCTCGGCATCACGCTCGAGCGCCGCGACCTCGACACGGTGTACCGCGCGGTGATCGAACATGCCGACCGCGAGAAGATCGTGACCGACCACGACCTCACGACGATCGTGGCGCGGGTCCTCGGCACCGCGGCGGCCGCAGCCGCCCCGTCGTTCGCGGACTTCCACGCCACGCCGGCCGAGGTCGGCTACGGGCACGGCGTCTGATCGCCCTCGCCAGGACACCTGTTCTCGAGCTCGAACCAGTGGTTCAATGACGGGTGAATGAGAGCATCGATCCTCTGCCTGCCGGGTGACGGCATTGGCCCCGAAGTCACCCAGGCGGCCCTCCAGGTTCTCGGCGCCGTCGGCGCGCACTTCGGCCACGATTTCCTCTTCACTGAAGCGCTCATCGGCGGAGCCGCGCTCCGGCGCGGGGAGCCGGCGCTGCCGCCCGCGACGCTTGCGCTCGCGCGATCGGCGGACGCCATCCTGCTGGGCGCCGTCGGGGATCCGGCCTTCGATACCAGCGACAGTTCCCGCCGTCCAGAGGCCGCGCTCCTTGGCCTCCGCCGGGCGCTGGGGCTCTTCGCGAACCTGCGCCCCGCGCGCGTGTGGCCCGGCCTCGAAGACGATGGTCCGCTCAAGGCTGACATCCTGAGGGGCACCGACCTGCTCGTCGTGCGCGAGCTCACGGGCGGCCTTTATTACGGTGAGCCGCGCGGAATCGAGAGCGACGGCACTGCCGCCGTGAACACGCTGCGGTACTCGCGCCACGAGATCGAGCGGATCGCGCGCGTGGCCTTCGAGTGGGCGCGACGCAGACGCCAGCGGGTCACGTCGGTCGACAAGGCGAACGTGCTGGAAGTTTCACGGTTGTGGCGCGGGACCGTCACGGAAGTCGCCGCCGACTACCCGGACGTCGCCCTGGAGCACATGTACGTCGACGCCTGCGCGATGAAGCTGGCGCTCGCGCCGGCGTCATTCGACGTCATCCTCACCGAAAACCTGTTCGGCGACATCCTCTCCGACGAAGCCGGCGCCGTCGTCGGGTCGCTGGGCCTGCTGCCATCGGCGAGCCTCGGCGAGGGGCCGGGGCTCTTCGAGCCGGTCCACGGCTCCGCCCCCGACATCGCGGGCAGGAGTCTCGCGAACCCGGTCGGCGCCATCGCGTCGGCCGCCATGCTGCTCGATCACCTGGGCCTCGGCGCAGAGGCGCGCGCGGTGGACGCCGCGATCGGCGCGACGCTGCAGCAGGGGGTCCGCACGGCGGACATCCGCGGAAACACGAAAGCCGCGACCACCCGGGAGGTGGCCGCGGCCATCGTCGATCGCCTGCGATCCGTCAGCCCCGAAGGGGGCTGACACGCGCCGCGCCGCTCATTCGACCGTCACGCTCTTCGCGAGGTTGCGCGGCTGGTCGACGTCGCAGCCGCGGCGGATCGCGATGTGATACGCGAGCAGCTGCAGCGGCACGACCATCAACACCGGCGTGATCAACGGATGTGATTCCGGCACCGTGATGAGGAAGTCCTGCGCCGGATCGAGCAGCTCGCGAATGCCGCGCTGCCGCTCGCTCGCGAGCGCGATCACCGACCCGCCCCTCGCCTTCGCCTCCTGGATGTTGCCGATCATCTTCTCGAAGACGTGGTCGTCTGGCGCAATCGTCACGACCGGCATCTGCTCGTCGATCAGCGCGATGGGGCCGTGCTTCATCTCACCGGCGGGGTAGCCCTCGGCGTGGATGTACGAGATCTCCTTCAGCTTCAACGCGCCTTCGAGCGCGATCGGGTAGTTGATGCCGCGGCCGAGATACAGGAAATCGCTCCGCTGGTAGAAGCGCTTCGCGATCTCCTCGGTGAGCGAGTCGGACTTGAGCGCCTGCTCGATCAGGAGCGGCAGCTGCATCAGCGACTCGATCTGCGGCCGCGCCTGGTCGGGTGACAGCGTGCCGCGGATCTGTCCGAGGTACAGCGCGAGCAGGTGCAGTGCGACGAGCTGCGAAGTGAACGCCTTCGTCGAGGCGACGCCGATCTCCGGACCGGCGTGCGTGTAGACGGTGCCCTCCGTCTCGCGCGTCGCCATGCTGCCCACGACGTTGCAGATCGCGATGCTGCGGGCCCCCTTCTTCTTCGCCTCACGCAGCGCCGCCAGCGTGTCGGCGGTCTCGCCCGACTGCGTGATGACGATCGCCAGGGTGTTGCGCGACACGATCGGGTCCCGGTACCGATACTCGGACCCGTAGTCGACGTCGACCGGCAGGCGCGCCAGCGACTCGATCAGGAACTTGCCGACCAGCCCCGCGTGCCACGACGTGCCGCACGCGAGGATCACGACCCGCTCGGTCTCGCGCAGCACCGCGTCGGGAATCTGGATCTCGTGGAGAAAGACCTTGCCCGACTCCACCGACGCGCGGCCGAGGACGGTCTCCTTGATCGCCATCGGCTGCTCGAAGATCTCCTTGAGCATGAAGTGCTTGTATCCGGCCTTCTCGGCCATGACCGGATCCCACGACACCCGCGTGCTCTTGTTCGAGACCGCCCGTCCCGAGTAGTCCGTGAACTCCACTCCCGAGCGCGTGATCACCGCCATCTCCTCGTCGCCGAGGAACACGACGTCGCGCGTGTGGCTGAGGATGGCGGGGATGTCGGATGCGACGAAAAACTCTCCCTCGCCGAGCCCGACGACGATCGGCGGCCCGTTGCGCACGGCGACGATCTTGTTCGGGTCGTCGGCCGACATGATGACGAGCGCGAAGAGGCCGCGCATGTAGAGCAGCGCCCGGCGCGTCGCCGCCTCGAGGCCGTCGTCTTTCATCTCGCGCTCGATGAGGTGCGCGACGATCTCGGTGTCGGTCTCGGTGACGAAGGCGTGCCCTTCCTTCTGGAGCTGCTGTTTCAGGTCCAGATAGTTCTCGATGATCCCGTTGTGCACCACGACGACGCGCCCGGTGCAGTCGCGGTGGGGGTGCGCGTTCTCCTCGGTGGGGCGGCCGTGCGTCGCCCAGCGCGTGTGCCCGATGCCGTACTCCCCCTCGAGCGGGTTCGTGGCGATGACCTCCTCCAGGCGCGCGAGCTTGCCGGCGCTCCGCCGGAGCTCGATGGAGCCGTTGCGCACGACGGCGACACCCGCCGAGTCATACCCGCGGTATTCGAGGCGCCGCAGCCCGTCGATGAGGATGGGCAGCACCTGCTTCTGACCGATGTATCCGATGATCCCGCACATGGTTGTGATCCCTTTTGCCGATCGCGGCGCCCGCTACTTCTTCTTCTTGTTCCTGCTGACCCAGCCGTCCTTGTTCACCTGCTTGCCGCGCGCGATCGCCAGCGCGTCGGCCGGCACGTCCGCGGTGATGGAGGAACCTGCCGCGACGTACGCCCCCTTGCCGATCCGCACCGGCGCGATGAGCTGCGTGTCGCTGCCGATGAACGCGCCGTCCTCGATGACGGTCGGGTGCTTCGCCACGCCGTCGTAGTTGCACGTGATCGTGCCGGCGCCGACGTTCACCTTCTCGCCGATCGTCGCGTCGCCGAGGTACGCCAGGTGATTTGCCTTGGACCCGCGGCCGAGCGCGGTCTTCTTCAGTTCCACGAAATTTCCGACGTGCGCGCCCTCACCGACTTCCGACTGCGGGCGGATGTGGGCGAACGGCCCGACGCGCGCGCCACGCGCGACGTGCGATTCGCAGATCACGCAGAAGTTGTTGATCACCACGTCGTCGTCGATCTGCGAGTCCACGATGCGGACCCCGGAGTTGATGGTGCAGTTCGCCCCGATCGCGGTCCGCCCTTCGAGGTAGACGCCCGGGTGGATCACGGTGTCGCGGCCGATGGTCACGTCGGGGCCGATGAACGTCGTGGCGGGATCCACGATGGTGACGCCCGACTCCATCAGCGCGTCATTCCTTCGAGCCTTCAAGATCGCGGTCACGTCGGCCAGCTCCCTCCGGCTGTTGACGCCCAGGATCTCCATCGGGTCCCGGGCCGTCACCGTTTCGACCACCAGCCCTCGCGACCGGTAGATGGTGACGAGGTCCGGCAGGTAGTACTCCCCTTGCGCGTTCGCCGCGCCGATCCGCTTCAGGGCGTCGAACAGCGGCCCGAGATCGAACGCGTAGATGCCGCTGTTGATCTCGCGGATCCGCCGCTGTTCCTCGGTCGCATCCTTGTGCTCGACGATCGCCGCGATGCGGCCCCCGTCACGAACGATGCGTCCGTATCCGTGCGGGTCGTCGACTTCGGCCGTCAGCACCGTCGCCGCGGCCTCACGCTGGCGATGACGGTCGACGAGCGCCACCAGTGTGTCGGCCCGCAACAGCGGAACGTCGCCAGACAGCAACACCACGGTGCCGGCCCTGCCGGCGAGCAGCGGTTCGGCCTGGAGCAGCGCGTGCCCTGTGCCGAGCTGCGGCTCTTGTAATGCAAAGCCAAGGCCCAGCCGTTTCCCGAGCGCCGCCCGGACCGTTTCCGCCTGATGGCCGACGATCACGGTGGTCGTGGCGGGCGACAACGCGCCGGCCGTGCGGAAGACGTGTTCTATCAAAGGGAGTTCGCCTGCCCTGTGAAGTACCTTCGGCAGGTCGGACTTCATCCTCGTGCCCTTGCCGGCGGCAAGTACGACGATGTGGATGTCGGTCATAGCAGAGAGGATGACGCCGCGCTTGAGGGGGCGGCGCACACCCGGGGAGAGAGCGAACGGCCGCCGCGAGGCGGTGTTCAGGAACGACGCGGGATCTTCGGGCGGGACGTGACCGGCGGCGCGTCGATTACCGCCCGAAAGCCCTCGTGACTGCGAATATTGTCGAGGTCCGGGTCCTGCCGTGCCTGGGCGCGGTTCTGCGGGTTGAGGGCAATCGACCGCTGAAGGTGCTGAAGCGCCTCCTCGCGGCGGCCTCTCTGGCTCAGCGCCGCGGCCATGATGTAGTGCGCGTGGTCGTTGTCGGCGTCGGCCGACAGGGCGCGCTGCAGGTGCCCGACGGCGCCGGCGTGGTCCCCGGCGTTCAGGGCGACGGTGGCGGCGTAGACGTGATCGCCCGACGCGGGGGGCGCCGCGGCCTGGCGCTGGGTCTCGCGTTCGCACACCCGCAGATACAGGTTCGCCCGCTCGAGCAGCTCCCGCTCCTCGGGATACCGGTCGATGACGTTCCGAAAGTGCGTGGCCGCAACGGCGAAATCGTGTCGCTGCAGGGCCTGGACACCACGCTCGTAGATCGCGACGGCCTCGTAAAAGCCCGGCTTTCTGGGCGGAGCGGGCGGAGGCGGTGGAGCGGGGGCCGGCGCCGGCTGAGGCTTCTCGACCGCGACGCGCCGTGCCACCGGCTTCGCCGCGGTCTTCGCGGCGGCCTTTTTCACCGGACGCCGGGCGGCCTTCGCGACAGGTCGCTTGGAGCGCGGCGCCGCACCCTTTCGCGCAGTCGCCTTTTTCCTGGTCGTCCGAGGTGATGCCCCCCGGCGCTGTTTTGCCAAACCTGTTTCGCCTCCTGGGGGCTCACGAGCCCGCCTACGGGCGGCAAAAGTAGCAAATCGGTTGTGAAATGGTCAAGTAAGTTGCTCGTCGGACGCCTTCCGGGCAGCGTGCGCCTGGTCTTGGTCGGTCATTTGGCCGAGTTTTTGACGTGCTCGAGCGCGTCGAAAACCTCCTTGACGCGGATCCCCAGTCGGTCGGCGACCGCGCGCATCGCCTCCTTCCTCGTCAATCCTTCAATTTCTGCTGATCGACCAAATTCTGAGGCGATTACCGCCGCTGTCGGACGCTCCTTGTCGCCAACCATCGCGGCTGTTCTTGGGTAAACAACCATAACAAGTTCACCCTGTGGCGGTGGGGGATCCGCCAGCCAGGCGTTTATTGGTCGAACAGCCAACTGTTCGTGAACCTTCGTCAGCTCCCGGCCAATCGCCACCACGCGATCCCCAAGCTCCAGATGGATGTCGCCGAGCGTTGCCAGCACCCGGTGGGGGGCCTCGTAGAACACGACGGCGCGCCGCTCATCGGCCAGCCCGGCCAGCCACCGCTTCCGCTGACCGGCCTTTGCCGGTGCGAAGCCGGCGAAGACGAAGCCGTCGGCTCCGATGCCGCACGCCGACACCATCGCCGTGACGGCGCTCGGCCCCGGAATCGGCTCGACCTTGATGCCGGCCTGGTGCGCGGCCTGCACGAGGCGGGCACCGGGATCCGACACGCCGGGCGTGCCGGCGTCCGAGACCAGCGCGATCGAGTCGCCGCCCTTCAGCCTGGCGATCAGGTGGGGCGTTCGCGCGTACTCGTTGTGCTCGTGCAGGCTCGTCGCGGGGGTGGAGATGGAGTAGTGTTGAAGGAGCCGTGCAGTGCGGCGGGTGTCCTCCGCCGCGACGAGTGACACCTCGCGGAGGATCCGCAATGCCCGGAGCGTCACATCCTCGAGGTTGCCGATCGGAGTGGCGACCACGTACAGGGTGCCGGGCATGGAGTCGGGCCGATTTTAGCGCATGTATTCAGCCGAACCGCTTCCCCACTTCGTCGACGAGTACCTCGCCTATCTGCATGAAACTCACCCGACGAACGCCACGTTCGACGGCATCCATACGCACGACGACCTCCTCGAGGATCTGAGCCGGCAGGCGGTCGACAGCCAGGTCCGCGAGCTCGGATCGTTCGCCCGGCGGCTCGCGGCCATCGACCCGGCCCGCCTCACCGATGTCGAGCGGCTGGAGCGCCCCGCCCTCGAATCCAGCATCAAAGCGCGCCTGTTCGACCTCGAGGTCGTGCGCCCCTGGGAGCGGAACCCTCAGCATTACGCGGATCTGATCGCGACGAGCCTCGCCAGCCAGGTGCTCTTCGAGTACGCGCCCCTCCCCGAGCGCGCGCGCCGTGTCGTGTCGAAGCTCCGGCAGGTGCCGCGCCTCGTCCAGGCCGCGCGCGACAACATCAAGGATCCCCCGGGCATCTTCGTCAAGGTCGGGCTCGAAAGTCTCCGCGGCACCCAACGGTTCATCGACGAGGACCTCCCTCGCGCGTTCTCGCGGCTCGACGACCTGCACATCCTCGGCGACCTCGCCGACGCGTCGCAGGCGGCTTCGCACGCGCTCGGCGCGTACATCGACTACCTCGAAAAGGAGCTCGCGCCTCGCAGCAAGGGCTCGTTCCGCCTGGGGCGGGAACGGTTCGAGGAGAAACTGCGGCTCGACGAGGGGATCACCGTCGATGCCGACCGGCTGCTGTCGATCGCGCTCCGCGAGCTGCACGCGACGCAGGAGGAGTTCCGGCGGGTCGCGTCGAAGATCAACGGCGGAGATCCCCGTGCGGCCTGGGAGCAGGCGAAAGCCGACCATCCGCCGGCCGGACAGCTCGTGCCGACCGCCCAGCAGCAACTGGGGGATCTCGTCGACTTCATCGGCCGGCAGCGGATCGTCAGCATCCCGGAAGGGGCTCCGGTCGATGTCGCCCCGACGCCGAAGTTCTACCGCTGGACCTTTGCGAGCATGTGGACGCCCGGGCCCTTCGAGGCGCGGCCGCTGCGCGCGACCTACTACATCACCGACGTGGACCCCGCCTGGCCGCCGGAGCGCCAGGCGGAACACCTGCGCGACCTGAATTACGCCAACCTCTGGTCGATTTCGATCCACGAGGTCTTCCCGGGGCACTTCCTCCACTACCAGCATCTGCGGCAGATCGATTCGAAGCTGCGCAAATCGATCATGTTCTCCTCGACGGCGCTCGTCGAGGGCTGGGCGCACTACGCCGAGCAGATGATGCTCGACGAAGGGTTCCGCCGCTCGGACCCGGTCGTGCGGCTCGGGCAGCTCGCCGAGGCGCTCATTCGGCTGTGCCGGTTCGTCGTCGGCATCCGCCTGCACTGTGAAGACATGTCGGTGGAGCAGGGGGTCAGGTTCTTCCGTGAGGAGGCGTACCTCGAGGAAGGGTCCGCACGACGCGAGGCCGAGCGTGGCACGTTCGATCCCGGCTACGTTCTCTATTCCGCCGGCAAGCTGATGCTCCTGAAGCTGCGCGACGACTACAAGAACGCCGCGGGCTCGTCCTACTCCCTCCGTGGGTTCCACGACGCGCTCCTCGCCAACGGCACCGTGCCGGTCTGGCTGCACCGCGCGCTGATGCTCGGCGAGAACAGCGGCCCCATGCTCGAGTGACGCGGGTCGAATGGCGGTCGACCTTCTGGTCTGCTTCTCCACGGAGCTCGAGGGCTCGCTCCTGCGCGAGGCCTACTCGAACGCCGCCTCCATCGCGCTCGTGCGCACCGGCGTCGGTCCGGTGAATGCCGCCCATGCGGTGACGCTGTTCGTGGCGCGCGAGACGCCGGGCGCCATCCTGCTGTGCGGAGTCGGCGGCGCCTATCCGGGTTCCGGTCTCGCGATCGGCGAAGTCGTCTGTGCGGCAAGCGAGTGTTACGGGGATCTCGGCGCCACGAGTCCGGCGGGCTTCCTCGACATGCAGGCGCTCGGGTTCCCCGTCGTCGAGGGGCCGCCGCCGCTCTACAACACGCTGCCGATGCAGTTGTTTCCGGCGCCGAAGCGCGTGCCGTTCGTCACGCTGACCTCCTGCACGGGCACCGACGACGCGGCGTGCGCCACGCAGGCACGGACCGGCGGCGCCGTCGAGAGCATGGAGGGGGCGGCCGTCGCTCACATCGCGCACCTTCACGGCATCCCCGTCGGGGAGATCCGCGGCATCAGCAACATGGTCGGCAACCGCAACCCGGCGGCCTGGCGGCTCCGCGAGGCGGCGGCGGTTGCGCAGGAGGCGCTCATCTCGTGGATCGCCGCGCGCTGACCTTCGCCTTCTCCTCCTGTCCGAACGACACGTTCGCGTTTCACGCGCTTGTGCACGGGCTCGTCGGCGGCCCGCCGGTCGAGCCGCACATCGACGACGTCGAGGCGCTCAACGAGCGGGCGGAGCGGGGGGATGCGGACGTGACGAAGATCTCGATCGCCGCCTATGGCCGGATCCGGGATCGCTACGCGCTGCTGCGCGCCGGAGGGGCGGCGGGGTACGGTGTCGGCCCGATCGTCGTCGCCCGCTCGCCGCGTCCCGTTGGAGGGCGCATTGCCATTCCGGGGGAGCGGACGACCGCGGCGCTGCTGCTGCGCCTGCTTGGCAGGTTCGAGACCGTGGCGATACGCTTCGATCGTATCGAGGACGCCGTGCTCAGGGGAGAGGTCGACTGCGGCGTGCTCATCCACGAGGGCCGGTTCACCTACGCCGGCAAGGGGCTGACGCGGCTCGTGGACCTCGGTGCGGTCTGGGAGGAGCGGATGCGCTCCCCGCTGCCGCTCGCCGCCATCGCGATCCGCCGCGATCTCGCCGGCCGCTGGGCCGCCGAGGTCGATCGTGCCCTGCACGACAGCGTCGCCTACGCGTTCGCGCACCCGGAGGCGAGCCGGTCCTACGTCGCGCAGCACGCGCAGGAAATGGATCCCGCGGTCTGCGAGCAGCACATCCGCCTGTACGTCAACGAATACTCGCTCGCGCTCGACGAACGGGCCGTCGAGACGTTGCTGTCATGGGGAGAACGCCAGGGGATCTTCCCGGCGGCCGGCGAGCCGGTTTTCGTGTGAGCCGCCGGCCCAGCCCTGCTGCACCTGCGTGCTATTCTAGGAATTCAGAAGCCACCATGCCCCTCTACGAGTACAAGTGCGAAGCCTGCGGCAACCAGTTCGAGAAGATCCAGAAGTTTTCGGATCCGCCGCTCGACGCCTGCCCGTCGTGCGGCGGCAAGGTCGAGAAGCTGCTCTCGTCGCCGGCGATCCAGTTCAAGGGATCCGGCTGGTACATCACCGATTACGCGAAGAAGTCGTCGGGTGAGGCGAAGCCCTCCGGCAGTGGCAGCACGTCGTCCGACAGCTCGTCGGACAAGAAGTCGGGCTCCGACAGCGCCGCCTCTTCGTCCGCGCCCGCCGCTGCGACGACCACCGCCACGTCCAAAGAGTAGCCGCCGGGCCGCTGCGTCAGCGGTCCGCCGTCCGCAGGTAGTCGCGGAACTGTTCGGCGAGGTCGGGGCGCCGCAGCGCGAAGTACACGACCGCCTTCAGGAAGCCGAGCTTGTTGCCGGTGTCGTGACGCACGCCGTCGATGCGGCAGCCGTAGATCGGCCGTGACTTGAGCAGGTGCCGAAGGCCGTTGGTGAGCTGGATCTCCCCCGTGCGGTCGGTCGCAGTCGCCTCGAGCGCGGGAAAGATGTCGGGCGTGAGCACGTACCGTCCGATGATCGCCAGGTTCGAGGGGGCTTCGGCGATGGGCGGTTTCTCGACCATGTCGCGGATCCGGTAGACCCCCGGCTTGATCTCTTCGGCGTCGATGATGCCGTACGAGCTCACGGTCTCTCTCGGCACTTCCTCGATCGCCAGCACCGGCCCCTCGACCTCGTTGAACACGTCGATCATCTGCCGCATGGCCGGCGGATCCGCGTCGATCACGTCGTCGCCGAGGATGACGGCGAACGGTTCGTCGCCGACGAGCGCCTTGGTGACCAGCACCGCGTGTCCCAGGCCGAGCGGCTCCCCCTGGCGGACGTACGAGAAGTTGATCATGTTCGAGATCTTGCGGATCTCGTCGAGCAGGTCTCTCTTGCCGCGCGCTTCGAGAAACGTCTCGAGTTCGATCGAGACGTCGAAGTGGTCTTCGATTGCGTTCTTGCCCCGGCCGGTGACCAGGATGATGTTGTCGATGCCGGAGGCGACCGCCTCTTCGACGCCGTATTGAATGATCGGCTTGTCGACCAGCGGCAGCATCTCCTTGGGCTGCGCCTTGGTTGCCGGAAGGAAGCGCGTGCCGAGGCCGGCGGCGGGGAAGACGGCTTTTCGAATGACGCCACTCACGGTTTCGATCCTATCGCAGGAGGCAGCGGGGGCGATATACGATCTAGCGATGATCGATCCGGCCTTGTTGCGCGACCGCCTCGAGGAGGTGCGCCGCGGGCTTCAGAGCCGCGGCCTCGACGTCGGGGGGGACCTGGAACAGCTCACCGCGCTCGAGTCGCGCCGGCGCCGTCTGATCCCCGAGATCGAGGGGCTGAAGCGCGAGCAGAATGCGGCTGCCGACGAGGTCGCACGCGCCAAGCGCCAGGGGCAGGACGCGTCTCCGATCTTCGCCGCGAACAAGGCGCGCGGCCAGCAGATCAAGCAGCTCGAGGGGCAACTGGAGCAGATCGAGCACCAGCGGTCCGCCATCCTCATGACGCTGCCGAACCTGCCGCACGCGAGCGTGCCGGACGGCCGCAGCGCCGACGACAACGTCGAGGTCCGGCGCGAGGGGGAGCCGCGCGCGTTCGGCTTCGAGCCGAAGCCGCACTGGGATCTGGGCGCCGCGCTCGGCATTCTCGACTTCGAGCGTGCCACCCGCATGTCGGGTGCGCGCTTCTCGGTGCTCCTCGGAGCCGGCGCGCGTCTCGAGCGAGCGCTCATCAACTTCATGCTGGACCTCCACACGCGCGAGCACGGCTACCTCGAAGTGGAGCCCCCGTTTCTCGTGAACGGTGAATCGCTGCGCGGCACGGGGAACCTTCCGAAGTTCGAGCAGGATCTGTTCAAGATCGCCGGCGACTGGAACCTGTATCTGATCCCGACGGCCGAGGTGCCGTTGACGAACCTGCACCGCGGCGAGATCCTGGACGGCCGCACGCTTCCGCTTCGGTACACGGCGTACACGCCCTGCTTCCGCAGCGAGGCCGGGTCGTACGGCGCCGACGTGCGCGGCCTGATCCGGCAGCACCAGTTCGACAAGGTGGAGCTCGTGAAGTTCACCACGGCAGAGCAGTCGCACGACGAGCTCGAGTCGCTCACGCGGAACGCCGAGGAAGTGCTGAAGCGTCTCGGCCTGCCGTACCGGACGATGCTGCTGTGCACGGGCGACATGGGATTCGCCGCCGCGAAGACCTACGATATCGAGGTGTGGCTCCCGAGCCAGCAGACGTACCGCGAGATCTCCTCGTGCAGCAACACCGAGGCGTTCCAGGCGCGCCGCGCGAACATCCGCTATCGCCCGAACGGCACCGGCAAGGCGGAGTTCGCCCACACGCTGAATGGCTCCGGCCTCGCGGTGGGCCGCACGCTCATCGCCATCCTCGAGAACTACCAGCAGGAAGACGGCTCGGTCCTGATTCCTGAGGCCCTGCGCCCCTACATGGGCGGCATGGAGAGAATCGCCAGCACGTAACCGGCAGCAACCGGAGGGGCCCCCTTCGGCCGCCCCTTTTCACAGAGGTACGACATGGCCACGAACGCAACCACTGCTCCCGAACCCGTCACCACGGCGTCGCCGACCGCTGCGGCCGCCCCGATCGCGGCATTTGCCGGGGTGCGCCGCGTGCCCCCGCCGGTGAACGATCCGAACCGGACCTATGCGCCGGGCTCGCCCGAGCGCGCCGAACTGAAGGCGCGGCTGAAGGCGATGGCGTCCGAGCGGATCGAGATTCCGCTCGTCATCGGCGGCAGGGAGGTGCGCACCGGCCGCACCGCGCAGGCAGTGATGCCTCACGACCACAAGCACGTGCTTGCCGACTACCACCTGGCGGGACCCGCCGAGATCCAGCAGGCGATCGCCGCGTCGAACGCCGCGCGGCGCGAATGGGCGAACTGGGCGTGGGAGGACCGCGCGGCCATCCTGCTGAAGGCCGCGGAGCTGCTCGCGACCTCCTGGCGATCGACCCTCAATGCCGCAACGATGCTCGGGCAGTCGAAGACGGTGATGCAGGCCGAGATCGACGCCGCGTCCGAGATGATCGACTTCTGGCGCTTCAACGCCTATTTCGCGCAGGAGCTCTACGGCGAGCAGCCGATCAGCGGGCCCGGCATGTGGAACTCGATGGAGTACCGCGCGCTCGAGGGCTTCATCTACGCGGTCACCCCCTTCAACTTCACCGCGATCGGCGGCAACCTGACGACCGCTCCCGCGCTGATGGGCAACACCGTCATCTGGAAGCCGGCGTCCACGGCGATGCTGAGCGGCTACTACACGCTGAAGTGCCTCGAGGCGGCCGGCCTGCCGCCGGGGGTGATCAACTTCGTCCCCGGCGGGGCGGCCGAGATCACGCAGATCCTCCTCGACTCCCCGGACCTCGGCGGCATCCACTTCACGGGCAGCACCGAGGTCTTCAACATGATGTGGAAGAAGGTCGGCGAGAACATCGGCCGCTACCGCAGCTACCCGCGCCTCGTCGGCGAAACCGGCGGCAAGGACTTCATCGTCGCGCACCCCTCGGCGGATCCGACGGAGGTCGCCGTGGCGATCGCCCGCGGCGGCTTCGAGTACCAGGGGCAGAAGTGCTCGGCGGCGAGCCGCGTCTACATCCCGCAGTCGCTGTGGAACGACGTCCGCGACCAGACGATCGCCTTCATGAAGGACATGAAGATGGGCGACGTGCGCGACTTCCGCAACTTCGTGGGCGCGGTGATCGACAAGAAGGCGTTCGACAACATCAGCGGCTACCTCGATGACGCGAAGCGGAATGCGAAGATCCTGCAGGGGGGGACGGCCAAGGGGGACACGGGGTACTTCATCGAGCCGACGCTGATCCAGACCGAGGACCCCGGCTACCGCTGCCTGTGCGAGGAGATCTTCGGGCCGGTCGTAACCGCCTATGTGTATCCCGACAGCCAGTGGCAGGAGACGCTCGAGGTGGTGGACCGGACGTCTCCGTACGCGCTGACCGGCGCCATCTTCAGCCGCGACCGCCGAGGGGTCCGAGAAGCGATGAGCGCACTGCGGAACGCCGCGGGCAACTTTTACATCAACGACAAGCCGACCGGCGCCGTCGTCGGCCAGCAGCCGTTCGGCGGCGCACGGGGATCCGGCACGAACGACAAGGCCGGCTCGAAGCTGAATCTCGTCCGGTGGGTCAGCGCGCGCACGGTGAAGGAGACCTTCTCGCCGCCGCGCGATTACAAGTACCCGTTCCTCGCGGAAGAGTAACGCCACACGATGTCCTGGCAGGGGCTGGCCTGGCTGGCCCCTGCACATCCTTCCTGAAGAAGGTACGGCGGTGAAGCACGCGCGTGTTCTCGCCGTCGTCCTCACGACCGCCCTCCACAAGCGACTCAGACGAGCCAGCGGCCACTGAGCGGCTGCCACCGCTCCGACTGCGGCAGTTGATCCCTGATCACCCCGAGGTCGGGCCGGAAGACCACATCACGCAGCACACGAGGCCGGCTGATCCGGTCCATCCGGAATGTCCGCGGCTTCTGCTTGTCCAGATCGAACCCCAGGATGTACCAGACGGGGGGTTCCACGAGCAGGCCGTGCGGTGCGACGTGACGCGGCGAGACCGCGCCCGCTCGATCGGTGTAGACGAACGCCAGCCCGAAGCCGCCGGAGAACGCCTCCTCGAAGACGGTGAGGAGCTGCGGCGCCGGTGCGCCAGCCGCGCTGCGCACGGCAGCGCTCGCCGGGGGGCCCACGAGCACACGCCGGCACAGCGCCCGCAGATCGCGCGCCCTGCGCCTCGGCAGACTCGCCAGCAGTTTGGCCAGCCCGGACACGGCTGCGGCACCCCACGGCAGATCGGACGCGGCGCGAGCGAGGCGCGCGCCGAGCCAGATGGCGATGATCTCCGCGAGCGACAGGTGGACGGCGGTGAGGCCATGGGCAGCATCGAGCCGGATGCCGCCACCGGGTCCTGCCTCGCCGGCGATCGCCATGCCGCGATCCCGCAGCGTCGCCAGATCCCGCAAGACCGTGCGGCGGCTGACGCCGAGCTCCATCGCGAGGTCCGCGATCGTGGTGGTGTCGCGGCCGCGGAGCATGTCCGACAACTGCAGGAGACGCTCGCCTCTCGCCACTATGGTGACAGATTCTGTCACCGTTGACGCTTATCTTCAACACCTGCGGAACACGCCGTTCCGCAGGTCACCAGGAGCATCAACCATGAACGATCGACGAGTCTCACCATCTGCCGGCACGTTCACGTCCGCGCCACTCCGCAACCGTCTCCAGGTGCAGTTGAATGCACCCGAGAACGAGGTGTGGGCGCTGGTGGGCGACCTTGCCCGGCTGCCGGAATACAGCGCCGGCCTCGAGCGGGTGGACGTGGCGAAGAAATCGGATGGCACGCCAGCCGGTTACGTGTGCCACTTCAAACCGTACCCCGGGACCGCAGAGGGCATGGCGCACCAGGAGGTAATTCGCTGGTACGAGGTCAATCGCGGCTTTGCGTCGAGCGGCACAGAGGGAAACCCGTTCGGACTGATCGACGACCTGAACCTCGTCACCGTGGCGCAGGGACCGGGCGGCACGCTCCTCACCTGGGAGGTGTACTTCGACGCAGGGGACGTGCCGGCGATGCGGAGTTCGTACGACAACGCACTCGCCGACATCGGCAGCCAACTGGTGGCCAGATTTGGCGGCCGACTGGTGGAGGTGTACACCGAGCCATGAGCGAGGGCCGGGCGTGACGATCCGCGCCTGCCGCGCGGGTCGCCACGCTCGATCTGCCTGTCCGGCGGCTGCGGGGCATCACCGCGGGCGCAGGCCGAGAACGTCCACGCCCGGCATCCGACGGAGCGTCGCGCCCTTACAATCGACCCGCCGTGCCGAACCCTGCCAAGCCGCCCCACCTCGCGTATATGCCGGCAGTGTGAACCGCGCTGTCGACTACGTGCTGCACAACCTCGCGGAGCCGCTGCTCCTCGAGGACGTCGCGCGGGCCGCCGGGTTCTCCCCGTTCCACTTCCATCGGGTCTTCCGAGCCCACATGGGGGAAACGCTCGGCGCCTTCGTCCGGCGGGTGCGGCTCGAACGCGCGCTGTATCTGCTGTCGCACCGCCGCGGAGCGACGATGACGAGCATCGCGCTCGCCTGTGGCTTCTCCTCCAGCTCGGACTTCTCCAGAGCGTTCCGGGCCTGCCATGGCGTGTCGCCCCGGCAGTTCGACGTCGCGGCTTTTCGGCGCTCGCGTCGAGAAGACATGCGCATCGCCGTGCGGCCGGTAGACACCACGTCGGCCGCCGATTCGGCGCGCGCAGGAGGCAATCCCGACGGCTTCGCCGTGCACGTGCGAAGGCTTGCGGCGCGTCGCGTGGCCTACCTGCGCGTGCGGCAGCCATACACGGGGGACCACGTGCCGAAGGCGGCCAACCGACTGCTTGCGTGGGCACAGAGGCGGGGGCTCGCTGACGGCCAATGGCTCGGATATCAATGGGACGATCCTGAGATCGTTCCGCTCGGAAGGTGTCGCTACGACGTCGGCGTCGAGATCCCAGACGCTGCCGCGGTGAGCGAGGAGGTGAACGTCACCTGGTTCCCCGAGACAGTCGTCGCGGAGGTGGAGATAAAGGGAACGCTCGATCTCGAGCTCCGCGCCCTTCAGTGGATCTTTCTGACCTGGCTGCCGGGCAGCGGGTATGCGCCTGCCCACCAGCCGATGTTCGAGGCGTGGAACGGCCGCCCTTACGCGCACGGAACGACGCACTTCGACCTCCGGATTCAGCTCCCCGTAGTAGACGCCTCGACCCCTCTCTGATGGCCGGTAGCAAGATCTGGCAAGTCGGTGTCTCTGACGAGCCTGTATATTCCGCGCAGCTATTACGCTCCGACCGGTGGAGCGAAAGCCATTTCGGAGGATCACGATGAAACAGTTGCTGCTGTTCAGCCTGCCGATGCTCCTGCTCGGCGCCGCGGCCGTGCTGGGGCAAGGGAAACCGCAAATGCCGACGGACGTCGGCGCCGGCCGCGTGGCGTGGTTCGACATCAGCACGGGCGATCTCGCACGCGCTCAGGAGTTTTACCGCCAGATGTTCGACTGGACCTTCGAACCCGTCGTCGGCACGCGCCAGGCGGTTCAGGTCGTGTCGCGCGGGCTGGCGATCGGCACGATCCGCTCCGCAGATGGACCCATCAGCCGGTTCAACGGGGTCGTCTACGTTCAGGTCGACGATGTGCGAAATGCGAGCGCGAAAGCGGCGGCGATTGGCGCGACGGTGGCGCCGGGCTTCCCCTTCAATCTGCCGAACGGCACTGGCGCCATCTCGCTGATCCTCGATCCGTCGGGGCACCCTCTCGGCCTGTATTCGCGGGCTCGCATTCCTGAGCAGACGCCCTGACGCCGCAGTGCCGCGATCGATGAACCATCTGTTCCCGGGGAAGCTCCCTGGGCAAACCTCGTAATCCCGAGCACCCGTCGTAGAATGGTCAGTCCTTGCAAATCGTTGATGCGCAAGGAATCGCAGCATCGGAGAGATGGCCGAGTGGTCGATGGCGGCGGTCTTGAAAACCGCAGTACCCGGAAGGGTACCGGGGGTTCGAATCCCTCTCTCTCCGCCATACTTTGCGCGTCTGAGCGCGCCGGCTGGGGTGATGAAGAGCACGGACCGGAGCGGCCGGCTCAGTCCAGTTGCAGGGCGCGGGCGAGCGCCCGCTTCAGTTCGGCCTGTCTCCCCGAGGACAACGTAGCGACGAACCCCGTGAGCTTCCGCTTGAACATGAGGGTGAGGAAGTCGCACCGGATCGCGCTGTCACGCGGCAGTCCGTCGGCGGGCCCCACGGGCACCTCGGTGCGCAGACCGAGCACTTCCCCATACACCGGGGCGCAAACGACCGTAGTCACATCGTCGTGCCCGGCGATGAAGTCGCGCGATACGACGACGTAGAAGCCCGGTTTGCTGCCGCGTTCCGGCACCCGTTCATGGGTGCGGTAGATCTCACCCCACTTCACGGCTCGGCCTGCGACCTGACGAGCGCGCGGGCCTGGCGCGCGAGGCGGCCCCGATTCCTGTGGAGGATCCGCGCTTCCTGCTGCTCGCTGGCCAGCCGTTCGCGCCTGGCGAGGTGCTCGCGCACGGCTTCCCGGATCAGCCTTGAGCGGTTGCCCTTCACCCGATCCAGCCGCGCCAGCGTCTCGTCGTCTATGGTGAAGGCAATAGTTTTCATATTGCAAGCATTATAGATCGATCATGCGCGCCGCCCGCACACCCGACCGCCAGGTCGACGGTATACGCATCGGGCGCTCGGGATGCTGAAGGAACAGGCGACGGCGGAGGCGTATCGCGCGCAGCCGGATACGTTGGCTTCCCATGTCGATCCTGCCCGTGCCGACTGGCCGGAGCCGAAGGTGCTCTGACGGCAACACTGCTGAGGAGGCCGCACCCCGGCCTACAGCGCCCGCACCGCCGCCGCGATCACGTCCACGTTCCCGTTGATCACGTACGCGATCCGCCCCTCGGCCGTGACGACGTACACCATCGTCGGGTGCGCGACGTCCCCTGTCTTTTCGTTCCGCACGCGCGGCACTCGCCACGCGTTCAGCGTTCGCTCGACAACGTCCGGTGCGCCGGAGAGCACGTAGGCATCCTGCGGGAGCGACCACTGGTGCGCGATCGACGGCAGGCGGCTCGGGGTGTCACGCCACGGGTCGAGGGTGATGAACAGCACGACCGGAGCCTCGTCGCGGAGCCTCGTCTGCGCAGTGAGGAGATCCGAGACGATCAGCGGGCAGACGGTGGGGCAGTGCGCGAAGGCGAACGACAGGAGCACCGTGCGGCCACGGAAATCGGCGAGCGTCACCTCCCGCCCAGACTGATCGACCAGCGACAGGGCGGGCGCCGGATCGTTGAGCCGCGTCAACTCGTTCGCGAGCTCCGCGGCGCCGGTGGAGAACGATTCCAGCTCCGCGGTGCGGACGCGGACGGCGGTTGCGCCCAGCCCCGCCACGACGAGGGCCGAGACCACCGCGACCGTCAGCTGGCCGCTGACCTTCGCCATCATCAGCGCCAGGCCCGCCCGGAGCTCCGGCCCCCAGACGGTCGCCAGCAGCGCGATCATGCCGAGCGGCTGCCCGATGAGCAGCAGCCACCCGGCGGACGTCGGCAGCGCGTCGGCGGTCGATCCGAAGCAGACCTC